>OLSL01002079.1_pt1 | contig 16880 bp, 16 predicted proteins | sample 1672511 | NCBI WGS metagenome assembly OLSL01 (sample SAMEA3136694, study PRJEB25190) | human gut metagenome | biome: human gut; feature: human-associated habitat; material: faeces | place: Austria | collected 2013
TAATTTTAATATAATTCATCTTTTTTTAATTATTATATTTAAATAGTATCTACAACAAATCTTATTAGCATTAATAGAAGGACGCGATATTTATGGTAAACCCTATTGAAATTATATTGATTCCAACAATCATGATTATAATAGGTTATGCTCTTAAAAGAAATAATGTATTAAATGCAAAAGATAGTACAACTTTATCAAAAATAGTAATAAATATAAGCTTGCCTTCATTGATTTTTGTAAATCTTTCAAGTGCTCATATTAATTCAAATATGGCAATATTGCCTGTAGCTTCATTTGCTGTGAGTATGGTCTGTATGTTACTTGCTTATCTTTTCTCTAGAAGTAGAGGTTATTCTAAGATTAAAACATGGACTTTAATGATTGCAGCAGCAATGATGAACTCAGGTTTTATAGGTTTTCCAATTACTTTAGGTGTATTTGGAAATGAAGGTTTTTTAAATGCAATATTTTATGATCTAGCAACAACAGTGTTATTTGTAATGTTTGGTATGATACTTGTTGAAGAGTTTGGTGGAGATAAAAAAGATGTTGTGAAGAATGGTTTAAAATTTGTTCCATTATGGGCTGTTATTTTAGGTTTATTATTTAATTTTTCACACATAGAAATGGGTTATGTTTTGAAGAATGTATTTACTTATCTTGGTAATTCAACTACTCCTCTTATTATGTTGTCTTTAGGTTTAACTATTGATTTCAGGGAGATTAAACATTATCTTAAAGATTCATTGTTGATATCTCTTCTTCGTTTAGTTGTATCACCATTACTTATGTTTGGAATTTTAAGTGCTATTCATTTAACTGGATTGGCATTTAATGTTGCTGTTTTAGAGGCAGGTATGTCTACTGCAATGAATGCTTTGGTATTGTCTATTACTTATAATTTGGATAATAAGTTAATGAGTTCTTGTATTTTTACAGATGTATTGTTAAGTTTAGTTACTTTGACTGCAATCATAACATTTGTTGTATAATTCTTTTTTTATTTTTTTTTCTTTATTCCCATGTTCGTCGGCAAGAACCCATTGTATGATTTGAGAAGACGATAAATTAGTCTTATTATCTTTCCTTGAAATTTCCTCGGTATAGTGCTAAAGTATACTAAAAAGGTATGATTTAGCGAGTGCGTGAAAAAACATGCACTAAGGAGGAGAATTCATGAATGAATACAGAATAGGAACAAAATGTGTACAGGGCGGATATACTCCGGGAAACGGAGAACCAAGACAGATTCCGATCGTACAGTCAACAACATTCAAATATGCAACCAGTGAAGATATGGGAAAATTATTTGATCTGGAAGCGTCAGGATATTTTTATTCCAGATTGCAGAATCCGACTAATGATATGGTTGCGGCAAAGATTGCAGAGATGGAAGGTGGAACGGCAGCGATGCTGACTTCATCTGGACAGGCAGCCAATTTCTTCGCACTGTTCAATATCTGTGAGTGCGGAGATCACATTGTAGCATCTTCATCCATTTACGGTGGAACATTTAACCTGATCGATGTAACGATGAGAAAGATGGGAATCGATGTAACATTCGTGTCACCGGATGCAACAGAAGAAGAGTTAAATGAAGCATTTAAGCCAAATACAAAAGTAATGTTTGGTGAGACAATTGCCAATCCGGCACTTACCGTACTGGATATTGAATTATTTGCCAAAGTGGCACATGCACATGGTGTGCCGCTTATCGTAGATAACACATTCCCGACACCGGTCAACTGCAGGCCGTTTGAATGGGGAGCAGATATTGTAACTCATTCGACTACAAAATATATGGATGGACACGGAGCTGCACTTGGCGGTGCAATCGTAGACAGCGGAAAGTTTGACTGGATGGCACACGCAGATAAATATCCGGGACTTTGCACACCTGATGAAAGCTATCATGGAATTACATATGCAGAGAAATTTGGCAAAGAAGGTGCATTCATTACCAAATGTACGGCTCAGCTGATGCGTGACTTCGGATCTATGCAGTCACCACAGAATGCATTCATTTTAAACCTTGGTCTGGAATCCCTGCATGTACGTATGCCGAAGCACGTAGAGAACGGACAGGCAGTCGCAGAATTCCTGGAAGCACATCCAAAGGTAGCATATGTGAACTATTCCGGACTTCCGTCTGATAAATATTATGAAAGAGCACAGAAATATCTTCCAAACGGAGGATGCGGTGTTGTATCTTTCGGATTAAAAGGTGGAAGAGAAGCAGCGTCTACATTTATGAAGACATTAAAGCTTGGTGCGATCGAGACGCATGTAGCAGATGCAAGAACCTGTTGTCTGAATCCGGCAACGTCTACACACAGACAGATGACGGATGAACAGTTAAAAGAGGCAGGAGTACCGGCTGAACTGATTCGTATCAGTCTTGGTCTGGAAGATAAAGAGGATCTGATTGCAGATATTTCGAATGCGTTGGATGCAATCTAAGGTAGAATTGAAAGAGTAAGGCAAAATTCCGAAAAGGATGGTAGCGACACTAAGGGGATAAGTTTATATCCCCTTTTTTTTGACGTTTTTATAGCAATCATGCTAAAATAGAGAAATCTACCATGTGTATGGAATATTTTGAGCCGGCAGGGACAGTAAAAAGACCAAAAACCCCGTCCCCAATGGCTGGAGAGGGAAAATTATGAATAAAAGAGAATCATTTAGCAGCAGATGGGGATTTATCTGTGCCTGTATCGGTTCAGCGGTCGGTATGGGAAATATCTGGATGTTCCCAACAAGAGTATCATTGTATGGAGGCGGTTCATTTCTGATACCATATTTTATATTTGTAATACTGATCGGTTCGACGGGAGTGATCGGGGAGATGAGTTTTGGGCGTGCGGCAAAGGCCGGTCCAATCGATGCATTTGGAATTGCCTGTGAGAAAAAAGGAAAGAGAAAAGTCGGAGAAGCACTGGGGATGATCCCTGTATTCGGATCACTTGCCATGGCGATCGGATATACGGTTGTAATGGGGTGGATCCTAAGATATGCCGTTGGAACATTTACAGGAGCAACACTTTCGCCTGAAAATGTGGATGAATTCGGGGCGGCATTTGGTAAGATGGCGTCAGCATTTGGTAATAATATATGGCAGATACTTGCGCTTGTGGCCTGTATGCTGATTCTGATGTTAGGTGTCGGAAGCGGCATTGAAAAAGCAAATAAGATCATGATGCCGATATTCTTCGCATTGTTCGTGATTCTGGGAATCTATGTCGGATTCCAGCCGGGAGCAAGTGAAGGATACCGTTATATTTTCAGAGTAGATCCAGAGGCATTCAAAGATCCGGCAACGTGGATCTTTGCACTTGGTCAGGCATTCTTTTCCCTGTCGGTAGCAGGAAATGGAACATTGATCTATGGATCTTATCTTTCGGATGAAGAGGACATTCCGGCTTCTGCAGGAAGAGTTGCATTATTTGATACGATTGCAGCAATTCTTGCCGCACTCGTTATCATTCCGGCGATGGCAACAACGGGAGCGCAGTTGGATCAGGGAGGTCCCGGACTATTGTTCATTTTTCTCCCGAATCTGATCAAAGGAATGCCGGGAGGATGGCTGATCGCAATCATCTTCTTTGTTGCGGTATTACTTGCGGGTATGACATCGTTGATCAACTTGTATGAGGCTCCGATCGCTACGGTGCAGGAAAAATTCAAGCTTGGAAGAGTGCCGGCATGTGCATTTACAGGAATTGTGGGAGTGATCGTCTCCCTGCTGATCCAGGGCATCGTGTCAGACTGGATGGATGTGCTGTCTATCTATATCTGTCCGCTTGGAGCCGGGCTTGCAGGAATCATGTTCTTCTGGGTATGCGGTAAGGCATTCGTGGAAAAACAGGTTAACACAGGAAGAGAGACACCATTTACGAAACAGTATTATACAATATGTAAATATTTTTATGTACCGGTATGTTTTATTGTGCTGATCCTTGGAATTGTTCTCGGAGGAATCGGTTAGAAGAAAAAAGGAATGAGAGGATAAAGAAGAATGAAAAAAGGAAATGCGGCAGCATTACTGCCGATAGGCGTATTTTTGTGTATCTATCTGGGGCTTGGAATCGCATTTGAATATGTAATGAAGATTCCGATGGGATTCTATAATGTTCCGATCATAATCGCATTTCTTGCAGCGATTCTGGTGGCATGCCTGCAGAACCGCAAGATAAGTTTTGACGGAAAGCTGGAAATCATGGCGCAGGGGCTTGCTGATAAGAATATTATTACAATGCTTCTGATCTTCCTGACAGCGGGGGCGTTTGTCGGAGTGGTAGGAAGAAGCAGTGCGGAAAGTGTGGCATATTTCATGTTGTCACTGATTCCGGCAAGATTTTCAGTTGCGGTATTATTTGTGGTAGCCTGTTTTGTGTCGGTTGCCATGGGAACGTCGGTTGGGACAATTACATTGATCACGCCGATCGCAGTGTCCGTATCCAAGGCTTCGGGATTTGACATGGCACTTTGCATCGGTTCGGTTATGGGAGGATCAATGTTCGGAGATAACCTTTCTTTTATTTCAGATACAACGATCGCAGCATGTAACGGACAGGGATGTCAGATGAAGGATAAATTCCGGGAGAACTTTGGAATTGCACTTCCGGCAGCTATTGCAACGCTGGTATTGATCCTGGTTCTTTCATTTCAGACGGATATTGCAGGGCGGGTAAGTAAGAGTTATAACTTAGTGCAGATTATTCCATATGTACTGGTTCTCATAGGAGGAATTATCGGGATCAATGTATTCGTGGTACTTCTGATCGGGATTGTATCTGGTTCTATTATTATGCTGGCTGGCGGTCACATTGCGGCGACAGATCTGCTTGCCAATATGGGTTCCGGAGCTTCCGGGATGTTCGAGACGAGTATGGTGGCAATCCTGGTGGCAGCGATGTGTGCACTGATCCGTGAATATGGTGGTTTTGATGCATTGCTGGCAGGAATCCACAAAGTATTCAAAGGCCGCAAAGGCGGTCAGTTTGGTATGGGACTTCTGGTCGGAACGATGGATATTGCAACGGCGAATAATACGGTGGCAATTGTCATGGCGAATCCGATCGCGAAGGATATGGCAAAAGAATATGGGATCACACCGCGAAAGGCTGCTTCGATACTGGATACATTTTCCTGTATTTTTCAGGGGATCATTCCTTATGGAGCGCAGATGCTGGTAGCAATCTCTGCGGCAAGTGAACTGGGATATCGTGTGTCGGCATTTCAGATCATGCCGAAGCTTTTTTATCCGTTTTTATTATTTGTGAGTTCTATGATATTTATCTTTGTGATTCCGGCAAAGAAAGAGAGGTAAATTGTGAAAGAAGAGATCAGACAGAAACTGACAGGTGCAGTCATCGGACTTGCAAGAACCTGTGAGAATAACGAAAAGACAGAGAACACTAACCGGGTATTCTTAGAAGCACTGATGGCGGCCGGAGACTGGTCGGCAAGTACCTTTGATATGAGTGAGATGTTAGAAAAGGTAAGAAATGAAAAATATACAGTCTCACCGGGATGTGTAACATGTGCAGCACCATGTGGCAATACGGATGACTATGATATGGAGAATCTGTGGAAAGAATCCGAAGAAATCGGAGCATTTAAGAATACAATCCTGATGGTAATCTGCCAGACTGCAGCAAAATTGTATCATGCAGATCAGACAGAAGAATCTGAGACGGTGAAGTTATTATTCCGTGCATTATGTATGATTAGTTTTGAAGGCTGGGATGTTGCAGGGCTTACACCAGTGATGGTGGAACTTGGAAAAGCAGGACGGATATAAAAATAAATAGAATAATATTAGCAAAAAAGACTTTAAAAGGGATTCAGAAAAATCTATTCCAAAGTCTTTTTTTTGTCATCCATTCAAAAGAAGTATTACTTATGAAAGATAAGAAAAATTATCTGATTTAATAGAAGATTAAAGATAAGAAATGCGTTATAATAACAATACACTGTATATATCAAGGAGGAACAAAAACATGACAGTACCAGAAAGACTTTCCGCACTTCGTAAGTGTATGGAAGAAAAGAACATTGATGTGTATGTAGTACCGACTGCCGACTTTCATCAGAGTGAATATGTTGGGGAACATTTCAAAGCGAGAAAGTTCATTACAGGGTTCTCAGGATCAGCAGGAACGGCCGTGATCACAAAGACAGAAGCAAGACTCTGGACAGACGGACGTTACTTCATCCAGGCAGCAGCACAGTTGGAGGGGACAACTGTAGAACTTATGAAAATGGGTGAGCCTGGTGTGCCAGAGATGAATGCATATATTGAAGAGGTATTAAAGGAAGGCGAGACACTTGGATTCGACGGAAGAGTCGTATCTGTCGGTGAAGGAGAAGGTTATGCAGCCATCGCTGGGAAGAAGAATGCAAAAGTAAATTATCAGGTAGACTTAATCGATGAGATCTGGGAAGACCGCCCGGTATTATCTGAAGAGCCTGCATTTAATCTGGATGTAAAATATGCCGGAGAAACTGTTGCAAGCAAACTTGCAAGAATCCGTGAAGAGATGAAAGAAGCAGGAACCAATGTGCACGTTGTATCTACGCTCGACGACATCTGTTGGACGTTAAATATCCGTGGAAATGATATAGACTTCTTCCCACTGGTATTATCTTACGGAATCATCACAATGGACAGTTTCGAGCTGTATATCGATGAGAGAAAATTAGATGACAAGTTAAAAGCCAAACTTGCAAAAGATGGCGTAAACTTACACCCATACAACGACATTTACGAAGACGTGAAGAAATTTGGCAGTGATGTGGTTGCAATGATCGATCCTGGAAAACTGAATTATGCATTGTTCAACAATATTCCTGAAAATGTTAAGACAGTAAAAAAGAGAAATCCGGCAATTCTCATGAAAGCGATCAAGAACCCGGTTGAGATCGAGAACATCCGCAAGGCACAGATCAAAGACAGTGTTGCGCATGTAAGATTCATGAAATGGCTGAAAGAAAATGTTGGCAAGATGAGGATCACAGAGATGAGCGCATCTGATAAATTGGATGAATTCCGTGCTGAGATGGGCAAATTTATCCGTCCAAGCTTTGAACCAATCTCTTCATTTGGAGAGCATGGTGCGATCGTACACTACACATCTTCACCGGAGACAGATGTAGAGTTAAAAGAAGGACAGTTATTCTTAACGGATACAGGAGCTGGATTCTATGAAGGTTCCACAGATGTAACCAGAACTTACGCACTCGGCGAAGTTCCGCAGATTATGAAAGATCACTTCACATTGGTTGCGATCAGTAACTTACAGCTTGGCAGTGCAAAATTCCTGGAAGGTTCTACCGGTATGATTCTTGACATCCTTGCAAGAAAACCATTCTGGGACAGAGACTTAAACTTCAACCATGGTACAGGACACGGAGTCGGATACCTTCTGAACATCCACGAAGGACCTGCAGGTTTCCGTTGGAAATATCGTAAGGGTGAGACAGAAGTATTACAGGAAGGCATGGTCATCACAGATGAGCCTGGAATCTATATTGAAGGATCTCACGGAATCCGTCTGGAGAACGAACTGTTGACCTGCAAAGGAACATTGAATGAATATGGTCAGTTCATGTACTTCGAAGCAATCACCCTGATTCCAATGGATCTGGATGCGATCAATCCGGATATTATGACACAGGAAGACAAGAAACTGTTGAATGATTATCATGCAAAAGTATACGAAGTGATTGCTCCTTACCTGAACGAGGAAGAGCAGGAGTGGCTGAAGAAATACACAAGAGCTATTTAACCTGTGAGGACGGATTTTTCAGCGGTTTGCTTCTAAATGAGAAATGATATTCATATAATGAATTGACAAAGATGAAAATGCTTAGTAGAATCTAAGTTAGTTACAACTAACTTAGATTCTACTAAGTAAAGGAGTTCATTATATATGAAGCGGAAATCCAAGAATCAATCCAAGAATCAATCCAAGAATAAGACACTTAATTTCTTGCGTTATCTGGGGCCGGGGCTTCTGGTTACAGTAGGATTCATAGATCCGGGAAACTGGGCTTCGAATATTGCGGCGGGATCAGGTTTCGGATATGAGTTATTATGGATGGTGACATTATCTACAGTTATGCTGATCGTACTGCAGCATAACGCGGCACATCTGGGAATTGCAACCGGACTGTGTCTGTCGGAAGCGGCGAGCAGATATATGCCAAGGCTGTTAAAAGACCTGATACTTCTGACTGCAATGCTTGCGGCGGTAGCAACGGCGATGGCAGAGATACTCGGAGGAGCGATTGCGCTGCAGATGTTGTTCCATATACCAATCAGACTGGGGAGTATCCTGATCCTGGTTCTGGTATTATTCTGTGCATTTACGAATGCATATAAGAGAATAGAAAAACTGATCATATTATTCGTGTCGCTGATTGGATTTTCTTTTTTATTCGAAGTTGGAATTGCGAAGATCAACTGGGGAGCAGCTGTGGTCGGATGGGTGAAACCGTCATTCCCGTCGGGAAGTATGCCGGTGATCTTAAGCGTATTAGGGGCGGTGGTGATGCCGCATAATCTGTTTCTGCATTCGGAGATTATTCAGAGCAGACAGTGGAATCTGGAAGACAGTTCGGTGATCGAGCAGCAGTTGAAGTATGAATTTAAAGATACATTATTTTCCATGATCATTGGATGGGCAATTAACAGTGCGATGATCCTGATGGCGGCAGCGACGCTTTATCAGAACGGAAGTGGAAAACAGGTGGATGATCTGACTGTTGCGGGAAAGATGCTGTCGCCTTTGTTGGGGAATGTGGCAACGGTGGTCTTCGCACTGGCACTTTTGCTGGCGGGTATCTCATCCAGTATCACTGCAGGAATGGCCGGTGGAACGATATTTTCCGGAATCTTTAACCAGCCATATGATATTAAGACAAAGGAAACAAAAAGAGGAGTACTGCTGACGATGATTCCGGCGGCGGTGATCATCCTGTTTATCAGACAGCCATTCGAAGGCCTGGTATATTCCCAGATGCTGCTTGCCGTCCAGCTTCCAGTTACAATATTTACACAGATATATCTGACCTCATCTGAAAAAGTAATGGGAAAATATGCGAACAGCAGACGTTTGAATTTTTTGCTTCTGGTGATTGCTGTGATTGTAACAGGGCTGAATATAGCATTGCTTTTTGTATAGACAGGAAGAACAGAATAAGAAGAAAGAAAAACCGGACACTGTATAGAAACAGGCTCGGTTTTTTTGTATCAATTATTCGGTTACAGCGGAAGCGGCAACGTTTTCTTTCTCAGGAAACATCTTTCTGAAGATCAGACGGATGAATGGTCCGCAGTAGAAGATCTGCCAGAAGAAAGCAACTGGGAAGTTCATGAATGTTGTCTGACACCAGGTAGCGATCACATTACTTCCTGCGTTCTTGAACAGAATCGTTGCAACAAGACTCATGCAAGGGCACATGATACATACGATCATAGAAGAGATTGCAAGAGTGATGAAGATTGGTCTGTCCTGTGGTGTAACGATACGGAAGGCAAGCATATGTGCAAGTTTATCAACGAAAGCAAATTCCAGAACGAAGGCAACCGGCCACATGATTTTCAGTTCGCCGAAAGCCATCAGGAATACTTCGTTGCTCATTCCTCCCACATTCAGGCAAATATTGTAGCAGATCATGACGTATACCATCAGAAAAGACATCATCAGTGTAAAAATAACATTTTGAAATAAAGTTTTTGGCATAATTTTTGTTCTCCTTTTTATGAAATATTTAAAAATGGGTACAAAAAAGACACTTGTGTTGTTCGTTAATCAAGCATACACTTGTGTCGTTTCCAATTAAACCAAAATTATCTTATTTTTTTGTCCGAATATGAATTATACCGAACGAAAAGCTAAAAATCAAGTGTTTTTTTACATAACATCCGGAAGTGGATTTATGACACTTCTCATTTCAGTTCTGATCATTCTCGGTGCGGTGTCGACAGCCGTCAATATGGTTGCGGCAATGGTAAAGCGTATCTGTAACGGGATTGAGAAGCGTTTATTAAAGAAAGGGCAATTGATTAAAACTCAATTGCCCTTTTAACGGCCTCAATATCTCCCGTAAACAAGATGCTCTCCATTCCAAGTTCTTTACTTGCAATGACATTTTCCACCGTATCATCGATGAAGAAGCATTCACTTGGTAGAAGGTCATATTTATTGAACAGATGGTAATAAATATCGTGTCCCGGCTTTGCCATCTTTAGAGGTGCAGAGAAGACGATGCCATCGAATTCTTTCAGGATCGGATAATCTTCCGGTGCACGTTCTGCAAACCTGGTAGAAGCGTTGGAAAGCAGATAGATCGGAACTCCCCGGGCTTTTAACTCTTTGATGAATTCCCATGTTTCAGGAAGCGGATCGACATACTGGAACCAGTTCTCGAAAAAATCGCGGGCAGTATCTTTCAGACGGTCCGGAAGTCCTGCAATCGTATCTTCGGCATTCTGGTCATAGTCGATAGTTCCGGCATCTAAAGCTACCCAGTTTTTAAAAATGGCATCAGCAAGAATATTATAATCTTCCGGTGTAGAAGCAAATTTCCCCAGGATATAGTCTCCTTTAAATTTTCCGATTACATTTCCAAAGTCAAAAATAATATTCTTGTATCTCATCTTAAGTTCCTCCCTGTATTTTATACTGCCTGTTTTATATTTTTATAAACACTATTATAGCCTTATAGATAGAAGGAATCAATATACGAATGATAAATAACATGTCAATATAAGTATGATTAATAGAAGGATGTCAGGTTTTTGTGAGATTGACAATCATCAGGAAAGTGTATATGATTTTCGGTAGGACTGTAAAAGGAAAGAGAGATTATTATGGAAATCAGTATACTTTTAATGGAACAGATCGCAGAACTGTTTCTTATGATCCTGATGGGATATATTATTGTAAAGACAGGATTGTTAAAGGGAGATGACAGCAAAGTTATTTCTAAAATTGTATTATATCTTATTATCCCGTGTGTGATCATCAATGCATTTCAGGTGGATTATACGAGTGAAAAAGTGAAGGAACTTTTGCTGGTATTTGCAGCGTCGGTATTATTACAGGTTATATTACTGGCAGCAGTGTGGGGTGTTGGAAAGGTATTGAAACTAAATGAAGTAGAGATGACATCCATCTATTATTCGAATTCGGGCAATTTGATCGTACCGCTGGTGACTTTTATTCTGGGAAAAGAATGGGTATTATACGGTTGTGTGTTCATGAGTGTCCAACTGGTATTTCTGTGGACACATGGCAAGAATACGATCAGCCGGGAAGGAAAGTGGGACTGGAAAAAGATTGTATTCAATATCAATATGATCTCGGTATTTGCCGGAGTTGTGCTGTTTTTTACCAGGATCAGGCTTCCGGAAATTGTAAATCAGACCTTAAGTTCTGTGGGCAGTATGATCGGTCCGGCAAGTATGATCGTAACGGGGATGCTGATCGCAGAGATGAATCTGAAGAGTATATTTGAAAATGTGAAAGTGTATTTTATTTCATTTCTGAGACTGGTCGTGATACCTGTGATATCATTGATGATTTTAAAGATAAGCGGGCTTGTGAACATACATTCGTATGGAAAGAAATTACTGCTTATCGTATTTCTTGCGGTGATCACACCGTCTGCTTCAACGATCACGCAGATGTGTCAGGTGTATGGAAATGATTCGAAATATGCCAGTGCGATCAATGTTATGACGACATTATTATCCATTGTGACAATGCCGCTCATGGTGCTCTTGTATCAGACTGTGATGTAGAAGAGAGTATAGATGAAAGGCGTGTATTTGTATATAGTTGATGAAGAAAATTATCTGTTTTCTGATTGAAAGCGAACCAAAGGTAAGATACAATGGAGATATGAAGGAGGGGAGCAGAAGATGGCAGAATTACTTACAGCGGCGACACCGATATCCTATTATCTCGTTGCAGTAAATATTATTGCATTCATTTTATATGGAACGGATAAAGCGAAAGCAATGCATCATCAGTGGAGGATCAAAGAGGCAGTGCTGATAGGGATTGCGTTTGTCGGCGGTGCATTTGGTGCGTTTGCAGGAATGATTGTATTTCATCATAAGACAAGAAAGATGAAATTCCGAATCTTAGTTCCAATCGCTATTATCATCTGGCTGACCCTTGGCGGATTTTTGGCAGAACGTGATGTGGTAGGACTGACGAAGACAGACCGGCCAAAGAATGAATACAACGGCACAGAGATCACACCGTATCATAGCAGTGTGGATAAAGATGGTGACGGTACGGATGATCAGACCGATATTTTGAAGAATGCATTGGTTTATGTGAAGAAGCGGCCGGTTTACAAGAGCAGATATTATCAGACCGGTTATCCGGATGACAGATATGGTGTCTGTACAGATGTTGTCGGATATGCGCTTAAGAAAAGCGGATATGATCTGCGGGAACTGGTAGACGAAGATATCAGAACGAATCCGAAGGATTATGATATCGATGAGCCGGATAAAAATATTGATTTCCGAAGAGTAAAGAACCTGAAAATATATTTTGAACATACAGCGATCAGCCTGACCACGGATGTAAATGACATTGAACAATGGCAGGGCGGCGACATTGTAGTGTTCAAGAATCATATCGGGGTAATTTCTGACAGACGGAATGTGGAAGGTGTACCATATGTGATTCATCATAATGATCCGTATCAGAAGAATTATGAAGAAGATATCCTACAGGAGAGAACGGATATTGTCGGTCATTTCAGAATATCGTAATGGCAAAGCACTGTGAAATATTACCAAATTTCGCAGTGCTTTTTTGGCGCATTTTTCAATATGTCTTTTTATGACAAATCTTTTAATAATAAAGACTGTTCGTCTGGTTTAGCATTCTCAGCAATTACATCACGGACGTTCTGCATACGCATATCCAGGTCGGCACTGATCTGTGCGCATGCAAGCATTTCATCCTCCAGATATTTTGCTTTGTCAGCCGGGATATCTTTCTTGTAACGAAGTTTATGTTCCAGACTTGCCCAAAAATCCATAGCGATCGTACGAAGCTGTACTTCTACAGTCATGTTACGTTTTCCGTCCTGTAAAAAGATTGGTACACTGACAATCAGATGAAGGCTGCGGTATCCGCCCGGTTTTGGATTTTTGATATAGTCTTTCTTCTCAAGAAGTGTGATGTCGTCCTGGGAAAGCAGGCAGTCCGCAAGCATATAGATATCATCCGGAAAAGAACAGATGACACGGACACCGGCAATATCATGGATATTTTCTTCAATAGAAGAAAGGGTGAGAGGTATGTCTTTTTTACGGATCTTTTTGATCAGGCTTTCCATGGATTTGACGCGGGACTTGATATCCTCAATCGGATTGCGGTCATATTCCAGGGAATACTGTTCGTTTAATACTTTGAATTTCGTCTCTACTTCCATGATGGCACATTGATAATAGGACATCTGTTTCTCTATTGGTTTCATATTTTTATTAACAAAATCCAGAAATTCGTCAGACATCAGACTGTTTCTGACGAAGCGTTCTTTGCGTTGTTCGATAAATGTCTCAAGGGGTCTCATGTTGCATTTCTCCTTTCATTATCCAAAAATATTTTAGCATATCTGTAGTTGAAATTCTATCAACAGAGGGAAACTTTTATGGGGGAATGCGACAATGTGAAAGAAGTGTATTGGTTGCACAAAATCAAGTCCAACAGTCGGATGTGTTCACATGCAAAAGTTTTCGTGGTAAGATAAATGATATAACGTAAGATATAAAGAAATAAATCATAAGGAAGTGTAAGTTTATGAATTCCAGATACAAAGGAATATTTTTCATTACATTATCGGCGTTATCATTTGCATTCATGAATGCTTTCGTAAGGTTATCCGGTGATCTGCCTTCGGTACAGAAGAGCTTTTTCAGAAATCTGGTAGCTTTTTTTATTGCGCTGATCATGATCATAAGAAGTAAGGATGGATTCAAAATCGAAAAGGGAAATCTGAAATATATGATTCTGCGTGCGACATTCGGTACGGTGGGAATCTTGTGTAATTTCTATGCGGTGGATCATCTGGTGCTGTCGGATGCATCGATGTTGAATAAGATGTCGCCGTTCTTTGTAATTATCTTTTCATTTTTATTGCTGAAAGAAAAGATGAGTCCGGCACAGGCACTGGCGGTTGCGGGTGCATTCATCGGAAGCTTATTTGTAATCAAACCGACATTTACGAATATGGCACTGGTACCGTCACTGATCGGACTGTGCGGCGGGATCTGCGCAGGTATTGCTTATGCGATGGTGCGAATCCTGGGGAAGAGAGGACAGAAAGGTTCTTCGGTTGTAATCTTCTTTTCAGGATTCTCGTGTGTGGTTACACTGCCATATCTGCTTTTGGATTTTCATCCGATGAGCGGCCTGCAGATCTTAACGCTTCTGGGTGCGGGACTTGCGGCTGCAGGCGGCCAGTTCGGAATCACGGCGGCTTATTATCATGCACCGGCGAAAGAGATATCCATTTATGATTATTCGCAGATTATTTTTTCGACGATCCTCGGATTCTTTCTGTTCGGGCAGGTGCCGGATAGGTATAGCGTGTTGGGGTATGTGATCATATGTGCGATGGCACTTTGGATGTTTGTGTATAATAAGAACCGGGAGTGAGTTTCTATTTAGTTCATCATCGTGGCTTACCCCGGTCCATGAGAAAGACTTGGTATTATGTTTGTTGCTGGATGTCACGATGCAGAAGTTCTAAGGCAGTCCGCCTTCCCTAAGAACGAAAGGGTCTCCGCTCAAAACTCACCCCTACGGGGTTCAAACAGTTCGCTCCGTCCCTTTAACGGGAAGTCAAACTGCCTAAGAACTTCTACACATCGCGCCAAAATACGCATCAAACATAATACCAAGTCTTTCTCATGTCGTGATTGGCCAATGATAATGAATTCAATAGAGGGATTGTAACCGTTGTGTAGCCGGAAAGTTGTGGTGAAACCATTGATTTTCCGGCTTTTTCGTACACTTCCGGTATCACAAAGGTTACGGTTCCTCTGTTTAATTATTATGGCATGCGAAACCTCAGGAATAAAACTACAAGGTCCCAGCCTGTGCATACGGACTCATGGTTGGAAATTCTTAAGTAAAAAAGTTGACCGTTTGCTCACAAAAAATCCACTGTCTGAGACGAATGTCGAGTTTGGATTTTTTGTGAGCTCGTTTTTAGGTCAACTTTTTTGCTTTAGAATTTCCCCATGTTGGAGTCAGCACAGGCTGGGACCTTGTAGTTTTATTCCGGTCGGTGACAGCCGCCATGATGCATTAAATAGAAATTTACAGCATCTCTATAAATGCCGCAATACGGGTATTCAGCTGTCCGATATCAGCCTGTGAGTAGTCTGTCTCTACATTGATATACGGGATTCCTTTCTTCTCATTTACAAATTTGCGGATAGAGAGTGACTCAACATTATATGTATGACAGGCCTGAAGTGTCATCTCTACAACTCCGTCTACCTTGAATTCATCAATCAGGCGGTCAAGGAGATCCAGTCTGTTTGGATTCGGTGTCATAACGGAACATCCGATATTCAGGTAACGTCTTGCCAGTGCATCATATACATCCGGATTCTCTTCGTCAACTAATTTATCGAAAGATTTTGCTCCGTTGCAATTCTCGAACGCTACTACAACTCCACCATTGTCTTCTACTGCACGGATCACTTTCTCGGTTGCTCCTCCGATCGGACATCCGGTGATCAGAATACGAGGCATCTTATCAAGTCTCTTTCCTTCTTCATATTCTTTTTCAATCTTCTCTCTCATTGCTTCGATCTCTGCCGGAATTGCTTTACGGTCAAACTTGAATCCGCTTCCGTATAATACTTTGAACAGGTCACCGCCTTTGATCGGTGCAGGATCAAGAGACATGACATGATACAGGTCTTTCATGGTTTTTCTTACTTTATTTTCTTCTTTTACGGCCTCTAATACAGCTTCATCTGTAATCTCTACGTCGAATTTCTTTTCCAGATATTTTTTGAAACGGATCAGCTCACTCTTCCACAGCTGTAATGCCATCTCACTCTGTGTATTTGGCAGTTCCATCACAAATACATCTTTGAAATCTGACATATACTCATACATTTTCTTCTTTCCGTCACAGGTAGTCTCCCCAACAACTACATCTGAGAAATAGAAGAATGGACATTTGTCTGTCTTGGCAAATCCATAGCTTGATTTGATCAATGGACATAAGTTCTTTGGCAGGTCTTTCTCTGCATCCGGAATGGTCTCATCGGATACAGAACATAAGCCTACCGTAACTGCTCCCATTGCTCTTGCGATCTCTGCCGGAAAATAAGTACAATATGCGCCAACAACCGGAACTCCCTGGTCTTTTAACCCCTTCATTGCCAGGAATGATTTCTGACGCTGTTCTGCAAATTCTTCGAATACCTCCGGCAGTTCTTTAATTAACTCCATAATAAATTTCCTCCATGCTTTTCTTATTTTTTGATAATTTTTTTCATAAGACTATCATACCACCTGTACCTGTATTTACATAATAGGAAATATTGATAAATCGTTTCATTCTATTAATATCGTCTATGAATATTATTCGCATTTTCTATCCTTTTCCTGACTTCATCTCCTGTATACGTTAATATGGAAATCTGTTACAATATACGTATCAGATACCATATTTATCATGGAGGTTTTTCTATGGAACAGAACATATATTTTGACAACGGCAGCACATCCTGGCCGAAAGCACCGGGAGTCGCTGCTTCCATGACGAAACTTTTAGAATCCGGCGCCTTCAATATCAACCGGGGAAATTATGAA
>OLSL01002082.1_pt1 | contig 16860 bp, 9 predicted proteins | sample 1672511 | NCBI WGS metagenome assembly OLSL01 (sample SAMEA3136694, study PRJEB25190) | human gut metagenome | biome: human gut; feature: human-associated habitat; material: faeces | place: Austria | collected 2013
TTCCACATAATCATGGATATAATATGCCGGTCCGCCGCGAAAACCTCCGTATAAAGGATCTTTTTCTTTATGAATCTGAGCAAGTGTTGCTTCTATAAATGCTGTCGAAGAACCGATCAGCGCTGTCACCCACATCCAGAATATAGCTCCCGCACCACCTGCGGATACTGCCGCAACAACGCCGACCAGATTTCCCATTCCGACACGGGTTGCTGTCGATACGATCAATGTCTGGAAAGTAGACAGACTGTTCTTGTCTTCTTTCTTTCCTGTCAGTGCCGTTACCATATCCGGAAATAACCTGATCGGAAGTACTCTGGTCCGGATGGTAAAATATATTCCTGCCGGTATCAGAAGTATGATCAACAGTGAAATTCCGACACTACCGCCTCCCGGAAGAGGTATCTGCAATAAATCTCCCCACAAAAAGCTATATACTTGTTCTATTAATTTAACTATCATAATATATAAATATCCTTTCAAAATCTCAGGACTTTAAAGCACTACACTTTAAAGCCCTGAATCATATCATACTATATTCTGCTTCGTATTGCAAATTCAAACTGTATTTTCATCACTTTTTCTGCGATTCTTCTCTAATCGATCAGATCATTCTGAAATCTGGACAAGTGCTCATACGGCAGGATCAGACGTCCCCGGTAAAGTCCACATCCATCATTGATCAGACTGTTATTAACCGCAGAGAACATATTCACATCCAGTTCTGCAAGATCCAGATTCAGCAGTTTCATTCCTCTCTCATAGGCCTCATCAAAATACTGACATTCACCCTCCGGGACTGCGTCTCTCCTTGCCCTGTCATGCTCCTGCTCTTTCTCATATCCAATATGATTCGCCGTACCGATCTCTGCCACATCATCCATCATTTTTGTCCTGAGCTGTACCTCCATATAACACCTGGAGCTGTTATCATAGAAGGTGATATGAAGAGACTGATAATTATTCAGGCTGCTGCTGCAGATATAATCTCTGTAATATGGTTTCACCGACTCGTTCAGAAGCGGGGATGTACTCTCCTTAATCCCCATAGCCGGTTCCGCACTGAATCCCTGTTCCTCCAGGAAACCAGGAAGGGCATTTGCAATCTGATATAGATATTTCCGTTCCTGTTCTTCCCTGTCCTCTTCACTGTTCAGATGACATCTCGGAACAGAAATAATGATCCTGTAAGCAATTAAATCTCTAAAGCAACGCAATCGTTTCTTTAGTTCTGCTACACTTGGATACTCCCCATATTCCTCATAATAATCATAGATGAATTCCACAATATATCCGTTGAATTTCTCTTCTGCACGGATTAGAGACTTGATTCTTCCCTTGAAAGTAAATGCCATAAACGGATATTCCTGTGCCATGTATTTGTAGAATTCTCTCATCTTCTGCGACTGGGCTGTCAGGAAGTCATTATGTTCCAGTAATTCCTGAATCTGTAAAAGGAAATTACAATGAATCATGTCAATTTCATTTCCTGTCATTTTGGCATCTTTTCTCAGGTCTTTAATGTAATTATGAAGAATCCGGAGTACTGTATCTCCTGAATAGAGATAATCATTTAATGATACCATGTCTGTCACCTTCCTCTTTTGTCACTTTTCTTTAACGCTTCTGATACATTCTCAATATCCGGATCAGATTCTCCGGATCTACCGGTTTGGATATATATGCATTCATTCCCGCCAGACTGCAGCTTTCTTTACTTTCTCTTTCCGACTGTGCGGTCATTGCAATGATCGGGATTTCTTTTCCCCCATTCTTTTCCTTGCGCCGGATATTCCTTGCGGCTTCTATACCATTCATCACAGGCATCATGATATCCATCAGTATTGCACTGTAATACCCCTTTGGTGTACCTTCATATTTCTCTACAGCCTCTTTGCCGTTCCATGCTTTCTCTACGATTATTCCTGCATCTGTCAGATAGAATTCTGCAATTTCCATATTGATATCATTATCTTCTACCAATAATACACGCATTCCTGCCAGGTCATCTTTCGCGTCTTCCTTATTCTCAGCCGCCTGCTGCATTTCCTCTTCTGCCAGACGAAATGCCAGCCGGAATGTGAATTCACTCCCCTCTCCCGGGGTACTGCGGACACTGATCGTACCATTCATTCTATCAATCAGACCTTTAACAATTGACATTCCAAGTCCGGTTCCTTTATACTGCGTTCTTGCATCTGCCTTTTCCTGCGTAAACGGCTGGAACAATTCATGTTCCATATATTCCCTGCTCATACCGATCCCACTGTCTGCAATCCTGAATTCATACAAAACATTCTTACCGTCACACGAAATCTCTGTCACATAAGTATCTATGGTTCCATTTTTTTTATTGTATTTGACTGCGTTGCCAAACAGATTCATCATAATTCTCTGTAGCTGAAGCGCATCCCCTTTCAGCATAGTATGTTGCATATTTTCCCTGTGCTTGCGGTGTGTAATTCCAGTTTCTTCCAGCTGTCCCTGCATCAGTACTGCCACTTCTTTCATAAGATCTTCCAGATCAAACGGTTCTTCATGCACTGTCAGATGTCCCGATTCAAGCTTACTCATATCAAGTACATCATTCACCAGATCCATCAGATGTCTTGTCGAAATCTCGATCTTATCTACCGAATCTTCCAGCTTCTCCTGATTGTTCCAGCTCTTTCGGATCACATGTATCATTCCCAGGATTCCATTGATCGGGGTTCGCAGATCATGACTCATACGATTCATGAATTCTGTCTTTGTCTTACTCTCCATATCTGCCTTTTCATAGGCAATCTGCAATTGTTCTTTTTCTTTCTGATCCTTTTCGTGGAATTCCGAAGTATTCCGGAACATAATGATTCCGCGAACCACTGTATGCTCCCGTTCTTTCTCGTTATCATAGACTGTATCCTGCGACATCAGCACTGTCTTCTGGATCCAGATTTCTTTTCCGTCTTTGTTGCTTTCCTGATATTCCACAGTCACCTGCTTCTCACCAGCATAAAAACGATCCAGAAGACTCTTTGATGTATCTATGATCTTATACGTTTCCAATGTATCTTCTGTAATATGCTGCCGTATTTTCCTGCAATATCCATCATACGAACATGGAAGTTCTCCCTGAAAGTCAAATATACGCTCTTCTTTCTTTCTATGATGAAATATCTGTTCCAGACGATCCTGTGTCAGGTTCACTGTATACAAAGCTTCCGCTGTTTCAAGAAGCGCTTCTATATAATTACTATTTTCCAGAATAGACTGCTTCATCTGCTCATAATACTGTTCCAAGTGCAGCCTCTCATCTTCCAGGACCTGCTCCATGTCATGAAACACTTCAAATCCAACAATAAAGTGATGCAGCTTCCCGGCTGCCGTATCATCCAGACGCAGAAATGTCATACGGCCTCTCTGTATCTCTTTTCCATTCTTCCTGCAATAAGGAAGTTCATATTTTGCACTTTCTTCTTTCTTTTCCGAAAGATTGGAAATGATATATGGGATCTGCAGCCGTTCCCACATTCTTTTTCTTGATGAATCATCTGCAAGTTTCTGCACGATCTGTTCTACCGCTCCTGAATAACTTCCATCTTCTGCAAGGAAGAAATTCGAGCTTGCACGTAAAACTGTATACTGATCCTGCAAAGCATCACAATACAGGCAGTCCGAAAATTGAAATCCCTGCTGTCTGATTCCATCCAGGATCTGAATATGAAGTGCCCGGCGGTCCGCTGCCTCTTTTATCTTCGCCTGATTCTTATCTATATACATATTCTTATCGGCATGCCGGAAGAGTTCCCGCATCGTACATCCTTCAAAATCTTCCGCCAGCGCATATCCTACCGCATAACTGATCGGCATCTCCGGATGTTCCTGGGAATATCTGGCAATTTCCGAACGTATTGTCCCCAATATTTCCCGTACTTTTTCATGATCCACACACTCAAGTACAGCAATAAACTCATCTCCGCCATCCCGCCCTGCAAAATATTCTTCCGGCAGCGCTTTTCTTAACTGCACCGCAAATGAGCGGATATACGCATCCCCTTGATCATGTCCGAGCCTGTTATTAATAATACGCAGATTATTCAGATCGAATACACACAATGCTACTGACCCATCCGTACATTCCGGCATTTCTCCGTCTAAGATCTCCTCACAGCGGTTCTTATTCGGAAGTCCGGTTGCCTCGTCCAGATAGACTTTTTTCTTAAGTGCTTTATTCTGCGCCGCGTATTTTACAGCCTTGATCAGTTCATATGCCAGAAGACACACCAGACCGATAATATCTGCGATCACAATCTTTTCCAGCCGTTCCAGTGCAGTTGCTTTCTTCTGTGCATACTTTTCCGCAAGCCCGGTTGCTTCATCACAGATTACAAAGAACGTTTCGCTTTTTTCTATGATTTCCGTATTCTCATAGCCCTCTTTACGCACTTGCCGGATCTCTTTTTGCAACTTCTGAAAATGTTCATCCAGTTCTTTCATCTTATTCTGAAATGCTCTGTCATCCAGACGGACCAGATTCAGCTCATCACTTCCATACCGAAGTCCTTCTATAAATGAAGCTACCGATTCAATCATCTCATCCTGCGGTTCTTTTGCATCCTCCAGCTTGATGATCTGCTGGGTCTTTCCCCGGACCAGGTCAGCATAATTCACCACTCGCGCCGTCCCTTGTATCTTACTGACCAGAATCATGATCGTCAAAAACAGGGCGATCAGGATCACTGTTAAAAGCATCATCAGCATTCTTGCTATTTTAGAAATCTTACTGTCTTTACTTTTCATAACCACCTTCACTCCATATATCCTGTTATCTGATATTTCACATCTTCCATAACAGATTCTTATTTTATAATAATATCTCTGTTTTATACATTTTGCAATTTTCTCTTTGCTAATATGCTAGTACAAAGTCAGATACAAAAAACTTGCCACCTGCTACTTCTTACAAATGCATGGCAATACATAAAACTTGCCACTGACAGCATCTCTTGCATACTATGGTATAAAAAATGTGGACTGGCACCTCTTTTTTCAGGAACCTGTCCACATTTTTATTTTCTTTTCCGTATATTCACCTGTTATATCTTATGCAGTCCGGAATCTATTTTTTATATTCAACCTCGAATGATCCAAGTTCATATCCATGAACGCTTCCCTTTACCTCTCTGGATACAAGCTCTACTTTCTGTTCAAGATGTTCACTATATACTCTTGTTGTCAGAACTGTTTCCCCGTTATTAATGAATATCTCAATGGCTGATGTATCCGAAAAGATGGTAATATCCGAAAGCTCTTCCACCTTAGCAAAGCGCTGCTTTCTTCCACGTCCGCTTTCTCCCATCGATAAGGTAAAAAGCCCGTCCTTCCAGCTTATTGTAACATCTTCACGAAGCTTAAGCTCCAGATTTTTTGCTTCTTCCACGTCAAGTCTCAGTTCAAAACAGCAGTCCGCAGGCGCCCACTTTGTAAATGCTTCCAGCTCGCAGGTAAATGCATTTTTACGCAGATCTTTCATCTCCTTTAATGGATGCTGTAAGATCTTTCCATCTTTCCATTCCAGTTCTCTTGGCATGGTAAGTGCATGGATCCAGTCATATGCAACCGTTGCATCATTATCATAATCTGCATCCGGAATCCCCATCCAGCCAATCAGGATTCTTCTACCCGCTTCATCTGCAAATGTCTGTGTCGCATAGATGTCAAATCCTTTGTCAAATTCCTGAAATTTTCCAAAGCTGTATGATTTGTTCTTCAGGTCAAACTCTACCGGAAAATATCCACACTGGTACACATTCTGGTAATCATATCCCTTCTGATCTACTCCCTGTGGACAGCATGTCATAATCTGCTGGCCGTCAATCTCGAACAGATCCGGGCATTCCCACATATAACCAAATGGCTTTGCTGTCCGCACCGTATCGTACCATTTCCAGTGTTCCAGATCGTCGGAACAAAACAAAAGTGCACAGCCATAAGATTCCGCATCACGGCCTCCCTGGATCATATAATAACGGCCGTCTTTTTTATAGATTTTTGGATCTCTGACATGCTTGGACATATTCACCGGATAATCATCATTGGTCATTACAAGCTTCTTGTATGCAATATTCTTTCCATCCGGACTGAATACGTGAATCGTATTCTGTTCCCGTCCATTCATGATATAATCATAATCTTTATCCCAGAGTTTTACATTTCCTGTGTAAAAATAGTGAATTCCATCTTCACAGGTATAGGCTGATCCGCTATATACACCGTCTCTGTCCCATTCTTCGTCCGGATAAAGGAACGGCTCTTCTTCTTTATAATGAATCCAATCCTTTGTTGTGTAATGTCCCCAAAGCTTCGTTCCCCATCCGGCAAGAAATGGTGTATATTGGAAATAAATATGATTCACACCCTGAAATTCACACAGACCATTCGGATCATTCATCCAGCCTGTCGGCGGCATCATATGAAAGTGAAGTCTGTTTTTATCTTTTTTTACATTCTCCCTCATACTTTCATGCTTCGGATATTCTGTTAAATATGTCTCTTTGTTCATCTGTTCCTGTCCACCTTATCCTTACACGATTTCAGCCATCTTATCATTTTTTGCAATATGTTTTTCTTCTGTTTTGATGGTCTTTCCTTCCGGAAGCTCTGTGAAGATAACAAGAATCTCCGGAGAGTATCCATGCTTCTTCACCAGGTCGATGTCAAATCTGATAAGTGCTTCTTCTGCTGTTACTTCCTGTCCTTCTTTTACAAGTGTCTCAAATCCTTCACCGTTCATATTGACGGTATCTACCCCGCAGTGAATCAGGATCTCTGCTCCATCTGCAGTTGTAAGTCCGATTGCATGTCCGGTTGGATATACGAGTGATACGGTTGCCTTACATGGTGCCATAACGGTTCCGTTTTCCGGAAAGATAACGACACCGTCTCCAAGTACCTTGTTTGCAAATGTCGGATCTGTCGATGCTTCGATATCTTTTACTGTTCCCTCTGCTGCTGCATAGACTGCACCAGGCTCTTCTGTAATAACTGCCTTTGTTGTATCATTTTCTTTTGTATCGTTCTTTTTGTCATTTTTATTCTTATCCGGTGCTGACCACATTTTTCCAAAGATGACTGTACATACAAATCCAATCGTAATCGCGATTGCATGTGCAATGATGTAGTTAATGTACCCGTGATGTGCCGGATTAGCAATTGCCATTCCAGGAAGTGCAGTTGTACCGAATCCAAGAGCAGTAAGCTTTGAATAGTATACATATGCACCTGCAACTGCACCACCGATACATCCACCGATCAGTGGAAACTTGTAACGTAAGTTTACTCCGAAGATTGCCGGTTCACTGATACCAAATAATGTCGAGCAGAAACTTGGAATACAAAGCTCTCTGGCTTTTAAGTTCTTCCAGTTCAGGGAAAGATAACCAAGTACCGCACCACTTTGTCCAAATAAAGCTACAGACATCAGTGGATTTAAAAAGTTTGTTCCTGTCGATGCAATAAGCTGTGCTTCTACCGCACCGATAATGTGATGAAGACCTGTGATAACTACGATCTGCTGAACTCCGGCAAATAACGCATACCCGAATGCTCCCAGATGTTCTGTACTCCACATCAGTCCGTCTGTGATTCCATTAGAAAGAATTCGTCCTGCCGGACCTACAAGTGTAAAAAGTAATACCGTAGAGATAAATACTGTCAGCATTGGTGCAACCAGAAGCTTGATTACATCCGGAATTACCTTATTGAAGAATTTATCCAGTTTTGCAACTACAAATCCCATCATAAGCGCGATGATGATTCCTCCCTGGAATCCTACCATCTCAATCTTCAGTCCGAACAGACGGATAACTTCTATATCAACGGTTCCCTGTGCAGCCTGGTAAGCATTGGCAAGAGAACTGTCTAACATGATTGCTCCGATTACCATACCAAGAACCGGATTCCCGCCAAATCTTTTTACGGCTGAATAGCATACTGCCATTGGAAGGATTGCAAAGATACCTGTAGACGCAAGACTTACCAGCCGGTTGATCGCATATAAGGTATCATGTGTCTTTACTACTTCAAGTCCGCCAAGGACGCTTGTAATTCCCATCAGAAGGGCTGCTGCAAGAAGTGCCGGCATGATTCCGATAAATACATCAGATAACGCTTTGATCACTGCCTGAAGTGGATTCTGCCTCTTCGCACTTTCTTCCTTCAGATCTCCCAGTGACATATTCTGTGTATTCGTATACTCGGCAAATACCTCATATACATCATTCACTGTTCCAGCTCCCAGGATCAGCTGTAACTGATTACCTGCTATGAACGCACCTTTTACTTTGTCGATATCTTCCAGTTTTTCAATATCTGCAAGATCATTATCTTTCAATACGATCCTGAGTCTGGTTGCACAGTGTGCTGTTCCCTGGATATTATCCATTCCACCAATATTGGCTACGATCTGTTTTGATATTTCCAGATACTCATTGTTCTTTCCCATTTCTCTTCTCCTTGTATTGTTTTGTTTTGGAACCGGTTCCGTTCCCATGTTTTTATTATATACATCAGCTTTTGTATGTCAACACAAAACGTCACTGCAATTTCATTTTTGGAAACGGTTCCAAAAATTGATATCTAAATTTGTCTATATTGCACAAAAGCGGGTCTGTCAAATTGACAGATCCGCCTGATTCTCAGTTCTCTTTTACACTTTTTCTTTCTATAATTTTATACGGGTTGACCTGAAGCGGGCTTACCGGCTTTCCTAAAATCATCTGGATCATCGACTCAGCACTGATCTCCCCCCAGTTCTTCCAGTCAAATTTTACCGTCGTAAGTGGCGGCTGTAACAGTTCTCCTGCTTCGTAATCGCCAAATCCTACCACGGATACTTCTTCCGGTATCCGTATACCTTTCTCTGACATTACTTTGTACACGCCAAATGCGATACGGTCTGTTGCGCATACGACTGCCGCCGGTGTCTTCATATGATCTACAAATTTCTGTACATTTTCAATTGCATTTTCATAAAAGAACGTTGTCTCTATGACTTCTTTTGGCTTTTTCTCACAGGACATAAGTCCATCGATCACTCCATGGCGTCGTTCTCCTCCTACTGCCGGGTCATCTCCAGGTACCCAGAGCATATAAATCTCCTTGAACTTACGTTGTCCGATATAATTACCCACCGCATATCCTGCATTGTAATCATCATTAATGACAGAATTCTCTCCCGGGAAGCGTTGTCCAAGAAACAGGATTGGAATTTTTAACTTCTTTACTGCTTCTTCGTATTCTTTTGTGCTTCCCGTCGCAAGAACCATAATTCCATCTACATTCATATTCTTCAGCCGTTCGATACAGCGTATTTCTTCTTCGATATCATTTTCCGTATGCATGATAAGAGGTGTATAATCATTTTTCTTAAGATAGGCAACGATTACTTCTACAAGTCTCGGTGTTGTTACCGAGTTAAATCCAGGTACCGTAAGTCCTATGATCCGGCTCTCTTTTGCATTCAGCCTTGCAAACAGATTCGGCTCATAATTATTTTCTTCGATGATTTTTTTTATCTTCTGGGCCGTTGCATCTTTGACGCTTCCCCCGTTCAGATATCTTGATACAGTACTTTTTGCCACACCGGACATCTGGGCTATATCATTTATTGTCAGTTTTTTTTCCAAATTATTTTCCCCCATAGCGTCTATTTCGAACCTGCTTATAATACAGAGAACCTGCCAGTGACAGCTTCTTCCGGACACATGCCGATTCAAAATGTCTTAATATGTATTATACTCTTCTTTGAAATTTCCTGTCAAATTATCTCCTGTCCGAAATAGAGGATTCACACAAAGATTTTCAAGGGTTTGCGGAGAATTTAATAACAAAATATAACAGTTATTAAATCTCTTAAAACAGGTGAAATCTCAATCGGGATTTCTTTCTGCAGACGCTGCCGCAGGAATTGGTCTTCTCTCATTTTTCTCTTTCTCCGCTATAATATAACTGTTTTGGACTCTTTGGCTTATCTGGAATACTCAACTTAATTACGCCAGCTTCTACTAATGGATTTACATACGTCTGTATAGCATAAGTAACAGAATTTAACCCCAGATAATCACAAATTTCCTTTCTTGTACGCGGTGTTTTACAAAATACTATTAAATTATTTGTTTCTTCATCATTTGACATATCTTCATAATCATTCTTTGATTCTTTATATAGTTTTACAATAAAACTTCCTCTTTCATCCAAGAATTCTGGCTGTCTTAAGTTATATTTCTCCATTTCCATCCGGATTGTTGGAATTCCCGAATACCTGTTTTCTATTATTCCCAATGTTTCAAGTGCCGATGCAAGTACCGGATTTCTTGTATCCGGTTGAATTTTTCCTAATTGGTCAATAGTGATTCTTCCATATAATCCACCTGGATTATGTATTTCAATCCTGTCTTCAAACATTATAAGTTGAATCGGCATTCCTTCTGTATGAATACTATAATCACGATGTACTAATGCATTTATAATAGCTTCTCTAACCGCTGTTATTGGATAGTCTGTTCTGTCAGTTCTTCGTCCGGTTGTCGGACTTATAATTGTCTTTGTCCGCATATTGCGTTTCACAAATAATAATGCCTCATCCAACATTTCCGGAATTGTTCCTTCTATTCTCTGATTATCTGAGAATCTTTCCCCCATGTCGCCAAGACTTCCTATTGTTCTCCCAGGAATTACAATTGCCGTAATACACAATTGTGGAAAATATGCCTGTGGATATGGACTAAAAAGCAAAGTCGCACTAAGCGTTACTTTCTCTCCTCGCTTTATGCTCATAAGTTCATAAATACTTTCATTATCAAGTGTTGCTAATCTTTGTTTTCCTCTCTTTAACAGTTCAACATAACGATTCAGTTCTTCCTGATCCAATGACATTAATGTTACTCTCGGAACCTCACGGATATCGTCTTGATATTTTCTTCTATATGCTTCATAACTATATATTTCGTATTCTGTCATCGGTTCATCACTATCCCCAATACGGGTATAGGACCCCTTCAACCTTCCACGTCCTTGATAATAGCAAGGTCTGTCTGCCAAATCTATTCCGGGAATTTCAGCAGAAACAAATTTTTTATTTTCCTTCTCCACAACTGTAATAAGCGACTGTACAACCGGATTCATCTGCAAGCATTGCTCGTTAATTTTCTTTTGAATGTCCTGAGCATCATAAACACCAACTTCTTTATAATCTTGTTTCTCATCAATTCCAAAAACAATAATGCCACCATCATCCTGATTAGAAAAACTTGACAAAGAATCATATAATCGTTTCGGACATCCTTGCTCCGCTGATTTCAATTCCAAATTCTGCGTTTCGCATTTCATTTTTTGAATTAATTTTAGTTTGTCATATAATTCTTCTGTTGTCATTTTAGTTCCTCCATTTATATTTTAGATTCTAGCACTATATTTAAGTTTATGCGAGAAACTCAAATATTATTCTTATGAACTAAAAAAGAACTCAAATTTATACTTCAAATTTGAGTTCTTTTTCATTTCATTCACAATATACTGGTAAATATCCTCTCTCACCGGAGTCTCCAGCTCCCATTCGATCTCCACCGCCGTCTTATCCGTATTCGGCATCACAAACTGCTTCGCATTCCCGGTCGCGATCACACGGCCCAGATAATAGAATTCCTTGGATATCTTATCATCCTTATTCTTTCTCACAAACAGCTGCACATCTATGCCACGTTCTGTTGCGTTCAGGAAATTCTGCACATCTTCTGAGTCCATGCTTCTTCCGCTTTTGGAAATCGCGATCAGCCGGTTCTCTGCTACGAAATGATCTTCGTATTTCGTGGTATCGCTGATATTGTCCTGCTTATCGTAATTAATGAATATCGGAAATGTCTTAGTCTTTTTATCATATTTGTAACCGCCGATGTTCAGCGGCACTTCATTTCTCTCCCAGTTCAGCAGACGGCAGGCATCCTCATATGTATATTTCTGATACAATACCAGATTCGTATCCTGATAATGGTAACTGTAATTGACCTTATATCTCGAGATTCCGAAGTCTACCAGTTCCTCCAGAATCGCACAGAATTCCGGATCCTGTAACATTTTCTCATACACATCGGAAATGCCATAATCATCCTGTTCCTTCTTCAGAAATACACACTGTGCGTAAATCTTCTTTGCCGCGCTCGTCGGAAATTCATTGGTCATCATATTGATCACATTTTCCGTGCAATACTCGTCCATCTCACTATGATACTTCTCGGATAAATGCTTCTGCAGATGCCCAATGATTCCATGGTGATACTGCAACGTACATTTCAACAATTCCAGCTCATGAATCCGCTTGCCACTCGCCAGCTTTTTGGAAATGAATTCGATTGCTTTTTCTTCGTCTTCTGACAGCCGGATGGTATATTCCTTTTCGTATTTCACAAGGAATTTATAATACGAACCCAGGCTGTTATTGTCGAAGATCCGTATTTTAGCCGTATAAAATGTCAATAAATTCAAAAACATCTTACAAGCAATGCAATTAATTTCTGAATTATCCTATTCCGCTTTTCCAGTCTTCCATTCACTTATAAGATTCAATGCCGCCTGTTCGTCAGCGTGATCCATCTCATTTTTATTATAATTTAAAGCAAATGATGCTAATTTAATCTGCTCAATATCAGTAAATTGGTTCAGTTTACTCTTATCAAAACCTTGAATCATATTATATACTTCATTTTGCGAAATATATTCCGAATAATTTTGCGGATAAAAACGCCATCCGCTACCATTAGTGCTGTGCCATTTAGTTGCCATTGCGCAAATAAATTTCAGTTTATTTACTTCGGTTTTTAATAACCCTTTTAAATAAGCTTCTACACCATCTTTATCAAAGCACTTCCATAAATAGAAAACATTGTTGAATTCATTCCTATCCAAGATAAATTCGGAATTTACAATATCCCGAACTTTTGCTACATAAATATCTTCCAATTTTTCTAGATGCGTCAAGCTTATAATTTGTTTATCCTTTTCTTCTGAATTTCCTGCTAACCTCCCATATGCTAATTCCATTCTATTAATAAGTCTGGCCATTATCCCTAATCCAGTTATATCAACATTTTCTATCACTGAACAGATTATTCCATATTTTTCTTCCTCTGTTTTTAGCCTCTCTATAATATCTTCTATAAGATATCCTGCTATATCACTTGCAGATAGCGTAAAAAGTTTTTCTGAATTTTCTTCCTTAAATTCCTCCCGTAACCCTAGTAATGCGGATGCAACTAACCCCAAACGTTTATATGGTATCTTGTCAACTAACGACCTTATTTCTTCTAAAAAATAAACAATATTTCCTTCCTCATTAATCTTTTCAACAGCCTTGCTTAACACATCTCTATCAAATTTATAAATACAAGCATTGATTACGCTTCTAGAAACCTTTATATCATCTAAATCAAACATAAAATATAATTCAAATCTGCCTTCATATGCAATTCGCATCTTACTTCTAATGTTTAATACCGGTTGATAGCCATACTGATATTCGTTAACATCATTTGCAAATACAGGAAACATGGTTGAAACACAACTTATTGCCAAATCCGGATCTATTCCCAAACTCTTAAACTCATCGTAATATAAGTTACGATAATCGGGCTTATTGCTACTATGTGACAAAAATCCATGCATAAATCCTCCACAAACGGCTTCTTTATTATTGCAGATCCATTTATATAATTCTGGTTCTAACACTTCAAGAGTCGTCATGCCTACCATATCCTCAAAAGCTATCTCCTTATATAACGTTCCATACCTAAACTGGAAAGTATTAATCATTCTATTAACATCTCTCAAAGTATTAATATATGGTTCTACACAATTTCTAAATACACTACTCCAATAGTCTCTATCCCATATTACTTCACCAGGAAGATCATTAATAATTTGATCAAGTTTATTCAAAAATATATTATGCAATTTTGATTTTTTCAACTCCGGAAGTTCAAATGGAACTTGAATAATCTTTTCTAAGTATTCATTTCCATCTATATTATGCACATCTGTTAAAGCTCTACGTACAACCTCTCTATCCATGGCCAATAAATATATTACATTCGGGAAATCTGCCACCTGCTTAACTAGTTGAAAAACATCCCTAATCTGTGAATTTGCTAATCGATCAATATCATCAATTACAATAATAATTTTTTTCTCAGCTTGAATCAGTGCATCTTCTAGTATTCTTCTAGTCATATCCAAATCAGCACATTCCATCAACTCAGCTCCTTTTGCTTGAGCTAGAGTCTTTAATATTGCAGCAACACCCGAACCAATCACCGGTACAAGTGATAGTGCATCAAATGCCCCTGCATAATCGCTTAATGCTTTCCCCACCTTATTTTTTAGTTCTTCATTATCTTGAACATTTATTTTATTTTTTAAACTTTGGAAGAACATACTGATGAGATTATCTTTATCTGAATAATTCCATGGAGCAAACTTCATAATTATCGGTTTATTTTCATCATCTTTTGCAAGTTCAGTAATCTCATTTACTGCCATATTAATGACAGAAGTCTTTCCTGTTCCCCATTTTCCAAATAAACCTATTACCAATCCATCTTTTCCGTTGTATTCATATATTGCCTTTCCAAGTTGCTCTGAAAAAGAGGCTCGTCCTAATAAATCCTGTTCTCCCGTTTCAATCGGTCTATCTGTACTGTAATTCATAAATTTCTCCATTTCACGACTTTACTACTATTGTTAAAATCAGTTTCATTATCTTCTCTCGCTTCTCCATATACTACGATTATATAATCAAGCCTTCTTAAAATTGCATCTTTATTCAGATCCATTGGTAAATAAATACGAATATTATCTTCCTTTTCATCTGGTTCTCTATGATGTGGATACTCTAATAATGACTTGTCTATCAGCCATGGTTCGTTTATGTAAAGTAGTTTTTTATCTTTTGGTATTGGATATGGATCCTGGCTATGATGTTCCATACTGCTTTCTCCCCTTTTTATTTAAATCAAAATTTCATGTTACTCAATATCATCATTTTCATTTCTGGCTCTCAAAGCATTACGTCGTGCTTCTCTTTTGAATTCATCACCAATGACTCTTAAAATACCTGCATACCTGGAATATCCTCTTGACTCTGCAGTATTTGCTCTATTTTCATAATCTTCAGCTAATTCAAGCTCTGGTTTTCCTTCTGGATCAATCCAGTGTACTCCTCTTTGGTTAATTATGCCCAAATAATAACCACGACGCAGTTCTTCATTCTCTACTCTGTTAAGTTCTTCAATAACTGCCGTTTGAGGAAGCTTGTCCTCATCTAATTCCGCATATGACAATCCCGAACCAACCGTATGCATTGCCACTTCATATCGATCATTATCCCTGCTCCATGTTTTTACAGTCTTCATCCAATAATCAAATCGTTTTGCATCAAAATTACCATTCCAATCAATCCCAGGTATAACTTTAAATTGAAATAGTATCTCATACAATCTATCACTCAAGCTTTTATTCAACTCTATTTCCCGTTTTTCACCATTTCTTTCCTTATAACACAGCTCAATCAAACTGCAAAAATATTCCGGTTCAAGACTTAATCTTGTGTTTAATGCACGAGGTCTAACTTCAGAATAATCATCTAACATTGGTAAATAAATGAATTCAATATCACTGCGTAATTCTAAATATTTAATAAAAACTTGTTGCATCTGTGGATGCATATGAGATTCAGGTTCCTCCAAGAAAAACATATTTACCTTAAGAGGATCTATATTCTTTTCATATTCTTTTAATTGCAAATGAATATAGATCATATTGCTATATCCAAGACCTTGTGACGATTCTCCTAAATAATATCCATCAATATCATATGTTGCTGTTGTTATTCGTTGTAATAAATCACTAATGTCTTCCTCGCTAATCTGCATATCCAACATTAACTCACCTGATTTTCCACCATTAGTCTGTTCCAGAGTCGCAATCGTATCTTTCAAAGATTCTAATGATGTACTTCGAATAGCCTTATCAATTTCTTTTTCTTGAATAGGTTTAAGTACTTCATCTGGAAGACTTTCAACAAGCTCATTCCATTTTTCATCCATTTTCACCATTTTAATCATCTGCTTACTTAGCATATGTGAATGATCTGACTCATCATCATCTAACGGCCTACTCGCTTTTATAAAACAAAAATTGAATAATTGTCTAAACTTCTTCGTCTCATCAAATTTACATTTATTTTTATAATCTTCATCACAAAAATATACATTTGGAATTGTTGCTTGGATATATAAACTCACAATTAACTGTTTTAAATATCTTTCTTTAACTTGAATATTATTTATTATCAATTCATCTGTCGTCTCTGCATATTGACTTTTCTTTTCTTCAATTTCTGCAAATCTATGCTTAATTTTAGAAAAATTATTTATTATCTCTCTTGCAAACTGTGTATGCACAATTTCAAAATTGTACATAAAGTAAAAATCATGTTTTGTTTCATCCAAATCCATAATGCAATCAGCAAACAGCTTAATGTCATCCATATCTGGATTATAAGAAACATGAATTTTAACAGTTGTCATCTTCATTAAATGTGTTGAATCCGTTTCTTCTTTAGGTATAACTACATTTAAAAGATCTTTTTCAACATTTTCCTCAGTTTTTCTATCCCGAAAAAATTTTTGAAATATTGGATAAACCCATTCGACCCATTCGCGCATATTTTTAGCAGGAATATCTGACATGTTATAATTTAACTTATCATCGACAAAAATATTTTTTATTAAATTAATTGGTGGAGCCAAGCGGGATCGAACCGCTGAC
>OLSL01002089.1_pt1 | contig 16807 bp, 18 predicted proteins | sample 1672511 | NCBI WGS metagenome assembly OLSL01 (sample SAMEA3136694, study PRJEB25190) | human gut metagenome | biome: human gut; feature: human-associated habitat; material: faeces | place: Austria | collected 2013
TGCATGGCGGGATCCTGCGTTTTGAGGTACGTTTCGAGATATGTAAGGTCCTCTTCGGTCACGTAGTCCGGGACCTCCTGCGAGTCGGAGCCTTCACCGAAGGCGATGAGGTTCGCAATGCGGTTGATGAGGACCGTCGTTTTGCCGCTGCCCGCACCGGCCAGCAGCAGCAGCGGCCCCTCTGTCGTCAGCACACCCTCCAGCTGCCGGGGATTCAGGTGCGCATAATCTGTGGCAATGGCCCGTCGGCGGGCCGCAGCAAAGCGTTTTTCCAAGTCGTTCATGATGGTCCTTCCCCTGTCTTGTTTTCTCGTCCTCCATTTTAATACAAAATCCGCCGTCGGTCAACCGGCTGTCGAATTTTGTAGAATTTTTGTTCGATTCTACTTGACAAGAACGTTCGTTCGACTTATAATGCGAATAGAACAAATGTTTTGGAGGGCTTACCCATGACGACCTTTGGATTTATTATAATGCTGCTGGGCGCTGGTGCGTTTTCTGCGGGCGTGGTCCGTCTGGCGGACTGGATCGACCAGCCCCGTCCCCGCCGCCGCACCGCCTGAGGACATTGGCCATGGAACTGCTGGATAAGCTGGCCATCCTGGCCGATGCGGCTAAATATGATGCAGCCTGCACCTCCAGCGGCGTTCGCCGGGGCTCCCGCCCGGGTATGATCGGCAACACCACCTCCTCTGTAGCGGGTTGCTGCCACAGCTTTTCCGCCGACGGGCGATGTATCACCCTGCTGAAGGTTCTGATGACCAATCGCTGCGTGTACGACTGCAAATACTGTGTCAATCGCCGCTCTCACGACACACGGCGAGCCGCCTTTACGCCCCGGGAGCTGGCGGAACTGACCATTGAATTTTACCGGCGCAATTATATTGAGGGGCTGTTCCTCTCCTCTGGTGTGCTTCGCAGCCCGGACTACACAACCGAACAGATGATCGAATGTCTCCGACTGCTGCGGCAGGAATACCGGTTCAACGGATATATCCACGCCAAAGCTATCCCCGGCACATCGCCGGAGCTGGTGCAGCAGCTGGGCCTCCTGGCGGATCGGCTCAGCGTGAATATCGAGCTCCCCTCCCAGGAGGGGCTGCAAACGCTGGCCCCGGATAAGAGCAAGCAGGCCATTCTGCGGCCCATGGCGCTGATTCGGGACCAGGCTGCCCAGAGTAAGGCAGAGCTGGTAAAGTACAAGCACGCTTCGGTCTTTGCCCCGGCGGGTCAGAGCACCCAGCTCATCGTGGGAGCCACCCGGGACACGGACCGGCACATCCTGCACCTGACGGAGTCTCTGTATCAGAAGTATCGTCTCAAACGCGTGTTCTACTCCGCTTATGTCCCGGTAGTGGAGAACACCCTGCTCCCGTCTCTGGATACCAAACCGCCCCTGCTGCGGGAACACCGGCTGTATCAAGCCGACTGGCTTCTGCGCTTTTACGGCTTCAGGGCCCAGGAGCTGCTGGATGAAGCCCATCCGGACTTCAATCCCCTGCTGGATCCCAAGTGTCACTGGGCCCTATGCCATCTGGAGCGGTTCCCGGTGGAGGTTCGCAAGGCAGAGCCGGAAACGCTGCTGCGGGTGCCGGGTATCGGCCCGATCAGCGCCCGTCGCATTGTCACCGCCCGGCGGCACGCCGTCCTGCGGATGGAGGACTTGCCCAAGCTGGGCGTAGTGCTGAAACGCGCACAGTTTTTCATCACCTGCGGCGGCCGCATGCGCACGGGGCTGCACTTCTCCGCCTCTACCCTTTCCCGGCAGCTGGAGGCTATGGAACGAGGTCAGCTCCCGGCAGAGGAATGCCAGCAGCTGTCGCTGTTTGATGCGGGATAAGACCATGGAAGATGTGATTTTTCAATACGACGGAAGCTTTCAGGGCTTTCTGTGCTGCGTGTTCGACAGCTATTTCCATAAAGAATTCCCCATCGCCTTTTGCAGCGATGAGGAATGTGTTTCCCTGTATCCCGTGCGGGTGGTGATCACACGGCAGGACCATAGCCAGCGGGTATATGCCAGTCTGGAGCGTCTTTCCAAAACGGCGCTGCGGGTTCTGCGCCGAGCGTGGCTGACCTGCATGGAGGATAAGGAACTCCGTCTGTATGCCTTCATCCGTAAGCTCTATGACCAGGGCCCAGGATTTATGCACAGCAAGGCGGACGACGTGTACTATCCCATTGCCTGTGCCCTGCGGCATCTAAGCGGTGAGCTGGAAAAGCTCCGTGGCTTCGTACGGTTTTCAGACTACAACGGCGTTTTAGGCGGCGAAATCGAGCCCAAAAACCGGGTGCTTCCCCTGCTGGCTGGCCACTTTTGCAGCCGCATGTCCGGAGAGTCTTTTTTTCTGTATGACCGCACCCACGGCGAGTTGCTGCTGTACGCCAAGGGCCAGCGGCGCATTGTTCCGGTAGACCATCTGACGCTGGATCTGCCCAGTCGGGAAGAACTTCAATACCGTGCCTTGTGGAAGGAATTTTTCAACACTGTGTCCATCCGGGAGCGTATCAATCCTCGTTGCCAGAACACATTTCTTCCCAAGCGCTACCGTGGGACCATGACGGAGTTTCTGCCGACGGACTATGAGCAATTCAGTCGTCCAGCAGCTTCCGCAGATTTGCCAGCCCACGGCGCTCCAGCCGCGATACCTGCACCTGGGATACTCCCAGGATCCGGGCCGTCTGCTCCTGAGTCAGCCCCTTAAAAAAACGCAGCAGAATGGTCATCTTTTCCCGTTCCGGCAAAGCGTCGATGGCTTCCCGCAGGGCGATGCGCTCCACCATGCTTTCCTCCGGGCTGTCGGTACCCAAGGTAGATTCCAGGGTCAGTCCTTCCGCCGTTTCCTGCTGCAGGGATTCCGGCACACCGGTGGCCAGCTCCACACTGGCAATTTCCTCCGGTGTCAGGCCCGTCTCCTCCGACAGCTCCGACAGGCGCGGGTCCCGGCCCAACCGGTACCGCAGCCGCTCCCGGGCGGCGGACAGGGCCTGTCCCTTTTCGCGGATGCTGCGCCCTACCTTAATGGCTCCGTCGTCCCGCAGAAAACGCCGTATCTCCCCAGCGATTTTCGGAACGGCATAGGTGGAAAACTGCGTTCCATATGTGAGGTTAAACCCCTTTACAGCTTTGATAAATCCAATGCATCCCAGCTGATACAGATCATCCGTCTCTACCCCGCAGCCATAGTATCGCCGGACGATGCTCCAAATCAGCCCGGCATTCTCCTGCAGCACCTGCTCGCAGGCTGCGTCGTCGCCATTCTGGGCCCGATCCAGCAGGGCAAATAGCTCGCCGCTGCTCATCGACGGCCAGACAGCCGCGGTACAATGTGCTTGCGCATAGACACCACGGTTCCCTTTCCGGGAGTGGACTTCACCGTCAGCTTGTCCATGAAGCTCTCCATGATGGTAAAGCCCATGCCGCTGCGTTCCTCGCCGCCGGTGGTAAAAAGCGGCTGCCGAGCCTGCTGCACATTGTCGATGCCCCGGCCCCAATCCCGCACGGTCAGTTCCAATATGCCGCCCTCCAGAATGCGCAGCTTCATGACAATTTTCCCCAGCTTATCCGGATAGGCGTGAACGATGGCATTGGTCACCGCCTCACTGACGGCGGTTCTGATATCCCCCACCTCGTCCAGCGTAGGATCCAGCTGCGCGGCAAAGGCTGCCGCGGCAGTCCGGGCGAAGGCCTCATTGGTGCTGCGGCTGAGAAACTCCAGCGTCACATAATTTTCCACTTTCATTATGTACACCCCTCCTTCTTATTCCAAGGTCACAAATCTGTCCAGCCCTGCTGCTTCCAGCACCTTTCTCGGTTGGGGCCCAGCATTCCGCAGGACTATGCTGCCGCCCAGCTCCCGCATGCGCTGCCTTGCCCGCATGACCACGGCAATGCCGGAGCTATCCATAAAGGTCACCCCAGTCCAATCCAGCACCAGCCGCAGCGGCAGTGCCGACTCGATGGACTGCTCCAGTTGACCCGCGATCTCATGGGCTCCGTGGTGGTCTAGTTCCCCTTTCAGGATGATTTCCAGGCATCGTTCCTCCCGCCTGGTCACGATTTCCATACATGCTCACTCCTTTTCCGTCTGATCAAGACAATCCGGTTTGTCCAATATCTTTCCGAATCTAATCGCTATTCCCGCAGGCACCATGACCCTCGGAGCCTTGCACAAAAAATCACCGCAGATCATTTGATCTGCGGTGATTTTGAGCGCGTCAAATTTTTGCCGCGCTCTGACGCCTTTTCAGCGTCTCTGAAAAGGCGAAGGATTGAAAACGAAAGACACCCCTGATGGGTTTCTTTCGTAACTTTCTTCCTTTCCGCTTCTGATGCCCCTGCGGGCCCCGGAAAGGTCATAAAATCACCGCAGATCATTTGATCTGCGGTGATTTTATCATATATGGCGTCTATTTTCTGTCGGAAGCCGCCGGGAGTGAAAAATCAGCCGCGCATTGCCTGGGCGGATTCCTCCAGCTTGACAATGAGGGCACGGGCCTTGTCGGCCTTTTCGCGCTCGGCATTGACCACCGCCTCCGGAGCCTTGGATACAAAGCTCTCGTTCTGGAGCTTCTTTTCAATGCGCTCCAGATTTTCCCTGGCCTTGGTGATCTCCTTGCCGATGCGCTCCAGCTCCTTCTCAATGTCCACCAACTCCGCCAGAGGCAGATACATGGTGGCATCGTGGGTGGACACCGTCACCATGCCGTTGAGGTCCTGGGGAGTCTGGGTTCCCACCTCCACCTCGCTGGCGTAGGCCAGACGGGTGATGAAGTCACGGCCGCCGACATAAATCTCGGGGGTCTGGCTGGTAATGATGATCTTTGCCTTCCGGGACGGAGGCACGTTCATCTCGGCCCGACGGGCACGGACAGCGGAAATGGCGTCCTTTACCGTCTCCATGGCCCGTTCCTCCGCAGCAAAGTCAAACTCCTGACGATAAGTGGGCCACTGAGCACGAATCAGGTAGTCGCCCTCATGAGGCAGCGCCTGCCAGATCTCCTCGGTGATGAAGGGCATGAAGGGGTGCAGCAGCTCCAGCACCCGCATCAGCACATAGCACAGCACGTTCTGGGCGGCCAGCTTGGCCTCCTCATCCTCGCCGTACAGGCGGGTCTTGGTCAGCTCGATATACCAGTCGCAGTAGGTGTCCCAGATAAAGTCATAGATCTTGGCAGAGGCCACACCCAACTCATAGGCCTCCATGTTGTCGGTAACCTCGCGGATCAGCGTGTTCAGCTTGCTGAGGACCCACTTGTCCTCCAGCTCCAGCTTCTCCGGCAGCTCCACCCGATCGATGGTCAGATTCATCATCACATAGCGAGACGCATTCCAGATTTTATTGGCAAAGTTGCGCATTGCCTCGCACTTTTCCACGAAGAAGCGCATATCATTGCCGGGGCTGTTGCCAGTGATCAGGTTGAAGCGCAGAGCGTCGGCGCCGAACTTGTCTGCCATCTCCAGGGGGTCGATGCCGTTGCCCAGAGACTTGGACATTTTTCGGCCCTTGTCGTCCCGAACCAGGCCGTGGATCAGCACGGTCTTAAACGGTTCCTTCTTCATCTGCTCCATGCCGGAAAAGATCATGCGGGCCACCCAGAAGAAGATGATATCATAGCCGGTGACCAGCACAGAGGTGGGATACCAGTATTGCAGGTCTTTGGCGTCTTTGTCGGGCCAGCCCAGGGTGGAGAAGGGCCACAGAGCGGAGCTGAACCAGGTGTCCAGCACATCCTCCTCCCGGGTCAGATGCGTGCTGCCGCACTTTTCACACTGGGTGGGGTCCTGACGGCTGACGTTGATATGGCCGCAGTCATCGCAGGTCCAGGCGGGGATCTGGTGGCCCCACCACAGCTGGCGGGAAATGCACCAATCGTGGACATTCTCCATCCAGTTGATATACGTCTTGGTAAAACGCTCGGGGACAAACTTGACCGTGCCGTCCTGCACCACGCGGATGGCCTCCTTGGCCAGGGGCGCCATCTTCACAAACCACTGAGCGGAGATCAGCGGCTCCACATCGTTGTGGCAGCGGTAGCAGGTGCCCACATTGTGGGAATAATCCTCGGTCTTGACCAGGTAACCCTGCTCCTCCAGGTCCTTGACGATGGCCTTGCGGCACTCGTAGCGGTCCATGCCGTTGTACTTGCCGCCGTTTTCGTTGATGGTGCCGTCGTCAGCGATGACACGGATGACCTCCAGATTATGGCGCAGACCCACCTCGAAGTCGTTGGGGTCGTGGGCGGGAGTCATCTTCACCGCGCCAGTACCAAAGCCGATCTCGCAGTATTCATCGCCCACAATGGGAATCTCGCGGTTCATAATGGGCAGGATGCAGGTCTTGCCGATCAGATGCTTGAACTTCTCGTCCTCCGGGTTCACTGCCACACCGGTATCGCCCATCATGGTTTCCGGACGGGTGGTGGCTACCACGATGTCGCCGCTGCCGTCCGCCAGGGGGTAACGGATATACCACAGGTGGCCAGGCTTATCGGTATACTCCACCTCGGCGTCGGATAACGCCGTCAGGCAGTGGGGGCACCAGTTGATGATGCGGCTGCCCTTGTAAATGAGCCCCTTGTCATACAGTTCGCAGAACGTCTCCCGGACGGCACGGGAGCAGCCCTCGTCCATAGTAAAGCGAGAGCGGTCCCAGTCACAGGAGGAACCCATCTTCTTCTGCTGCTCTACAATGCGGTTGCCGTACTTTTCCTTCCAGGCCCATACGCGCTCCAGGAACTTCTCCCGACCCAGGTCATAGCGGGTCAGGCCCTCCTGACGCAGGTTTTCCTCCACCTTGATCTGGGTGGCGATTCCGGCGTGGTCCGTACCGGGCAGCCACAGGGCCTCATATCCCTGCATCCGCTTGAAGCGAATAAGAATATCCTGCAGCGTGGCATCCATGGCGTGGCCCATGTGCAGCTGCCCCGTGACGTTGGGGGGCGGCATCACGATGGAAAAAGGCTTTTTGTCCGGGTTCGGCTCCGCACTGAAGCAGCCGCCGTCCATCCACATCTGGTAGATCCGGGGCTCCACCTGCCGGGGATCGTACACCTTGGGTAATTCTTTGCGCATAGTCATTCTCCTTATTTGAGTATTTGGCAAAACAAAAAGGCCCGCTCCGTTTTGCCACAGCAAAACAGGGCGAACCATAAAAAGTCCGTGGTACCACCTGTATTCGGGAAATCCCGCACTCATGGGCGCAAATACGCCCTGTCCCGATAACGGAGGACCCACCGTTGCAGCCTACTGTCAGTTCAGCCCAAGGCTCCGGGACGACTTGGGCGGCGCATCACGGGAGCTTGCACCAACCGCTCCCTCTCTCGGCATCCGCATACCGCCTACTGCTTCCCATCTCAGCCGTTCTCAATATGTGGGCATTCTACACCATTTCCGGAAAAATGTCAACCATTCCTTTTCCTGAACTTCAGAATTTGTTCAAAATCTGGTCTGATACTTGATTTATTCACAAATTTATGGTATATATTCTTCTATATTTGGCTCAAGGAGGCTGTGCCATCCATGAAAAAGACCCTGCGGGACTATCTGCCGATCCTGATGATGCTGCTGTGTGCGGCAGGCTTCGGCGCTCTGCTGCTGACCGGCGTCATCGATCTGAATACCGTGCCACAGTTGGTGGAGCATCGTCCGGTGCTGGCCGTGCTGGTGATCCTGGCGCTGTTCATAGCAAAGGGCTTCTCCGGCGTGGTGGTATACAACGCCCTGGTGGTCGTGGTGTCTTTGATCCTGCCGCTGCCGGCAGCCTTGGCCATCAGCGGCGTGGGCACAGCGCTGTGTCTGTCCATTTCCTATTGGATGGGGCGGTCCACCCGCACCGACAGCCTGGAGGGCCTGCTGAGCAGGCACCCCAAGCTGAGCAAATACTTCACCGCCACTCAGCAGTATGGCTTTGTCTTCTGCTTCACCATCCACATGCTGGGGCTGAACATGGAGCTGCTGGGCGTGCTGTTCGGCATGATGCGGCTGAACTTCTGGACTTATCTGTCTGCCTCGTGGCTGTCTATCGCGCCGGGTATGGTGTGTCTGTGCATTCTGGGCAATAACCTGGATTTCAAATCTCCGGTATTCTGGGCCATGCTGGCGCTGAACCTGGTGCTGCTCTTGGGTTCCCTGTGGTATACCCGGCACAAGCTGGTTCAGTCCTCCAGCCGCACCTGAATCAGCTCGTTTTCCTCCGCCGCGTCCTGAATTACCGTCAGCGCCCGCTGCAAATAATCCTCCTGGGGCCAATGCTCCACATGGATGGTCGTGGGCACGGACAGATCCGTCAGACAATCGTACAGAGCGTCCAGACTGCGGCCGTACCACTCCGGCAGCTCCAGGGCCTCCGACAGGGCGTCATGCAGCTGCTCGCGGTTGGTAATGTCGTTTCCGTTCAAAAATACCTGCATGTTCATTCTCCTCCATACAGCAGTTCAAAGGTCTGGTAGTGGTCGCCGGTGTAATAAATCAGCCCATCGTTGGAAAAGACGATCCGCTCCGGTCCCCGGGACTTGGCGCCCAGGGTGTTGATGTCACACTCGGTCCAGGTCCGGCCGTCTGCCTCCGGCAGCAGGCCCTCATAGTTTCCGAACCGGCTGCCGCCGATGCAGCAGCCCGGTGCATACGGCTCCAGAGAGCCACCGGTCCAGCCCAGCTGCTGGGCCTCTTTTTTTGTAATGAAGTTGTCCGGCAGATGTCCGTATAAGTGGATATACCGTGCTACATCCTCTTTGGTGGTGTATGTGCCGTCCTCCGCCAGCTGCTCCTGCTTCTGGTTTGTGGGCTGCTCCGGATCCATGGGCAGCGCTACGAAGCTGCATGCAGCCAGAGACAGGGACGTTATCAGCGCCAGCAGCAGCGCCGTCAGCTTTCTCATGAAACACTCCCCCTTCCGTGTTTTGCCAGTATACCATATTTCATTCCATTGTGCAACCAAAACAATTTTCCAGGCAGCAAGTTCTTTCTTTTGCCGCACTTCGCACAAGGTAGCGTGATGAAGTTTTTCGGAAAAAGGCAGGAGCCATCGCTCCTGCCTTTTTCCGTCTGTCCGGAGGCTATTCATTATTTCCTATCCCACGCCTTCAGGTCCTTCAGCTCGTTATACAGCCGCAGGTAGCTGGCATGGCGGCTGCGGGGGATCCGCCCCTGCCGGACGGCCTCCAGCACGGCACAGCCCTTCTCTTTGGTGTGGCTGCACCCTACAAACCGGCAGCTGCCGGTGTAAGGGGCAAATTCCGGGAATGTCTCCGGCAGGTGCTCCTTCAGCTCCAGGTCCAGCTCCTCTGTGTCAAAGGACGCGAAACCCGGTGTGTCGATGACATAGGTATCCTGTCCCAGAGAAAACAGCTCCACATGGCGGGTGGTATGGCGCCCCCGTCCCAGGGCCTTGCTGACCTCTCCAACGGCCAGAGAAAAACGCGGGGCCAGTGCGTTGAGGATACTGGACTTGCCCACACCGGAGTTGCCGGTAAAGGCGCTGAGCTTTCCCGCCAGCTCCTGCCGCAGCTCCTCTATCCCCTGGCCGGTGGCGGCACTGACTCGCAACACCCGGATAGCGGAGCCCTGATAAATGCCGTACAGCTCCTCAGCCGGGTCCAGGTCACACTTATTCAGGCACAGCAGCACCTGGCAGCCCTTCAGGACGGCGATAGCACTGATGCGGTCGATGAGATACGGGTCCGTCACCGGCAGAGCAGCAGAGGCAATGATGACCAATTGGTCGATGTTGGCTGCGGCAGGGCGGTCGAAGGCGTTGCGCCGGGGCTCGATAGCCTCCACAAAGCCCTCGCCGCCGCCCAGCTCCCGCACCTGGACCCAGTCTCCCACCAAGGGGGACAGCCCCTCCCGGCGAAACCTTCCCCGGGCCCGGCACTGAAGCGTCTCCGTTCCGGTGTTGACATAGTAGAACCCGCTGAGGGCCTTTTCAATGCGTCCTTTGATCAAAACGTGATCTCCTGGCTCACGGCCTCGGTGCCGTTGATATACAGCTTGATAGTGGAAGTAGATCCCTGGCTGCCGCGGAAGGTATAGGTGAAGGAGGTGGTGGAGCCATCCACATAGGTGGAGTGGATGATGCTGCCGTCCTGCATGACCTCGATTTTCAGATTGCTGTCGCTGTGGTACTGGTCGGGAATGTCAAACACCACCACCCGCTCAGCGGAGCTGCTGCCCTTGCTGACAGTGAACACGATCTCTGTGCCGGACTGCACCTCGGTGCCCTGCTCGATGCTCTGACCAATGACAGTGCCCTCGGGCTTGTCGCTGTACTCATACTGATGCTCACCCACCTTGAGTCCCATGGCCTCGGCCTGGGCGGCCGCGTCGTCGATGGTCATAGTGACAAAGCTGAGAACGGTCAGAGGCTTGGTTTCCGGCCCCTTACTGACGGTCAGCACAACCGTGTCACCCTTCTTCAGCTGCTCACCGGAGGCAGGAGAGCTCTCCATCACCTGTCCCTCGGGAACGTCGGGGGAATAGGCATCCGCCCGCTGGATATCCAGATCCAGGTGCAGGTTGTTCAGCTCTGTCTTGGCCTGCAGGAACTCACTGCCCACTACGTTGGGCATCAGCGTTCCATCCTCCTCCGCGCAGAGGTAGACCTTGATGACCAGATTGTTCTTGCGGCTGCGGCCGCCGGCAGGGTCCTGCTCCACGATCTGGCCGGGCTCGTATTTGTCGCTGGGCTTGGTGCCCACCACCTCGATGCGGAAAATATCCTTAATCTCCGGCATGGCCTCGGCTTCCTCCAGGGTCTTGCCCAAAAGGTCCGGCACCTGGTGAGAGGCGGTGCCATTGCCTGCGTTGAAGCCGCCGGCCACCAGCTTGAACACCACAAAAATCAGCACCAACGCCAGGGCAAACCCGCCGATGACCAGGCCCACCACCTTGCGGCTTTGCTTTTTCTCCTCCTCATCCTGGGCCACGGTGCTGTTGGCCTTGCTCACCGCTGCCACCTGGTTGGTGGGCAGAGGCTGGGTGGGCTCCTGGCACACCACGGCGGCCTTCAGATCCTCCCGGATATAGTCCATATCCACGGCAGGGTCCTTGCGGAACTTCTCCAGATCGTCCAGCATGGCGTCAGCGGTCTGATAACGCTTGGAGATGTCCGGGCACATGGCCTTCATGCAGATCAGTTCCAGGGCCTCGGGGATATCCGGATTCAGCTCCCTGGGGGCCTTGGGAACAGCGCTCAGATGCTGGATAGCCACGGACACGGCGGAGTCACCCTGGAAGGGCAGTTTGCCGGTGAGCATCTCGTACAGCACCACACCAGCGGAATAAATGTCCGAGCGAGCGTCCACCCGGTCGCCGCGGGCCTGTTCGGGAGAAATGTAATGCACGGAGCCCAGGGTCTCCTGGGTCAGGGTCTGCCCCTGGTCTGCCAGACATGCGATGCCGAAATCGGCCACTCGGACGCTTCCATCCCGCAGGATCATGATGTTCTGGGGCTTGATGTCCCGGTGGATCACGCCGCGGCTGTGGGCATGGCTGAGGCCGCGCATGATCTGGGTGATAAAGTGCAGCGCTTCCCGCCAGTCCATCTGGCCCCGGCGCTCCATATACTGCTTCAGCGTCACGCCGTCGATGAGCTCCATAACGATGTAATCGATGTCATCACTGCACGACACGTCGTAAACCGATACGATGTTGGGGTGGGACAGCTGGGCCACAGCCCGGGACTCATCCATGAACCGGCGGCGGAAATCGGCGTTCTGGGCCAGGTCACTGTGCAGGATCTTTACCGCTACCAGCCGGTCCAGCCGGTGGCACTTGGCCTTATAGACGTTGGCCATGCCTCCCCTGCCGATCAGCTCCAGTATCTCATAGCGATTATCCAGCATTTTCCCAATGTAAGGATCCATATCGTCAATTCCTCCTTCAGTCGTTCATCAGCAGGATAGCCGTCACATTGTCCGGCGCGCCCCGCTGCTTGGAAATGGCCATCAGCCGCTGCAAGCAGTCCTCCGGCTGTCCGTTATGCAAAATTTCAAACATGATCTCCTGGTCCGTGACCGTATTCACCAGTCCGTCGGAGCACAGCAGCAGAAAATCCCCCGCCTTCCACTGTATGGCAAAGTCGTCTGCCTCCACAGCGGGGTCCGGACCCAAAGCCCGGGTAATGAGATTGCGGCGGGGATGGCTGCGGGCTTGGCCGGGAGTCAGGTCACCCTTTTCCACCATGTCCTCTACCAGGGAATGGTCCCGGCTGATCTGCCGCAGGCCCTGAGCTCCGGCCAGATAGGCCCGGCTGTCGCCCACATTGCTGATGAGTACCCGATCTCCCTTGACCAGGGCAGATACCAGCGTAGTGCCCATGCTTCTCAGCTCCGGATGTCCGGCAGCCCGTTGTCGGATAGCGCTGTTGGCTGCCATTACGGCGGCACGCACCGCCTGGTCCGGGTGGTCGGAGTCGGACAGGGTGCGGATATACGTCTCCACCGCTACGCTGCTGGCGATGCTGCCCCCGGCCACACCGCCCATGCCGTCGCACACCACAGCCACGGTATAGCCGCCGGACAGCTGGGCAAAACCAAAGGCATCCTGATTTTCCCGGCGCACCAGGCCGGGATCGGTGATCTTCCAATGCTTCACGCGGAATCACCCCCCTTTCTTTCCTCCATAGCGCGGCGGCGCAGCTGGCCGCAGGAGGCGTCGATGTCCCCGCCCAGACTCCGCCGCACCGTGGCGGTGATGCCATGTGACTCCAACCGCTTCTGAAACGCGGCCACACGGCGGCTGGGCTTGAAGGGACTTTCCACCACGTCGTTAAGCGGGATCAGATTCACATGACCCGGCATGCCGGCGATGCGCTTGGCAATCAGGTCCGCCTGCCAGTCGTGGTCGTTGACCCCGTCGATCATGGCATATTCAAAGGATATGCGCCGTCCTGTCCGGCGAAAATACCGGTGACAGGCGGCAAACAGCTCCTCCACATCCCAGGCCCGGTTCACAGGCATGATCCGGGAGCGTGTTTCGCTGTCCGGTGCATGGAGGGACACCGACAGCGTCAGCTGCAGATCCTCCTCCGCCAGGGCGTCGATACCCGGCACCACGCCGCAGGTGGAGAGACTGATGTGCCGCATGCCGATGTTCAGCCCGTCGGGATGGTTCACCAGGCGCAGGAACCGCAGAACGTTTTCCCGGTTATCCAGGGGCTCTCCAATACCCATCAGCACGATATTGGAGATCTCCCGGCCAGAGTCCAACTGGGTAAACAGCACCTGGTCCAGCATCTCTCCGGCGGTCAGGTCCCGGACCTTTCCGGCGACGGTGCTGGCGCAGAAGGCGCAGCCCATGCGGCAGCCCACCTGTGAGGAAATGCACACTGTGTTTCCATGGTGATACTGCATCAGCACCGTCTCGATACAGTTGCCGTCCGGCAGCTCCCACAGGTATTTTATGGTGCCGTCCAGCCGGGATTCCTGCTTTCGGGCCACGGTGGGCACGGAAATGGTGTAGTCCTGTGCCAGCTGCTGGCGCAGGGATTTGGATAGGTTGCTCATTTCGTCGAAGGAGCGCACCCCCCGGTGCAGCCAGGTGAACACCTGCTTGCCCCGGAAGGCAGGCTGTCCCATATCCCGCAGGACCCGGGTGATCTCCTCCTCCGTCATGCATCGCATGTCCGTCAATTTGCTCAGTCCTTTCTGCGCATCCGGCAGATATAAAACCCGTCGGTTCCGTGGCGCTGAGGCCACAGGGTCACCTGACCCGGGCAAGGCCCCACCGGCAAAGGAAACACTGTCCGCACCGGCTCAAACTCCGGGTGCTGGTCCAGGAAATCCCCGGTGACGTCCTCGTTCTCCTCAGGCAGCACCGTGCAGGTGGAGTACACCAGCGTGCCGCCGGGGCGCACATAGCTGGCGGCGTTTTCCAGGATGGCCCGCTGGATCAAAGGCAGCTGGGCCAGCTCCTTGGGACTTTTGTAGCGGATGTCCGGCTTTTTCCGGATGATACCCAGCCCCGAGCAGGGCACATCGGCCATGACCACATCGGCTTGCTGCCGCCAGGCGGCGTGATTCTCCCGGGCGTCGGCGGTGGTCGTGCGGATACAGGTAAGGCCCAGGCGCTTTGCGCCGCTTTCGATGAGCTTCACCTTATAGGGATGGACATCGCAGGACAGGATCTGTCCCCGGTCGCCCATGTCCATGGCCATAGCGAAGGATTTTCCCCCCGGTGCGGCACACACGTCCAGTACCCGGTTCCCCGGGGCCGCTGCCGCCGCCATGGCGGCCAGACGGGCGGCCCCATCCTGGACCAGGAACCGTCCCTCCCGGAAGGCGGGCATGCTCCGCAGATCACCGGTGCCGGTGATCTCCAGGCAGCCCTCCAGCCACGGGTGAGGCTGCACCGCGGCGCCCGCGCCCCGAAGCTCACGCTCCAGCTCCTCTGCGGTGGTCCTCAAAGGATTCACCTGGATACAGGTGGGCACGGTGTCGTTATCCAGCCGCAGAAATGCCTGGGTCTCATCCGGCCCCACCAGGTCCAACAGCCGCAGCACCAGCCACTTGGGATGGCTGTACCGCAGGGAAAGATAGTCCGCCGTGGACCCTTTCGGCAGGTCCGGCATATTCATCCAATGCTCCACGAACCGCCGCAGCACAGCGTTGACCATACCGGCGGCCTTGGGCCGTCCCCGGCGGCGGGTCATCTCCACCGCCTCGTTGACGGCAGCCCGGTGGGGTACCTTATCCATAAACAGGATCTGGTATGCTCCCATTCGCAGAAGAGAGCGTATGAGCGGCTTACACTTTTTCATTGGCGTTTTTGAATACGTATCAAGGATATAATCCAGATAAATCTTTCTCTCTGTTACTCCCTCACAAAGTCTGGTATAAAAAGCCCTGTCAGACTTTTTTTCAAACTGGTGGCGCATCAGTGTCTCTCCGATTGCAATATGAGAAAGCTTTTTATTTCTTTCAATATCAATCAGCGTATCGAGAGCTTCCGCTCTCATGTCTGTCCGCTTCTCCATCTGCTTTTCCTTTCTTTTTCTCTGACCTGTTAACGGTTGTTTTCATTATCTTGTCCAAGCAAAGTTCCGATTTCTACTTTATGTCCAAGTAAAAATGCCTTTACCGGCATCCTCTTCTTGCCCTGAATCTGTACTTCGTTCAGTTTAAGCAGATTCTTTCCTGTCTGCACATAAATGGCATCCGGTGTAACTTTTACAACAGTTCCTGGCTGTGCATCACTGCTTCCTTCTTCCACATCAGCATCCCAGATCTTAAGTGTCTTATCATAAAATGCGGTATACGCACTTGGCCAGGAATTCAGGCCTCTGATCAGACGTTCAATCGCTGCCGCGTCTTTATTCCAGTCAATCTTACCTAAATCCTTTGTAAGCATTTTTGCATAGCAGCTATCTGCATCATTCTGCGGAGTCCGTACGGCTGTTCCATTCTCTAATTTTGCAAGAACATCTAATAACAGCGGACCTCCTGCCACTGCAAGCTTATCATGAAGAGATTCTCCGGTTTCCTTCGCATCAATCGGTACAACAACGTGTTCTATCATATCTCCGGTATCTAAGCCCTTTTCCATATACATGATCGTAACACCGGTTTCCTTTTCTCCGTCAATAACGGACCACTGAATCGGTGCTGCGCCACGATACTTTGGAAGTAAGGTACATTAATACATCCATACTTCGGCATATTTAAAATGCTTTCCGGAAGAATCTGTCCAAAGGCAGCAACAACAATCACCTCTGGATCTAGTTCACGAAGGATCTGAACAAATGCTTCTTCTCTTACCTTTACCGGCTGATAAACCGGAATCTCATGTTCTAATGCCTTCTCCTTCACCGGTGAAAATGCCATTGCCTTACCGCGGCCTTTTCTCTTATCCGGCTGTGTCACGACACCGACAACTTCATGATTCTCTATAAGAGCTTCTAATGTAGGAACCGCAAAATCCGGTGTTCCCATAAATACTACTCGCATTCTTCTTCCTCCACATCGTGATACGGCTCATTAGCTCTCTCTCCATAAAGGATACCGTCAAGATGATCCATCTCATGTAAAAGAGCTCTTGCACGAAGTCCCTCTCCTTCAATAATTACAGGATTCAGATCCATATCAAATGACTTAACCTTAACATAATCTGCTCGTGTCACACTGGCACACTTGCCCGGGATACTTAAGCATCCTTCTTCATCGGTCTGTTCTCCGGATGTTTCAATAATCTCCGGATTAATTAAAATAATCGGATCACCATCCATAACATCAATGACACAGATTCTTCTTAAAATTCCTATCTGTGGTGCTGCTAAACCAACCCCTCTTGCCTCATACATTGTATCGAACATATCCTCGATCAGTGTCTCGATTGAAGGGGTGATCTTCTGTACCGGTTTACATACTTTATTTAAACATGGATCGCCAATAAAGCGAATTTTACGAATTGCCATTTCTTTTCCTCCTCGTATTTTTAATGCACTCTCGATTATAACATCGTAAGCGCCTGTCGTAAAGTGAATTAGTAATGTGAGAGCGGGTCAAAATCAAACTGTATGGATATTCCCGCAAACATCGGATGCTTCTCTAAAACTGGCTCTAACCGTCTCTTTAAATCCAATAATCTCTCTTCTTCTTTATGTTTTAAGTAAAGAACCTGTCTATATACATCTTTAAGTTTTGAAAGACTCGCCTGTCCGGGATTTAAAATCTGTATCGGATTACTCTCTCCTGACTGACTTTGCTCTATTATCTTTTCAATACGGAGCATTGCGATAATTGACTGCGATTCATCACCGGATTGTATTAGGATGACCAACATATGTGCGCATGGCGGATAAGCCATTAA
>OLSL01002090.1_pt1 | contig 16805 bp, 13 predicted proteins | sample 1672511 | NCBI WGS metagenome assembly OLSL01 (sample SAMEA3136694, study PRJEB25190) | human gut metagenome | biome: human gut; feature: human-associated habitat; material: faeces | place: Austria | collected 2013
CCTGTAGCTGGCCGCCGATGGCGGCGCTGTTGGTCATGTTGGTCACGTTGAGCAGAATGCCCTTTTCCCTGCCCACCGTGTCGTTGAACTCGGTCAGAAGGCGGTTCATGGGCGAGTCGGCCTGTTCGCCGTACACATGCCAGATGCTGAGCATGGTGGGGTCCTTGGGAGAAAGCAGGGTCTTGCTGCCGCCGCAGCCCGCAAGTGCCAGACCGGGGACGAGCGCCGCAAGCTTTAAAAATGTCCTTCGTTCCATTTTTCATGACTCCTTTCCGCACATTGCAGCCAGAGGGGGAAAACGGCACAGGCAGGGCTGCAGCTGCCTGTTTTTTGGGGGGAACTGCCCCAAAATCCCCCCAATTTTGGGCTTTTTGGGGGGATTTTTTGAGGGGGAAGCCCCAAACCCCCAAAAATTTTTTTGGAATTGCCCCCCAAAAACGGCTTTTCTGAGGGGGCAATTTTTTCCCGGGTATGGTACAGTACAACCAGAAAAAGTCCTGCGCCGGTGCAGAAAGCCTGTCGCTGTGCACAAAACGTGTCAACAGGCATCTGCGGATTCTATTCATAAGGATAGCATAAGATGGAGCGGACTGCAAGTGCAGAGAATGCCAAAACCAGAGCCCCCTAAAAAGCAGGGGGGCCAAACAGAAAGGAGCACCCCCATGAAAGAGATGAACCGACGCGAATTCCTCACCCTTACCGGCGCAGCCGTTGTGGCGCTCTCGCTGGCAGGCTGCGGCGGGCCCTCCGCACCTCCCGCACCCACTACGTCCAAAGAAGCCGATCTGCTGGCAGTCATCAACAGGGTCTGGAAGAAAAAGTACGAAGCAAATGAGGTTGCCCATGAGCAGCTGATCCTCAATCAGGATGCGGTGGGCGCTATAAGGGCTTACGGGCGTGTTTTTGAAGAGGCCAACGAGACACCGCATACGCTTAATGACTCTGACAACAAGCTCATTTTTGGGGAACTCAATGGACTTGAGGACAAGATACTGAACAAGTATGGCAAGGACAGTTTGGCAGGTATGGCCGGCATCTCCGAACCGTCTTCCAAGAGAGAGGTGGCTCTGGAGTGTAAGTATTCTTGCGAGGATACTGCCGTTCAGGCTTTTGTAGAGAAACTGCTGACCAGCCTTGCTAATAGCTCCAAGGCAGAGTTCATCAGCATTTATCTCCCGGTGGTTCAGGGCACGACCTACATGACCGCTGCTATATTCCTGAACAACAATCCATAAGATAACCAGACTTCCCCCTTTTGCCCCGGGTACGGAAGCCTCACGACGTGCCCGGGGCTTTGTAAGTGAAAGGAGACAGCCATGAAACACAAATGTTTTGCTGCTGTGGTTCTGGCTGCGGCGCTGCTGCTGACCGGCTGCGGCGGCGCAGCTGCCCCCGCGGCCCCCGCAGGCTCCGGTGCAGCTTCCCAAAGCTCCGCAGCCGCAGCGGTGCAGACGGCGCAAAAAGAGCGCATCACCGACCAGTGGAGCCTTGAAAAGACGGTGCGGGGCGAGATGATCGGCGTGATGAAGCTGAGCATCCATGTGCCGCAGCTTGTGTGCGACAGCCCGGACGCCGCCGCTCTCAACGAAGAACTTGCCGCCATGTATGCGGCAGAATACATGGATTATGAAAGCGATCCGGACGCTGAGGTGCCGCAGGGCGAAGAGTGCCCACAGACCGAGATCAACTGGGACGCCTACTGGTACGGCGACTGCGTCAGTCTGGTGATGCGCAGCCACGATTACGACGAAGCCCCGTGGTATTACAGCGGGTGGTGCTTCGATTTTGCCACCGGCAGGCAGATCACCACAGCCGAGATGCTGCAGCACATGGGTCTGGACCCGGACGAAGTACAGGCGCAGGTGCAGCGGCAGGCCATGCAGACCTTTGACCGGGAGATGGCGCAGGGCGCGTATTACGAGGGCCTGCGCAGCGGCGGGAACCTGTCGGAAATGCGGATGGGCACGCTGGAATACAATGAACTGGAAAACCTGTGTCTGCTTTTGCCGGAACAGGACCGGCTGGTGCTCCGGGGCAAGTACTGCTCCGAGACCGACTGGGGCTGGCAGCAGCTGGATGTGGAGATCCCGCTGACCCCCGCCGCCCCCGCCGATACCCCGGTACTGACCGATACCTACGACGGTGTGCAGGTGCAGCTGAAGGGAACGCAGGGCACCATCACCCTGAGCCCCGCGCCAAGGATCAATCAGTGGGGCGACATTGGCATCCGGGTGGAACAGACGCACACCTACCCCATCCTTGGCGCCTACAATGAATATGTGGATGTGTGCATCGGGGAGCAGGAGGACGGCTTCTTCCGCCCGGTGGTCTATCTGCTGACCAAAGACGGCGTGGTGGAGTATGTGGACGTGCTGCGCTGCCTCATGTTCGGGGATGCCATGATCTGTCAGGACCCCATCTACTTTGCCAACAACGGCACTGCGCTGGAACTCTGCGGCAGCGAGGTGAACCTGCGCCGGAAGGACGGCTCTGTACTGGAGCTGGCTCCCCTGTCGGCAGAGTGGAGCGCGCAGGAGATCCCCTATTCCGTCACCGGCTCCTACAACTACACCTCTGAAACCGGCTGGAACTGGCTGGATCTGGGCGGCGACGGCAGCGTTCAGCTGGGCGTGCAGGACAACAGCCGCATCTATCGGGGCGATGCCGCGTATCTGGGCGTAGTGCCGGAGGGCGTGGTGCTGGGCATCTCTGCCGACGAGACCGAAGCCGGGCAGACGTCCATCGAGTTTATGGCGGCGTTCAAGCTGGACCTGTACTACGAGACCCTGAGCGTTACCATGATCGCCGGGCAAAACCCCTTTGCCGAGGGCGAGACCCAGCTGCAGATGACCCGCAGCTACGGCTGAGAACACAGGAGAAAGACCATGAAACACAAACGCCTTGCCGCTGCGGTGCTGGCGGCGGCTCTCTGGCGGACCGGCTGCGGCGGCGCGGCGGCTCCCGCTGCCCCCGCAGGCTCCGGCGCAGCTTCCCAAAGCGCCGCAGATACGGTAGTGCAGACAGCACAAAAAGACCGCATTACCGAGCAGTTCACGCTGGAAAAGACCGTCCGGGACGAGTACGGCATCACCCAGAAGCTGACTGTCCATGTGCCGCAGCTGGAATGCGACAGCCCGGACGCTGCCTATCTCAACGATGAGCTTGCCGCCATGTATGCGGCAGACTTCCGACAGTACGAGGACAGCCCGGAAATCGAGCCCCAGCAGGACGAGGGGAGCCCGGATACTTATATCAATTGGGACGCCTACTGGTACGGCGACTGCGTAAGCCTTGTGATGTTCCGCTACGACGGCGGTACCGACCCGGGGTATTCCCGGGGCTGGTGCTTCGATTTTGCCACCGGAAAGCAGGTCTCCGTGACCGAAATGCTTCAGCGCATGGGGCTGGACCCGGATGCCGTGCAGCAGCAGATGCTGCGCGGGGCCATGCAGACCTTTGACCGGCACATGGCGCAGGGCGGCTACTACGAGGGCCTGCTCAGCGGCGGCAATCTGGCAAGCATGCGGATGAACACGCTGGAAAACAACCAGCTGGATGACCTGTGCCTGCTGCTGCCCCAGCCGGACCAGCTGGTGCTCCGGGGCGGGTGCAGCTCCACCGCCGGCAGCGGCTGGCGGCAGCTGGATGTGGAGATCCCACTGCAGGCTGCTGACCCGCAGCCGCAGACGGTGCTGACCGATACCTACGGCAGCGCTTCGGTGCAGCTGGAAGGAACGCAGGGCACCATCACCCTCCGCCGCACGCCGGAGACCGCCGCATGGGACACGGATTACGGCATCCGGCTGGAACAGGACCGCACCTACCCCATCCTTGGCATCTATAATGAGTATGTGGATGTGTGCATCGGAGAACTGGGCGCATCCTTCCACCCGGTGGTCTATCTGCTGACCAAGGACGGCGTGGTGGAGTATGTGGATGTGCTGCGCTGCCTTATATCCGGAAATGTTCTGGTCTGTCAGGACCCCATCTACATTGCGAATCAGGGCGTGGCGCTGGAACGCAGCGGCAAAGAGGTAATTCTGCATCAGGAGGATGGCTCTGTGCTGGAGCTTTCTCCCCTGACGGCAGAGTGGAACGCGCAGGAGATCCCCTCGGAGGCTGTCGGTGCCTTCAACGACATGTCTGACAACCAGTTTGACTGGATGGACGTGGAAAGCAATGGTTCCGTCCAGATGGGCGTGCAGGACAACAACGTTTTCTATCAGGGCTACGCCGACTATCTGGGCGTGGTGCCGGAGGGCATGGTGCTGGGTGTCTCTGCCAGCGAGACGGCGGACGGGATGCCGGGCATCACCTTTGTGGCGGCGGTGAAGTACGACCTGTACAACGAAACCCTGAACCTTACCATGATCGACGGGCAAAACCCCTTTGCCGAGGGAAAGACCCAGCTGCAGCTGATCCGCTGCCCGGATCCCTGACCCCGGCGCAGCTGAGCCCGCAGACAAGGAGGTGCAAGATGAAACACATGGCTCTCTGCGGCGCGCTGGCAGTTTTGCTGGCGGCGCTGCTGGCAGGCTGCGGGGCAAGGGCCGCGGCCTCTGCCCGCCCGGCCGACAGCCGGGAACTGAAATCGACCCCGCCGGATGCCATGCACGCCACCGCGGCGATCACCGAGCAGTACACCCTTGAAAAGGTGGTGCAGGCGGAAAACGGCGGCACCGTCCGGCTGAACATCCACCTGCCCCGGCTGGAAAGCGACAGCGCCGACGCCGCCCGCATCAACGCCGAGATCGCCCGATACTACGAATACGATGTGCTGGAGTACGCCGACTGCCCGGAGGCAGCCGATCCGGACATGTGGGACATCTGCATTGAGATGAACTGGAACGCCAGCTGGTACGGCGACTGCGTCAGCCTTGTGGTCAGCAGCAGCTACGGAGGTACCGATGCCCCCTTCTACGACGGCTGGTGCTTCGATTTTGAAAGTGGAAACCAGCTCACCGTCACCCAGATGCTGCAGCGCATGGGGGCAGACCCCGCTGCGCTGGAAGAGGCGCTGTACCGCGACGTGAAGCGCCGGGATGAGCTGGACCGTCAAGCCGCCATCGAGAGAGGAATGCTGCCCACCGGCAGCCTGAAAGAGGGAAACACCGCATGGTGGACTTCGCTGGACGAGCTGCCTTTTTCGCTGGACGGCAAGGGGAACATTTCCTTTGTGGTCAGAAGATTCAGTGCAGACTGGGAGCAGTATGTGGACGACACACCGACCATTCCGCTGGACGCGCAGCCGCTGCCGCAGGACTGGGAGCAGCAGGTGCTGGCCAAGTGGATGGCAGTCACGGCGGTGACGCAGGGTGAAAGCTATGCCCCCGCCGACCGCAACGAAAGCTTTACCCTGCGGCTGGAAAAGGCCGAGATCACCGGCACGGTGACCGTCTCCTTCATCCGGGAAACATACGGCAGCCCGCAGATCCAGTCCGCTGCCGAGACCCGCACCGGAGAGCTGAATGCCGGCGCTGTGACCGGCTGGGACGGGGAAAAAAGTCAGGGCTGGAACCTGAAATGTCTCAGCGAGGACGGCAGAAGCTGCTGGACCATCTCCATGATGGAGGACGGTTCGCTGCGGATGCAGTCCACCGGCCCCAAAAAGGGCAGTGAGGTCTGGTACGTTTTTCAGCGCACCGAGGCGTGGGACGACATCGGCTACACCGCCATCCCCCGCAGGCTGTGGGGCACTTACCGCGCCGGAGACGAGGCCGCAAAGGGCATCCGCTGGATGACCTTCCTGCCGGACGGCAGCTGCTGCATGAGCGTGGAATGGGACGGGTGGAACGGCATTCTGACCGGCACCGCCGAGGGAACACAGGGCCGCACCGAGGACGGTACCGAGCTGTACTTCACGCTGACCGACCAGAACGGCAGACCCTGCGAGTTCTGGGCCATTTTGCTGAACGATGACGGCAGCCCCAGCGGCTGCAGCCTGAAATACCGCGCCGGAGAAGTGCTGTTTGACCGGGACACGCGTCCCGTTTACTGGAAAAACGACTCCCCGGATCTAACCCTTGTACCGTGACCGAAACCGGAAACCGTGCGATAACAGAAAGTTATCGCTTACACAAATAAAATATACAGGAGGAAATTACTATGGGTCTTATCAAAGCAGGTATGGGCGCACTGGGCGGAACTCTTGCAGACCAGTGGAAGGAATTTTTCTACTGCGATTCTCTGGACAAGGATGTGCTGATGGTCAAGGGCCAGAAGCGCACCTCCCGCCGCAGCTCCAACAACGGCGAGGACAACATCATCACCAACGGCAGCGGCATCGCCGTGGCAGACGGACAGTGTATGCTCATCGTGGAGCAGGGCCGCGTGGTGGAGGTGTGCGCCGAACCGGGCGAATTCACCTTTGACGCATCCACCGAGCCCAGCGTGTTCACCGGCAACTTCGGCGACAGTCTGGCAGCCACCTTCCAGACCGTAGCCAAGCGCTTTACCTATGGCGGCGACACCGGCAAGGACCAGCGGGTGTACTACATCAACACCAAGGAGCTGGGCGAGATCCTGTACGGCACTGCCACCCCCATCCCCTTCCGGGTGGTGGTCAGCGAGGAGCGGGGCTACAAGCTCTCGGTGAACCTGCGGTGCAACGGCAGCTTCACCTGCCGCATCTGCGACCCGCTGCTGTTCTACACCAACGTGTGCAGCAACGTCTCTACCCAGTATGACGCATCCGAGATCGCACCCCGGCTGAAGAGCGAGCTGATGAACGCCCTGCAGCCTGCCCTTGCCACCCTTTCGGCCAACAAGGTGCAGTATTACGAGATTCCCGCTCACACGCTGGAGATCTCCGAGGCGCTCAACGAGCAGCTGTCCAGCGTCTGGCGCAAAAAGCGCGGCATTGAAGTGTTCTCCTTCAACATCAACTCCCTGTCCATCCCGGAGGAGCAGCAGAAGAAGATCACCGAGTGGGAAGAGAACGCCATGACCACCGATCCCACCACCGCTGCCGCCCGTCTGGTGGGCGGTCAGATCGACGCCATGAAGACCGCCGCCGGCAACACCGCCGGTGCCATGACCGGCTTTATGGGCATGGGCATGGCAGCCGGTGCAGGCGGCATGGGCGGCATGAGCGCCCAGAACCTGTTTGCCATGGGCCAGCAAGCCCGTCCGGACAGCGTGGACGCGCCCCAGCCGGTCAGCCGTCCCGCACCCGCCCCGGCAGACAGCTGGAAGTGCAGCTGCGGCGCCACCGTTACCGGCAAATTCTGCCCGGAATGCGGCAGCAAAAAGCCGGAGCCGAAGCCCGCTGCAGACAGCTGGACCTGCAGCTGCGGTGCTACCGTCACCGGCAAGTTCTGCCCGGAGTGTGGCAAGCCCCGCCCGGCGGCAGCAGAAGGCTGGACTTGCAGCTGCGGCGCAGTGAACAAAGGCAAGTTCTGCTCCGAGTGCGGCAAACCCAAGCCCGCCGGTACGCCCAAATATAAGTGCGACAAATGCGGCTGGGAGCCGGCCGACCCTGCTCACCCGCCCAAGTTCTGCCCGGAGTGCGGCGACCCCTTTGACGACAGCGACCTGACCTGACAAATACAGAGCAATGAAAGGAGCATACCATGATGGGATTCTTTTCCAACCTGTTCGCAAAACAGAACTGTGCCGTCTGCGGCAAGGAGTGCGGCACCATGCACCGCTCCAAGCTGCGGGACGGACAGTTCCTCTGCGATGACTGCGGCAACAAGTGCTCCAAGTATATCCGGCTCAGCGAGCTGACGCTGGACGAGGCCAAGGAGCACATGGAGTATATGGCCCGGATGAAGCGGGTGTTCGACGAGGTGTTCAACAAGACCGAGTTCCGGGTCAACGCATACCCCTCCACCCCGACGCAAATGGGGCTGGTGTTCTGCGATGAGCTGGGCATGCTGTACATCGACGACCGCACCGGCGGCCGGGGCAAGATGCCGGAATTGATCCGCTACGACCAGATCGCCAGCTATGAGGAATATCTGGACGAGACCCCCGCCAAGGAGCCGGGCCAGGAACCCACCCTCAACGGCGGCGGCCTGAAGCTGAAGCTGGTGCAGCCCCGCAGCATCACCGAGGCCCAGACCCAGCGGGGCATGCATCCCCACCCCTACATCAAGCAGGAGCTGGTCATCTGCTTCAGCAAGCGGGATCGGCGGGAGATCGGCTATGCCCACATCGCACGGCAGCATCTGGACCACATCTTCGGGGTCCACGATAATGAGACCAGCCTGTTCGGCCGCCGGATGTCCAAGGCCGAGGAACGGGAGCTGAAGGGCCAGGTGGGCATGATCAGTGCCATGGGTGCCGTGGCATCTGCCGCCATGAAGGGCGGGCAGCTCTCTGAGCAGGAAAAGGCCCGCTTTGTGGAGAACATCAATCTGGCAAACGACGCCCAGACCGGCGGCATGGCAGTGTACAGCCGCCGCGCCGACGAAGCCTTTGCAAAAGTGCAGTGACCCCAAAAGGAGGAACGGATATGAGAAAGATCCAGCGCAGAGATTTCCTCAAGGCCATGGGCCTTACCACCGCTGCCCTCGGCCTGACCGCCTGCGGCGGCTCCGGTGCCGCCAGCACATCCAGCGTTTCCAGTGCACCGGCTTCCAGCAGCAGTGCCCCGTCCGCTTCGGCACAGCCGGAAGCTGCAGAGGACAAAGCCGCCCCTGCAGGGCCCCCTGTGACCCAGTTCCAGACCGGGGAACTGACCATCGGCGACTACACCTTCAAGGCACAGTACATTCCCTTTGACGTCCGCCGCGAGGTATGCGGTGCCTATCATTTGATCCAAGCGGACAGCTACCGGGGCAATTACTTCTTCAGCTTCTACAACGAGGACGATGAAGAGCAGTCTGCCAAGATCTTCGAGTATGCCATCAAGGACGACCGACTGACCCCGGTGGAAGAGTACAACATTGACGGCAGCAACGCCCTCAGCATCGACCGCAATGGCATCCTGTACGCCATGGACCACTTTGATGTCTACTGCTACGATCTGAACAGCAGCGACCCGGAGGCGCCCAGCGACGCACTGGACTACTCGGGCAGCTGCTATTCCTCCAAGGACCGGGATCTGACCGTGATCTACTGGTCCTTCGCACCGGTGCTGGTGCAGGACGGCGAGTACACCGAGCTGACGCTGAAGGGCGATAACGAGATCGGCCCCTTCTACAGGATGTCCTCTCTGAACCTCAGCGGGGACGAGCTGCTGACGGTGGGCGAGCTGGAATCCAGCGGCGATGATTACTTTGCTGCCTTTGATCTGGACGGCAATGAGCTGGCCCGCAGCTCGCAGCCGGTGGGCAGCTTTAACGCCGTGATGATGAAGCGCCCCAACGGCTATCTGCTGGACACGGGCTATATGTGGGAGCTGTACGCGCCGGACGGCACTTTTTTGGAAAAGTCCCTCCCCGTGGGTGAGCGCGAGACCCTGTGCCAGCTGTGCGGCGACTTCTGCACCTTTGATGTCTTCCTGCCGCTGGAAGAAAACGCTTTCCTGGCAGTGGGCCACCACGGCAAAGCCAGCGAGCCGGACGAACCGGTGGTGTTCCGCATCACTACGGATTTCTGAGCCGACCGCTTCGGCGGGAAGACCAACGCAAAAACAGCTGGGCCGGGGAAGAGCCCCCGGCCCCCTTTGGAACAACAGGAGGAAACGCTATGGCAGGAATGCTGGAATACAAGTGCCCCTGCTGCGATGGCGCCATCCAGTTTGACAGCGCCACCCAGAAGATGAAATGCCCCTACTGCGACACCGAATTCGATGTGGATACCCTCAAGGGCTATGATGAGGAACTGAAGGACGAAAAGCCCAGCGAGATGGAGTGGGCGACCCCCGGCGGCAGCTGGGCAGAAGGAGAGACCGCCGGTCTGCATACTTACAGCTGCAAGAGCTGCGGCGGCGAGATCGTGGGCGATGACACCATGGCGGCGTCCGCCTGCCCGTTCTGCGGCAATCCCATCGTCCTCACCGGACAGTTTGCCGGGGCCCTGCGGCCCGACCTCATCATCCCCTTCAAGCTGGACAAAAAGGCCGCCAAGGCAAAGCTGCAGGAACATCTCAAGGGCAAGGCCCTGCTGCCCCGGGTGTTCCGCAGCCAGAACCACATCGACGAGATCAAGGGCGTGTATGTGCCCTTCTGGCTCTTCGACAGCGACGCCGACGCTCAGCTGCGATTCACTGCCACCCGGACCCGCTGCTGGTCGGACAGCAAATACGACTATACCGAGACCAACTACTACTCCGTCCGGCGGGATGGCACCCTGGGCTTTGATGCCGTGCCGGTGGACGGCTCGTCCAAGATTGAGGACGACCTGATGGAGTCCATCGAGCCCTTCGCCATGCAGGACGCCATCCCCTTCCAGACCGCCTATCTGGCCGGCTATGTGGCAGACAAATACGACGTGAACGCCGAGGACAGCATCGAGCGGGCCAACAAGCGCATCCGCCGCTCCACCGAGGAGACGTTCCAGCAGACCGTTACCGGCTACGATTCGGTCAAGGTGGAAAACAGCAGCATCCAGCTGCACGGCGGCAAGGCAAAGTACGCGCTGTTCCCGGTCTGGCTGCTGAGCACCAGCTGGCGGGGCGAAAACTATCTGTTTGCCATGAACGGCCAGAGCGGCAAATTCGTGGGCGACCTGCCCGTGGACAAGGGCGCTGCCCGCAAGTGGATGCTGGGTCTTACGGCTGCCCTTTCCGCCGCGTCCTACGGCGTGATGTGGCTGCTGTGGCTGGCACGGATCCTGTAAAGGAGGGACGAACGATGAAAAAGACTTCCAACCGACTGCACTCCCTCTTTGCGGCGCTGGCAGCACTGATTCTTGCGGCGGCGCTGGCTGTTCCGACTTTTGCGGTGGAGGGCGGCTTTGCCGACCTGTACTACCGCATATTCGACGACGCTGAGGTGCTGACCGAGGACGAGGACAACGAGCTGGAGGACGCACTGGAAGAGCTGAGCCTGCGCCAGAGCTTCGATGTGACCATTGCCACCATCGAGTCGATGGAAAGCGTTGGTGCCGACAGCATGGAGCAGTTTGCCGATGATCTGTATGACTACTGCCAGTACGGCTACGGCCCCGATATGGACGGCGTGCTGCTGCTGGTGAGCGTAGGCGACCGCAAGTGGCATATCTCCACCTGCGGCTACGGCATCACCGCCTTTACGGATGCCGGCATCCAGTACCTTGGCCAGCAGATGACCCCCTTCATGGCCGATGGCGACTACGCCGGTGCATTCCGCACCTTTGTCCAGTGGTCGGATACCTACATTGACGCTGCCCGGGCAGGCCACCCCTATGACGTGAATAACCTGCCCCGGGAGCCGCTGTCTCTCATGTACCTGTTCCTTGCGCTGGGCATCGGCCTTGTGCTGGCATGGGTCGTCGTCAGCGTAATGAAAAGCCAGCTGCGCAGCGTGGCGTTCCAGGAGAATGCCGCCAGCTATGTGCGGGAGGGCAGCATGAATCTGACCAACAGCCGGGAGCTGTTCCTGTACCGTGACGTGCACCGCACCGAGCGGCCAAAGGAGTCCAGCTCCAGCGATTCCGGCGGCAGCTCCACCCATACCTCCTCCAGCGGCACGACCCACGGCGGCGGAGGCGGTTCGTTCTGAAAGGAGTATGTTTATGAACCCTTATCTTTCGGAAAAAGCCCGCGGTGAGATCCCTCGTGTCCTCAAATGGCTGCGGAATGCGGGGCTTGCCTTCTGCGTGTTCTGCTCGGTCGGCGGGCTGTATACCCTCTGTCTGGACCTGCAGGCCAAGGACACCTCCCACGTGGGAGGCTATGTGCTCTGGATCGTGGTGGGCGCTGTGCCCCTCGTGCTGTTTGCCCGCGGGGAGGCCCGCCGCTACCATGCAAGGACCATTGCCTGCCGGGTGGAGAACTACTCCGGGCCGGAAGTGCCTTTGCGGTGGCTGTACAACAGCGTTGGTATGGACGCAAAGGACATTGCATGGTATTTTGAAAAAGGATATTTTGCAAACCTCACGCTGGATCTGAACAAAAAGATGATCCGCAAGCGGATAGTGCCCCGCAGCGAGCTGAAGCGGGGCTGAGGAAACAGAAAGGAGTATTTTCATGGGACTTTTTGATAAGATGAAGCAGGCCGCTTCCGCCGCCGGTGGAAACCAGACCGTCACCTTTACCTTTCAGGAACTGCCGGAAAGCCTTGCCCAGATGCAGGCGCTGCCGGAAGCAAGCCTTGACACCCCCTTCAAGACTGCGGCCCTCACCGTCTGTGCGCTGTGCGCCTACGGTGCCGACAAGAACATCGGAAAGGAGATGCTCAACTGGCTGCGCGGTCCCCGTCCGCTGAACGGGCAGGATATCTCCTTTTTGAACGACCGCTTCCGGGACGGCAAAAGCTACATCCCCTTCTCCTACTTTGTGGGTGCATCGCCGGAAAACGGCTATACCCCCCGCCAGCCCTTCACCCTGCTGGTGGGCAGCAATCACACCTCCAACGTGGAGGAGGGCTATTGCAAGCTGTTCATCCCCTGCGGCGGTGCCGATGATCCCCGCCCCATCAAGCTGCGCCGCAAGGGCAACGGACAGTGGTTTCTGTGGGAGCAGTACCTGATGACCGGCATCCGCGTCCCGACGTCTGCCGACCCGTGGGCGTAAGATGAAGGGCCTGACCATGAAGCTGTTTGCCGCCCTGCTGGCGCTGACCCTGAGCCTTGCGGGCTGCGGGCCGGTGGACGGCGACCCCATCCACTCCGGCGCGGCAGTTTCGGACAGCGCTCCCCGGCCAGACGCTGTGACCGTGGCGCAGCTGCGGCAGCAGGCCGAACAGAACGGCAGCCTTGCCGCAGTGCTGTATCTGGGCAGCGTCCCGGAGCGCACCGCCGATGTGGACGCTGCGCTGGACAGCCTGCAGGAACAGCCGTGGCAGTTTGTTGCGGACATCCCGGCAGACCACCGGGTCGCAGCGCCGGGCGGCGGGCGGGAGCTGTACTGCATCTTTGCTGTGCGCAGGCAGGATACGCTTTTTGTCTACGAAAAGCAGGACCCCCAGTACCCGCACCAGACGGGCCGGGAACTGTATTGCGGGCGGGATGGCCAGCCCATTCTGCTGCTGTGCAACGGCACCCCGGACACCCCCGACACCACGGCGGTGGTCTACTGCACCACCGGCCGCGCGCTGGACTGGTCGCCCCGGCTTTCTGCCGGGACCAGCAGCCCGGAGCCGGTGGAGGGCGTAGACGATTTTTCCCAACACCCAACGCCCGGCGCTGCCCCCTGAGGTGCGCCCCGGCAGGGCATGAGAAAGGAGAACTTATGAAAAACCTGAAGCTTCTGGCCGCCCTGCTGGCGCTGGCCATCGGTCTGGCAGGCTGCGGCAGCGGCAGCAGCGCCCCCAGCTCCAAGCCCGAAAAGATGCTGGACGGAGACAACATGATCGCATCGCCCTCCGCCAAACAGGAGTACACCGAGCCGGAGGACGTGACCTACATGCGCCTGCTGGCCGGGGAGGACGAATACCACGCCTGTGTGCTGTATCTGGGCGGCTCCTACGAGATCACCACCGATGTGCAGAAGGTGCTGGACAGCCAGACCGACCTGCGGGAGCTGTGGGGCTTCGTCTACGACATCCCGGAGGATCACTGGGTGATCTCCCCGGACGGCGGGTGCGATTTGTACTGCATCTTCCCGCAGGACCCGGATGTCACCCTGTTCGTCTACGAGACGAGCCTGACAGACGATGCCGAAAACCCGCTCCAGCGCGGCAAACAGCTTTATTACAGTGAGGACGGCCAGCCCATCCTGCTGCTGTGCAACATCAGCGATATCGCCCCCAACACCGAGGTGGAGCTGTACCCCAGCACCGGCGAAGAGCTGGTATTCAGCCCCTTCCTTTCCGGCGAGAACGGCCATGTGGTGGAAGCCGAGGGCGTGTGCGACTTTACCATCTACCCGGAGGGGGACGACTGGGAGACCACCACCAGTCCGTGGTCGCTGGAAGGCAACTGGCTGGAGATCGCCCGCGACACTGACGAGGGCTATTCTGAGACCGACCCGGCAGACGCTGACCGGATGTGTTTCCTGCCCACAGACGCCGAGACCGAGGGCGACCAGCTGCCCCTGACCGCCAGCTACATCACCCCCTACCCGGAGCTGAATGTGGAGGAAGCCGACCTGTTCTACCATGAAGGCACCCCGGAGGTGCCCTTCCAGACCAATCAGGAGTGGTACGCGACCTTTACCGGGGAGGACGGCTCCCGCTACGCTGTCACGCTGGAGGACGAGGATACCCTTGCCCTCAAGGTCTATCTGGACGGCAAAGAGAGCTACCTGAGCCTTGTCAACACCGTCTACTTTGCACGGCAGGAGGCCATGGGTTGACCGACGCGCACACCAACACCGGGAGGAATGCACCATGAAACACACCAAAAAGATCACCATCCTCCACTCCAATGATCTGCACGGAGACTTTCTGGCAGAGCAGGTGGACGAAAAACTGGTGGGCGGCGTCTCCATGCTGTCCGGCTACATCGAAAAGGTGCGGGCCGAAGAGCCCAACACCATCTACGCCATTGCGGGCGATATGTTCCGGGGCTCGGTCATCGATTCGGAGTACAAGGGCCTTTCCACCATTGAGATCATGAACGCCCTTGCCCCGGACATCGTCACCATCGGCAACCACGAGGTGGATTATGGCATCGCGCATCTGCTGTTCATCGAAAAATGCGCACGCTTTCCCATCATCAACGCAAACCTCTACATCAAGAACACCCCCACACGGCTGTTCACCCCCTACAAGATCCTGCGGGTGGACGGCATGAACATCCTGTTCATCGGCATCATCACCCAGGACGTCATCAACCAGACCAAGTCCGAGTCGCTGGTGGGGTCCTTTGTGGACACCGCTGCTGCCGCTGCCGAGGTGGGCAAGATCTGCAACGCCCACAACAGCATCGACATCGACTTTACCGTGCTGCTGACCCACATCGGCTTTGAGGAGGACCGCCATCTGGCCCGTCAGCTGGACCCGGCGTGGGGGGTGGACCTGATCATCGGCGGCCACAGCCACACCTATCTGGAACATGCCGTGGAGGAAAACGGCGTGGTCATTGCGCAGGCGGGCACCGGCACCGACCAGATCGGACGCTTTGACATCATCGTGGACACTGACAACAACTGCATCGATTCCTACACATGGCGCACGGTGCCCATCACCGCCGAGACCTGCCCCCGCAACCCCGCCATGGAGCAGGTGCTGCACCGCTTCACCAGTCAGGTGGACGAAAAGTACAGCCACATCGTAGGGCGCTTCCGCCGGGAGCTGACCCACCCCCAGCGCACGCAGGAGACCGAGCTGGGCAACCTGTTTGCGGACATCTTCACCCGCAGCCTTGGCATCGATATTATGCTCATCGGTTCCGGCAGCATCCGGGCCGAGAAGCTTGGCCCCATCGTCACCTACGGCGACCTCATCGAGGGCTTTCCCTACGACGACGGCGTGTATATGTTCAAGGTGACCGGACAGCAGCTGCGGCAGATGCTGCGCTACATGCTGCGGGAGGAAGCCTACGCCGGGCACACCGAGTTCTACCAGCTGCCCTCCACCCTGCGCCTGCGCTACGACCGCGCCAAAGGCGACTTTGACTACTTTACCTACTGCGGCAAGGAGGTGGGCAAGGAGATCGGCGACGATGCCCTGTTCACCGTGGGGCTGCAGAACTACCACTTCAAAAACATCGAGAGCTTTTTCAACATCTCCTACGATACCATCTGCAAGCTCCAGAAGCCCCGCAGCGTGGCCACCTCCTGTCAGGATATCCTGATGGAATACTTCCGGGAGCACGAGATGCTGGACGCGGCGGTGGACGGCAGAATGACCATTCTGGCCCCGGACGGGCAATGACCGCTTTTTGAAAAAAAGGGTGCCCTTTTTTCGGCAGAAGCTGACGCTTCTGCCGAATGGGGCCCTGAAAAAATAAATTTTACCACAGAAAGGAGCACCCCATGAAACAACGATTTTCAAAACGAACACGCCTTGTCAGTGCCCTTTTGACGCTGGCGATGGTATTCACCTTTTTGCCCTTCAGCGCCTTTGCGGCAGGGGGGTGACGGGTGGTTATAGCACCATAAATGCCGGAATCGTCGTTTTAGACAAAACAGCAGGTGAAACCATAAGCATTGTGCCTAAAAATGCTGCACACGCGATTTTGCGCTGTTAAGACGAATGATGCACGATTTTGTAAAGAAAGACAAAAAGAAACGCCGTATCGTTTAACACGATACGGCGTTTTATGGACTCGAAGGGAGTCGAACCCTCGACCTTTCGGATGCGAACCGAACGCTCTCCCAACTGAGCTACGAGCCCACAAAAAAGCACCCAATTTCTAATGGGGGCAAATGAGCTATAACACCAGATCGGGAATGCAACGCTTGCTCTCCCAGCTGAGCTATAGGCCCATATTTAGGGGCGTGACGCGGTTGGGCGACCAACCGACATACTCCCCATTTGAATGCCCACAACTCCGTGGGGCAAAAAAGCGATACGCTTGCACTCCCAGCTGAGCTACGAGCCCATGTTGTTGACTTAACTACTATACCGCAGCAGGGGAAAATTGTCAAGCTGGTTTTGAAAAAAGTACGCAGATGTTGTTCAGCCTGAAAAAGCGGCAGGAGAACGCCGGGAAAACGTGATCCCGGAAGTAGGCAAAGGCCTTTATCATGCTAACCCGGTCAAGAATATTGTGCCGGATGCAAAGCAGAGGTATGAAAACATGCTGCGGCATTTGCGGGCATAAAACAATTTAGGGCAACACCGCACAATTCCCGCCTTACGGCTTAAGCACCGCTCCGGCGGCTGCGG
>OLSL01002091.1_pt1 | contig 16804 bp, 8 predicted proteins | sample 1672511 | NCBI WGS metagenome assembly OLSL01 (sample SAMEA3136694, study PRJEB25190) | human gut metagenome | biome: human gut; feature: human-associated habitat; material: faeces | place: Austria | collected 2013
TGGGTGGCATATTTTCAGGGTTTGGGGTTAGTAAACAAAGGGTTCAGAACAAATTACTTGTTCTCAGGCAGATGCCACTTCCAGTCGATGATCTCAGGCAGATCCTGGCCAACTTCGTGGATGTAGTTCTTATGAGCAACCAGCTTGTCGTTCATCTGCTGGATCAGATAAGCGCCCTTGTTGCCCAGCTGCGGCAGGTGCTGCAGGGCATCCTTAACCAGGTGGAAGCGGTCGATCTCGTTCTGCACGCGCATATCGAACGGCGTGGTGATGGTGCCTTCCTCCTGGTAGCCATGGACAGACAGGTTGCGGTTGGTACGCTCGTAGGTCAGCTCATGGATCAGGGTCGGGTAACCGTGGAATGCGAAGATGATCGGCTTATCCTTGGTGAACAGAGCATCGTAATCAGCGTCAGACAGGCCATGAGGATGCTTGGTGTTGGGCTCAAGCTTCATCAGGTCAACAACGTTGACAACGCGGATCTTCAGTTCGGGCATTGCGTCGCGCAGGATGGTGACAGCAGCCAGAGTTTCCAGGGTCGGGGTATCGCCGCAGCAAGCCATGACGACATCCGGCTCTTCGCCTGCATCGCTGGAAGCCCAATCCCAGATGCCAACGCCCTGGGTGCAGTGCTTAACAGCCTGCTCCATGGTCAGCCACTGGGGACGCGGATGCTTGGAGGTGACCAGTACGTTGACATAGTCACGGCTGCGGACACAGTGGTCGAAGCAGCTCAGCAGGCAGTTGGTATCCGGCGGCAGGTACAGGCGGACAACGTCTGCCTTCTTGTTGGCGATGTGATCCAGGAAGCCGGGATCCTGATGGGTGAAGCCATTGTGATCCTGCTGCCATACGTTGGAGGTCAGGATCAGGTTCAGGGAAGCAATGCTCTGGCGCCAAGGCAGCTGGCTGCAAACCTTCAGCCACTTAGCATGCTGTGCAACCATGGAGTCCACCACGCGGATGAAGCTCTCGTAGGAAGCAAAGAAGCCGTGACGACCGGTCAGCAGGTAGCCTTCCAGCCAGCCTTCGCACATATGCTCGGACAGCATGGAGTCCATGATGCGGCCGTCGTGTGCCAGGAATTCATCGCCCGGGATGATGGTGGAGTTCCAATCACGCTGGGTAGCTTCGAAGCACTTGTACAGACGGTTGGACATGGTCTCGTCAGGTCCAAAGATGCGGAAGTTTTTAGCATCAGCATTCAGCTTGAGCACGTCGCGGATGTAGCCGCCCAGCTCGATCATATCCTGCTTCTCGACAGAGCCGGGGAACGGGATATCCACTGCATACTGCTTGAAATCGGGGGTACGCAGGTCACGCAGCAGCTTGCCGCCGTTTGCGTGCGGGTTGGCAGCCAGACGGCGGTCGCCGGTGGGAGCCAGTTCCTGCAGTTCGGGGATCAGGGTACCGTTCTCATCGAACAGTTCCTCAGCATGGTAGCTGTGCAGCCATTCTTCGATCTGCTTCAGGTGCTCTTCCTGGTTCGGGGTGCCGACAGTGATGTCGATGGGCACCTGGTGTGCACGGAAGGTGCCCTCGATGGGCTTGCCGTCCACTACCTTCGGGCCAGTCCAGCCCTTCGGGGTGCGCAGAACGATCATAGGCCACTGGATATGGCCCATATCCTCGCCAGCACGGGCGCGCTTCTGGATGTCGTGGATCTCTTCGATGACGGTATCCAGGGTCTCAGCCATCTTCTCGTGCATGGTCATCGGGTCGTCGCCTTCAACGAAGTACGGCTTCCAGGAGCAGCCACGGAAGAAGCTCTCCATCTCTTCATGGGTCATACGGCCAAAGATGGTGGGGTTGGAGATCTTGTAGCCATTCAGGTGCAGGATGGGCAGAACAGCGCCGTCACCCACGGGGTTCAGGAACTTGTTGGACTGCCAGCTGGTGGCCAGGGGGCCGGTCTCAGCTTCGCCGTCGCCAACGGTAACTGCGCAGATCAGATCCGGGTTATCGAACACAGCGCCAAATGCGTGTGCGATGGAGTAGCCCAGCTCGCCGCCTTCGTTGATGGAGCCCGGAGTTTCGGGTGCAACGTGGCTGGAGATGCCGCCGGGGAAGGAGAACTGCTTGAACAGCTTCTTCATGCCCTCTTCATCACGGCTGATGTTGGGGTAAACTTCAGAGTAGGTGCCATCCAGGTAAGCGTTGGCAACAAAGAAGTTTCCTCCGTGGCCCGGGCCGGAGATCAGGATCATATCCTGGTCGTACTTCTTGATGACACGGTTCAGGTGAACATAAACGAAGTTCTGGCCAGGCACGGTGCCCCAGTGGCCAACGATCTTCTTCTTCACGTCGTCACGGGTCAGCGGACGGCGCAGCATGGGGTTATCGAGCAGGTACAGCTGGCCTGCTGCCAGGTAGTTGCTGGCACGCCAATAGGCATCGATCTTTTTCAGTTCGGACGGATTCAGCATAATGTTCCTCCCTAGATTTTTGTTTTTTTACGGTTTTTCCCTACGCTTAACAGTATAGTGACTGTTACCGAAACAAAATAGTGGATTCCGTTCTTGTTGCTGGATTGTGGTTCAGCTTTTTATGCCAGATCAAGCAAACGGATTCTCGGTCGGGTACGGCAGGCTCTTGGGCTGGTTGTAAGCGATGTCCTGAATGCCCAGGAACTTGAGGACCTCAAACAGGATCTTGCCGTAATGACCGAATGCAACGGCGCCGTGGTGCGGGTAACGCTTCTGGACCAGAACATGGCGGTAGAAACGGCCCATCTCATGGATGCCGAAGATTGCAATGCCGCCGAAGGAGCGGGTAGCAACAGGCAGGATCTCGCCCTCTGCAATGTAGGAGCGCAGGTTACCCTCGCTGTCGCACTGCAGACGGTAGAAAGTGATGTCAGAAGGTGCAATGTCGCCTTCCAGGGTGCCGCGGGTAAAGTCGGGATCGCTGCCGGCCGGCTCCAGCAGACGGTGCTGGATGAGCTGATACTTAACGGCACGGTCATTGCACATCTTGCAGGCCGGGGTGTTGCCGCAGTGGAAGCCCATGAAGGTATCGGTCAGGCTGTAATCAAACTTGCCTGCGATGTCTTCATCATAAATGTACTGGGGCACGCTGTTGTTGATGTCCAGCAGGGTAACGGTATCGCCGGAAGCGCACATGCCGATGTACTCGGACAGAGCGCCGTAGATATCAACTTCGCAGGAAACGGGGATGCCGCGGCTTACCAGGCGGGAGTTGACATAGCAGGGCTCAAAGCCGAACTGAGAGGGGAATGCAGGCCAGCACTTGTCAGCAAAAGCAACGTACTTCTTGTTGCCCTTGTGTGCATCTGCCCAGTCCAGCAGGGTCAGCTCAAACTGAGCCATGCGGGCCAGCAGGTCGGGATAGTAGTGGCCTTCGCCCATCTCGGCAGCCATATCCTTGCAGACATCCTCGATGCGCGGGTCATTTGCATGCTCTTTGTAGGAAACCAGCAGGTCCAGCTCGCTGTTCTCTTCCACTTCAACGCCCAGCTCGTACAGGCCCTTGATGGGTGCGTTGCAGGCAAAGAAGTCCTGCGGGCGGGGGCCGAAGGTGATGATCTTCAGATCACGCACACCCAGCAGGGTGCGGGCGATGGGAACGAACTCGATCATCTTGTCAGCGATCTCATCAGCAGTGCCGATGGGGTATTCGGGGATGTAGCCCTTCAGGTGGCGCATACCCAGGTTGTAGGAGCAGTTCAGCATGCCGCAGTAAGCATCGCCGCGGCCGTTGATCATGTCACCGTCGCCTTCAGCAGCTGCAACAAACATGCAGGGGCCGTTGAAGAACTTTGCGATCAGGGTTTCCGGAGTTTCGGGGCCAAAGTTGCCCAGGAAAACGGTCAGGGCATTGCAGCCAGCCTCGGTAACCTCGGCAACAGCCTTCTCCATGTCCTTCTCGTTCTCAACAGTGGTCTTTGCCTCGTACAGGTCCAGACCCTTAGCCTGGCAGGCTGCCACGATAGCGGCGCGGCGCTTTTCGCTCAGCTGAATGGGGAAGCAGTCACGGCTGACGGCAACAATGCCCAGCTTGACTTCAGGGATGTTGGTAGACTTCATAAGTTTGCCCTCCGTTTATTTTTTAATTTTGCTCTGCTCAATATCAAGTTAGGAAGTAGGAGTTGATGGTGTGCGCCTGCACGCACATTGTAACTCCTAACTCCTCCCTTCCAACTTCTAACTATTTTTACAGATCGTCTGCGATGTCGATGTTCACGCCTTCCAGGCCGACATAAGCGCCTGCGGCAGCTTCGCTGCTCTCAACATGGGCCAGCAGCCACTTGTTGCAGGCCCACAGCTGGGCGTCGTCACCGCCGTCAGCCTTGATTTCCGGCTTGGCGGTGTTGGTGCCCTGCGGCAGTGCAACCAGCACGCGGAAGCCCTTGGCCGGGTCCACATGGCAGGGTGCGTAATGCAGGGTGGTGGCGTAAACTTCCACCAGGGTGCCTGCCGGTGCGCGGAAAGCCTTGACCTTTGCGGTGTCCAGCTTGCCATCGGTGATGTCGTCCATCTTGGCCAGCAGCAGGATGAAATCCTCGGTGCCCAGGTTGAACTCACTGTCGCGGTGGTATTCCAGGCAGTTCAGTTTGGTGTTGTGGCCGTTGCACCAGCCCAGCTGGACCGGCATGCCGCCAAACAGATGCTCGGAAACTTCCACCATTGCGGGCAGCCCCTGCAGAACAGGCTCCTCGGCCACATAGTCGGTAGCTTCCGGCAGCGGGGTGGTTGCCAGCGCCTGCAGGATCTCCGCCTTGGCAGCTTCCAGACCGGTCACCACACGGCCATAAGGCTTGAATTCGGGATCATTTACAGAATAGATCTTCATTGCAATGCCTCCATCTCTGCATACAGCGGCTTCAGGGTCGGGTACAGCTTGTGCCACAGCTCATAGCGGGCTGCATATTTCTTAACCAGAGCCGGATCCGGCTCGGTCACGCTCTTGATCTTGATCAGCTTATCCGCGCATTCCTGCACCGTGGCGTATTCGCCGCAGGCAACGGCTGCCAGCATGGCGCCGCCGTAACCGGGGCCCTGCTCAGTCTGGGGCAGCGCCAGGGGAATGCCCAGAATATTTGCCATGATCTCGCGCCACAGCGGGCTCTTGGCGCCGCCGCCGCACAGCGTGCTGGATGCGATCTCAACGCCCTGTGCACGAGCGATCTCGACACAATCCTTGATGGCAAAGGCAACGCCTTCCAGCACAGCCTGGGTCATATCGGCGCGGGTGGAATCCATACGCAGCCCGATGAAAGAACCGCGGGCTGCGGGATCGTTATGGGGGCTGCGCTCACCCATCAGGTAAGGCAGATAGTACACATCGTTTGCACCCAGCTTTTCAGCGGTGATGGGCTCCTGCTCCTTGCCGAAGTCCTGGGTGTTCAGGATGTCTTCCATCCACCACTTGTTGCAGCTTGCAGCGGACAGGATGCAGCCCATCAGGTGGTAGCCGCCGTCTGCATGGTCAAAGCTGTGCAGGGCGTTCTGCTTGTCCACACCAAAGGTGCTGCTGGTGATGAACACGGTACCGGAGGTTCCCAGCGAGATGTTGCACTTGCCGTTGCCCACAGCGCCGCAGCCAACAGCAGCGGCAGCATTGTCGCCGGCGCCGGCGCAGACCTTAACGCCTTCCGGCAAACCCAGCTTGGCAGCAGCTTCGGCGGTCAGGGTGCCAACCGGCTCCCAGCTTTCAAACAGCTTGGGCATCTTGGCTTCGCTAACGCCGCAGATATCCAGCATTTCTTTGCTCCAGCACTTGTGCTGCACATCCAGCAGCAGCATGCCGGAAGCATCGGAGTAATCGGTGCAGTGTACGCCGGTCAGCTTGTAGTTGATATAGTCCTTCGGCAGCATGATCTTGCTGATCTTTGTAAAGTTCTCCGGCTCGGTATCGCGCATCCACAGCAGTTTGGGGGCGGTAAAGCCGGCAAATGCAATGTTTGCGGTGTACTTGCTCAGGTTTTCTTTGCCAATGACGTTGTTCAGGTATTCCACCTGCTTCTGGGTGCGGCCGTCATTCCACAAAATGCAGGGGCGGATCACTTTGTCCTGTGCATCCAGCACCACCAGGCCGTGCATCTGGCCGCCGGCACCAATACCGGCCACCTGCGAAGCATCAAAGCCGTTCAGCAGCTCCGGAATGCCTGCACAGACAGCGTCCCACCAGTCAGCGGGGTTCTGCTCGCTCCAGCCCGGATGCGGGAATGCAATGGGATATTCGCGGCTTACAATGTTGGCGATCTGCCCGTCGCCCTGCATCAGCAGCAGCTTGACTGCCGAGGTACCCAGATCGATACCAATGTAGTACATGAGCCATTCTCCTTTGCGTTGTGTTTTTTCTTGCGGTTCCCTCCGCTTTTTCTTTATTTTACCGAATTTCCCCTTGCAAGTGCAAGAAAGAGCGTATAAAATAATAGACAGAAGTTTGGATGTTTTGGTGTTTTCACCCGGCCAAACTTTGTGTAACAAGAAAGTGAGGTTCCCCCGTATGCTGTTCTATGAGTCTGAGCGTTCTGACCAGCACAATTATTTGTACTGCCAGCGCGACCATAACTTTAATTTTCCGGCGCATCTGCACCACAGCTTTGAATTCCTGTGTGTGCAGTCCGGCACACTGGCCTGTACGCTGGAAACCGAGCAGTACGAAGTTAACCCCGGCGAAGCCCTGCTGGTGCTGCCGGACCAAATCCACAGCTACCGCACCATTGGCGAATCTCAGAGCGTGTTATGGGTGTTTTCTACCGACTGGGTGCCAGAATTTATTTCTCAGCTGGGCCAGCGGGAGTTTATCACCCCTGTGTTCCGCATGGAAGCTGCGCCCCTGATGGAGCTGCTCTGGCCGGGCGGCAGCCGCTGCAAGCAGCTGGCCGGGCTTTACCTGATCTGCGGTACAGCGTTGGAACAGTGCTTTTTGCAGCCGCGCCCCGTGCCGGATGTGGATGCCCACCTTTCCTCCAAAATTATCGACTATGTGCAAAAGAATTACACCCACACCCTGACGCTGGAACAGATGGCACGCGATCTTGGATATAATTACACCTATCTTTCAGCCTACTTCAACCACAGCCTGCACACCGGCTTTCAGGGTTTTATCAACCAGTACCGCATCAGCCACGCCGCCGCGCTGCTGCAGGGCAGCAGCCTGCCCATCACCCAGGTGGCCGAACAGTGCGGCTTTGGCACCATCCGCAGCTTTAACCGCGTGTTCCTAAAAGAAAAAGGCATGACCCCCAGCGCTTTCCGCAAGCAGAATGTGCTGTAGCCATACTTATTGACAGCCCCGCCGGGCATGTTATAGCGGTTGACCCTTTTAGGTTATCGAGTTCATTGAAGAACCGTCACCGGCCAGGGTGGCGGTTCTTGCTTTTTACCACTAAACCCAGCGTGATCGTCTTTCGGCCAACATGGAAAGTAAATGTAAAACGCATGGTTCTCACCTCCTCTCGGAAGTGGGGCCAACCGCCTGCCGTTGTGTGCAGTGCCTGCTGCAGATGCAGCTTAAAAAGCACATCACATTTTGTCACCCAGTGCAGCAAACTGCTGCAGCCGCACCATAAACTTTGGGCAACACCGCATAATTCTAAGTGCCAATACGGCGAGCGAGGTGCGGCAGCTGCTAAGCCAAAAGCGCAGATAATACTTTATGTATTATCGAGCATTTTGGCAACGCAGTTGCCGTGCCGCAGCCGCCGGAGCGGTGCTTGAGCCGTTAGGCGGGAATTGCGCGGTATTGCCTAAAGATTTGTAGGGCGCGATGCCCTCATCGCGCCGCGGAGAAACGTAAATCCATCCACCGCAAACCTGTAAACGATCTGTAGAGGACGATGCCTGCATCGTCCCGCATACTGAGCTGCAGCCATGGGATACTGTCATCAACATCCTATCTCCCCGCCGCGCGTTTTTGTTTTCCACAAGAAGCCCCTCTGTTTGTGGAAAACCGTTCAGATTCTTTTCACTTTTCCCTGTCGTTACGCGGTCTGCATTCCTGTTTTTGCCCACAAACTGCCCTTGTTCACGCAAAGTTTACCGGAATTTCCAGCTATTTCATGCCTTGTTCATCCGCAGTTCATTTTTATTCTTCATGATAGAATCTATCGGGGGCCCCTATTACCGCCCCCAACTGGAGGAATTGTTATGCACGAAACCCAACAGCCGCGCGACCCCAAAAAGACGACCGGCATTGTATATGCCGTGATCCTTGTGGTGTTGCTGCTGCTCAATTTCTGGGCCTTCCCCGCCATGATGAAAGGCCAGGTCAAACAGGTCGATTACGGCACCTTCCTGAACATGCTCGAAGGCGGCGAACTGAGCACCGTTGAAATTCAGGATCAGCAGATCTATTTTGTAGACAAAAACGATACCACCTACTGCACCAACTCCATTGCGCAGGACCTGCAGCTAGTCAACCGGTTGGAAAGCGCCGGCGTTTCCTTTGGCAAGGTGTACAACCAGACCACCTGGGTGGACACCCTGCTGGGCTGGGTCATCTCGCTGCTGCCCATGATCATTCTGATCGTCTGGTTCAACCGCATGATGCGCAAGCGGGTCGGTGAAATGACCGGCGGCGCCAACAGCATGATTTTTGGCGGCGGCAAATCCGGTGCCAAACAGTATGTCGTTGAGGATGGCAAGTCCATCAAATTTGCCGATGTTGCCGGTGAGGACGAAGCCAAAGAGAGCCTGCAGGAAATCGTTGACTTCCTGCATAACCCCAAGCGTTACGAAGATATCGGTGCCAAAATGCCCAAGGGCGTTCTGCTTGTCGGCCCCCCGGGCACCGGTAAAACCCTGCTGGCCCGCGCTGTTGCCGGCGAAGCCGGTGTTCCCTTCTTCTCCATTGCGGGTTCTGAATTTGTCGAGATGTTCGTCGGCATGGGCGCTTCCAAGGTGCGTGACCTCTTCAAACAGGCCAACGAAAAAGCCCCCTGCATTATCTTTATTGATGAGATCGATACCATCGGCAAAAAGCGTGACGGTGCTTCCGGTATGGGCGGCAACGATGAACGCGAGCAGACCCTGAACCAGCTGCTGACCGAAATGGACGGGTTTGACGCCGCCAAGGGTGTTATCATTCTGGCCGCCACCAACCGTCCTGAATCCCTTGACCCCGCTTTGACCCGCCCCGGCCGTTTTGACCGTCGTGTGCCCGTGGAGCTGCCCGACCTGAAAGGCCGCGAAAGCATCCTGCGCCTGCACGCTCAAAAGGTCAAAATCGGCCCCGACTGTGACTTTGCCGTGGTTGCCCGCATGACTCCCGGTGCTTCCGGTGCCGAGCTGGCCAATATCATCAACGAAGCCGCCCTGGGCGCTGTGCGCCACCACCGCATGGCCGTTACCCAGTACGACCTGCAGGAAGCCGTGGATACCATCCTGGCCGGTGCCCAGAAAAAGAATAAGATCCTGAGCGACAAAGAAAAGTGCATCGTGGCCTACCACGAAGTCGGCCATGCCATGGTTGCCGCCCTGCAGAACCATTCCGCCCCCGTGCAGAAAATCACCATTGTGCCGCGCACTTCCGGCGCGCTGGGTTTCACCATGCAGGTAGAGGACGGCGACCACACCCTGATGACCAAGGAAGAGATCCTGGCCAAAATTGCCACCATGACCGGTGGCCGTGCCGCCGAAGAAGTGGTGTTCAACTCCATCACCACCGGCGCATCCAACGATATCGAGCAGGCCACCAAGATGGCCCGCGCCATGATTACCCGCTACGGCATGACCGACGACTTTGACATGGTTGCCCTGGAAACCGTGAACAACGCCTACCTGGGCGGCGATGCCAGCCTGGCCTGCAGTGAGCGCACAGCCGCCACAGTGGACGATAAGGTTGTGGAAGTCGTCAAGCAGCAGCATGAAAAAGCCAAACAGATGCTGATTGAAAACCGCGGCAAGCTGGACGAGATCGCCAAGTACCTGTACGAGAAAGAAACCATCACCGGCGAAGAGTTCATGCGCATCCTGACCGCTGTTCCCCAGCTGCCCACCGGTGCCGTGGAACAGTAAAGTCTCCGCTCTGCGCGTTTTCTTTGTAAAATAACGGTGCCCCCGCCCTATGCAGTTCATTTACCGCACGGGCGGGGGTGTTTTGTTGTAATTCCGTAGGGGCGCACACCATGCACCCATCCGTTTTATATCATCACACTACAGCGCTTTCTCACAAAGCACACCATGTAATAGCGCCATTTTATGGCCAGCCGTTACCCATTTGTAGGGGCCGCTGCTCACCTCTTTCCGAAAAACGCAATAAAAATGCTGTCTTTCTCCACATCAGGGAAAGGCAGCATTCTTCTTTATCCGTTCAGATCTTCGCCGTTGCTGGCAATCACATTTTTATACCATCCAAAGGACTTTTTTCTGTACCGTGCCGCCGCCCTGTTCGAGTACCGGGAAAAGCACCAGTGATTCTGCCGGGCTTTATTTTGCCTGCGCGCCCTCTGGGAAGATGATCTTGTTCACAAAGAAGAAGATCACCATGGAAATGCCGCCATTGAGCACGGTGGTGCCAATGTTGTAGATGAAATCCGGCACCAGCAGGCCCGCAACCGCCACCCACACGCAGTTGATGGAGTTGACGATGCAGGTGATCAAGCAGAACGCCACCACATACCAGGCGATCTGCTTGGCCAGGTTGCCCTTGCTGCGGAACACAAAGTTGCGCTGGATGGGAAAGTTTATGCATTCTCCCACCACCATGGCAACCATGTAGGCGCAAAAGTACGGCAGACCGCCATGGGCGGAATCATACCCCAGGATGTTCCACTGGAAGGTTTCGCCAAACAGCGTGACCGGGATGCCCGGCCAGCCAAAATCCACCACCGGCAGGCTGCTGAACGCCGCCGGCAAAAATTGCAGCAGCAGGTATTTGAACACCGTAACCAGGTTGGATACGATCACAAACAGTCCGCCTTCGCGCACCCACTTGGCTGCGGCGGGGTGTTTTGCCGCAAAATTATTCCATAGCTGCATAAATAGCCCCTCTCTTTCCTCAGCTGTTGCGCAGGCGCTGTTCCAGCTGTGCGTTCAGCACCAGGTTTTTCACGGCTTCTATGATCACCCGCACAAGGCCGATGATCCAGAATCCCTGTAATTCCATCACAATGCCATCCACCATGCCCATGCTGATGGCACCGCTGGTCATTTTGGCCAGGGCACGCAGCGGCATGTTGTACTGGAACAGCACATTCAGGTCCGGCTTGCCGCGCTTGTAGCTGGCGTTCAGCAGTGCGGTAAGCACCAGCCAGATCAGCCAGCCCAGCGGGCTGCGGCTGTGGTTCAGCTCGCCCAGGGTCATGTTGCGGTCAATTTTAACTTTTCCCTGCTGCACCGGGCGGCCCAGCAGGGTGGCCCATTCGTCATCCGGCACGCTCTGCACCTTACCGCTGGTATAGTGCGGCAGATGCTTGCCCGCATAGGGGTTGGGTGCGCCGGTACCGGCCACTTCCACCACGGCGGTCAGGCGGATGTCCGCACTGGACGCGCCGACCCGCAGCTCATAGCTGCCGCCTTCCACTTCCCAGCTGTCGGTCTTGGTGTTCCAGTAGCGGAATGCCTTGTCGTCCAGCGGGATGGTCACGGTCTTGCTTTCGCCGGGCTGCAGCTGCACCTTGTCAAAGCCTTTCAGCTCCTGTGCGGGGCGGAACACTTCTGCCCCGGGTTTTGCCACATACAGCTGCACGATCTCTGCTCCGGCGCGCTTGCCGGTGTTGGTTACGGTCAGGGTCACGCCATTGGAAGCGGCCTGCAAATTGCTGTAGGCAAAGCTGGTGTAGCTTAACCCATAGCCAAAGGGGAATGCCACCGGCACACCGGCGGTCTGGTAATAGCGGTAGCCGACATACAGCCCCTCGCGGTACTGCACCATACGGCCCGGCCCGGCAAAGTTATCCTTGGCGGGGGTATCCGCATAGGCGTTGACCCAGGTTTCGGCCAGCTTGCCGCTGGGGTTCACTTTGCCGGTCAGCACATCCAGCATGGCGCCCGCCCCCGCCTGGCCGCCCAGCGCACCATACACCAGGGTACGGCAGTGTTTGAGCCACGGGGTTTCCAGCGAAGCCCCTGCGCTGAGCACCACAACGGTGTTGGGGTTGGCCTGCTGCACGGCCTTTAACAGTTCGATCTGGTTGTCCGCAAGGCGCATATCGCCGCGGTCCAGACCCTCACTTTCCTTGATTTCATCCAGTCCCAGGCAGAGCAGCACCACTTCTGCCTTTTGGGCCAGGGCTACAGCCTCGGCCTGTTTGGCGGCATCCGGTTTGCCCTGGCGGTCAAAGCCGGGGGCAAAGCCCACGCTGGCCAGGCTGCTCTCTTTCAGGCATTCCAGGAAGGTATCCACCTTGATGGAGTTGACCGCGCTGGAGCCAGCGCCCTGGTACCGCGGTGTCTGGGCAAAGTCGCCGATCACGGCAACTTTTGCGCCCTCGGCCAGCGGCAGCAGGTCGTTCTCGTTTTTCAGCAGCACAATACTTTCGGCTGCGGCGCGGCGGGCCAGGGCGTGGTGAGCGTCCGCATCAAAGGTGCGGCTGTGGGACTGCACGGCGGCATGGGTATCAAACACCAGCGTCAGCAGCTCGTCCAGCCGGGCGTCCACATCCGCTTCGGTAATTTTGCCGCTCTGCACAGCCTGCATCAGCTCGCGCACCGCGTCCCCGCCGGGGGCGGGCATTTCCAGCGTGGAGCCGTTCTGCACGCCCAGGGCATGGTCATTGCTGCCGCCCCAGTCCGTTACCACAGCGCCGTCAAAGCCCCACTCCCCGCGCAGGATGTCCATTAACAGGTGGCGGTTCTCGTTGGCATAAGTGCCGTTGATGAGGTTATAGCTGCTCATGATGGTCTTGGGCTTTGCTTCCTTGACCACGATCTCAAACCCGGTCAGGTACAGTTCCCGCAGCGTGCGTTCATCCACCACGGAATCCGACGCCATGCGGCGCAGTTCCTGGCTGTTGACGGCAAAGTGCTTGGGGCAGGCCGAAATACCGTTGGACTGGATGCCCCGCACATAGCTCGCGGCCATTTTGCCGGAAAGATACGGATCCTCGGAGAAATACTCAAAGTTGCGGCCGCACAAGGGGCTGCGCTTGGTGTTCAGACCCGGCCCCAGCAGCACGGCAACTTCCTGCGCGGCGGCTTCTTCGCCCATGGCCTGGCCGATCTGCTCGCCCAGGGCGGGGTCCCAGCTGCACGCCACAGTGGCTGCCGTGGGGAAGCAGGTGGCCGGAACACTGGGGTTTAACCCCAGGTGGTCCGCCGCGCCCGCCTGCTTGCGCACGCCGTTGGGGCCATCGGATAGGGTGATGGACGGGATATTATTTTTCGGCAGTGCACGGGTTCCAAAGGTAGTAGCGCCCGAAAGCAGCGCACATTTTTGTTCAAGCGTCAAAGCTTGCAGTTGTTTCTTTTGCATAAGGTGGTTCCTTTTCTTAAAAACAGCCTTGCGGCCCACCGCACAACCGCGCAAAGTCGGCGGCGATGGACCGCAGGGCAGCTGCACAGCTTACAAATTACACTTTACTGTGCCTTTTTCTTCTTGTAGCTTTTGAAAGTGAGAACTTCCAGCACGACCAGCAGTACAGCCAGCAGCACGTTGACCACGATCATAGCGGTACGCCAGATGGGGGTGGAAACAGTGTTGGCGGGGTCGTAAACGCGGGAGTTGACCACGGTGTACATGATGTTCTTGCAGGCCTGACGCATAGCCTTAACGCTGGTAGCACTGGTGGTATCGGTCAGGTGGTTGGTGGCAACATCGTAGTTCTTCAGCATCAGGTCGCAGCCGTTGCGGATGGCAATATCTGAATCCATGTAGTCAGTGAAGTGGAAGCCGTCGGTGATGACCATACCGCGGAAGCCCCACTCGCCGCGCAGCACGCCGTTCAGCAGTGCATTGCAGGCACCGGCCCACTGGTTGCCAATATAGTTCCAGCTGGACATGACGGCCTTGCAGCCGCCCACCTTGGCGCTGATCTCGAAGGGACGCAGGTAGATCTCGCGGATAGCCTGCTCGTCAGCCCAGGTGCAGAGCAGCTTGCTCTGGTTGATCTGCTGGTCGTTCAGGGCAAAGTGCTTCATGTAAGCGTAGACGCCGTAGCTCTGGGCACCGGCAATGGAGCTGGCACCGATGTAACCGGCGAGGACGCTGTCCTCAGAGTAATATTCGAAGTTACGGCCGTCAAAGGCGGAACGGTGGCCGTTCATGGCGGGGGCGTACCAGCCGGTGACGTTCATCTCGCTGGCCATGCGGCCGATGCTCTCGCCGTAGCGGCGGGCCAGGTCGGTGTTGAAGGTGGAAGCGATGATGATCTCGGACGGGAAGCCAATGGAAGAAACGCCGGTAAAGTTGTTGTTGATGGCAGCGGGTCCGTCGCAGTCGATGGTCGCGTACTTGTCAACGCTGGCCTCGGCCTTGGTCTGGTAGCCGCCCAGTGCGATCAGGTCGTCCATCTCGGTGACGGTCATCTGGTCGAGCAGGGTATCCCAACGCTCGTCGTCGTAGTCAGCACCGCGCAGGTCAGCCAGCTTCAGGCCGTTGTTGGCACCGGTAACGGGCATCTCATCGTTGGGGTCGTTGAAGTCCTCAGGGGTCCAGTTGTGGTCGTTGTACAGGGTGCTCATGCTTTCCTCAGACATGGTGTAGTCAGAGGGAGCAGCAACAGCTTCGGCATAGTTGGCGAAGTGATCAGCACGGGACAGGGTGACGAGCTTGTCGTCAGCGAAGTCGAACTTGGTGGTAGCAGCCTCGGCGTCGGTGCTGCGGGGGTTGGACTCGTCATAGACGATGGTGGAAGCGACATTGTAGGTCTTGGAATCCAGCACCGTGTGGGAATCCTCGTTGATGCTGATGATATAGTCGCCCTCTTCCAGCACGTAGCAGCCCTTGTCCTTGCTGTCAAAGCTGGCCATGTCCTCGGTGTTGAAGGTCAGGGTCAAGGTCTGGGAAGCGCCCGGCTCAATGGAGTCGGTCTTGCCGAAGGTGACGAGGTTGGCGGAAGCCTTCTCAATGCCGCCATCGGTGTACGGCGGGTTGAAGTAGACCTGCACGGCGTCCTTACCGGCCACACTGCCGGTGTTGGTGACGGTGACATCCAGAGTGATGGTGCCGTCAGCCTCGGTCATGGAGTCGATTTTCTGGGTAAAGGTGGTGTAGGACAGGCCGTGGCCGAAGGGGTACTGAACGGTTTTGTCATAGTCGATCAGGCCCTCGGCAGCTGCAGTCTCGTAGAACTTGTAGCCGACGTAGATGCCCTCAACATAGTTGACGAAGTGCGGGGGAACCAGCTTTGCATCACCGCCAGCCTGGCTGGCAACGGTGTAACCAACGGAATCCGCATTGGTGTAAGCAAAGTCGCCGATGTTGTTGAAGTAAGGAGCTGCGGTCAGGTCATAGACAAAGGTGTCAGCAGAGTGGCCGGAGGGGTTGACCTCACCGGCAACAATCTCGCCCAGAGCGTTGAAGCCAGTCTGACCGGTGCCGGGGCACCAAATGACGCTCTTGATCTGGGGGTAATCATTCACGAAGCCCATTTCCAAAGTATTGGCACCATTGTAAACCAGCACAACATTAGCAAAGTTTTTGGTGACCATATCAATCATGTTCTTTTCTGTTTTGGTCAGAGAAAGATAATGCTGGCCGGGTTCGAAATCATTATACTCGGTAGAGTTTTCAGTGTAGTTGAGTCCATCCATGTTAGTGGGCAGGTCAGCCATTTCGCCACCAACGCGGCTGATGACGACCATCGCAGTGTCAGAGAAAGACTTGGCGTTGTCGATCAGCTCCTGGGTGTAGCTGGCGGCGGTGGGCTCGGGCAGGGTCCAGTTATGGTTGCTGTAACCCAGCGCCGGGCGCTCGGCGCAGTAAGCGGTGTAGAAATCGCTCAGCTCGGTGTTGGTGTTGATGCCCGCGTTGTGCAGGCCATCCAGCAGGCTGACGGTGGGACGGTCGGCAGAGATCGCGCCGGCGCCGGTGCCGCCGTAGACAGGGCCGACAGAAGCCCAGCCAAAGACGTTCAGGTTGCTGCCGGACGCGAGGGGCAGTTCGTTGTCATCGTTCTGCAGCAGGACGATGCCTTCCTCGGCAATCTCGGTGCACAGGGCGTTGGCCTCTGCACCAGATTCTTCGGTGATAGTGCCGTTGCCGGTGACCAGGTCGAGCATGGTGCTCATGGGGCCAAAGGCAACCAGGTTGAGCATGATGCCGAAAGCCAGCAGCACGGCCAGGCCGGACTGGGCGCGCACCATGAATTTGGTGGGCTTGGCCAGTTTCTTGTTGACCGCCATAGCGATCAGTACGATAATGGCGGCGGCAACCACAACGCCAAAGAAGATGAGCTGCGGGATGCAGTTATTGACCACATCGGCAACGTCGTCCAGGTTGACGCCCATATTTGCCAGGGTAAGAAGCAGGGTGTTCATTGTTTTCCTCCTTTTATTGTGCCGCCCTCCGGATGGCAGCTGACGGGATTTCCGCTTTCATTGATGATATTGTACCAAAACAATTTTCTTTCGGCTCATTTTTTGCACAAACTGTTGTTTCCGTTGCATGTTTTGCAAAAGTTTCAAAAACATTTCATTTTTTGTTGTGCATCTCTCACAAAGCATCTCGACCCTGTTTTGTGCACCCCGCCCAAACACCAAAAATGGCCGGGTGCCTTATCCTAGACCCCCAGCCATCCATTCAGCTTTTCTGCGGCAGCAGCACCCGCAGCGTAAACCACTCATTCTCCCAGTGCAGCGTCATAGTTCCGCCGCGCTTTTCGGCTGCGGCGCGCACACCGCGCAGGTCGCTGCCGCCATGGGTGTTGCGGCGCGGCAGGCCGTCCGCGCCCAGC
>OLSL01002100.1_pt1 | contig 16765 bp, 14 predicted proteins | sample 1672511 | NCBI WGS metagenome assembly OLSL01 (sample SAMEA3136694, study PRJEB25190) | human gut metagenome | biome: human gut; feature: human-associated habitat; material: faeces | place: Austria | collected 2013
GCAATTCATCTCCCACCTGTAGAGGAAGGAGAATTCTTGCTAACTTTTGTTAAAATCTATTCCTTCAACTCCAACTCAACCGGACAATGATCCGAACCGAATATCTCCTGGTGAATGGATGCCGATACCAGACGATCTTTTAATGCCTCTGAGACAATAAAATAGTCAATGCGCCATCCGGCATTATTCTTACGTGCATTAAAACGATACGACCACCAGGAATATTCACCGGTTTTATCCGGATGAAAATATCGGAAGGTGTCAATAAATCCCGCAGAAAGCAGTTCCGTCATCTTGGCACGCTCCTCATCTGAAAATCCGGCATTCTTGCGGTTGGTCTTTGGGTTCTTAAGATCGATTTCTTCATGTGCCACATTCAGATCACCACAAAGAACAACCGGTTTTGTCTGCTCAAGTTTTTTGAGATACGCTCTCACATCATCTTCCCATTCCATTCGATATGGAAGTCTGGCTAGCTCATCCTTAGAATTCGGTGTATACACATTGATAAGATAAAATGTCTCATATTCTAATGTAATCATACGTCCTTCTGTATCATGCGCCTCGATGCCCATACCATAAGTCACATTTAAAGGCTTGATACGGGTAAATACTGCTGTTCCGGAATACCCTTTTCTTTCCGCATAATTCCAATACTGCTCATATCCCGGCAGATCAAGCTCAATCTGTCCTGCCTGCAGCTTCGTCTCCTGAAGACAGAAAACATCCGCATCCAACGCATTAAAAATATCTACAAAGCCTTTACCCACAACTGCACGAAGGCCATTCACATTCCAGGAAATTAATTTCACTTTGTCATCCTCCTCATCCATCACTTTTTATTTCACGTCCACTTTATTGTAGTATGTTTTTGGAGGATTGACAAGCCGCCTCTTATTCATCGCTCTTTGGCGGGTGTTAAAAATCGTGGCAGTCGCCAAGGTCTTGTGCAAGCACGGACTTTTGCTCGTTGCTCGCATAAATAAAAAACCTCCATACCTTTTATAGATATAGAGGTTCCATCTCATACTTGACTACAAAATTATTCCATCTTTACTGCCATTCAATTTGCACATCATAATCAGAAAACATTCCCGAAATCACTGTTTCTGCATTTTCTCTGGCAATATCCAAAACACCTTTTTCAATTGCCTGCTTTTCCATTTTATCTTTTAAATCTTTTTGTGCATCATTCAGATCCTCAACAGTAATTGGATTAAAAATATTATTTGATTCATCCAGTTTTTCAAATGAATCATTATCAATTTCTATCCCTGTAATCTCTACATCAGGCAATTTAATGATAATCATATCTTCATCCTGTGATACATCAGCCTTCGTCAAATCTTTGATTCCGGCTTTGACAATGCCATCATATTGCACGATAAAACTTTTCTCTGTGAACGGAATCTTCCAATCTTTAAATGTTCTGGAATCTGCTTTTGTAATCACATCCGTACACAAATAACTTCCGGTATTCAATTCTGCCGTGGCTTCAAGTTTTTCTTTCACTACCTCAACACTACTAACCGTTTCATGTCCGGCCCCACCAAATATATTTCCCACAAAATGCTTGTAAGCCAGATATCCTCCGCCTACCACCAGTGCGATAATAATTATTAACGATACAATTTTTACAGTTACGCCTTTTAAAACATCTTTCATTTCAATTTCCTCTCTTGTGCTGACGGTAGTGTCAAAAACTACGCCGTTTCTTTTTGATAGTTAGATTATAACATACATCTGTTGCAAAATTCATTCTAAACCTTGTGAATTACCGATCGCTATTTCCCTATTACTGAGAATGAACTGCCTAAAAAAATGTTATTCGGATTTCTTTAATCTGATCAACATCATTCTGTGAAATTACTTTCTTAGGTACCTCAAAAATGCTTTCTATTTCACGAAATTGAAAACCTGTCTCCTTATACCATCTAAGTATACAAAAAAGGCCGGTTTCCCGACCTCTTTATATTAAATATCAATACCGCGCCTCAAGCAAAAGACAACTTACAAAATTGTAGGAACCCAGACATTTTTTCTTTACTGTTTTCCAGAAAATGTGCTAAACTATACCAGTATTTTTTTAGAAAGAAGGTTTTTATCAATGCCCATAGGTATCATCATCAACGCATTATGCATCTTCGTTGGTGGCTTTATCGGCCTTTTCGCCCGAAATTTTATCAGCGAACGTATCATCACCAACCTGAATATGATTTTCGGACTTTGCTCCATGGGAATGGGTATCAGCTCAATTGTCCTTATGGAAAATATGCCTGCGGTTATATTTGCACTTATCCTCGGAACCGGCATCGGTCTGACCATTCATTTAGGGGATAAAATCCGTGCAGGCGCCCTGATGATGGAAAAAGCGTCTTCCAAAATTGTCAAAAGCAGTCCTTCTGCTCTTGATAGAAAGGAATTTACGGAAACACTGATTACCATCATCGTCATTTTTGTTGCCAGCGGTACAGGCATCTATGGCTCTATTGTCTCTGGCATGACCGGTGATCACAGCATTATGATTGCAAAATCTATCCTTGATCTATTCACAGCCATTATCTTCTCCTGTACCCTTGGCAGTGTTGTTTCATTGATCGCGATTCCGCAGTTTATCCTGTTTATGACATTATTTCTTCTGGCCGGTGTCATCTATCCTCTGACAACCCCTGCGATGATCAATGATTTCAAAGCTGTGGGTGGATTTTTCATGCTGGCAGCCGGTTTCCGTATGAACAAAGTAACAAACTTTCCAACAGCGGATATGATTCCTGCTATGATCCTGATCATGCCTTTCAGCTGGATCTGGAGCAGCTTTATCCTTCCGTTGGTGTCTTAAGTCAACAAAAACCCACAAAATACGACTATTCAGGTGCCCCAGAATTTGATACAATAAATCCATACGGAACTTTACATGCGATTTCATATAAGTTCATCAATGAATGGATTCGAGGGATATAATGATTTATTTTATCGTGAATATTACAGCCAGAACCGGCAAAAGCCGTGCCATCTGGATGGAAATGAAAGAAATATTAGAAAATCGAAGCATAGAATACAAGGCTTTTCAGACCAAATACGCCGGTCATGCCACCGATCTGGCACGAAAGATTTCTTCTCTTCCCGAGGACAGGATTTATCTGATCACCGTGGGCGGTGACGGCACTTTAAATGAAGTGATTAACGGAATCACCGATTTTTCACGCATTGTACTGGGTATTCTTCCTATTGGTTCCGGCAATGATTTTGCCAGCGGCATGGGTATTTCCAAAGACACGCTGTCCAATCTGGAACAAATGCTGGATTTGATTGAATCAGCCTCAGAAGGCACTGCCATTGACCTGGGTGAAGTCTCCTGCGAAGCATTGGATACACCGAAATATTTTGCCATCAGCTCCGGTGCCGGCCTGGATGCTATTGTCTGCAAGAAGGCGCTGCATTCCAGGCTTAAGAAGTTTCTGAACCAACTGCATCTCGGGAAGCTGACCTATCTTCTGCTGACAATTGAGTCTTTGTTCTCCATGACCACCTGCGATGCCGACATTGTTTTTAATCATGGCGAAGCAATGCATGTCAGCCATATGATCTTTTCCGCCGGTATGAATCTGCGGGTCGAAGGCGGCGGTGTACCTATGGCACCGGATGCTGTCCCTGATGATGGGATGCTGTGCCTTGCCATGGCCCACGATGTACCCAAATGGCTGACATTTTTCCTGCTGCCATTTCTCGTTGCAGGCAAGCAGAAATATATCAGAGTCTTTGACTGCATTCCATTTAAAGAATGCACGCTGCATCTTTCCAGTCCCCTGACCGTTCATGCGGATGGTGAATACTGCGGTGAAAATACAACCATTACATACAAATGCCTCCCGGGAAAACTGCATTTTCTGAAAATATCGTAGCTGCTGAATTTCACAGCCGCCAAACATTTTCAAAATTTACAGTGTCCCGAGAGGCACTTTTCTTTTTATAAATGCTGCATCAGCAATGGCACATCTCTCATCTGGCAGATGCACCGACACAGAATTTCTATATCAGTCCCTGAATTAAGATAATCAGGATCAGGATCGGCAGCAATGTCATAAAATACCACTTCAATTTGCCCGACATTTTCATGCCTTTTCCCCGATTCACTTCTTCAAGATAGTTGTCAAATCCCCATCCGCATCTGCTCACACAGAACAATAAGTAGACCAGTGAACCACCCGGCAGCAAAATATTGCTGACAAGAAAATCCTCTGTATCCAAAACATCTCTTCCCCCGATCAAATGCAGGTCGCTCCAGATATTATAGCCGAATACACAAGGCAGACTGGCGATCAGAATAAGGATTCCATTAAAAAGAACGGCCTTTTTACGGCTCCAGCCAAAGTTGTCAATGCATCCTGCGATCAGGTTCTCAAATACAGCGATGACCGTCGAAAAGCTGGCAAAGGTCATAAACAGGAAAAATAATGTTCCCCACAGACGGCCGCCCGCCATATTCACAAAGACATTCGGCAATGTCACAAAGATCAGTGACGGACCTGCATCCGGTTGAATCCCAAATGAGAAACATGCCGGGAAAATAATCAGACCTGACATCAATGCAACAAAGGTATCAAGTCCGCAAATTCTCACAGATTCTCCGGTGAGGGTTCTGCCGTTTGGCATATAACTGCCGAAAATCTCCATGGCACCGATACCAAGACTCAGGGTGAAGAAAGCCTGATTCATGGCTTCTGTGATCACTTTGCCAATTCCTACATCCGCTGCACGCTTAAAATCCGGCAAAAGATAAAAACGCAAACCTTCGCCGGAACCCGGAAGCACCAGGCTGTGTACTGCCAGCACGATGATCAGTACAAGGAGGGCTGACATCATGATCTTGGAAATTCTCTCAAGACCATTCTGCAGACCAAAACTGCAAACAATAAATCCTGCAACGACTGTAATCGCCATGAATACTGCCATTTCAACAGGATTTGCCAACAGGTTTGAAAAGGCACCGCCTACAGCATCGGCATCCATTCCGCTTTTGAAACTGCCGGTTATGAATTTGACAAAGTAACTCAGCATCCATCCTGAAACGGTTGTATAATACATCATCAACAGTACGCAGCCGATCATACAAAACCAACCGTGAATATGCCATTTCTGGCCATCTTTCTCCAGTGCTTTATAGGCCTGGACTGCACTCTTCTTACCTGCACGTCCTACTGCCAATTCCATCGTCAAAACCGGCACACCCATGCAAAGCAGGAATATCAGGTAAAACAAGACGAAAACACCACCGCCGTTTTGTCCTGCCACATATGGGAAGCGCCACACATTGCCAATGCCGATGGCACAGCCCGCGCTTACCAGAATAAATCCCAATCGGGACTGAAAATTTTCTCTATTCATACTTCTATTTTCCCTAAATAAACAGCATAAGAGCTGCCTCTGAATCGTAATATGGTTATTCATCAGGGCAGCTCCTGCCTCTTTCTCTCTAACTACTCTTATTCTTCAATCTGAGCCAGTGCCTGCGCAAGGTCTGCGATGAGGTCTTCTTTATCCTCAAGACCGCATGAAATACGCACAAGGCCTGCCGGTACACCTGCTGCCGCTAACTGCTCATCACTCATCTGACGATGCGTGGATGTTGCAGGATTCAGACAGCATGTTCTGGCATCAGCCACATGTGTCTCAATAGCTGCCAGTTTCAGATGCTTCATAAATGTCTCTGCTGCTTTACGTCCGCCCTTTAACTCAAAGGAAACAACACCACAGCCGCCCTTTGGCATATACTTCATAGCACGTTCGTGGTATTTATCACTCTCAAGACCCGGATAATTCACATAAGCCACCTGCGGCTGCTTCTCAAGGAATTCGGCCACAGCCTGACCATTCTCCACATGACGCGGCATACGCACATGCAGGGATTCCAAACCGAGATTCAGGATAAATGCATGCTGCGGAGACTGGATGCATCCAAGATCTCTCATGAGCTGTGCTGTACACTTTGTGATAAAAGCGCCCTCTTTGCCGAACTTCTCAGCATAGGTGATGCCATGATAAGAATCATCCGGTGTACAAAGTCCCGGGAACTTCTCAGCATTGGCCATCCAGTCAAAATTACCGCTGTCAACAATGGCACCGCCCACAGCTGCACCATGGCCGTCCATGTACTTCGTCGTGGAATGTGTTACAATATCTGCGCCCCATTCAATCGGACGGCAGTTGACCGGTGTCGGAAATGTATTGTCCACGATCAGCGGCACATGATGGGCATGGGCTGCCTTCGCAAACTTCTCAATATCAAGAACAGTCAGTGCCGGGTTGGCGATGGTTTCGCCGAAAACAGCCTTTGTATTCTCTTTGAATGCCGCATTCAGCTCTTCTTCTGTGCAATCCGGAGAAACAAATGTTGCTTCAATGCCCATCTTCGCCATTGTCACAGAAATCAGATTGAATGTACCGCCGTAAATGGATGAAGATGATACGATATGATCACCCGCCTGACAGATATTGAACAGGGCAAAGAAATTGGCTGCCTGTCCTGAAGATGTCAGCATTGCTGCTGTACCGCCTTCCATGTCTGCAATCTTGGCTGCAACATAATCATTGGTCGGATTCTGAAGCCTTGTGTAAAAATAACCGGATGCCTCCAAATCAAATAACTTACCCATGTCTTCACTTGTATCGTACTTGAAAGTGGTGGACTGTACAATCGGGATCTGTCTCGGTTCACCATTGCCAGGTCTGTAGCCTGACTGAACACATTTTGTATTCATTTTGTAATCACTCATACTTATACCTACCTTTTTCTAACAAAACATCCCTTTTATTGTATCACTTCCAATAGCAGACTACAATGAAAACCATTACAAATCATAAAGTTTGTTATATTTTTCTGTCAGATAATCCGTATAAACTGTCGGATCAAAATCACCGCAGGCATTCTTCACGATTTCACCCGGAGTCAGCAGGCTTCCATACTGATGGACCTTCTCTTTCAGCCATGCAGATACCCCTGTCAGTTTACCTGCACGTACTTCATCCCATACAGGGAAATCCTTTTCCATATTGCAAAGCATCTGCGCACCATAGGCACTGCCGAGGGCATAGGATGGAAAATACCCGAAAGAACCGCCGGACCAATGGGAATCCTGCAGACATCCTCTCCTGTCATCCGGCACATCCACACCAAGATATTCTTTATAAAGACGATTCCAAACCTCCGGAATATCCTTCACTTCAAGACTGCCATCAATAAGCTGCTTCTCAATCTCGTAACGCACCATCACATGCAAAGAATAGGTAAGCTCATCAGCCTCTGTTCGAATCAATGATGGCTGTACTTTATTCACCGCACGGTACATCTGCTCTGCTGTCACATGCTTTAACTGTTCTGGGAAAAATTCCTGCATTTTCAGGAATATCGCTTTCACAAAAGGCAATGACCGTCCGATAATATTCTCATAGAATCTGGACTGACTCTCATGAACCCCCATGGATACACCGCCGGTCAGACAGGTATATTGCAGGTCATCACGGATACCTAACTCATATTTGGCATGACCGCCCTCATGAATCACAGAATACATGGAATCCACCACATTATCCTCTTTGTAATTGGTTGTGATACGCACATCTTTATTATTAAATTCCAGCGTAAAAGGGTGCTCTGTCTCGCCGATGGTACAGTGACCTCTGTCCAGTTCCATCACGTCCATCAGATAGTCAGAAAACTTTCTCTGAATATCTACCGGATAATGCAGATGCAGAAAACTATCATCAATCTGTGGTTTCTCACCGATAGCATGAATAAGTGGTACCAGACGCTCCCGGACTGTCGCAAAAAATGTATCCAGAAAAGCCATATCCGCACCGCGTTCATATTCATCCAACAGTGCATCATATGGCTTTTTACTGCTGTCATAATAACCCGCAAACTTTCGGTTATAGGCAACCAGTTTCTCCAATACCGGAGCAAAAAGTGTAAAATCACTGCTCTCCTTTGCCCTGTGCCACACATCACTGGCTTCATTCGTCAGCATAGCATAATCCATATATTCATCCGCCGGAATTCTGGACAGACGGTCATAACTTCTCTTCAATTCTTCCACTTGTCTCTGCTCCACAAAAGACAGATTCTCCTTCTGATCCGCCAAAAACGCCAGTAATTCTCCTGTTTCCGGTGCTGTCATCAACTTCTGTCTCTCTCCTGCCAAAATACCAAGGGCCACACCTCTGCCCTCTGAAGTATCCTTCGGTGCCACTGTCACACTATCCAGATACAAAGACGATGATGCTGTCTGATAAGCATATAACTTCTTCTGAAGCAGGCCAAGCTGCTCTAATGCACTTTTTAACTCCATGTTCTACAGACTCCTTTTAATATATTTTATTTTAGATTTCTAACTGTAAATCCTTCATATTCCTTCATCCAGCCTTGCAAATAGCTGTTTGCCTTATTTCGTAAACTTCGAGTGGCTCAGGAAATTCTCACTCTTGATGGTTTTCAGCATAGATTCCGCATTCAGATCAAAAGCTTTCTGCGGCCATCCGCCCTTCTTCTCCGGTCTCCAGAACACCGCTTCCATGGCTTTTAACTGCTCTTCTGGTGTCTCATTATCTCTGATAATCTCCAGAATCCTGCTCTTCGCAGCAGTCAGACCATCTTCAAACCACTGCCACAATTCCGGTGTTGCCTCACCCACTTCTCCGTGATGGGTCAGCCATAACTTTTTTGCCCCGCTGTTTCTGCAACTGTCAATACTCTTCATCGCTTCTTCACAGCTGACAAGGAACTGCGGCATATAATCATCCTTCGTATTGATGCTGCCGATGGTTTCGGAAGCCAGAAGATCATGGCCATCGATCAGATACGACAGACAATCCTTTGTATGTCCAACGGTCTTAATTGACTGCACACAGACATCTCCCACATTAATCGTTTCGCCGCCGATCAGCATCTGATCCAACTGTATCGCACGTGTCGAATAGTCATCTGGCAGTGCCGTGCCGTTTAACTGTGCAGCACTGGCTGAAAGTTCACGAATCAGCCGCTTAGCCGACAACTTTGAAAAGACGCGCCCAGCATAGGCTGCACCAAATACCATGGCATCCGGCCAATACTTCTTGATCACCGGCAGAGCTCCTGCATGGTCATAATGGGAATGGGTCAGAAAAACTGCATCAATCGGTCTGTCCCCGATAATCTCTTTAATCTTTTCAACCGTTTTCTCCCCATACCAGGCCATACCCGGATCAAATAATACAGTATTCCTCTCACCCACCGCCAGATGACAGGAACCCAATATCTCATCATTTAAATAATAAAACTGACTCATTTCTAGTATCCCCTTTTATCAATATTTTTATCAACAACTATTCCGTCCTATTGATTCATCTTTTTTCTTGCATTTCTACAAATCCTAGCGGATTGCCCTCTGACTTCAGGAAATGCAGCAACATATACGCGCACATCATGGCGACATTCTCTTCTTTTAAAATGCGACGAACTTCTTTTTTATCTGCCAGCACAACCTGAATGTCCTCTGAGCTTTCCTCGAACCGGTTATCCGGCACACCGGAAGCATAGCCATAGACCATTCCACAGGCTTCATCCGTCATACCGACTGTTGTAAATCTCGGCTTAGTATACATATCATCCGCCGGAATCACCTTAAGATGCAATCCTGTCTCCTCATGAAACTCTCTCACAGCAGCATCCGTCATTGCCTCTCCAGTCTCCACAAGGCCTGCCGGAAACTCATAGACATAATCCCCCAGTGGATAACGATACTGTTTCACCAACACGACATGATCTCTTTGTTCACCGTAAACACTGTAAATACTCACGCCATCCGGGTCATTCCTATGCGTCACTGCCTTCAGATCATCTTCCGACTTCGCACGAGAAGCCACATAATACTCCGATGCTTCGCCATTACGGTGTCGCACATCCATACAAAACAAATTCAGAAAACGATGGTGGGTTTCCTGAATAATTTTCGTTATTCTATCCATATAAACCTCCCAAAAATCAACACACCATAATCATAGCATAAAAAGAACGGATAGTCAGCCAAATATCACACAAAGCTACTATCCATTCTAAAACCAATAAATATTTTACATTTTATCTGTACGAAAATTTTTTATTCTAATTCAAACGCTCCCGTATACAACTGATAATACTTACCCTTCTCAGCAATCAGTTTTTCATGGTTGCCTCGCTCGATGATCCGTCCATGCTCAAGTACCATGATAACATCGGAGTTCTTGACTGTTGACAGTCGATGGGCAATAACGAAAACTGTACGGCCGTGCATCAGGGCATCCATACCTTTCTGAACGATGGCTTCTGTTCTCGTATCGATGGAGGATGTTGCCTCATCCAGAATCATAACCGGAGGATCAGCAACGGCTGCTCTCGCAATAGAGATCAGCTGACGCTGTCCCTGGGAAAGTCCACTTCCATCACCCTCAAGAACTGTCTGATAGCCATCCGGCAGCATTCGGATAAAGCCGTCTGCGTTGGCCAGCTTTGCTGCAGCAATACATTCTTCATCTGTGGCATCCAGCTTGCCATATCGGATATTGTCCATGACCGTACCAGTAAAGAGGTTGACATCCTGAAGAACGACACCCATGGAACGGCGCAGATCGTCTTTCTTAATCTTTGTAATGTTGATGCCGTCGTAGCGGATTTTGCCGTCCGCAATATCATAGAAACGGTTGATCAGGTTCGTGATTGTTGTCTTACCGGCACCTGTTGCACCGACAAAAGCGACCTTCTGCCCCGGTTCTGCATAGAGGTTAATATCATGAAGCACCAGCTTATTTTCTTCATAACCAAAATCCACATGTTCCATGACGACATCGCCTTTTAATTCCTCATACGTCAGCGTACCGTCGCTGTGTGGATGCTTCCATGCCCAGAGACCTGTTCGTTCTTTGCATTCTACAAGCTCACCATTTTCACGCTTCGCATTGACAAGCGTCACATAACCATGATCTTCTTCCGGTTCTTCATCCAGTAATTCAAAAATACGTGTTGCACCGGCCAAGGCCATGATCACCGCATTCAACTGCTGGGAAACCTGTGCAATCGGATTGATAAAGCTTTTTGACATCGTCAGGAAGGACGCAATTGTACCAAGTGTCATCACACCGGCACCTGTCAGACTGATATTCGTCACACCGGCAATCGCAAGACTTCCACCGACTATTGCCAGCAACACATAAAGAATATTGCCCATATTGCCCATGATCGGCATCAGGATATTGGCATAAGTATTGGCCGTTGTCATACTGTCACAAAGCTCCTGATTTTTCTTATCAAAAACAACCTTGGCTTCTTCTTCATGGCAGAATACCTTGACAACCTTCTGGCCATTGATCATTTCTTCAATATAGCCATTCACGTCACCGATATTCTGCTGCTGTTTAATAAAGTAGACACTGCTCTTTCCGGCAATGGATTTCACAATTTTTAATATGAAGAAAAGAAAAACAACGATAAACAATGTCATCCATACACTCAGATACAGCATTGAGACAAACACGGCAACAATTGTGACACAGGAAGACAACAGCTGCGGCAGGCTCTGAGAAAGCATCTGACGCAGGGCATCTGTATCATTGGTATAATGACTCATGACATCGCCATGTGTATGCGTATCAAAATATTTAATCGGCAATGTCTGCATATGTGCAAACATATCATCTCGGATCTTCTTTAAAATACCCTGGGAAATGATGGCCATTGTTCTGTTATAGATCAGACTGGCCAGAATACCGATCACATAAATGCATGCCATCTGTACGATTGCACGAAACAGTGCATCAAATACAGGATTGGCTTCAAGAAGAAGCGGGGAAATGTAATCGTCGATCAATCTCTGAATAAACAGGGAAGACATGACATTGGCGATCGCACTGAGCAAAATGCAGATAATAACTAAAAAGACACGCGTTTTATAAACACTCAGATAGCCCAGAAGCCGCTTTAATGTATTCGGGTTCACCTGTGGTCTTGACGGTTTCTTATTCATTGTCATCTCCTCCTTTCTTCTGTGATTCATATACTTCGCGATAAATATCAGAGGACTGCATCAATTCTTCATGACGACCGATTGCTTTGATCTCGCCCTCATCCAGAACAATAATCTGATCTGCATCCTCAACAGAAGCGACACGCTGTGCTATAATAATCTTTGTCGTATCCGGAATCTCCTCTGCAAACGCTTTGCGGATCGCTGCATCCGTTTTCGTATCCACCGCACTTGTAGAGTCATCAAGAATCAGGATCTTCGGCTTCTTCAAAAGTGCTCTTGCTATACAAAGTCGCTGTTTCTGACCACCGGATACATTCGTACCACCCTGTTCAATATACGTATCATAGCCATCCGGAAAAGTCTGCACAAATTCATCTGCACAGGCCAGACGGCAGACACGCTGAATATCCTCATCTGTAGCATTTTTGTCACCCCAGCGAAGATTTTCCTTGATCGTTCCTGAAAAAAGAACATTTTTCTGAAGAACCATCGCTACTTCATTACGAAGACTTTCAATATCATAATCCCGGACATCGACATCGCCGACAAGGACGCGGCCCTCTGTGACATCGTACAGTCGCGGAATCAGCTGAACAAGACTTGATTTTGATGATCCCGTGCCACCGATCACACCAATCGTCTGACCGGAGCGGATATTTAAATTCACATGATTTAATACCGGCTTATCTGCCTTCTTATTGTAAGAAAAAACGACATTGTCAAACTGAATATCCCCGTTTTTCACTTCATAAACCGGATGCTCAGGATTCTTAAGTGTACTCTCTTCTGAAAGGACCTCACAGATACGCTCAGCAGATGCTCTTGCCATGATGATCATGACAAATACCATCGACAGCATCATCAGACTCATCAGAATCTGCATCGTATAAGTGAAAAGACTCATAAACTCACCGGTAGAAAGTCCAAGTGCTTCATCACCGCCGCAGGCCACAATCGCTCTGGCACCCAACCAGCAAATCAGCAACATACATGTATAAACAGCCAACTGCATCAACGGCATATTAAAGGCCAGAATCTGCTCCGCCTTTACAAAATTCCTGTAAATATTATCGGAAACCTGATCAAACTTTCCGACCTCATGATCTTCACGGGTAAAGGATTTCACGACGCGAATACCATACAAATTCTCCTGAACAATCGCATTCAGATGGTCATACGTCTTAAACACCCTCTCAAAAATCGGATGCACTTTCATGATAATCGCATAAAGGCCAATACCGAGAATCGGCACAGTAATCACATAAATTAATGACAAATGCGCATCAATTTTGAAAGCCGCAAACAGTGCACAGACAAGCATGATCGGGCTTCTGACTGCAATTCGGATAATCATCTGGAAGGCCATTTGAATATTGGTAATATCTGTCGTCATACGTGTAACAAGACTGGCAGTCGAAAACTTATCGATATTGGCAAAGGAAAACTCCTGTACCTTATAATAGATATCCTGACGCAGGTTCTTTGCAAAACCAGATGAAGCCTGTGCCGCAAACTTTCCTGAAATGGCACCGCAGAACAATGAAATCATCGCCACAGCAAGCAAAATCAATCCATACTTCCATATAACGCCCATATCTCCCTGATCGATACCTTCATCGATCAGTTTTGCCATGATCAGTGGAATCATAATCTCAAAAAAGACTTCCAACGCCACTGTCACAGGAGACATGATCGTCTGTTTCTTGTATTGCCGGATACTTCCGGCCAGCGTTTTAATCATACAAATAATCCTCCTATCTCTATCTAGCTAGCCGCATCTGTCAAATAAGGACGGCTTATTCTTCTAACATGTTATCTGCAACTCTCTTCAATAAATGCATCAGGGTATGAAACTCTTCATCCGACAGCCCGTCCCTGATCCTGTTTTCAAGCTCTATTCTCTCCACCGCTGCATTGGCATTGATCTCTCGTCCTTCCTCAGTCAGAACAAGCCGCTTTCATCTGGCATCACTGGAGACACTTTCCCTCCTAAGCAGTCCTTTGCTCTCCATGCCCTTTAACACTTTGGAAACCGTTGACCTGGTCACACAAAATTTTTCTTCTATATCCTTCTGATAAATCTCTTCATTCTCATGGTCTGCCAGGTATCCGAGAATCCAGCCATTGGATCCTGTAATCTTATGAACCTTACTCATATAGACATTACTATCGGCCTTTCTGCGGATCATCGTCGCTGTACGAAGAATCAACAGACCTAACTCTTCCCTGCATGGCAGGTCCTTTCTGCACATGACATAGCTCCTTTCTGAATGTCTTTGTTCTGTATGCATTTTGTTTCCGTCGAAACTGTTGCACATCAAACTGTTTTACGTTCAACATTATACAGCGATTGTTTTTTAATGTCAATACACCTGTGAAATGAATTAAAAAAAGGAAGGGAATTTCTCCCCTCCTCATCTTTAATTCAGTAATATTCTGTCATTATCAAATTCTTCTTTTTTCTTCTCTGAATACATATCCAACAGATCAGAAACTGTCATATGCTTCCGCTCTTCTTCTTTAATGTCAAAGATAATCGCACCGGAATCCAGCATAATGGTTCGGCTGCCTGTTGTCAGTGCCTGCCCCATATTGTGGGTGATCATCAAAGTCGTCAGATTGCGCTCATGGACAATATCATTCGTTATGGCCATCACCTTCTCAGCTGTGGCCGGATCCAGAGCCGCCGTATGTTCATCCAGAAGCAGCAGCTTCGGTGTCACAATGGTACTCATCAACAATGTAACTACCTGTCTCTGTCCACCGGATAAAAGTCCGATCTTCGTAGCCATACGGTCTTCCAGTCCCATATCAAAACGCTTCAGTGCTTCACAAAACATCTCACGGTCTTTCTTTGTAATAGCAAATCTGAAAAGGCCTTTCGTGTTCTTGGAATAAGCCAGTGCCAGATTCTCTTCAATGGTCAGATTCGGTGCGGTTCCTTTCATCGGATCCTGAAACAGACGTCCGATGGAAGCCGACCGCTGATGTTCCGGCAAATAGGAAATATTCTTTCCATCCAGAATCACACTGCCTTCATCCAGAAGAAAATTACCGCAAATAGCATTAAATAATGTTGATTTACCGGCACCATTGGAACCGAGAATCGTCACAAATTCCCCCTCTTTCAGGGACAGATCCAGATGATCCAGTGCCTTATGTTCATTTGGTGTGCCTTTTGCAAAGGTCTTTGATGCATTGATGACTTCCAGCATATTTATCTTCCTCCTTTGCTTTCTCTCATACCGTTTCTCTTTAACCTGTCATTGGCCATTTTCACTTTGATGGCCGGAACAGCCAGGGCGATTGTAACAATGATAGCTGAAATCAGTTTCAGCATATAGGCCGGGAACATATCGGATTTTGTTGCCAGGGCAATAATATAGCGGTACACAATGGAACCCACAATGGCTGAAATAAAACCGATCATCAGACTTCTGTGGCCAAAGAAAGCTTCGCCAATAATCACAGAAGCCAAACCGACAACAAGAATACCGACGCCGGAGTTGATATCCGCAAAACTCTGATACTGAGCAATCAGACCGCCGCAAAAAGCGATGCATGCATTGCTGATTGCCAGTGCGATCATCTTCACGGCATCCACATTAATTGAGGAAGCACGGACCATATCGGCATTATCTCCAGTGGCACGAATGGAAAGTCCAAGAGATGTCTTGAAAAATACTGTTAACAACACCGTAACGATCACAACTGCCGCAACGGCAACAAATAACTTCGCCACATCCTTAGACATAAACGGAAAAACTTTCAGGCACAATGTAAAAATCGTATCGTTGTTGAGCAGTGTCACGTTGGAGGCACCACCCATGACAAACAAGTTGATTGAATAAAGTCCGCTCATTGTCAGGATACCTGCCAGAACAGGATGAATATCCAGTTTCGTCTGAAGGAATCCTGTCACGCTGCCGGCCAGCGCACCTGCGGCTAACGCACCCACAAGTCCTAGCAGCGGATGGCCCGCAGCCGTCAATATCGAAGATGCTGCCAGACCGAAAGTAAAACTGCCTTCCGTTGTCAGATCGGGAATATTCAATATTCTAAAACTGATATAGATGCCAAGCACCATGATACTGTAAAGAAAACCAAGCTGCAAAGAGCCAATCAATAAAGTCATACTTTTCTACGTCCTTTTCATATTTTATCTTTTTTTGACTTTACCCCCTGCTATTGCAGAGGGTAAAATGCATTTCTTCTATATATAATATATCATTCAGGATAACTTTGCAATCCTACTTTGCATCATCTACAAAAGTTGCTGTACTCTGTACATCTTCCGGTAAAGTAATGCCAAGTGCCTCAAGTGTCTGGTTGTTGATAACTGTTGCGGATGCCGGAACAACGACTGCAGGAATATCTGTAACTGCTGTGCCTTCAAGAATCTGTACTGCCATATCTGCGCTCATACCACCAATGCCTTTATCGCTGATAGCAACTGTTGCAAATGCACCAGATTCAACGGTTGTTGCTGAACTGCAGTATACTGGGATCTTGGCATCTCTTGCTACTTCTGATACAAGTGTCATGCTGGCCTGAATGACAGAATCATTCGGAACAAACATGGCATCAACGCTGCCAACCAGTGACTGAGCAGCCTGCTGAACTTCTGAAGAGTTCGTCACTGTTGCTTCTTTATAAGAAAGGCCATTAGCATCACAGTATTCCTTGGCTGCTTCGATTGTATTCACAGAATTAACTTCGCTTGTGCAGTACAG
>OLSL01002104.1_pt1 | contig 16749 bp, 15 predicted proteins | sample 1672511 | NCBI WGS metagenome assembly OLSL01 (sample SAMEA3136694, study PRJEB25190) | human gut metagenome | biome: human gut; feature: human-associated habitat; material: faeces | place: Austria | collected 2013
AATTAATTATAATTAATTTTATAATTATTTAATGGAGTATTTGGAGTTTTGATATATATGATTTTGAATAGATATATTTTGAATGATTTTAGTGGAGAAATTGAAAAAATGGAGGAAGAATTTCAACTCATGTATCTTGCTTCAGAAATCATTGATGGTACTTTTAATTTCTTTAAAATTGAACGTGACACATCAGGTCCCGGAAAACCACCTTTTAATCTGAAGGATATAATTAAACTTATTTTTTATGGGTATATTAATAAAATAACAAGTTCTATAGTGTTGGCTTATAATGCTAAGCATAATTATTTGTATAATATTATTTCACATGGTATAGAACCGAGTGATAGGACAATAAGAGATTATTGTGTTTATTTTCAACCGATCTATCGATTGGTAATGAGTTTTATATTAATTGTGGCAAATAGGATGGTTTTTACTGATTTTGAACATGTTTCAATTGATGGTACTATTAAAGAAGCTTATAACTCTCCTTTCAATATAATCAAAGAAAAAGACATTAGTTTGTTAATAAGGCATTATGTGATTCAAGAATTAACAAAGGATGAGATTAAAAAGCTTAGAAGGACTGCAAGGAAATTTTTAAATGACAAATCAAAATCTGATGAAGAAAAAGTTGATATTCTTTTTTATTGGTGGCATTTGCTCGATTATTCAGGTCAGGTGTCGCTTGCTTTGAATGATTATGATGCTAGATTAATGAAAACTAAAGATAAAGGACAGAAGTATCCTAAATTTTCATTTAACATTCAATTGGGAACCGATACAGAATCTAAGTTAATTTGTGGAGTTAATGCAGTTCAAAATCCCACGGATCATTATCAAATTCCTGCATTAATGAATCAAATCCTCGTTAATTTACAAATCAAACCCCAAAAAATTAGCGCAGATACAATTTATTCAACACTAGCGAATTTGCGATATTTAGATAACTTGGGTATAACTGCCTTAATTCCAACATTACAGCAAAATAGAGAGAATTCAGGTAAACAACCTGACAATCCATTTGCTATTGATTACTTTGTTTTTGATGAATATAAAAATGTTTTCATTTGTCCCAATAATAAAGAATTAACTCTTGATGGAGCATATCCCGCTCCACAAGAAAAAGGAGGGGGAAATAAAATCAAATTAGTCTATTCCAACTACTTTGCATGTAAAAACTGTGAATACAAAGGAATATGTTACAATAAGAACCATAGAACAATAACAAGATATGTACATGAAGTTTCATATAAAACTGAGAGATTAATGTCCACAGAAGAAGGAATAAAAGAATATAAAAAAACGTTCCAAGACTGTTGAAGCACACAATGGAACTTTCAAAAATATTTATCATTATGACAAGCTCCCCATAACTGGATTAAAAAGAGTTCAAAACTTAATGTACACAATTGTGGCAGCCTATAATTTAATACGGTTATTCAACCTCATAAAAGAACATAATTTAGACTTACATTCAGTTATCAGTTCAATAAGATTCGTATCAACGAGTTAAAAAACATATTAAAATATCGAGGATGGTGAAATGAAAAATGTTCAAATCTTAATAATTTCTGCCAACACTCAAAAATCAGAAAAAAAATCACTTAACTTGATAGTACTGATTGAATTAAAAAAGATTTATAAAAAGGTTATGAATAATGTCTCAATATATTCAACTGTTAATAAGAATTATAATAATGATTATGAGAATATTAACATTACAATTAATATATTTATTTCAGACTGCCAATATAATTTATAATCAATGTAATTTAATTCATGTATAATTCAAGCACCATATTATCTAATTGATTTTGAAGATTATTCAATTCAATTTCAACTTCATTTTTATTTTTTTCCTTGTTGAATTCTTGTTTTTTAATTGTAACTGCATTGTCAAATATTTCTTTAAAACTTAAAAGTTGAGCTCCGGTAGGGACTTTTATAGGCACAATTCTTGCATCATTTATTTGGAAATGTTGAGTATTGTTTATAAATTCATCTATATATTCACTGATGTATTTTGAATTTAATAAGCAAACTACAAACCAATCAGGAACTAAATCACTTAAAGAAAATAAGCTCATGCTCAAAACATCATAAATTCCATTTTCTTTTAATCTTGATTTAATATATGTAGTATTCACATCTGTCCAACAGAAACCCTCACGGAAATAGAATCTAGAATTTTGAAATCGAGTCCCTCCTTTACCTTTCTTCCCAGCATTTTCTTTTAAAAATTTAACATTTTCTTTTGACCAATCAATATAAAATGGTGTTTTCAAATACCATTTATTCCCGTCTTTATCTCCTTTATCATATAAAACCCAATGTGGTTTTGTAGAAGATATTCCTTCTTTTTTCTCAGTATCTGATAATGAGTTTAAATCTGCTAATTCGTATTTTCTAATTATTTTAAATATGTATCCTTGACCGAAAATATCTCTACCATATTTCTCTTTTAGTGAATCAAAGAGTTCTCTAATTTCAAATTCATCTTTTGTGTTAAGAAAATCCAAAGCATCATTTTTCGATTTGATAAAATCAAATTCCTTTATATTATTCTTTGTTATGGCTTTAAAAAGTTTTACAGGTCTAGATTCTAAAACTTTTAATGCATTTTTTGTTCCTTCAAGGACTCCCACAAATTTTCCATTATTAGCAGTAGCAAGACCTTGACCCCCTTCAGTGATTAAACCTAATAAAGTAATATCTCCTTCTTTTAATGAATTCCTATAGATATTTAATTCATTAGAATATTTTTCAATTCGAATACTTGTTTTAATTTTTTCAAACCACGTATCCACTAAATTGTTCACATCTGTGTTGAATTTATTATATGATTGTAAGTTAATAGTTGTAGGTTTAAAAATAACTTTAAATGGTGCCTGCCTATATTTATCCACATCGATAGAATAAACTTCAGGATCTGTGAAAGAGTTATTAGAATCTTTAAATACTAATGAATAATTAATTCCATCCATATTTTCTTTTTTAATAGAAATAATTGCTGGGCTGACCATTGGATCTTTAAATATATTATCTACTTTGTTCAATTCAATAATCCTATTTTTTTCAAATAATTCTCTTAAATTAATTTTGGAATTGATAGTTAAATAGGTGTCTGAAGTGATAAATGATAAAACACCTTTATCTTTTAAAAGTTTATACGATTTCAAAAAGAAATAGTTATATAAATCATCCTTAATGCCATAAATTTTATTATAAATTTCCTTATCTTCAGTTGTAATCCCTTTTGTAGAAACATATGGTGGATTACCAATTATTATATCAAAACCAGGATTATCTTCTTTAAATATTTCTGAAAATTCCAATTCCCATATAAAAAATGGTTTTATTTCTTTATCTTTAAAATCCTTGATATCATTATAATCCCCACCATTTGAGACATATGATTCTTCAATGAATTCCCATTTTAATCTATTTAATTCTTCTTTTTCATTTTCCTTAAAATTTCTTATGGTTTCATTGAAATATTCGTTTTTAAGGTCATTAATTCTTTTTAATTTATAATATGAAGTATTCTTATCTAATGTTGTTTGTGACTTATCTTTTTTATCAAAAACAAGTGTTGAAGAATTAAATAAACTTATATCTTTATATGTGTCAACTAAAGAATTACCACACATAACATTATTTCCTAAATTAGGCAATGGTTCAATTTCTTCTTTATCTACGATTAATGATAACCAAAATCTTAATTTAGCAATATCTGTAGCAGAATAATCAATATCAACACAATATAATGAATTTCTTATAGTTTCTTTTTTTAATTCATAAATACTTGAATAAATATTCCCATTTAATAACTGCAATATGTACCTTGCATTAACAATTTCATTCATCATGCCTACTGGAAATGCGCCGGAACCAACAGCAGGATCAGCTACTTTAACTTTTTCAAGCAATTCATCTAACTCATCAAGATTAGCATATATTGAATCTGGAATTTTAATTCTACAATTGTTTTTATGAGGAATATCTTCTGAAAAACGTATTATTCTTTCCATATAAATATCTGAATTATTAATAAACTCTTCAATGTCTTCTTTAACTACATCACAATTTGAATTTAAATAAGTTATAATACTATTTTTACATATATAATGAACAACTTCTCTTGGAGTGTAAAAAGCCCCTTTTGTTCCTCTTTCAATAGAATCAAGTAATTTTTCGAATACTTTACCTAACATTTCTGGATCTACTGCTACTTCTTTTTCAAGAGGATTATCTTCACGCACTGTAAAATTAAATCTATCAAAAACTTCAATAATTTCTTCAAATATTTCATTATCAATTTCGATAACAGTATCTTCCCAATTATATCCAATTATCGGAGAAAATAATCCTCCATTGAGAAAAGGTATTTTAAATCCAAATTCATCAATGTAATCATGATTATTTGGGTCAGGGAATGAAAAACCTTTATAAAATAATCTTTCTAAACAATTGTTAAAGAAACTATTACTGCCTTCTTCAGCAAGTTCCCAGTCATAATAATCCTTATTATATAGTTTTTTAAAGAAATCTTTACTTCCTTCACCCCATTCTTGCCCTTCTCGGACTCCAAGCCAACCTTTTTTCTGTAAAAAGTATATGAATACTATTTGTCCCATTAATTTTTTAGCAAAGTCAGATGTATCAATAGCATTCACTGTAAAATCGTCATATAATATTTTATCAGTTTTTTTACTTTCTTTAATTAAATCATCTAAGTTATTTTTAAGTTTAAGATATAATTCTTTATATTCATCAAAGAATTCATCAGTGACAGTTTCAACATTAAATATTTCTTCAATATCATTTAATGAGGGTTTTATACCTTTCTCCATTAACTCTAAAAATCTGGATTTACAAGTATGATTCCTTTCACTACCCACTAAAAAGGAGTGTCTTTTTGCAGATGAAAGTATAGTTCTTGTAGTAATATTATTATTTTGATCTCTTACCAATTGTTGACCTCGTTTAACAAATGATAATCTCCATTCTAAACTATCATCATAAAATACAGTTAATGCTGCTTTTTTTCTAATTTGTTCTAAATACCTTGCGATTAAATTTCTTTGCATTGTCCTTGATCTATTAAGGGAATCAGTTTTCTTAAGTTTAATCACATAAATGGCTAAAAAATCAGAAGGATTTCTAGAATTTCCTTGATAACTACCACAATAATGAGCAGATTTGATATAATCTTTATATTCACTACGCAAAGGTATATTTTGATTTTCTATTTTTAAATCAGGAAATAATTGTTTTAAAAAACTATAAAATCTTCCTATTTCAAATTCTTGATCAAACAAAGGGTCTAAAACTTGTTCTTGAATATGGGAGTTACTCATTTAAATCACCAACCAAATATTCTGATAATATTACTTCTTTTCTACCCCGTGTATTAGCTGCTCCACCTACTGGACAATAATATACATATTCCTTTGGAATATTGTTACGTATTATATTTAATAATTGTAAAGAATCCTCAAGGTCATCAACATCACTTAATTTTTCATATGTTTTTTTACAAGGGTCTGGAGGAACTAATCCGTCATGTAATGCATTTTGTAAGTCTACTACATATTGTTTATCATCATCAGTGAATCTAGAGGTATCAAGTGCAGATAGTATATCAAATAATAATTTATCTTTTCCCCTTCCTCTTAATTTGTATTCTTCATGTTCTTCTTTAAGGGAGTTTTGAAATTCGACTTTATTAGAATTTAATAGTTCATAAAAATTATTTTTTATTTTTTCTCTTGGAGTACCTTCATCACACTTAAGTAATTCTGCTGCTTCTAATAAATCTAATTCTAAAATTTCACTACCATTGTTCAAGTAAATCTTTTTTACATCTCCTTTTCTAACAAATGTTAAAAGGCCAATATCTGATGATTTTTTTGCAGATCTTGCTTTTTTAGGAATATTTTTAATTTTATTAAAGAATTCTTTATCTTTATCTCTAATTTCTCTTAGTATATTAAGATATGCAAGTTCACTATCTTCTTCCTCTTCTTCACCAATTATGGTTTGTTTTGAATTTAATTTTTCAAATAATTCATGTCCAGTTATTGATTCTTCATCGGTTAATAATTTAGAATCATTTCCTAACATTTCAATAAATGCATTAATTTTGGCTTCAGCAGCTTCTTCAAGGCCTATGCCTTCATTAATTTCAACAGTTGGGAAGAAATTATATATGTAAACTTCTTTAAATTCTGAACCAACTCTTTGAACACGTCCAACTCTTTGCATCATTTTTGTTGGGTTCCATGGAATATCATAATTAATAACTACATTTGACTGATGTAAATTTACACCTTCAGCTAAAACATCTGTAGTTACAATGATACGATAATCATCTTTTGGAATTCTTGCTTTAGCATCAAAATTATCTATTACAGTTTTTCTTAAACTTTCATTTGATGAACCTGTAAAACAAAGAACTTTATTATCAAATATTGGATTAAGTTTATTTGTAATGTATTCTGCTGTTTCTTTGGATTCTGTGAATACAATAATTTTGTTTTTAAGATTTTCATCATGATAAAGAATATTTTCAAACTTGGATAATTTTGGATCATCTTCTAAATATAACCAATCTCTTTCAATTTCTTGCAATATATCCAAATCATTTTTTAAATCAATTAATAATTGATCATCAAATAATTCTGCTTTTTTGCGTTCAGCTTTATTTTCCTTAAGTAATTTTTCCATTGATTCTTCATCATCGTTTTCTAAGTATTCAAATACTTTATCCATATCTTTTTTACTAAAATAAACATATCCATCTTCTTCAATAGCTTTTATAAAATATTCATAGGATTTGATAAAACGTTTAATTGACATTTTAAATGCAAAAAAACTACTTTCTAAACGTTTCACAAGCAACATTTTCATAAATTTACCCATATTTGTCTGGGGTGCTTTAACTTCAGGATCTGGTTCTGTAAGATATAATAATGGCATGTATCTAGCATATTTCAGATTTCTTGCAATTTTTTCTAGAGTATCCTCAAATAATTTATTTAATTTTGGATTAAACTCGTAATTAATAGCTATTGGATCATTTACTTCTAAAAAGTTTAAACCTTTTTTTTCTAAATCTTTTGAAAAATATTTTTCAATATCACTACGTGTACGTCTAACCATAACTTCACGCAATATGTCTCTCCTTATTTTTTCAGAATTACTTTTAACTACTTTTATATATTCTTCTTTGTTTTCTTGTCTGTTTAATCCATTTAAATTAGCATTTAGCTGATTAAAATATGTTGTTAAATTTTTAGCATTAGCAAACGTAGATTTATTGGGTCTTTGGAATAAACATAACTGAGCATAAATATCATTTGGTGAATTGTTTAATGGTGTTGCACTAATTAGGATTACTCGTTTTCCTCTACAAATTAGTGCTAATTTTGCATATCTTTGGGTTTGTGTATTTCTAAATAAATGAGATTCGTCAATGAAAACATTTTTATAATCATCAACCCCATTTTCAATTAATTTATCTAATGCTCCCCAAGATTTTGCTTTCCAACTTCGGACTCCAAAGTCTTCGAAAACATTTGGCCAAGACCCAGGGTTACTTTCTTCTAATAAAACTGGGGGTGCAATAATAAGTGTTTTTCCATCAAGTTGTTGTGCAAGTAATGCAGATATGTATGTTTTACCTAAACCCACAACATCGGATAGGAATACACCCCCATATCTGTCTAATTTTGATTTTGCATCCACAACTGCTTCTCTTTGGTATTGTAAATCTAAAAATCCTGGTGGAATAAATTCACCAGGTAACGGTTGATCTAAATTAATTTTTTCTTTTAAAAATTCATATAAAAATTTAATATAAAGTTCATATGGAGTTATATTTTCATTTAACCAAGTATTCTCCTTAATTGTTCTAACATATTCTTCAGATACGTCAATTGACTCTGCCCATAGTTCTTCAAAGTTATTTTGAGCAAATTCATAATCTCCACTATTTTTAAGTTCAACATTAAATTCTAAATTATGATTTAATCCAGCACGAGTGAAATTACTACTTCCGGTAATTACCCGTCCATCATCTCCGATTCCATCTTTATATTTCATTATATAGACTTTTGCATGAATTTTTTCATAAGGGTAAACTCTAATTTCTAATTTTCCAGTATGTAACCATTCAATAAATTTAAAGATAGCATTTTCAACATCGATTGAATCTTCACAACTATTCATTTCATCAATGATTTGTTTAGAAAAGATTTTTTCTGTTTCTTGGCTAGAAGATCTGATGTTTAGGGTTTCTGATTTTTTAATCCAATCATAAGTTTCTTTATCAGTATTTATTCCTATGAGGATTCTAACTTTTTCAACATCTTCTAATGACTCATAGATGCTATAAAATCCACTAGAAAAGAAATAACCAACTAATACATCAAAATATTCTGTATTATTAAGTAACGTATTTAATCTACCCAAAAGAGTATTGTTTTCATCTTCATTTGTAATGAATGTTTTATCATTGCTCATAGTTACCCCTGTATATAATAATTAATATAATATCTATTTTTGTTAGATACAATTTATAATGATTATTATTTATGTTTAAATGTTACCAACAGTATCATTCTTATCATATAAAATTACAAACTAAATGCAATAATTACATCAATCAAAAAACATTAATAATTTTCAATTCAATTAATAATTAGTGATTCAAATGAATGATGATAAAATAAGAGCATATGACGAACTTAATGTTGATGAAAAAGAAGTACTCGATTTTTTCAGACAAATGAAACTTGAATCAGACTACAATAAGTTCAGATTCTACAATTTAAAAGTTCAAGCTTTAATAGAAAAATACGAACAGTTAAAACGTCTTCGTGAAGAAATCCAAAGCGATTACTTCTCACTCTATGATGAAATAGCATCAGAAGAGCTGATTGAAGGTGAACTGGATGCCGGTGCATGGGATATCACCAGAGAACATGAAAATGAAGTCTGGGATGCTGAACTGAGACTGTGGAGTGAGATTAAAGCTCATTTTGATTTAGCCATTAAAATGATTGAGTCCAGTGAGGCTGACCAATCAATTATTGATGCAGAAAATTGGTGATTTGATTTTCAATAGTTTCATAATACATAACTTTTTACTAAGTTAATATCAAATATATAATAACCACGTTCAAAACAGCTCATAGGACCTTCAATAGAGTCTTCTTTTCTGAACTGTTCCTGTTGATACTTTTTATATTCCAAATCAGAATCAATACAATCTGAATAATCATCCCATTTATCATATTCCTGTTCTAAATCAAAATGTTCTTCAATTTTATCCATAAATTGTTCTTCTATTGGATAATCATCACAGGAATTATATTCATAATAGTTATCCATCAATTGATTCATAAATTTTTCATACTTTAACAATTCCAAATCAATACGGTTAGCCAGTTCCATCTGTTCCACATCTTCATCAGATATTTCATGAATTTCAGGTGCTTGTGTAGCTATAAATTTTTTAAATTGTATTTCAGAATCAAGAGATTCATCATAACTTATTTTTTCAAACATTTTTATCCCATAAGTGTTAAAATCATTTGAGAAACTTGCCAGAAGATAATTAAAGTTATAACAGTTAATAAAAACCATTTCATCCATTCTTCAAGTTTATTTAATTCATCAACAAAGTACTTGCTTTTATTATTGAATTTTTTCATTTTATTAAACATTCCTTTTATAATATCAAATTTTCATTTACAAATTTATAAAAAATCCATGTTTCTTTAGGTTTTAAAAATAGTTTTTTTCTTGTTAATTATTAATTTGTAAAACATAGTATATAAACTTGTGTATATGATGATTTAAAAAAAGTTAAAAAATAGTGATGAATTTATAAAAATTTAATATAGTATAAATAACTAATACACATAACTCCAATAGCTATAATGATAATGCAGGTTCCATGTTTATGGACATCTTCATTTTTCTGAGTTAACAAGTAAATACCGGCAACAATAGCTGCTAAAGGAATTAAAAAAGAAAATATATATCCAATTGCAATAGCAACACTATGCTTATCATTTGCAGATTCATCTAAATATCTGCCACATTTAGGACATCTTATGGCTCCTTTAGGGATAGTTGAGCCACAATGTTTGCAATATTCATTATTTAACTTTATGTGGTCAATAGGAAATTTAGCTCCACATTTCTGGCAAAATTTTGTATTATTTTTTACTTCACTACCACATTTAGGACAATACTTCATAGTTCACTCATTTAATTTTATTTCCGCATTCCGGACAGAATTTAGAATCCTTACTTACTTTAGCTCCGCAATTGGAACAGCTTTTTTCAGGGTTATTATCTTCTTTAGATTTCTCTTTAGATTCTTCTTTAGCTTCTTCCTTAGAATTATCTTCTTTAGATTTATCTTTAGATTCTTCTTTTGAAGATTTGTCTTCTTCTTTAGAGTCATCTTCTAATTTATGACCGCATTCAGGACAAAATGCACCATCTTCATCTAATTTTGCACCACATTCCGGACAATGTATAAAATTAAACTTATGACCGCATTCCGGACAGAATATATTATCAGCATTGACTTCAACACCGCACTCTTGGCAGGTAACAGTGGGTATTTTTCCTAAATTCAAGTTAACTGACCCCAAAGGATTAATACCTAAATAATTATCACGGATATAGTTAACAATAACAGCTACAATAATACAAATTCCTGTAAACTGATAAATTAGCAATGAAGAATTCATAGCTACTTTCAATGCACTAGTAAATATTAAATGTATACTTACATATGAACCAAAGAATGCAAAAACAGCATTGGTTATGATTAAATCCAAGTTATTTTCAAAAATATCCAATTTTATAAATAGAAATCCATAAATTGCTCCTAAAATTATAAAACCCACATACATTTCAATTCCATTTACTGAATACATTACAGAATATAAAATGCCAGTTATAATAAATCCTATAATTAATGCTATAACTCCATTTTTAACAATATTTCCGATATATTCATCTTGATTCAATAAAACACCTCATTTTTTTATACTTATTTATAATTTTTAATTAAACTAGTATTTAAAATATGTATAAAACAGAAATACTTTTCAAACACTCTTAGGAAAGCTATTTTTAAATGTTAATAAAAAATATAAATTATGGATTTTTGTAGTGAATGCGGATCAATGATATTAAATGGAAATAAATGCCCAATGTGCGGATGTAGGAAAATTGCCGAAAATAATGAAGTTAAAAAAGCAGTACCACCAAAAAACAAAGCAAAAACAAATAAAAAGCCCATTATTGAAACATTCACCCAAGATATTAAATTAGAATCTAAAAAAATACCTGACAAAAATGGAAAATACTTAAAAAAAGACTATAGCAGCATAAATGATTTAGATGATAAAACTAAAGAAGAACTGCTGGCTAATGAAGATTTTTTTAAGACAGTAAACAGCAAACCTTTAGATATGCAACAGAAAATAGCCTGTGTTTTAGATTCCAAAAATGTTCAAATCATTGCAGGAGCAGGAACCGGAAAAACATTTACTTTAATTGCTAAAATAAAATATTTAATAGCTAAAAAGCATGTTAAAGCAGAAGATATTTTATGTCTGTCATTTTCAAATACTTCTGTCAGGGATTTAAAAGAAAAACTTCCTGAAAATGTTGAAGTAAGGACATTTCACAGTTTAGGAAGATCAATCATTAAACAGCATCATAAAGTGTCAGTTATTGAAAATAATGAAATATTAGCTATAATAAATGATTATATTGATAATGCCAGCACAGATACCTTAAAAGACATACTTGAATTTTGTGATTCCTATTTTTTAGGTATTGACAGTTATATTGTTAGAAGAAACAACAGAAAAGAGTTGCTGAATGAAGTGAAAGAAGCATTTACAAAAGTGACATTTAAATCCTTGCTTGCAGATTTTATAAATTTATTTAAGGGCAACAATTTTACAAAAAATCATTTCAGCTATTTCAGAAGCAATAATGATGATAAGGACCATGACATCTTCCTAAAAATCGCTGAAGAATTCTACATTTACTATCAGGAATACCTGGATATGCACAGACAGATTGATTTTAATGATATGATAAATGAATCTAGTAAGTTAATTAAAAAATACGGATTGAAAAAACATTACAGATACATACTGGTTGATGAATATCAGGACACTACATATACCAATTATAATCTGATTAAAAACCTTCAGGACAAAACAGATGCACACCTGACAGTTGTAGGAGATGACTGGCAATCAATATATGCTTTTAGAGGTACAAATATTGAATTTTTCTCACATTTTGAAGAGTATTTTGAAAATCCCCAAAGAATATTCATTGAAAAAACATACAGGAACCCTCAGGAGCTAATTGACATAGCCGGCAGCTTCATTATGAAAAACCCTAAACAAATTAAGAAATCTCTTAAGTCTCCTAAAAATCTGAAAAAACCAGTTAAAATAATTTATCCTCAAAAAAATCCTATAGAAAAAAGAGAAATGATTTATAATCTTATAAAAAATCTGTCTGAAAAATCCGAAGATGTATTAATTTTAGGCAGAACAAACAACAACATCAACCAGTTTATAAAACACAGGAATTTAGTTAAAAAAGGCAATCTGAAAAAAGATAAATTCTTACGAATTTTAGACAAAACAGACAAATCAATGAATAATGTTTACTACAGAACCCTGCATTCAGCTAAAGGTCTGGAAGCAGATAATGTAATTATAATCAACATGATTGATGATTATTTAGGTTTTCCATCAAAATTAAAAACACACAGTGTTTTAAGTTATGTAAACACTAAAAATTATGATTATAAATATTCAGAAGAACGAAGACTATTCTATGTTGGCCTTACACGTTCCAGAAATAATGTTTATTTGATAAGTGATAAAAATAACCCTTCGGAATTCATTGAAGAGCTTATAGATGACAATCCTGAAAATTTAGAAATAATTGAGTATAACTGATTCTGTTTTAAAAACAACAAAAGGAATTGAAAAGCCACACAATAAACCTGTAATAAATCTTAAAGTATTATTGCTGGTTCTTAAACCATAATATTGTGTAGTTCCGTCAACAATTAAAGGAACAAATCCTAAAACAAAAATTAAATTAGGTTGGGTTAAAATAGCTAAAACAAACCCAATAACTGCACCTATAACAATTCCGGTACATCTGCTGCAAACTGGAAACTGCCTTTCCTTATAGAAAAATGATCTTTCAGGTTTCTGATGGCACAGATATTTGCAGATATTCATCATACACTCATAAATCAAAATATCAATCCTATAATGTATAATATAAATACAATAACTACAATTAAACCACAGCAGCCCCAACAGTCACTGTCACTTGAGCGGGTACTGCTTGTTTGTGAAGCTGATGAAGAAGTGTAAGTTGATGAAGAATTCGGATTAGATCCGCAATATGGGCAAATTCTTAAATTGCTGTCTATCAGATTGTTACAGCTGCGACACTTTACTTTTGAAGTTGTATCTGAAACTAAAGTAGCTTTTTTAACTTCCTGATCTGCTAATTTAAAACCACATTTTCTGCAAAATTTCTCATTATCTGATAATACTTCAGCTCCACAATTAGGACAATTCATTTTAAAGACCTCGTTGTATTTAAGTTATGTTTATCTTAGGTAATAAACTTTAAGGATTACAAACCTGACATGGAATCTTTCCATCAGATATAGCTGCATCTCTGGAATTATAAGTAATTTTATTTTTCGGACTTATCTTTTGAGCCCACTCACAGTCAGGCAAATGAAACTTATCAGACTTTTGAGAACAGACATAAGTAACATTTGAACTAGCAGGAGCAGGATTTACATCTTCAGCAACATCCTTAGTCTCAGTAGTATTATTTACAACAGGTGCTGATTCATCTCCGCTGCCACCTAAAAGCAGACCGGCACCTAATGCAACAATAGCTACAATAGCTATTATAGCAACAATTAAAATAGGATTAAATCCACCTTTCTTATCACTAGCTATTTTAGGGCTTTTAGGAGTATCTTCATTACTTTTTAGGGGAGTTCTGCATTTAGGACAGAACTTTGCCTTATCTGAAACTTCACTATTACATTCACGACATTGAACCATTAGCTAACCTCACCTAAATTTTACAAAAACAGGTAAAAATTATTAATTAATGATTAATTTATACAAAGATGATAATAAAGTTGTTTAATTGATTTTAGGAAAAACTATTAACTAACTTAATATATGCACTTTAGTAATTCATATCTTTAACAAAACAGTAGCTGATTTTAAAGGAAATAATCTTAAGAATTATTTACACTTATGAATTATATTTATTATCATTTCATAATTCATTATAACTCAACCAGCTGGAACAACTTCACTTCTGCCGTCACCAAAATAAATTCTTGCATTCCCATCACTTAAATATTCATGAGCTACAACATTATCATCATCTGAATAATGATTGTGTGTACTTTTATAATGATGAGCTTGTGCTTGAATATCTTCACTATAACCGCTAAATGGATCATCTTCTTCTTGTTTTGATGATGTATGTTCTTTATTATTAACTGGAACATTAACAGCACTTTCTGCTTCATTATTAATTTTAGTATTGGCACTTTCATTAAGATTTGCAGTATTGTTTATAGTAATATTTACTTCATTTTCATCAGCATTACTTAATCCAATACTAAATCCATAAATTACTATACAAACAGCTATTATTATTGAAATAGTTAATATCAAATATACTTTTTTAATCATTTTATCGTTACTCCTTCTTTTTACAAGTAATTTTCATTAAGAAATATAATTCCGTTGAAAGTTTATTTAACTCCAAAGTCATACACTATAAAATTCCCTTTTTTTGAAATTATAATTTTTCATAATAACGTTTAATACTGTTAGCCATTAATTTTCTGCGTTGATTTAAAAAATCGAAATAATCAATATTCCAAAACTCCTGCGGCAAATCATAAGCAGCAGTATAGTTATTACTTACAAAATCACGAGTAGATTCACTGCATTCATCTAAAACAATTCTCCAATATTCATGTGGAGGCATATCACTTATTCTAATGTTTATATGATAATCAATATATATCATATTAGCTATTTGATTGAAATCAACCTGTTTTAATTTCATATCTTTTTTTAAATAATTCTTAGGAAATATGTGATGTTTTTCAACTTGTTTTTTAGGACTATTTATTAAAGGAGATAAATAATCCTTTAGTTTAATCTCTGAAAACAAGACATTATTATCTTCAAATATTTTACTTGCAATATAAGTTGATTCAGCAGGATTTGAACGTGAAGATTTAAGTCTTTGAGGTAATGTTACTTCCCAAAAGTCATTTGTCAATTCTGAAGCCATTATACCTTCAAGATATTCAATTATATTATCCTGTTCTCTAAAATTACTTAATTCAAGTTCAATAATTGATTCTGGAGAACTTGTATATCTGCGAGTTAAAATTCCAAACACAAACCATCTGGCTATTGTTGATTTAAGTTCATTATGCTTAAGTCCATACTTGAGACCTAATAAATAAAGTGCATAAGTTTGATATAATGCGTTTTTTGAACCAATCATTTTTTCATTGACAAATCCTGTAGTCTGTATAATACTTATAAATTGATGCCAATTAACTAAATCTAAAACTTTACCTGCACCCTCTTTTAAAATATTAAAATTTTTAACTCTTTCATCTTCAGTTGTAATCTTATTTTCCAGATTCCTTCCTTTTAAAATTAAATAAGCATAACGCAATCTACCTCTTAAAAAAGAATAGCTTATTGTTGATCTAAGTAGATTTTCATTAGTAGGCTGTTCATTAATAACATTAAATGATGAATTTCCAATTTCAGCAGGTTTTTTAGCTTCATATGAGAAGTTTTCAAATTTATCTTTTCCTTCAGGCCAGTATAATGACATTAATGTAAAAATAAAATCAGATTGATTTAAAGCTTTTCCAGCACTGTTAATTCTTACAAATATTTCTGAAACTTCTTCAGGATCCAAACTAGATGCAAGCTCAATTGCACTTATTTGGTAAGATGTTTCTAATGTTTTAAGTGAACTAATATTATCCTGAACTTTTCCATCATCAAATTCAAAATCCGGACGTTTTTCTTTTAAATTATCAATAAAGCCATTTACAAAAGAAAAAAGATTTCCTTTGAAAATATCAGTAATATTGCTAATCCATAACGGATCATTTTCAATACTTACATTCTGAACTTCAAAAACTTCTTCAAATGGATTATATGCAATTTTAATTTGTTTATGTTTATAGTCTTTATCTATAATTTCAGAACCAGTAATTACAGCATATAAAGCAGTTAATCTCTGTTGACCATCAATAATTAATTTTGAAGGAGTTGTTTTTTTATTTAAACCGATTGGCTTAAATTCATTGTTATTTTCATTAATCTTCCATAAAATTAACATACCAATTGGCAAACCTTTGTAAAGAGAATCAAATAAATCTCTCACTTTACTATTATCCCATACAAATGGACGTTGCAAATCAGGAAGAGCAATTTCACCAGTGTCAATATTTGTAATTAAATGGTTTAATTGATAATGAGTTATATTAAAAACAGTTTCTTTCTTCATAATAACAACCTAATATCGGCTCTGTCAAGGACTTTGGTGATTTGAATTTTTAATTTTTAATTTCAAAAAATT
>OLSL01002105.1_pt1 | contig 16743 bp, 19 predicted proteins | sample 1672511 | NCBI WGS metagenome assembly OLSL01 (sample SAMEA3136694, study PRJEB25190) | human gut metagenome | biome: human gut; feature: human-associated habitat; material: faeces | place: Austria | collected 2013
CTCGATCTGTTTTTTGTAGTCCTGCAAGCTCTGGTCGAAGTCGGCAAGCTGCGGCCGCTCCTGTTACTTGGTTATTCCGTTTCTGCATTGTCCAGCGCATTCTCAATGAGCTGGAGGAGGAATTGCTTCTGCTTGAGGTTGTGTGCTGCCAGATACTCTTTCAGCCTGTCGAAGAGTTCTGCCGGGATCTGTACCGCCAAGGTCCGCTCTGCTTTCATTCCGCCGCCTCCTTCAAAGTGTTCGGTGAAGATGCGCTCCACATATTCTGCCAGCGTTGCCAGCTCCATTTCTTCTTTCTCTGCCATGATTTTAGCGTGAAGCTCTGCCGGTATCATGGCGCAGAGGTTCTTTTTGCCCTCCATCGGCCTGCTCCTTTCCTTGATTTTGCAAGCAAAGCATACCGGAAGAAGTCATGGAAAGCTATTCACCAAACTCAACGAAGAAGTCATGCGAAACGGAAGCAACATCACCAATGCAGCTATACCGCCCGAAGGACTGCGGCGATCCGTCCCATGATGAATTCCACACAGGGGATCGCCACGCTGTTGCCCAGCGCCTTATAGCGGGCGCTGTCAGACGCGCCGGGGATATCCGTCCAGCCGTCCGGAAAACCCTGTAACCGTTCGCACTCCAACGGAGTCAGGCGGCGGATGAGATAGGCGCAGGCTTCTGCCTGCCGGTAGACGAGGTCGGTGGCGTCCTTATGCTGTCGGGCGCTCTGGGTGCTGACCACCTCGCAGTCCTTGAATTCATCCACCCGCTGACGGGCATAGACCGCGTGGCGATCCATAGCAGTCAGCGTATAGGCAAGCTCTTCCTGACAGCCAAGTCCATTACCGCCATTTTGCGGCTGGCGGTCTACGATATTCCCGGCGATGCAAATAGTATCAGGCTCCTGCTCCACCAGCGGCACGTTGTTTCCGCCTGTGCCGTAACGGGCTGACATCGTGGGCGCTACCTTGTGCGGGCCGGTGTAGCGGCTGTCGATGCCGTGATTTTCATATACAAGCGGCTGATGTCCATGCTCCTGCGCCCGCAGCGTACCAGACACATTCTCCGAGCATTCCATGACATTTCCGCCCTGATCGTTGAGGCACAGGACAGACGTCATACAGTTCCCGCTTGCCGAGCCTTTCAGCGTAGGAGCCAACTCCTCGCCGTAGCCGATGCTTCCGGCAGACGCCCCAGCCCCGGCAGAAAAGCCAGCGGCTACAAAAGTCTGCTGCTTCATGCCGGGACTGGCCTGCGGCGCAGCTGCAACGTTGTGCAGATCCCGCACCTCATCCCGCTGATTGGATGCGAAAGCTGTAATTTCTCCTTCATCCGGCTGCGTCACGAAGGTCTGCATTTGCATATTGGTGGTCGCCATCAGCGCACCGGACACGCCGTGCAGATCAATGCCCTCATCTCTCTGGTTGATATGATAGGCATCCAATCCGGTTGGCTGGCCGTCCGGTCGCATAAGTCCTGCCTGTATCTTCAGCGCACGCGCCAGCTTTGGCGGTAGGGCTTTCCCGCGCTCAGAAGCTCGGCGCAAGATACCCAGACAGGCTTTCGGGGTCAAATAGTATTTTGTCGGCGGATCTGCCTGCAAAATCTGCGACAAGGAAGATCCTTTTACGTCGCTGGGCGACACCCCAGTATTGAGCGTCAAGGCACCGCCACGCCAGGGAGAAATCATCTCCCAATAGGATTCGCCCAGCAGATTGCCATGACCAGGGGTAAGGTCCAGGGACATGAACGGAATCGCGCTTAACTCGGACAATTTCTTCGAGGACGATCCGGAAATCTTCGCCCTTGGGCGTTCCGCTGGAGAAGGCTCCGGGGACATTTTCCCACACCATATATCGAGGTCGTATATGGATATCTGCTCTGCCTCGTAATTCGTCTGCATATCTCATCTCCTTTACCAGCCTGACCTGCTCCATAAAAAGGCCGGAGCGCGCGCCGGATAATCCGGCTCTCGCGCCTGCCACGGACAGATCCTGACACGGACTGCCGCCGCAGATGATATCCACAGGCGGCAGCTCCGCGCCGTTTAGTTTCGTAATGTCGCCCACATGGATCATGTAGGGAAATCGCAGCTTTGTGACCTCGATAGGGAAGGCTTCGATCTCCGATGCCCACACCGGCGTAATGCCGCTGCGGATGGCAGCCAAAGGAAACCCGCCGATGCCATCAAATAGGCTGCCCATCGTCAGCACACACTCATTATTCATTTTACCGCCGCCACCACCGTGCGGGTCATATTCACCGCACTTTGGGCGGTATACACGGCAGACATGATGTTGGCTTTTGTGGTGGTGTCCAAGCCAAATGCCCCTGCGATACGGGGGATCTCTCCGGCCGAGAGCATCAAGCCAAGCCCCAGCAGGGCATGATCCTTGAATACCATCAACCCTGCCACAAGGATGGTCGCCTGCAAAAATGCCGTCAGGCATAGGCCGATGACCTGCTTGCACCACTGGATGAAGCCGTCCCCATAGCCTCGCGGTACGCTGAACATATACAGGCTCCCCACGGCAATTTGGATGAGCAGGATGCCACCGCGCTTGAGATTGGCAAAGAAGACTTTGATGACCGCATAGGCCATAAGTGCAAGGCAGAAGATGACCATCAGTCCGCTGGTCACCGGTCCGAAGCCCCGCAATGCGATAGACGCGCCTGCCGTCAGGCTCTCCACGGCGTCAAAGTCTACCAGTGCTTCCTTTGCCACATCTCCTATGCTGCGTGCGCCATAGCCGGTGATGCCTGCGGTCAGATCCGCCTGCAGCGACACCGCCAGCGCGTACAGCTTCACCGGCACCTGGGTAAAAAGGGAGGCGGCCAGAAAGCCTTTCATGGCGTTCAAAGCCGTCTCTTTTACATTGCCCCGTCCTGCTGAGTATTCCACGCCGGTCTCGAAGCAGGACACCACCAGCCCTATGGCGTACAGCGCCCAGCCCAAATAGGAGAAGAACAGCACCACGCTCTGCACCCAGCTCATGTCAAAAAGCTCTGCGCCCATGCTGCCCATCTCCGCGAAAAAGTTGCCGAGAAAGCCCACGATCTGACCGTAGAACCAGTCCACGATCTGGCCCAGAACCGTTTCGGCTACAAAATCCCAGATAAATATTTTACTTCACCTCCCGCAACTAAAAAAGCACCCTGCCGCAGCAGAGTGCTTTCCAGTGGATATTTAATTGTTATGTTCTCCCTTGATGCCGAAAATATGGTACATATAGTTGGTTCTGGCATCGGCAATATGGTAAATCAATACAGATTCCTCCACAATGCGGTAGATACAGACATACTTCCCAATGAATAATGCCCGAAAGCCATACCGTCCCAGCAGTTGGGTCTCTTTTAAAACGCCTAACTGGGGAAAGGTTTCCAGCTTCCTTACCGAAGACAATATCATTTTGGCAAATTTTTCCGCAGATTGCGTACCGACTGTGTTTTTATGATACAGCAGCAAATCCCTGTATTCCAGTTTCGCTTCATACAGCCATTCAATCCGCATCCAAGACCTCCTGCGTCAGGCGCTCCATATCGTCCATAGAGGAGGTTTTTGCTCCCGCCAATCGGGATTGTTCCCGCTGCAGCAGCATATACAGAAGGTCAAGCTCTTTCTCCCGCTTCTCCCAGAGATCCATCGGGACAAAAACCATCTCGCCGTCGCCGTTCCGTGTCAAATAGATAGGCTCCTGTTTTTCCTTCGCCAGCCGAACCATTTCGTCATACCCGTTGCGCAGGGAAGTTGCCGAACGAATCATCATTTTACTCAGCTCCTCTCGTTACTTAATTATGCCTTTATTATAAACGAATTATTCCCGTGCGTCAAGAGAAGCTGTCAAACCTTGTGTTTCGCACTTTCTTCTTCATATCGTCTGTTCCCACGCTTGGTCGGCAGACTGGCTCATATCCTGAAACACCTCCAGATAATCCGACACCGCATCGGAGAGTTTCTCGTAGTCCTGCCGGGTGGGATGATACACATACCAGTCCACCTTCCCGGAGTCATCCCAGATGTGCGGCTCCACGCCGTTTCGAAAGTTGTGATTGGCGGTCATCTTCAGCCCCAGCAGGTCTGAGAAGCGAAGGCGCAGGGTGTCCACCTGTCCCTCGCTGCGGTTGAGGATCGTGATCTGCAGGGCATTGTACTGACTGCCGATCATGCCTGTGACGAATTGGATCTTTGCCCGGTTCATCTCACCCAGACGCACATAGCAGGCTCTGTCCACATAGGTGGCATCGGGATAGCAGCTCCCAACGATTTTCCGAAGCTCCTGTTCGTAGAAGGTTATCACCTCACACCCCTACAATGTCCCACACATACAGCGGCGCGGTGAGGGTGAATACCAGACAGGCGAACAGGATGGCGGGAGCCGTCCATTCAAACTGTCCTGTTTTCCGATAGTCAAAATAGCTTGTACCCACCTTCACAAAGAAAAACACCGCCAAGATCAGGTCGATGGCAGGGAATACCACGTTGTTCACCACCGTCTTGATCTGCCCGGATGCCGTCTGCCATGTACCCTCCACCGCGCTGGCCACATCGCCGGTGCCGGTGGCATAGGCCGCCACGGAGAACAGCCAGCACAGCAGCGCTGTTACACCCAGCAGCACTGCGGCGCGTTTTACCGTTTTCATCGTCATTCCTCCTTCACATCGTCATTTCCTGTGTCATCTCCGTCTGCTCCTGCCGCAGCTGCGCCAGCTTCTCTGCCGCCCAATCCGGAATGCACTCGTCCCGGATAACGCCTACGAACTCACTGCGATTCCAGCGGGTCGTTTCGCCATCCACGAGACAGGTGCAGAGTACAGACCTCCCACGGGCGTGGGGCAGGCAGCCAAAGCCGCTATGGGCCAGCCAGAGCTGGTTCTCCGGCTGCCAGCAGTCCTCCCGCAGTGTGTCCGGTGACAGCACCAGCACCTTGCCGGTGAAGTCCTGCTCTCCGGTATCTGGCAGGCAATGCTCCGTGCCAAACAGGTGCAGCCGCGCCAGCTCTCCGCGGTAGTCGCTGACAAAGCCGTCCAGCACGGCGGGATGGCTGTTCACCACGAAGGTCAGGCGGTGTCCGCCGTCGGAGGGGATGAATATCCTCCGGCTCCACTGCTTGTTGACCTCGTGATACCGCCCGTCATAGGCATGCTCCTGCAGGGTATTGGCCAGCACGAAGCCCACCCGTTTGTAGCCGTATTGGTCGATAACGCTTTTGGCGCAGCCGTCCTTCAGGTGCATCCCATCAAAATCCCGTCGAATCGCCAGCTCTATGGCCCCGGCGCAGGCGCAGTTGGCGCGGAAATTGGCGCGCCACAGCTCCAGCTCGTCCCGTTCTCGCGCTTCCTTGGCCGTGTAGGGATACATCCCATCATTCAACGGCATAGATCACATCTCCCTCCGCCAGATGGTGCGACAACTGTGCCGGACAGCAGCCGCAGTTCAGCAGCAGAATCAACACATCGTCCGGCACCGCGTCCAAGTCAAAATCCTCGTCATCCCTGTCGCATTCCGTGCTACACGGCGCATGGCACACAGCCGTCAGCACCTCCACAAGCTGCGAGGCCGCTTCGCACAGCCCCGCCAGCGCGTCCACCATCTGCTTCGCCGTCATCTTCTGGGGCATCAGCAGGATCAGGCTCCGCGCCATCTGCGCGGACAGGCCTGCGCCGTCCAAGCCGTGTTCTGCCAGTTCTTCCGCGGGGATGGTCAGTCCATGCTGATCCAGTGTCATTTCGTTTTTCATAGTTCCTCCTTATAATCATGTAAAGGCCGGTGGGGGATATGCACCAACCGGCAGGCTTTTCCGTTGCTGTCATAATCGTCAAAGAGCGTCATCTGCGGCGCGAAGCTCCGGGGATCGTAGTTGGTCATGATGTATTCCGCGTAGGTGTCATTTTTCTTCTTGGACTGACTGTTGGGGCGCTCCACCTCGTAGATGAAGAAGTCATCGTACAGCTCACGGATATATGCGCAGTTGTTATAGGACACCATGGCGAATCCCTTATGCGCCGCCAGCGCGTCATGGAGCCGCTGGTGGTCACCGCGGGGGAACTCCACCGTGTAGCACTCCGCCTCATAGTAGGGCGGGTCGCAGTAGATCACAGTCTGGGGATCGTTGCGGGAGGTGATGATGCTCTCAAAATCGCGGTTTTCCAGCGCCACATCCTTCAATCGGCGGGAACACTCCCAGATCTCGTGGAAAAAGCGCCGGATGTCGCAGGATGCCGTGCCGTAGCTGCCGCCGCTGCCGTTATAGCTGTAACGCTGCAATTTATAGAACGCCGCAGCGCGGCGCACATCTCCCAGCGCCGCGCGCTTCAGCAGCAGCCCCTTTACCTCCGCCGCCTGCGATTCCGGGAGCATGACCTCCGCCAGCTCCAGCTGCTTCTGCATATACTCCGCGGTGAAATCCTCGCCCTGGAGGAACCGCAGCAGCACATCGAACTCGTCATGGGCGTTGACGGGGAGAAATTCCAATTCCCGCACCAGCTCCAGCGGGCGGTGCTTCACGCAGAAAAACAGGTTATACAGGTCGTGGTTCAGGTCATTGTAGATCTGCAGGCAGCCCTTCGGCACGGCGGTGTTCAGCGTAATGATGCCGCTGCCGCCGAACACATCCACCAGCGTTTGGTAGCGGGTGGGCAGCAGCATCTGAATGGCCCACATGAGCTGCGCCTTGCCGCCCACCCACGGGATGAGCTTTTTCGTGCGCTCCTTCATTCTCCGAATTTCTCCAGCGCACGCTCCAAGCCGCTGATGGCGGCGTCCAGTCCCTTGCGCATCTTCTCCAAGGTGCGGATGGTGTCGTAGACTTCGGCGGCGGTCTCCGCGTAATAGTAGCCCCGCTGGTCTGCCGCGATGGGAACGGTATCCCGGCGCAGGCGATTTACCCGCTTCCGCAGCTCGTTGCCGCTGATGGCCAGCGTCCGTTCCAGCTCCCGGCTGCTAACGGCGTTTTTTCGCCCCTTATATCCGTTCTCCAGATATCTGGCGATGGTTTCGTTTGTCACTGTCATGCTCCTTTCCGGCGGCCGCTCACCGAAAAGGGCGCAAAAAGAGGGATCGCTGTCCCTTTTCGGTAAGCGGTCCCTTTGTTATCGTTGTTTGTCTGTCAGCGGCGGCACTCCCTGCGGCCGCAAGGTCGGGTACGCCTTGCCGCAAAAAATACAGCGGCGGCAATTGCTGCCGCGATAATGCAAATCGCTTTTTTCATAGTGTTTTTCTCCTTAATCTTGTAGTCTTTCGCACACCGCCACATACCGTTGCTTTCCGCCGCTGGCGTAGGGGTGGCAGGTCAGCAGCGTCAGCAGATCGCGGTTCGGTTGGATCTTGATCTTCTCCACCTCATGAGGCTGGATGATCTGAATGTCCATTACGGTATAGGTCAGCGTCTCCCAAAGGTTTGTGAGCTGCACGGTGTCGCCCACCTGCAGGCGGTCGATGTGGCGGAAGTAGTCCGCGCCTTTCCAGCCTCGGTGTCCGGCAATGACGCAGTTGGTGTTGTCGCCGCTGATGGGCGCGGAGGTATTGCCTAACACCGCCGCGCCTGCGGCAAGGTGGTCATCGGACGCGCCCAAATAAACCGGCATAGTCAGTTCCATGGCTGGGATCTCCAGCACGCCGATGATCTCATCCTCGATGCCGTAGGCAGTCAAGTCGGCGGCGGGTTCTTCGCAGGCTTCCAGATCAATAAGACGGGATTGCTTTTCTGCGTAAAGCTGGCGGTTATACTCTTGTAGAGCCGCCAGCAGCTCGGGATAGTTTTGCTCCGGCTTCCGTTCTTCGAGAAAACTCTGCACCGCTTCGTCTGTATTGGTTTGCAGCCTGTACCCTGTAACCACCGGCCACAACAGAACGAAAAAGCCAGCCACGGCCAACACCGCCGCCAACAACAAAGATGTCTTACGCATGGCATCTTCTCCGTTTCACGATGAAATACCCGCCGCTGACCACCGCCACTACACCGAGACCGATAGCCAAGCCTGTCAGGTAGTGCCGTGTCCACGAGGATGCGGCTTTCTGCGTTTCGGCAGCTACTGCTTCTTGCTCCGGCGTGTACGGCACACGGTGGCCCCTTACCAACAGCCGGTGGGTATTGACGCCAAACGGCGTGCAGGTCACCAGCGTCACCAAGTCTTTTTCGCCCTCGATTTGCAGCAAACTGGTGTCCGTGGGCAGCACCGTGTTGACGGCGTCCACCTGATACGCCAGCACCTCGCCCAGCACATGGATATAAAACGTGTCGCCCTCCGCAAGCTGATCGATGTCCGAGAACAGCTTGCTGGTCGCCATGCCGCTGTGGGCGGACAGCACCGCGTGGGTGCTTGCGCCGCCCATTGGCAGGGACGTGCCCACCACATGACCCACGGAACTCTCCAGTGTTTCCGCAGCCGTGCCGTGCTCCACCGGCAGGTACACGCCGATTTTTGGGACGTCCACATAGCACATGACGCCGCCTACCGTAAGCTGCTGGGCATACGGCAAGGGAGGGGCCGAAGCCCCTCCCTCTGTGATGGCCGCGCCGGACAGCATGGCGTTGTACTGCCGCGCCGCCTGCCGCTGCTGTTCTAATTCGTCATCGTTGCTGTCCTCAATAGCGGCGGTGTAGGCAGTCTCAATGTCAGAGTGGTATTTGGCATTGACTGCCTCACCGATCAGCGGGTACAGCAGCAGTCCCAGCGCAGCAACGCCGCAAACCGCCGCCAACAGCCAATGCTTCAATGCTCGTTACGCTTGCGGGACTTCGCCACGATGAAGGCCGCCGCACCCAGCAGCGCCACGCCGCCGATGGTGAACATCCAAGTGCCGTAGCCGCCCGTCTTGGGCAAATCAAAGCCGGGGTTGTTGACCACGGTCAGGGGGACGATGGCGTTGCCGTCCGTCATGCTGACGGCCTTGCCGTTGACGGTGCCGGCGGCGGTCAGCAGCTTCGCACCGCACTTCTCGCACTGGCCGTTCTCAGCGGTCTTGATAACGGTCTTGATCGCGTCCTTCAGCAGAATATAACCCTTATCCGTGGCAGTCTCGGTCAGGGAGTAGGTGTCATCCTCCAGCCCCTTCACCACCACATGACCCTGCGCATTGGGAATGAAGGTGGTGGCATCCGCTTTCTTGGCGGCGAAACCCTTGGCGTAGTACACGCCGTCCTTCAGGTCGGCAATGATGTAACAATCGTCGGTATCGTTGTGCAGCAGGAACTTTACATTCTGTGCGCTGCCCTTGCCATCCGAAAACTGCTTCAGTACATCCACGCCGTAGGTGTAGGCATGGCAGCAGTCCTCCAGCGTGTCAAAGTAGGTGGTGTTGGTGCGCTTCCAAGTCAGCACGACCTCATTGGGGTTGTCCTTGTCGCCCATCTGGGCGTCGGCAGTCAGAGTGGCGGCGTAGGTGATACGCATGGTGCAGTCGCTATACCCGCGCTTGACGCTGTCGGTATACACGGTGGCCGCCTCATTGATCTCACTCAGGCCGGTATCGGTCATGCGGATGGTCATGGTGTTGGCGGTATCATCGTAAGTCACCGCAAATTTGCCGGAATCCTCGGCCCAGGTGGTGATCTTGTCGGTGCAGCAACTGTCCTTGAAAAACTCGATGACCACGTCGTTCTTGTTGTACTTGGTACCCTTGCTCAGCGTATCCACATAGGTGTACTCGCTGAGAGAAGTCGCCTTGGAGGTAATAGTGGGCAGGGTGCTGATGATCTGATAGTCCACGGTGTCACCCACAGAAGCGGTGGCGGTGTGGGCGTAACCATCGGTAGTGTCGGTCAGGCGGCCGTTGTTCTTGCCGGTACTGTTCTTAGCCTCACGCACGGTCTTATCCAGTGTAGGATTGCCGGTCTGGTTCTTGGGGTACACAGTAACGTCATAGTTCCACTCGCTGCCATCGACGGTCGTCATGGGCAGGGAGATCAGGAAGGGATTGCAGGTAGAAGTCACGTTTTCGGGGACGCGGGTTTCCACAACCAGATACAGGCCCTGCTCCAGGCCAGAAGCGGAAGTGTGGCCGGTGGCATCCGTCTCGGTCATAGCTACGCCGCCGTTCTTCACGGCGGTTTCCAGAGCGTTCTTGACATTGGTCGCATTGGCGGTCAAGGCAGCGGCCAGTTTGTTGTTCAGAGCATCGCTGGTGTAGTAGTTGATTCCGCCCTCAGTCTTGTGAGCGTCCGCGGCGGCCAGACCAATGGTGGACAGCACGGCGTCCGCGCCGTCAAAGCCGTACAGCACGCCCACCTGACGCTGGCCGTCCACGACCTCATTGTTCATGGTGATGTCAGCAACACGGAGGTAGGTGAACTCCACGCCCTGGATGGCGTATTTGCTCAACTTGTCCACGACGGCGTTGTCATGCAGACCGGTGCTGACGCAGGATTCCGCACCCCATACACCGTCCGCGCTGGCCTTGGTGATATCGTACTTATAAATGGAGAGCGACGCCTTCTTGCTGGCGTCAATGGTAGTCTCGGCAAATGCCGTAGTCATCAGGCCGACGGCCATGAGCGCCGCCATCAGCAGCGCCAACACGCGATGGATCTTTTTCATGTTCAGTTGTTCTCCTTCTTGAATTCAGATTTTTTGCAAAAATAAACACCCATGCCCAGCATGAGTGCCGCAACCAGGATGGGTGCAACAAAACCGCGACCGCCCGTAAACGGCAGCACAAAGTCCGCATTGTTGCAGAGGGTGATGGCAATGTCCGGCGCGTCCGCCGTCAGCGCACCCACCGATACCGGCTCAGGCAGCAGGGTATAGCCTGCGGGTGCTTTGGCCTCAATAATGCGGTACTTTGCCCCGAGCTTGAGCTCCTCCCACTTAGCGATACCATCCGCACCGGTGGTGACCTTGCCGATTTCCGTCCAGCTTTGACCGTCCGTGGACGTCTCCAGCAACAGCTCCGCACCGGCAAGCGGCCCGCCTGTGGCGTCGATCTTGCGGATGGTCAGGCTGCCCTTGGCAGGCGTGTTCTCACGAGTGACCTTTACATGGAGATTTTCGCTGGTCAGACTGAAGTCGTACTTGGTGTCATCCAGCAGATAGCCGCTTACAGTGCTGATCTCCTGATAAGCGTACTTTCCGGGCTTCAGGCCGGAGAAGGTCACCTTGCCGTTACCGTCAGTGGTGCCATCCGCGATCTTGCTGCTGTTGGCGTCAAAAAGCCGGTACACCACACCGGCCAGCGGCTGTCTGGTTTCGGCGTCTACCTTCAGGATCTCGATGCTACCCTTGGCCAGTGCGTTGGTACGCTGCTCGGTGATGTGCAGCGCCGATGTGGAGATGGTGGCCGTGTATCTGGTGCTGTCCACCACATAGCCCTCCGGCGCGCTGATCTCCTGATAGGAATAGCTGCCCAGCGGCAGGTCGCTGAATACCGCCCTGCCGTCCGCGCCGGTGGTCACGTCGGCCACTTTATTGCCGCTGGCGTCAAACAGCCGGTAGGTGACGCCTGAAAGTGCTGCACCAGTATCGGCGTCCACTTTGTTGATGGTGAGAGAACCCTTCTCCTCCACGATGTTGACCTTAAAATGCACATACGCCCACACGGGGTCGGGCAGGGTGGTCAGCGCGGCGCAGGCCTGATAATTGCTGCCGTTGCTGGGCTCCAGCAACACGGACTCCGTGCCCTCCACGTCCAGCGAGTAGCCGTAATCGCTGCTGACGCAGCCGTTCAGCTGCGCTCCGGCCTCCTTGGTGGCCGTGACCGTCAGCACGTTGCGCCGCTGGCTGATGGTCACACCGCTGATGTTGGCGCGAAAACGATACTGCGACAGCACGCCGTTGGTGTCGGTGGCCGTCCCGGTGTACTGGCTGCCGTCCCACGTCAGTTGGATAGCATTGCTGTCCGAAAGCTGATTGCGATACCGCACCGCAAAGCTGGGGATCGTGCCGTGCTGCATGATGCGGTCGATGATGATGTCATACGCCACCGCCACATCGTCGCCGGCATAGTGAAACAGCTCCTTGCAGGTGGTGTCATACAGCGTGTAGGGGTACGTCGTGCCGCGGTAGCCGCAGACGAACTCCCAGATGATGGCCTGCGTCGCAAGCTGCGCACAGTCCGGGTGCATATCGAAGCCGTAGTTGCCGCCATAGCCGTAGGCCATGGCCAGCGTCACGGCGTACCGCTGGTTCCAGCTCAGCCCGCTCCAGCTGACGGAGGAGTATTCGGCGTCGCCCTGGGGCGAACGCACAGCCGGCTCCATGCAATAGGCGGGCACTGTTGCGCCGGTATCGTCCCGCGTGAAATATTTCAGCTTCGTGCTGGTAAATGCACCCCATTGGGACACCGGCGTCTTGTCCTCGTGGTAGCGATACTCGTTGCCGCCGCTGATGGTGCCGGTGACGGTCTCGGCGTGGGCCGTCACAATGGACAGCCCCATGAGCGCCGCCAGCAGGCACACCAGTGTCAGCAGCTTTGGAATGGTTTTTTTCATGCAATGTCCTTTCTCCCAACGCAAAAGGCCGGCAGCTTTCGCTGTCGGCCCTCTGGTGGGTATTCAATTTTATCCGTACAGCACCACCACGATATACTCGTCCGATGATGCGTTGTAGCGCACGGTGCAGTTGAACCGTGCGTAGGCGCTGACGGTGTCCGCGCCGTCCATGGCGGCAAGGAAGGCGAAGGTAGCGTCCACGTTGCCCCGCACCGCGCGGTTCAGTGCCTCCTGCCCGCCGTTGGCCGCCAACCACGCCACGCTGTCCGCCGTGCCGGGGAAGTAGCTGGAATCGGCAGTCGTCATGGTGGTGTCGATGGTCACACCGTACTGCGCCTGCGCATACTCGTTGCCCACCCGCACCGCCTCCGCCACGGAGTAGATGTTCCCGCTGGCCGCAGTCGGCGCAGGGTCAGGCTCGGGCGTAGGTGCAGGTGTTGGAGCGGGTTCGGGTTTAGGCGCCGATGTAGGTGTAGGTGCAGGGTCTGATTTGGCCTCTGACTTGGATGCCGCTGGCGCTTCAGACACAGCAGGCCGCTCCGCTTCGGCGGATGCAGGCTGCTTTTCGACTGCCTTATCCGCACCCTTTGGCGCATCCATTTGCTCGGCAGGCTTTGCCGCGTTCGCATTGTCCCCGGCTTCTGTGCTTTCGTCCGCTGCCTCCGCCTTTGCCGGAATCATCGGCGCTTCCTTTTGTTCCTGCGTCACTTGCGGGATTGTCTCGGTTTCTGCTGCAATCGGTGTCTGCCCGCAGGCAGACAGGAGCAACAGGATACTCATTAGTAATACTGTGATCTTTTTCATCTGTGCTATCCTCCTTTGTGTTTTTGGTAGCACAAACAACTATCACACAACTGCCCGCAAGTCAACGGAAAGACGCGAAGCGGCGGAAACAAAATAGGGAGGCCCTCTGGCACTGACGTTGCCGCTCATGCCGGACCTCCCATATCCATCTGTTTTTCCTGCGATGGAGACAGCATCGGCTGATAATCTGCGCGATGCAGCAGGCCGTAGGGTGTCAGCGCGGCGTTGTCATGCCGGATCACCTCGTTTCCGTAAGCGAAGAGATTTACATGGGGAATCAACTGCTCTGCCGCGGCATCGTCCAGCAGAAAGCGCAGCTGGTCTACGGCTGTCTCTTGCGGTGAGCTGATCTCCGGCGTAAGGATGTATTCGTCCATGCGCTCCGCCAGAAGGATAGCCGTTCCGATGTCCTGTACCTCAAACTGCTCCAGTAGTGCTTTCAGTTTTGGGAGCTGTACCTGTCGGGCAGGGATATTCTTCACCGCTTTGGCAAACTCATTGAAGGCTTCCATTTCTGTGGGCAGATCAGCAAACGTTGCCGCATTGGGGATGATGCCATCGTAGTCGAGCACGGCAGTATTTTCCCATTGCAGTGTACCAAGCCGCTCCTGCGCTTCCTCCAACTCTTTTCCCGAGGCGGGGAGATCCAGTGTTACCGTGCGGTCGTCTCGATAATCCGGGTGCAGGCCGAAGGTCAGCTGGAAGAGATACCCCGGCTTTTCCGGCAGCTCCTTGGGGCAAGGCGGCGCTGTCAGCAGACCGCCGTCCCGCACCACATAGCACCCGCCCACATAAACGCCGCCCTCGCCGGTGCGGAGCGCCTTGCCGATTTTGGCGAAGTCCAGCATCTCGAATACCGTGTCTGATATCCCCTCCAGTTCCGGCATGAAGTCGTTTTCCGCATAAAAGCGCCCAAGCTGCGCATCGTCCGCGGCATCCACCACATGGCAGCAGTCCGCACTGGCGCTGACCGCCAGATCCCGCAGCTCCTGCATAGTGATGATACCGCCGTTGGACTGTGCCTTTTCCTGCACTGCCATCTCCAGCAGCCCCCGATAGGCGATGCCCTGTATCGTATCCAACCTTGCCAACTCTCCGGCGAGGTCATTCAACTCATTGAGGCTGATATCCAGCCCTGCCAAATGGGGCGCAAGTGCATCGAACCTGTAATACTCGTCGATTTCCAGATACAGCGTTTCGCCCTCCTGCAAGCGCACCTTGTCCATTGCGTCCCACAGCGCCCACGGGGAAGCGGGCAGGTCGAGCTTTGCGTGCGCTTCGTTATCAGGGACGCCCTCTTTTGCCAAATACACACCGAAGATATTCTTATCCAAGGGTCATCCCTCCCATCTGCGGAGCGTCCTGCTCATAGCTGGCAGGGTTTGCGCCAGGAACATTCCAGCCGTGTATGCTGCCGCATTCCATGGCAAGCCGCTGCGCCTGCGTCACGCCGAGGCGCTCATTGTTGTAATCGGCCAGTTCCCGGTTCTGCGTGGGATCATCTGTAGACCAGTCACTGGGATAATAGCCGCTCTCACCGCGCTTGATGCAGATGAGTGCGCCGGTAGATGCCAGGATAGAGAAGCACAGCTCCGGCAGACCTTCCGCCAGCTTGGGAGCAAACAGCTCTTGCTCCGTCTGAATGCTCCACTGATCCGAGTTCCAGAAGTGGATATATAACTCGCTTCCACCATCCACGCGGATCTCTTGCTGCTCAAAGCTCTCGCCCCAGCCGTCCGACGCCTGCCCGGTGATAAAATCTTTCAGGGTGTCCATCTCTGCTGTGCTCAGTCCTCCGGCAACGCGGCACTCCGCCACACCCCAGAGCTGCCGATCCCGGCTTTCCACGGTGAATACGGCGGAATGTACCTTTCTGTCGATGCTGTCGGCCACATCGTACCAGTGCATGAGGCCGCGTTCCGTTTCCTCCGGCATCCGATTTTTGACCAGTGCCGCCGTGATCTGATCCTGATAGCCCCGTAGTTCGTGACCCTCCAGCAGCTCACTGTATTCATCCATATCGCCGTATTCGTTCGGCGCAAAGAGGTCAGCGGTCAGGGGCATATACAGCTTCAGCGTGGTCAGCTTCGGCGGCAGCACGGAGAAGCTGTCCTCGCCGGTGGCAAGCGCCAGCGTCCTGCCGTTGTCCCATTTCATATGGAGCTGGCCGATGTCATCCACGAAGTCCACCTCACCCTCTGTACCGGGCACGATGGGCGCGTAGGGATCGTCCATACTGTTGAGCCGGATGCGGGTTCCGGGCGGATATTGCTCCTTGATGAATTCCACCATTTTTCTGTCCATGTTCACATACCTCCGAAAGTCATGCCCGGTTCGGGCGGATTTTGGTAGTCATCTAACTGGCGGGGATTCTCCTCGCCATAGAAGTCGTAGGCCATATCGTCCACCGCCTTGCGGACAGCGGGATCGTTCGTCAGCACTTCGTAGTGGAAGCCGGTGGTGGGGCGGTACGGCAACTCCTCACGCACGCAGCGGAGGAACTCGTCCGCACTCGTAAATTCCTGCGTGTCGCCGTTGGCGTAGGTCGTGCGACCGACCAGCGGCTTGTCCCGCGCCATGTTCTTCCGCTGGACATCCAGATCATAGGCCGTCAGATACCCGTTATAGTCACCAGGGGACGGATTACAGCGCAGGCAGTAGCGGTAATGCTCCGTTTCCACGATGTAACCGTAATTCTGTACATAGCTGCCAGCAATCTTGCCTCCGTGTTCATAGCAGAAGCACTCCATGGCAAAGCGGTTTTTCAGCACACTCTCCCGCAGCGTGTCCACGACCTCTTGCAGCTCTGCTTTGAACACAGGGCTGTTCAGCTCCTCCGGGCCTCTCGGCCACCATGTATGCCAGAACTCATTGCCGCTGCGCCCGAAGTCCATGCGGACATGGCCAACGGTACCCAGCCGCTTATCTTCTTCGGGGTGCGGGGTATAAAATAAGCCCGCCTCCTCCGGGCGGGCAGGTCGGATATGAAATTTCATATTCTCCGCGGGATAGGGGATCTGATGCGCCTCGCAGAACTCACGGAGCGTCATGTCGCCTTCATCGAGAAAACCGAGTTCATCCCGCACATCCAGCCGTCCGGACTTAGGCATCGCCAGCTTTTCCGGCATCAGCACCGAGCCTGCGTGGTTGACCACAACATTTTCTTCCATGTAACACAGCTCGCCGGGATCATCGTCAGAGCCGCGAATGTCATAGCAGTACCAGCCCTGCGGCACGGTATCACGGGCGATGCGCCCGTTGGTGAACAGCGCGGGCTTATCAAATACTTCAAGGTGCTGGAATTTATCTGTTCTTGCGTTTACAGCCATTTGGTGTTCCTTCCTTTCTTTTTTAGTAACGGCAAACATACTACACATCTGCCGCAAAGTCTACTGAAACATCCGCTGTCCCTGTCGCTGCTCCGGAAAGGGCGGCTCCAAGCGCCGCAGCAGGCCGAACTCTGTTTTTGTCACGCAGTCGTTTTCCATGCAGTCCTGACCGTATTTCTCAAAATCCATGTAGC
>OLSL01002117.1_pt1 | contig 16680 bp, 10 predicted proteins | sample 1672511 | NCBI WGS metagenome assembly OLSL01 (sample SAMEA3136694, study PRJEB25190) | human gut metagenome | biome: human gut; feature: human-associated habitat; material: faeces | place: Austria | collected 2013
CCCGCAAACGGGACGCACCCGAAGTCCATGCATCCGGCAGCGCCACGCTGCCCCTAATTAGTAGATCACTACCGTACTGTTATTTGGTACGTAATCATAGATGTACTGCACATCCGGATCCAGCATCCGGATGCAGCCCTCGGATACCGGCCAGCCAATGCTGTTATCATAGAACGATCCATCGTACTTATAGAGCCGCGAATGGAAGGCATAGCCGGTATTGGGATAGAACCGTGTAACAGGGCCGCAGGTGTACTCAGGGAAGTACCACTTGGGCTGCTTATAGGTCACATAGGATACGCCGGTGGGCGTTGGCGTTCTGGGGCTGCCGGAACCGCAGATAAACGTCTTTTCCAGCTTCCAGTTCTTATACTTCCCGGTAAACACATAGACCTTCTGGTTCTGGAGATTCACCCAAACCAGATAGCCAGTGCGGCTGGTATAGCCAGCGTCATTGACATATGCTTCCTTTACTGAGTCGGCGTAGTCCCAGTTATAATTGTGGGTGTAATCGCCGCCATAGGTACAGGTGATGCTGTTGGTGATGCTCGCTGCCGCCACAACACTTGCGGAGCTCTCCCATGAAACGGAACTGCCGTAGTAGTGGGTATAGGTTTTCCAGCATTCTACTTCACCGTTCCAGCTATAGTCGTGGGTCGTTGCCGCCTCCATAATTGCCTGATAGTACCACACGTCCTTGCTGACATCCGAGAAGGTATACCGGCTGTCCATCTGCTTCTCGGTGGCAGTGTCACCGGGACGACCCATCATGCGATTCAGCGTGACCACGGCCTCTGCACGAGTCAGCTTATTGTCCGGACGGAAGCTGCCATCGGGATAGCCCTTGATCCACCCCTGCGCTGCCGCCGTGGAAATTGCAGCATAAAGGGGATCCTCTGAAGAGACATCGGTAAATTCCGCACTGCCGGTATACTTGGAAAGCCGGGTAAGCATTTCTACAAATTCGCCGCGTGTAATCGGGTCATTGGGGCGGAACTCGCCGCCCGATGTAATAATACCGCGGGACGCCAGTGTGGTAACCGCCCTCGCAAACCAACTGCCCGCCGGTACGTCGGTAAAGCTCGTGGGGAAGCTGCCGTGGCTCTGATCCATCATCATGCGAAGCAGCATCTGTGCCGCCTCTGCCCGCGTAACCTGACGGCCAGGACGGAATTTTCCATCGGTGTAGCCGTTGACATACTGGCTGTGAGCAATCACCAGTTCGCCGGGATACAGCGCCGTATATGTGGCGGACTGACTGGCCGGCTGGCCAAAATCCGCTACTGCGCCGTTTGCCGTCATCCAGTGGGTGCCGCCAGTGGCGGGGACACGCTCAAGGGTCTTCCCCTCCTGCACCAGCTGGACGCTCTGGCTGTTGCCGTCCCGGAAGGTAAGCCGGTACGTGTGAAGGTAATCCTTCCAGCACTCATTGCCTTCCACCGCGTCGTTGGAGTGAGATACCGTTGCCTCCATGACGTCCCGGTAGTACCAGCCGTCAGCGGGTACATCCTGGAACGGAGAAATATCCGCATCGTCCACCAGAGTGGGATCCATGCTGCGGCCCAGAATGCGGTTGAACACCGCAACCGCCTGCGCACGGTTCAGGGATTCATCCGGACGGAACGTACCGTCTGTAAAGCCCTTGAGCCAGCCCCGCTCCACCGCCGTAGCAATGCCGCGGTAGGATGCATGATCCGCCGGCACATCTGTAAAGCTGCACTCCGCCGATTCGTCAACGCCCACCAGTCCGGACACCAGCACCGCAAAATCTCCGCGGCTGATGAACCGGTTCGGCTCCAGTGCACCGCCGTCACACTGGAGAATCCCCCGGGAGGCCAGCACAGTCACCGGCTCATAGTACCATACACCGGGCTGCACATCGGTAAAGCTACAGGGCTGATTGCCCTTGCTGGTGTCTTCCAGCAGATTGTATATCACCTTGCAGACCTGCGCCCATGTCAGCTTTTCCTGCGGTCCAAAGCGCCCCTGCCCAAAGCCGGACATATATGAGCCGTGATCCGTCCGCAGAGCAGCCGGCTCCTTTCCCGGTGCGGCATCCGCAATCTCCTGCGCATTCTCTGACAAAACCGGTGCGTCGTAGCTTTGCTCCTGTGCACTGTCCATCAAAGCCAGTTCCTCATATGCCGGTTCCTGTGTGCTGTCCGTCCACACAGTCGCATCCTCCGCCAGAACCGGCATGGAAAGCATACATACTGCCAGCACTGCCGCCAGCATTGATCGTTTTCGCAAGGCTTTCATCTCCTTCTCAGTCCTTATCGAAATTATACCATAGGCAAAGTCCGGTTACAAGGCTTGTCCGTAAGAGCGCTGTTTTTCAGCATTTTGTCCCATAAAAAGCCCGCCGCAGAATCCAAATCGGATTCCACAGCGGGCAAGAGGAGGTAATGTAAGATATTATTCGCCGTCAGAGGTCGTATCGTCGGCGGAAATGGAATCCGTTCGGAACAGGAACTTTACCTTGCCGTCCGCATCGGCGGAGATGCCGGAGAAGCTCTCATACTCCTTGCCCAGCTGCTGCAGAGCCTGGAGCTTATGCACCAGCTCGGGAACGTTGTCCCAGTAGAGGTTGCAGAGTTTATCAATGCCGTCCTCCTTGAACTCCTTCATGCCGTCGTGGAGTTCTTCCGCACCGTCACGGAGTTCTTCCACGCCGTCTACCAGCTGATCGGTGCCGTCCTTGAGGGATACGGTGCCGCTGACCAGAGAGGTGGTGCCGCTCTTGAGGGTGCCGGTGCCTTCATACAGGGTGGATGCCCCGGAGGCCAGCGTACCTGCGCCGGACTGGAGCTGGCTGCCGCCGGAAACCGCAGTGCCAAGGCCGCTGGTCAGGGAACCTGCGCCGGTTGCTGCGCTGCCAATGCCATCCTTCAAGGCGGATGCACCGGAGCTCAGCTGGCCCATGCCGTCACTGAGAGACTGCGCGCCGGCGTCCACCTGGTCAATGCCGGAAGCCAACGCGCCGGCACCGGTAACTGCGCTGTCAATGCCGGTCTTCAGCGAAGCCGCACCGTCTGCCGCAGTTGCAGCGCCCGCTGCCAGAGAATCCGCGCCGCCCTTTGCGGCGGTGATGCCGGTGGACAGGCTGCCCAGACCGGTGGATACATCGCCGATACCGGATTTCAGGCTTTCTGCGCCAGTTTCCACCTGGGTAAGACCGCCCTGGATGCCGGTAACGCCAGCCGCAACGGAATCCACGCCCTGGCTCAGGGAATCGGTACCGGTGGTCACGCCGGAGGACAAGGCACTCAGGCCGCCCTGCACATCATTGTCCAGCTTGCTCTGGATGCCCTGCTGACCGGCTGCATTGCTGTCCAGCTGATCGGCATAGGCGTTCAGGGTTGCTGCGGTAGTGGGATCGGTTTCGGCAATGCTGCTTGCGGTTGCCCGCAGAGCCTGTGCAATGGCGGAATCGTTGGAAGCGGTGGTGGCGATGCCGGAGGAAACGGCGCTCACACCGGAGCTGACGCCGGTAATGCCGCTCTGGAGACTCTCCTCCAGCTGAGCAACGCCGCCGCCCAGAGTGCCGACACCGGTCTGCAATGCCTCAGCGCCGGACTGTAGCTGATTGACACCGGCAATCAGGGAATCCGCGCCGTCGGAGAGCTGCTGGGTGCCACCCTGGAGCTGAGCTGCACCGGAAACCAAGCCGCCCATGGAGCCGCTGAGGGTGCTTGCGCCGTTCTGTACTGCGCCGATCCCGGTCTGGAGACTGCCTGCGCCGGTCTGGAGCTGCGTTGCACCGGAGGCCAGGGAAGCCGCGCCGGTTTTCAGCTGTGCGGTACCTACTGCCAGATTTCCGGCACCTGCCGCTGCGGAATCAATGCCGCCGGACAGGGTTGCAGCGCCGGTCTGAAGGGTACCAAGGCCGCTGTACAGGGTCTGGCTGCCGGTATGGGCAGACTGGAGGCCGGCCACCAGCGTGCCCATGGAAGTTGCAAGGGTAGATGCACCGGAGCTCAGCTGAGAAGCGCCGCTCTGGAGATCGCCGGCGCCGGAATCCAGCTGATTTGCGCCGTTCTGAAGCTGGGATGCGCCGTCCTGGAGCTCTGCCGCGCCGTCCTGAAGCTCATCTACGCCGTCCATGAGGTCCTGAGTGCCGTCCAGCAGCTGCTGTGCTGCGTCGGTCAGGTCGTTGAGGCTGTCCTCCAGTTCCTCCATGGTGTCGGTGTCGTCCAGCTCCAGATCATTGAGCAGCCCGGCAGATGCCACGGTGATGGCAGTCTCCATGGAGAAATTGGTCACATCTGCGGTGATCTCAACGGTATCCGGGAATTCGGGAGCCTCGAAATCATCGGTGCTCTCCAAAGCCAGGCTGTCGCTGAAACCGGGCAGACCATAGCAGAGGACGACGGAGTGATCGCCGTCGTTCTCCACCATGCCGTTGTCCACGGTGATGTTGGAGCAGATATCGTTGTCCAGCATCATGCCGGTGACCATCATAAAGGGAACGGACATCTCCATTTCCTTGCCGTCTACGTCAACGGTCTGTTTGGTGTTGTTGGTGTACTGAATCTTGATGGTGAGCTTGCCGCTCTTACCGGCCAGATCGGCGGGGCTGATCTCCTTGCCGTCCAGCAGATAGGTCATGGAGACGCCTACGGGAAGCTCCTGGTTGGACGTGCCCTTGTAGTACACGTCATCGCCGCCAGCGGCCCAGGTAATGGTACTTCCGGAGCCGGAATAGGTGGCGTCGCCCTTGACTACCTGGATGTCCTGGAGATTGGAGCTGTCCTCCAGGGAGCTGAGCTTGTCGCCGTTTTTCAGCCAGTCGGACACGATCACGGAATCGGGCACACCGGCTGCATCGGTAATCACGTAAACCGTTTCATTTTTCTCCATCTTGGAAAGGCTATCGGCTGCCAGCGCGGGGACGCCCAGGCAGGAAACCAGGAAACTGGCACTGAGCATCACGCCGGACAGACGCATAAGACGTTTATTCATCACTTTCATAAGGATACCTCCTGTTCGGATTTGCCCTCGGTGTGCATACGAATCGCTTTCTTTGCACCGAAGGTGGTGGCAATAATCAATTTATCGAAGATATAAAGTACGGCAGGCAGTACCAAAAGTACCGTGACCATACTGATGATCGCGCCCCGTGCCATCAGGGAGCACAGGCTGCCGATCAGTGCAACGTCGGAGTAAAGGCCAACGCCGAAGGTGGCGGCAAAGAAGCTCAGGGCCGAAACCATAATCGAGGTGGCGCAGGTGTGAAGTGCGGTTTCCACAGCGTCCTTCTTGGTCTTGCCCATGGTGCGCTCGTGGAGATACCGGTTGGTCATCAGGATGGCGTAGTCTACGGTTGCGCCCAACTGAATGGTGCCGATGACAATGGATGCAATGAACGGAAGCTCGGTGCCGGTGAAGCCCGGGATGCCCATGTTCACGAAGATTGCAAACTCGATCACTGCCACCAGCAGGATGGGCAGCACGAAGGATTTCAGTACCACAGCGATGATGATAAACACCAGAGCGATGGATACGGAGTTGACCACGGCGAAGTCGTGATCGGTGATGGTGATCAGGTCCTTGGTGCAGGGCGCCTCGCCGATGAGCATGGAGCCGTCGTCATACTTCTTGCAGATGGCCTGGAGCTCGGTGATCTGATTGTTGACCTCCGGGCTTGCGGTGGCGTACTCGGAGCCGATCATCATGAGCTTGTAGTTATCGCTCTCCAGCATGGAGGTGAGCTCCGAGGGAATGAACTCGTCGGGAATCAGGCTGCCGGTGAGGGAATCAATGCCCAGCACATAGCTCACGCCATCTACCTGCTCCATCTCGTCCGCCATCTTGCGGATGTCGGTGGAGGAGGTGTCGCTGTCCAGCAGCAGCAGGTGAAGGGCGCCCATGTGGAAGTCATCCCGGATGGCCGCGTTGGCCTGGGAGCTGTCCAGTTCCTCGGGCAGCGTGGAGTCCAGGTTGTAGTAGACGCTGGTGTGATTGTAGCCGTAAATGGCGGGCACCAGCAGGATCAGGAAGGCGATCATGAACACCTTATAGTGCTTCATAATGCCGCCGGAAAGACGGCCCACATCCGGAAGCAGGGAGCGGTGGGTGGTCTTCTTAATGGCCTTGTAGAAGATCAGGATCAGTGCCGGAAGAATCGTGACGCAGCTGATGACACCGAACACAACGCCCTTTGCCATGACGATACCCAGATCCAGGCCCAGGGTGAAGCTCATGAAGCACAGGGCAATGAAGCCTGCCACAGTGGTCAGGGAGCTGCCCAGCACCGAGGAGAAGGTTGCCGCAATGGCGTGGGCCATGGCCTCTTCCTTGGTGTCATAATACTGTAGATTCTCCGAGAAGCTGTGCCACAGGAAGATGGAGTAGTCCATGGTAACGCCCAGCTGCAAAACCGCCGCCAAAGCCATGGTGATGTAAGAAATCTCTCCTGCGAAAACATTGGTGCCCAGGTTATAGAGAATTGCCATGCCGATGCTGGCGATAAACAGCAGGGGCAGCATCAGGGAGTCCATGGTGATGGCCAGCACCACGCAGGACAGCAGCACTGCAATGAGCACATAAATGGGCTCCTCCTGCTCGGTCAGATCCCGGGTGTCGGAGATGGTGGCCGTCATGCCGCCGATCAGTGCCCGCTTTCCGGCAATCTGTTTCAGCTGGCTTAGGGCCTCCAGGGTTTCGTCGCTGGATGTACCGCCTTTGAAGAACACCAGCATCATGGTGCTGTCCTCGGTATTGAACTTATCCAGCAGATCGTCGGGCAGAATCTCCTTGGGAACGGACAGGCTTGCGATGCTGTCGTACCACAGCACATCCGCAACGCCGTCTACCTTGGAAAACTCCTCCCGCATTTTCGCCACGTCCTTGTCGTCCATGCCCTGGACAACAACCATGGAGTAAGCGCCTTTGCCGAATTCATCCTGAAGGATCTCCTGCCCAACCATGGTGTCGATGTTATCCGGAAGGTAGGTCAGGATATCGTAGTTGACCCGGGTTGCCGCATAACCCAGCACGGATGGAATCAGCAGCAGCAGGGCAATGATCAGAACCAGAACCCGGTGCTTTGCGATAAACCGTCCAAACTTTATCATGGATTCGTATGCCTCCTCAAAAACTGACTTTGGGTCATTTCTAATTTCGTAAGGCATTGTACAACAAAAATGACCATTCGTCAATAATGAAAATGACGAATGGTCAGATTTATTTCGTTTGGTTCTTGCATCATTTGCCGAAATCCGTTATAATGGCTTCAAACGGGGCCGAAATCACGCTTTCGCCCCAGGATTTTAGGGGATGAACACTGCCATGGGCAAGGTCGATGACAATAAGAAAATCAAGCTCACATCTATGCTGGATTCTGCGTTTCAGCTGTTTACCGACAAGGGAATTGCGAAAACCTCCATCTCGGATATTGTAGAATCCTCCGGTGTCGCCAAGGGCACCTTCTACCTCTATTTTAAGGATAAGTTTGACATCCGCAACAAGCTGGTGGTCTATCAGTCCACCAAAGTACTCCGGGACGCTTATGAAGCCACCACGGAGCAGGAAAGTGCCCTTCCCCTGCTGGAGGACAAGGTGGTCTTCTTTGTGGGCCATGTGCTGGATCAGCTCACCGCCCGGCCGGATCTCATCAATCTGATCTCCAAAAATCTCAGCTGGGGTATGCTGAAGCAGGAGGCCAGCCGCCCCCTGACCGAGACCGATGACTTTGACCTCATGACCCTGTTTAAGATTACCGCCAAGGACAGCGGCATTCCCGAGAAAAAGCTGGAGATCATGCTCTATATGATCGTAGAAATGGTGGGCTCCACCTGCTACAGCGCCATTTTGTATCAGGAGCCCTGCGATTTGGAGGAGCTCAAGCCCCATCTGTTCGACACGGTGCGCTCCATTGTCCGGCAGTTTGTGTCCGATGCCGCCGTGCCCGCTGAATCCGAGGACGCCTGCCCTGCCAAGCCCGCTCCGGATGAGCCGGAAGCCACTATATAATATGATATGGAACTGTGCCGTCTGCTTTGTGGGCGGCACTTTTTCTTGCTCCGCCGCACTTGTACATCCGTCCCGGGACGTGGTATAATAGCCCCAATAAACAAATTGCGAGGGATGCAAAATGAAGGATATCACGGAAGAACTCCGGGGCAAGCTGGGCTTTGGCTGTATGCGCCTGCCCATGGCAGACGGAAATGTGGACATCCAGGAATTTTCCCGGATGGTGGATGCTTATCTTGCCGCGGGATTTGACTATTTCGACACCGCCCATGGCTATATTGAGGGCAAAAGCGAGCTGGCCCTGCGGGAATGTCTCACCAGCCGCTATCCCAGAGACAAATACTTTCTGGTGGATAAGCTCAGCGGCAGCTTTCTAAACAAAGAAGAAGATGTGGTTCCGTTTTTTGAGAACCAGCTTACCGCCTGCGGGGTAGAGTATTTCGACCTGTATCTCATGCACTCCCAAAGCGCCCAGGTGTTTGAGAAGTTCAAAAAGCTCCGGTGCTACGAAACGGTGCTGGAGCTTAAAAAGCAGGGAAAGATCCGGCATTTCGGCATCTCCTTCCACGATACGCCCCAGGTGCTGGAGCAGATTTTAACGGAGTATCCCCAAATTGAAGTGGTACAGCTCCAGCTCAACTACCTGGACTTTGAGGATCCTGCCATTCAAAGCGGGAAATGCTATGATGTCTGTCGAACATTCGGAAAGCCCGTTCTGGTGATGGAGCCGGTGAAGGGCGGGCATCTTGCCAATTTGCCGGAGGACGCAGAACAGCTGTTTTTGGCCCTGGGCGGAGGCAGCCCCGCCAGCTATGCCATTCGCTTTGCCGCAGGCTTCCCCGGGGTGGTCATGGTGCTGTCCGGCATGAGCACGCTTTCGCAGATGGAGGATAACCTTGGCTTTATGAAAGGCTTCCGCCCTCTGAGCCTAATGGAACTGAAAACCGTAGCGCAGGCTGCGGAATGTATTCGCTCCCAAAATCTCATCTCCTGCACCGCCTGCCGCTACTGCACCGCCGGATGTCCCAGGCATATTGCCATCCCCGATCTGTTTGCCTGCATGAATGCCCGGAAAAAATATGAGGACTGGAGCAGTCTCTATTATTACGGCGTACATACAGCCCAGGGTGGCAAGGCGTCGGACTGCATCCGCTGCGGAAAGTGTGAAAGCATCTGTCCTCAGCATCTCCCGATTCGGCAGCTGCTCAAAACAGTGGCCGAGACATTTGAAACGGAATAGTCCCGCTCCTTGCGCCAAGTCCGGCGGCATGGTATACTATAGAAAATAATAAACGAGGTAACCATATGAAAAACAAGTTTTTAGAGGCCGGTCAGATCGTGGGCACCCACGGCATCCGAGGCGAGGTCAAGATCATGCCCTGGTGCGACGGCCCCGACTTTTTGAAGGCATTCCGCACCTTTTATATTGAGGGCAAACCCTATCAGGTAGAATCCTCCCGGGTGCACAAGAATATGCTGCTGTGCAAGCTCAAGGGCATCGACGATGTGTCCGTGGCCCAAACCTATAAAAACAAGGTGGTGTCCATTGACCGGGACAGCGCCCCCATCGCAAAGGATCGAGTGTTTATCGCCGACCTGATCGGGCTGCCGGTCTATGCAGACGGGCAGGAAATCGGCACCTTGAAGGACGTTTATTCCGGCCCCGCCAATGATGTTTATATCGTCAAGGGTCAGAAGGAATATATGATCCCCGCAGTGTCGGAGTTCTTGGAGGACGTAAACGTGGACGAGGGCTATATCAAGGTTCACCTGCTGGAGGGCATGGCAACGGATGAGAGTTGATGTACTGACCCTGTTTCCCGACACCATGAACGCCATTTTCTCCGAGAGCATTCTGGGCCGGGCGCAGAAAAAGGGCATTTTAAGCCTCAACGCCCACCAGATTCGGGACTACACCACCAACCGTCAAAACCAGGTGGACGACTATCCCTACGGCGGCGGTCAGGGCGCGATCATGCAGGCCGACCCGCTGTATCGCTGCTGGTGCGCGGTGCAGGATGAAATTGGTGGCCACGCCCATACCATTTATATGTCCCCCTGCGGCAAGACCTTTTGCCAGGAGGATGCCAAGCGGCTGGCTACCATGGACAATCTGATTTTAGTCTGCGGCCATTACGAGGGCATCGACCAGCGGTTCATTGACGAATGCGTGGACGAGGAGATCTCCATTGGCGATTTCGTGCTCACCGGCGGAGAGCTGGCAGCCATGACAGTGACGGATGCCGTTTGCCGTCTGGTGCCCGGGGTCTTGTCGGAATCCGTCTGCTACGAGGACGAAAGCCACTGGAACGGCCTGCTGGAATATCCCCAGTATTCCCGGCCCGAGGTCTGGCACGGCATGGCGGTTCCCCCGGTGCTGCTGTCCGGCAACCATCAGCTGGTGGATCGCTGGCGGAAAAAGCAGTCCATCTTCCGTACCCGGGAGCGCCGTCCGGATTTGGCCGAAAAAATCACTCTGCCCCACAAAACCCGGGCGGAAAAGAAATTTATTCACGAGCTGGAAACCGAATGGGAGGAATATTGTCATGAACGAAGCGGTAAAAACTCTGAAACAGTGGATTGACGGCTCCGACAACATCGTATTTTTCGGCGGTGCAGGGGTATCCACCGAGTCCGGCATCAAGGATTTTCGCAGCGTGGACGGCCTGTATCACATGACATTCAAGTATCCCCCGGAGACCATGCTGTCCCACAGCTTTTTTGAAACCCACACCGAGGAATTCTATGATTTCTACCGGAAGCAGCTGATGCCGCCGGAGGACATCGCCCCCAACGCCGCCCATCTGCGCCTTTCACAGCTGGAGCAGGAGGGCAAGCTCCGAGCCATCGTCACCCAGAATGTAGACGGTCTCCACGAAAAGGCCGGCAGCAAGGTGATTTTTAATCTCCACGGCTCCATCTATCAGAACCGCTGTATGCGCTGCGGCAAGCGCTTTGACGGTCTGGAAGGCGCCCGGGTCATTCGGGAAGCCAACGGGATCCCCCGCTGCGACTGCGGCGGCATCATCAAGCCCGACGTGGTGCTCTATGAAGAAGGGCTGGATCAGGACGTATTGGAGGGCGCGGTGCACGCCATCGCCAATGCGGACGTATTGATCGTGGGCGGCACCTCACTGACCGTCTACCCCGCCGCCGGACTGATCCGGTATTATCGGGGCAAAAAGCTGGTGCTCATCAACCGGGACGAAACGCCCTATGATCGGGAGGCTGATCTGGTGATCCGCGACCCCATCGGTGCCGTTTTTGCACAAATTTAACGTCCCCGCTCCGCTCCTTTTTGGGAACGGAGCGGATTTTTTTGCTTGCCACTTTTCAACTGAGACGCGGTGTGGTATAATGTGAAAATTAGGATGGGGTCATTATAGGCACCCTACCAACAGATGAAAATTACTGTACGAAAGGACATTATTATAATGGGTTTATTTTCCAACACCATGAACAAGCTGTTCGGCACCCATTCTCAGCGGGAGGTCAAGTCCATCACTCCCATTGTGGACCGCATCGAGGCGCTGGGCGACACCTATAAAGCCATGAGCGAGGCCGAGCTGAAAAGTCAGACCGACGTGCTCAAGGGCCGCCTTCAGAAGGGCGAAAGTCTGGACGACATTCTGCCCGATGCCTTTGCTGTCATCCGCGAGGCTGCAGATCGTGTGCTGGGTATGCGTCCCTATCGGGTGCAGCTCATCGGCGGCATCATCCTCCATCAGGGCCGTATCGCCGAGATGAAAACCGGTGAAGGTAAAACGTTGGTGGAAATTCTCCCCGCATACCTCAATGCCCTCACCGGAAACGGCGTTCACATCGTCACCGTCAACGACTACCTGGCCAAGCGTGACTCCGAGTGGATGGGCAAGGTCTTCCACTACATGGGTCTGTCCGTGGGCCTGATTATCCACGGTCTCACCAACCAGGAGCGGAAGGAAGCCTATGCCGCCGACATCACCTACGGCACCAACAACGAGATGGGCTTTGACTACCTCCGTGACAACATGGCAACCTACAAAACCGAGATGGTGCAGCGTGGCCATGCCTTCGCCGTGGTGGATGAGGTGGACTCCATCCTGATTGATGAAGCCCGTACCCCTCTGATCATTTCCGGTAAGGGCGAGGCATCCTCTCAGCTCTACGCTCAGGCCGACAGTCTGGTGGCCCGGATGAAGAAGATGGTCTTCGCCGACACCGACGATAAGGAATCCCAGGACGATCTGGACTGCGACTACATCGTCAACGAGAAGGACCGCACCGCCACCCTCACCGCCTCCGGCATCAAAAAGGCCGAGCAGTTCTTCGGCATTGAGAACCTGTCCGATCCCGAGAACAACACCATTTCCCATCATGTGAACCAGGCTTTGAAGGCCCGGGGCGTGATGCGCAGGGATATTGACTACGTGGTTAAGGACGGTCAGGTCATCATCGTTGACGAGTTCACCGGCCGACTGATGTATGGCCGCCGGTACTCCGAGGGTCTGCACCAGGCCATCGAGGCAAAGGAAGGCGTGGATGTGGCCAACGAGTCCAAGACCCTTGCCACCATCACCTTCCAGAACTACTTCCGTCTTTATAGCAAGCTCTCCGGTATGACCGGTACCGCACTCACTGAGGAAGACGAGTTTATTCAAATCTACAATCTGGACGTCATTGAGATTCCCACCAACAAGCCCGTCGTTCGAATCGACCATCCCGACGTGGTGTACAAGACCGAGGCCGGCAAGTTCCGCGCGGTCATCGCCCAGGTGAAGGAGTGTCACGAAAAGGGTCAGCCTGTGCTGGTTGGCACCATCTCTATTGAAAAGTCCGAGGTGCTCTCCAAGCTGCTGAAAAAGGAAGGCATTGCCCATAACGTACTGAACGCCAAGCACCACGAGAAGGAAGCGGAGATTGTTGCCCAGGCCGGTAAGTTGGGGGCCGTGACCATCGCCACCAATATGGCAGGCCGTGGTACCGATATCATGCTGGGCGGCAACCCGGAGTTTATGGCAAAGAACGACCTTCGGAAGCAGGGCATGGACGAGGAGCTGATCATCGAGTCTAACTCCTATGCTGACACCGACAACGAGGAAATTCTCGCTGCCCGGGCTGCTTATACCGAGCTTTACAACAAATATCACGCCGAAACCACCAAGGAAGCCGAGCAGGTTCGGGCCGCAGGCGGTCTGTTCGTCATCGGCACCGAGCGCCACGAGTCCCGGCGTATTGATAACCAGCTGCGCGGCCGTTCCGGTCGTCAGGGCGATCCCGGTGAGACCCGGTTCTATATCTCCCTGGAGGATGATCTGATGCGGCTGTTCGGCTCCGAGCGCGTGTCCTCCATGATGGATCGTCTGGGCTTGGACGAGGATACCCCCATCGACCAGAAGATTCTCTCCGGCGCCATTGAGAACGCTCAGAAGAAGAAGGAAAGCATCAACTTCCAGACCCGTAAAAACGTGCTGGAATACGACGACGTCATGAACACCCAGCGCAAGGTGATCTACGAGCAGCGCCAGAAGGTGCTGGACGGCGAGGATCTTCAGGAATCCCTGCACACCATGCGCAAGAACGTGTTTACCTCCGATATCCACTCCGTCATGGGCGAGAAGGGGTATCTGGAGGATCGGGAAGAGCTCCAGGAAATCCTCAAGAATATGGAGGGCCTGTACTTCCCCAAGGGCGTTTACAATCCCAGCGACGAGGAGCTTTCCTCCCTCACCGCTGACACCCTGCTGGAGAAGCTCATGTCCCTTGCCGATCAGGTCTATGCCGTGAAGGAAGCCGCCTACGGTTCCCCCCTGATGCGGGAGGCCGAGCGCGTCATTACCCTCCGTGTGGTGGATGAATACTGGATGGATCAGATCGACGCCATGCAGGATCTGCGTCAGGGCATCGTGCTCCGGGCTTACGGCCAGAATGATCCTCTGGTGGAGTATAAGCGCGAGGGCTATGCCATGTTCGAGGCCATGAACCGCTCCATTCAGGAGGAAACCACCCGCCGTCTGTTCCTGTTCCGGATTCAGCGGAACGAGCCTTTGAAGCGCGAGAAGGTGGCAAAGGTCACCGCCGCCGGTGCCGGAGACGACAAGTCCGTCAAGAAGGCGCCCATGAAGAAGAAAGTCAAGGTTGGCCGGAACGATCCCTGCCCCTGCGGTTCCGGTAAAAAATATAAGAACTGCTGCCTGGACAAGGACATGGCAGCCGGTAAAAACGTTGAGTCCTGAGGAGGCGCCATGAGCTTTCATGATCTCCGCAGGGGAACGCTCCTCTGCTACCAAAGCGATCTTTTGCACCAGCCCCACGGGTTTACCACCCGGTTTGGGGGCGTCAGTACCGGGCATCTTGCCTCCATGAATCTGGGGCTGTCCCGGGGCGATGACAGGGAAAATGTGCTGAAAAACTACGAAATTCTCGGAGAGGCCATTGGCTTTGATCCCCACAAAACCGTCCAGGCAGTGCAGGTTCACGGGAACGCCGTGCGCCTTTGCACCGAAGGCGACTGGGGCAAGGGTCTCTATGTCCACACGGACTATGAGGCCGACGGTCTCATGACCAATGTTCCCGGCACCGCCCTGGTGGTCTTCTCCGCCGACTGCGGCACCATTTTGCTGGAGGATCCGGTGACCGGTGCGGTGGGCGCGTGTCATGCCGGTTGGCGGGGCACTGCCCTTGGCATTGCAGAAAAGACCGTAACTGCCATGGTCAATGCCTATGGCTGCGACCCGAACAACATCCGGGCGGCACTGGGCCCCTGCATCTCCCCCTGCTGCTTTGAAACCGACGAGGATGTGCCCCAGGCGATGATTGCGGCCCTGGGCGACGAGGCCATGCCCGCCATCACCCAAAAGGGCGCAAAATATCACGTGGACATCAAATATCTCAACCACCTGTTCCTAGAGAAGGCCGGGGTGCTGCCCGAGCATATGGACACCAGCCCCCTTTGCACCGCCTGCGACTCGGATCAGTTCTGGTCCGCCCGGCGGCATAAGGATCAGCGGGGTTCCCTGGGCGCCATCATCGTCGCGGGAGGAAACTCATGAGCCGCCGGACGGTTTGCGGTGTTCTCGCCGCCTGTCTGGTCTTCTCCCAGCTGACCGGCTGCGGAGAGAAAGCCGCTCAGTCCAGCGCTCCGGAGCCTTCCTTCGGCGTGCAGGCCAGCGCGGCAGAACCCGTTGTGGATTCCGCCGTGGAGACTCAGGTGCCCGTCTCCTCCGGTACCTTTTCCATGCCCTACAACGGCAGCTACGGCTGGAACCCCTATACCTGCCGCAGTATGGAAAATCAGGCCGTGATGCAGATGATTTATCAGGGTCTGTTTACCCTGAATCAGTCCTTCGACGCAGAACCGGTGCTCTGCAAGGATTTTTCCGTCAGCGACGATGGGCTGACCTATACCATTACGCTGCAAAGTGCGTGGTTTTCCAATGGAAGCGCCCTAACCGCCGCCGATGTGACCTATTCCCTGTCTCAGGCCCAGCAGTCTGAGCTGTATTCTGAGCGCTTTACGGACATCTCCGGCTATGAGGCCGTGGATTCCGGGACGGTAGCCATTTATCTCAATCAGCCCAATGACAGGCTTCCCTGTCTTCTGAATTTCCCCATCATCCGGGACGGCTCCTCCCCCAACGGTTCTCCCCAGGGCACCGGGCCCTTTGTGCGCAACGGCGATGTACTCTCGCTGGATCAGAATTGGTGGCAGGGCGCGGAACGCGTTCAGTTCCAGACCGTCACCCTATGCTCCAGCACCTCGGCGGAGGACACCCGGGATAATTTCGAAATGGACAATGTGGATCTGGTCTATAACGATCCCCAGTCCTCCACGGCGGCCACCTTCCACTGCGACTATGAGCTCTGGAACAGCCCCAACACGGTGATGCAGTACATTGGCTTCAACATGACCACCGGTCTGTGCTCCTCTAAGGACATCCGTACCGCCATCATTCGGGCCATTGACCGCAGCACCATTGCCGAATCGGTTTACCATAACTTTGCCGATCCCACCGCGCTGCCGGTTCCGGCCATCAGCAGTTTATATAATAAGGAATTGGCCCGGAATTATGAGTACGACGCCGATACCGCCCTGACCCAGCTGCTGGATAATTCTCTATACTATCTGCCGGACGACGATCCCCGGCTCACCGGTGGCCCCGGCGCCCAGCGAAATCAGACAGACGACGCCGCGCAGGATTCTTCGGACGAAAGCAGTGCATTGGAAGAAGACGTTCTGCCGGATGAAACCGATCCCGAGGCCGATCCGGACGCCACCCAAGAGGACACTGCTCAGGAGGAAGAAACCACCTATAACGATCTTGTGCTGATTGTCCTCTCCGGCAACGCAAACCGGGTTGCGGCGGCAAAGCTGGCTGCGGAGCAGCTGACGGATGTGGGCTTTACGGTCACGGTGAAATCCCTATCCGAAAACGAATTTCTGACGGCGCTGAATACCGGCGAATACGATCTCTACTATGCCGACGTCTGCCTGAGCCCCGATCTGGATCTTCGGCCTCTGCTGAAGACCAGCGGCGACCTGAACTATGGCGGCATTCCAGAGGATTCTGTTTTGTCAGACCGCATCTACAACGCCCTGGAGAACAGCGGCAACCATTACGATCTCTATCAGTATGTCATGGATCAGGGCTATCTCTGCCCCATCCTTTTTGAAAACAATGCCGTTTTCACCTCCCGCGGGGTCTTTTCCGGGCTCACCCCCGCCCC
>OLSL01002129.1_pt1 | contig 16632 bp, 17 predicted proteins | sample 1672511 | NCBI WGS metagenome assembly OLSL01 (sample SAMEA3136694, study PRJEB25190) | human gut metagenome | biome: human gut; feature: human-associated habitat; material: faeces | place: Austria | collected 2013
TTGTGGGTTACGGCGAAATCGGGAGCTGCCCGATATTTTGAGTAGGTAGTTATCGCTCTCTGCCTTACGGCAGGTCGTGGCGTACCTCTCGACACGCTTATGCTTATCACAATCACAAAGAGAAAGTATTTGGCGAATGGCTATTCGATTGACAAGGAACAATCCTGTTTTCGCCACACAAAGGAAAACAGGGTGTGAGGATTTTGTCCTCTCACCCTGTAGCCCGTGGGGAACTGCGATTTTCCCCTCTATTCAAAAAACTTTTTTAATTTTTCTTTGAGCCTGTCCATTCGCCTGTAAACAGCCTTCTCGGTTATGTTGAGAGAGTGGGCTATTTCACGGGTGGAATAGCCTTGTATCTTCAGCAAGGCGATTTGCAGGGTCAGCTTGTCCACCTTAATCAAAATCTGATAGAGCTGCTGATTTTCGATACTATCCAGAAAGTCCTCAACTGTCTTGATTTCGGGCTGCTGCGTATCATCGGCAACTCCCTCAAGGTATGTACCCGCTTCCTGCATACGCTGATAGTACCGCCTGTCTGAATTGAAAATCGCCCAGTCGTGGGTGCGGAGCGTTTCGATGGTGCTTTCATCGACGCCGAGCTTCCTCAACTGCTTTTCTTCGGCTTCTTTCCAGAGCCGCCATTTCCGTTCTTCTTTGGCTTTGTTGTAAGCCATAATCTGTTACCTCCAATCTGAATTTTTTTGTAAATCCAGATTGAAAGGCGGAGAACGGCATCCCACGGCAGAAATAGCCCTGCGGCGTATTTCTGCAAAAAACGACAAAAGAAAATCCGCAAAGGTCGTCAAACCAATGCGGATATAGGTGTTATTGTTTCTATTATATAGATATTTAGCTTCTACCTGTGAAGCAGAATACTCCTTCGCTGAAGCAAGGATTTTTTTAACAGACTATCCTCGCTAATCCGTGTTGCTATGTAGAAAGCTACTGCTTCTGATAAGCAGTGAATTGTCGGTACTTGACCAACACATAAGAAATCCCTCCAAACTCAAACGGGTCTGGAGGGATTTCTGTTTATCTGAGCGTGAAGAAACAGCCCACCAAAAACACCGTTTTTTTTATTCAGTGGGTTTCTTTCTTTTTTTAACTATTTTTCCGAGCTTATAAGCCTTACTTGATAAACGGTAGGATAATAAAAGATAAGTTCTTCATCAAATGAGTCTTTCAATACCACCATTACGGTATCACCTCGACTAAAATCTGTAATTGATATTATATTATCTTCTTCGTCTACTAACTTAGTGCTATCACTAATTAAAAGTGAATTAAATGGACTTCCATAAATCTCTGTTGTCCGTTCAACTATCAAACGGATTTCGCCATCTGATTGAGTAACAGTTTCTTGAACAATCGCCTCAAATGACATTTCAGACCATTTAGAAACTTGATTAATTGTGATTACAGCAACAATTATCGTAACAAATAGAACAACTCCGATGATAATCAATTTTTTCTTTTTCATATCTCTCCTTATGCAACTTGATGTTTCTTAAATCCTAATCTGGCAAGTGGAAGCGTTATTACTGTTAATGCAGCATATACTATTACCCTCATAGAAAATGTATCCAATACCAACCCTCCAAACTGATAAGAAATATATTTACCTAATTCGGGGATAGTTGCACGATAAGGTAATAAAAACAGAGTAAGGTTATATATTCCTGTCGTTCCATTTGGCGCCAAGAACAACGGAATGAAAAGTATTGGTACAAGTACAATCAAAACAAGATAAGGACTTTTCATTTTTGCAGATAAAAGGAGCGTCAGCCCAATCATTGCCAACTGTACCAAGTAAATAACGCCTACATTGATTAGAGTCGCCTGCAGAAATGTAAACGGATATGGGATTGATAAACCAGCTGCCTGCAACGGTAAATTCCACCCATCTATACCAAATGCAATTAGCGGCAATCCACACGCCACAATAATGTGAAGTACAAATGCAATAGTTCCGAACAAAAGAGAAGCTAAAATTTTTGCCGTTATCAATTTTGTTTTTCCGTATTTCCCAGACAAAATTACAGCATCAGTACCTGCTTGATATTCGCCAGAAAAAACGGGAGCTATCACAATGCAGATTGCTAATATAGCAAACATTAAAAGTTCAAAAGAAGTTGTAATAATCTCCCAACCTTCAAAATAGCCATATTTTAACGGCATATTTATATTGCTTGCCATATTTCTCCAATAATCTTTTTGCTCGTTGGATAAATTAGAAGATGGAGCATTGAGTATGTTTTCCCTCTTGCTTTCCATTGCTTGATAGAAATCTGCTCCGTTTGATACATCTAAATCTGGCATACTATTATAGCCAACATATTCATTGGGCTTACTATAAGCTTTTGCAATCAAAGTAAGCATTTTTTCTCTCGGTGCAATGTTGTTCCAATAGGCATCGCCTATTAAAAACTGTTCATTTCCATCTGTTCCTATATTATCTGGATTTTCAAAAAGTTTCTGCACATCCTGGATTGTTTCGGTTACATAGTCCTCAGTCAAAGGAACAGCATATTTCTCGGCTTGTGCCTTTTCGTATGCAATACCCTCTGTGCCTTTTATAACACCGTATTGATTATAGGTCTGATATCGCATAATAGGTAATCCAAAAAGAAACGCTGTTAAAAGTAAACTGACCACCATAACAATTAAAGTTGACTTTTTACGCAAAATTTTTAAAAACTCATATTTAATCAACATACTTATTTTTCCTCCTGTTCCTGTGTTTCTTCGCCAAAATGATACAAAAATAAATCCTCCAAACTTGGCTCTACCGTATAGGCATCTGCTGATGGTGCGGTTTCATTTACAATGCGTAATCGTACCATATTATTTTCGTGATGAAGATTGACAACAGAAAAATGCCTGCTATATTCATCAGCCTTTCTTTCAGGGACAAATAGTTCCCAAACCTTTCCTTGAATGTGGTCTGTAACCGTGGTCATCGGCTCTTGCAAAATGAATTGTCCCTGCTTCATCATCAAAATTGTATCAGCGATATACGAAACATCTGATACAATATGTGTAGATAATACAACAATTTTTTCTTTTGCTAAATCAGATATAATATTACGAAAACGCACCCTCTCTTTTGGGTCAAGTCCTGCTGTCGGCTCGTCTAAAATAAGGATAGATGGATTATTTAGCTCTGCTTGTGCAATGCCCAAACGCTGTTTCATACCTCCCGAATAAGATTTAATTTTCTTGTCCGCTACATCTTTCAGATTTACCATATTGAGTAAATCTTCCGTTCTGGATACTGCTTGTCGTTTATCAAGACCTTTTACAGCAGCCATATACATCATAAACTCACGTGCAGTAAAATCGGGATAAAAGCCGAAATCCTGCGGCATATAACCTAAATGGGTATAATATCGTTCTCCTAATTCACCAATCGACTTTCCGTTTAATCTGATACTGCCAGAGGTTGGTTTTAGCACGCCGCATATCATTCGCATAAGGGTTGTCTTACCCGCACCATTCGCTCCAAGAAGTCCATAGACCCCAGATGTTAATGTCGCACTCACATTGTTTACAGCACACTTTGTCCCGTACTGTTTATTTAATTCTTGTAACTGTAATTCCATACAAAAACCTCCTGTTCATTTTAATAGGCATAAAGAAAAGGCAGCCTATGCTTATAGCATAAACTACCCATCTTAGGTGTGGCTTTTGCGTATCTTAATTTAACCTTAACTATTTTCTTTGTTCTGGAATGGAAATCTCAAACTTTGTCCCTTTCCCACGCTTACTGCTCACTGTAATATTCCCACCGTGAAGCTCTATAATCTGTTTTGCAATAGCAAGTCCAAGTCCGCTGCCCTCAGATTTTTCTTTCGTACTTGTTCCCCTATAATATCTGCTAAAGAGTTCTGGTAATTCATCTTCACTTATCCCTACTCCGTTATCACAAATTGATATATGGACATTGCTTTGAACATCTATACGAGTAGAAATCAATACTTTTGTTTCGGGCGGATTGTGTGTCAATGCGTTTATGATAATATTCTGAATGGCACGGCGGAATAAATCTGGGTCAATCAAAACAATACATTCATCAGTATTGCTTTCAAATTCAATATTGCGGTTTGAGAAAGCAGGGTCATTCACTATATCAATAACCAACTCTCTTATGAAGCGTGTGAGTTGTGTTTCTTTTGGACTATACGCAAATGCACCAGAATCCAACTGATAAGTCATTTTCAAATCGTTAATCAGCTTCTCTGTATGATTGACATTCCTTAAAATGATTTCTCCATATTCTTTTGAAGTTTCACCTGTGAGATTGGAACTGTCCGTAAGCAGCTCTGCATATCCCTTAATCGGAGAAAGTGGCGTTTTTAAGTCGTGTGTAATATTGGTTATCCATTCTCTACGTACCCGTTCTGTATCTTCATTTACTTTATCGGCGTGTCGAATATCAAAATACATTTTATTTAATTCTTGATAGACTTCGCTGAATATGCCATTTTCTTTTAACGGCGTATAAGTACGATGTGATATTCCGCTTATACCTTTTGTAACCTTTGACAGCTTACGTGAAAGCCAAACACTGTAAGCAAAAATAAAAATCATTAAAATCCCGAATCCGACCATAGTAAGCAGCTTTGCCGCTGGAGAAAGCCGTGAAATTCTTGAGCCGTTATAATAGAGCATATATTTCCCAATATCATACGGAAATCCAACAATGTAACTACATTCTTTGTCTGTATCATCAAGGATGTTTACAAACAGCGTATAACCATTTTCATAATCGCTTGTAGTAAGTGCAAGCAACTCGGCGGCGGTATATTTTGTAGGAAAGTTTTCTGGCTTATTATGAGAGAATATTTCTTCGCCGTTTTCATCAATAAACTGAATCCATAAACCATATTCGTCCAGTCGCTTCAGACCTTTTTCTTCTATCGTTAGCTTTCCATTTTCATAGGTTGTCCACACCGTATAGCTATTTGTAAAATTCTTCGGAAAATCTGTGATACTGATTCCATATGGCTCAGGAATTGAGAATATGTAATAAAACAAGCCGATTGCCATTATGCAAATCATTAAAATCAATGTGATAATAAAAGCTACTGTTCTGCCAAGCAACTTATATTTTCTTTTACTTTTCATTTGGATTTACCAACTTATATCCTAAGCCTTTCATTGTAATAATGTATTGTGGAGCAGTAGGATTATCTTCTAATTTTTCACGCAAATGGCGGATATGCACCATAATAGTGTTGTCGCAACCAAAGCTGTCCTCTCCCCATACAGTTTCATACAGGCGTTCTCGGCTGATAACCCGCCCTACATTTTGAGCTAAATATTGTAATATTTCAAATTCTCTTGCAGTCAATTCGATTTCTTTATTGTTTTTCATTACTCGGCAGCCGTCAGCGTCAATCATCAGTTCGCCTATTCTGACAGAGAAATCTTGTTTAGGATTGTACTTGTATTCTGCACGGCGTAATTGTGCTTTCACCCTATATGCAATTTCTTTCGGACTAAATGGCTTTGTTACATAATCATCACCGCCGACAGCCAATCCAAGTATTTTATCCAACTCGTCATTTTTAGAAGAAAGAAAAAGAATTGGACAATGCGAAATTTCACGGATTTTCTTACACACCTCATAACCGTCAATATCGGGAAGCATAACATCTAAAACAATAATGTCTGGATTTATTTCTTTACAAGTATTTATAGCAGACAGCCCATTATCAATTTTCGTAATATTACAATATCCCTCTATGGTAAGAGCCTTATCAAGCAAATCTAAAATATCTGGTTCATCATCGACAAGCATTATTTTATATTTATTCATCTAACAAATCTCCTTTTGTTCCAAGTTGTTTCTCTTTATTCATTTTATATCGACCATCAGCAGGCTTATTAGCGTCTTTAGGTATCAGCCAAGTATTGCCCATTTTAACTGCCCCATCAATTCGCTTATCATTACAATACTGTAAAATCCGTCTATCTGATATGCCCCATTTTGCGGCTGCTTCTTTTGTGGTAATGTAATCCATATCGCACCTCCTACATAATGATATACATTATACTTCGTTTGTCCGAAGAATACAAGTGTGCAAATATGAATTTTCTTCTCTTGCAACAGGAGATAATATCTCTTGTTATAGGAAATGTCACTTTCTTTAATAAGAAGTGAGATTTCTGTACAATATAGAGTAGAAAATTCAAGGACAGGTGGTGATTAAATGGATGGCAGAGATAACAACTTCGGTATCGACTTTGCACCGATTGGGCAGGCGATTAAAAAAGCCCGTATTGCACAAAATATGACAAGAGAGCAATTAGCAGGCATCATAGAATATTCCATCCGTCACGTTCAGTCCATTGAAAATGAGGGTCAGTTTCCGAGCATACAGCTTTTTATTTATCTTGTCCGTATGTTTCATATTTCGCTTGATGAGTTTATTTTCGCTGACGAAAAAGTAGAAAAGACTTCTCAACGCAGACAGCTCGATACGTTACTTGATAAACTTGATGATAGCCGTATCCACTTCCTCAACCACATACGGCGTATCTCCGCTGATAAGGACATCAGAGAATTTCGCCACACCCTTTGCGTCGGTCACGGCATATTCGTCAACAGGCAAGCCGCTTAAAGATGTTCCGTAAAGGTGGAACTTCACACCCTCTACCAGATTGTCCTCGGAATTTTTGATAACCTCCAGAGAGCCACGCTTCAAGGTGTTGTTGAAGTTTACCGTGGTCGTTTTTCCACCAATAAGGGTTACAGTCTGGGATTTCTGCGGTTCGTAACGGTCAATGGACTGTTCGGTAATGGTATAGGTGGCAGGGAATAAGCCTTCCACGGTAATATTTCCGTCTTTGTCTGTCGTTACGGTCTTGTTGAAGTTATCGCCCTTGATATTAAACTGAATACCGCCGACAACGCCGTCCTCGGAAGTCTTTTTCAGGGCAATCGTGCCTGTCGGCGTTTCAATATTGAGATATGCGACAACCGTATCGGCGTTCTCAACGCCCGTTACCAAATCCTGCAAGTTCGGGTCGCCGTAAGCAATCATCTTTGCACTGTCGCTGACTGTCGGCACGCCGTTTCGCTTTGCCGTGATACGGACAGAGCCAGAAACGGCAACGGCAGAGCTGATTGTCAGCTTATCGCCAGACCTTGACACCTTTACATTTCCGTCAGAGCTTGAAAAGCTGTAATCGGAAAGGACACTGTTTTTATCGGTCAGCGTGATACTGTACTTTCCGTCCTTATAGGCAAGCTCTTTGGTAATATCATTTTTACCGCCCGACATAAAGCTCGGAATGGTGTTATGCTCACTCAGCAGCGAAACAATCTGGTCATAGGCAGCCTTTGCTCCGCTGTTGGGATAATTTGAGCCGAAGTGCAGGCTGCATGCCTTTGTACTGTTCTGCTGATATGAGCCTGTGGCTTCACGGCAGCCTGTGACAAACTCCCATACAAGAGTCTGTGTCGCAAGCCATTTTTCATCATCACTGCCCGACAGATGACTGCGGTTGCCCTGATACCCATAGAGCAGGGCAAGTCCAACCGCCTTTTTCTGGTTTGTGGAAAGGGCGTTCCAAGTATCTGAGGAAGCCTTTTTCAAGGTGTTTCCCGTTTTCAGCGGTACGCCCGGCTGAATACAGAACGCATTTTCTCCGTCCACAAACATACGGTATTTGTATTTTCCCGTACCGCCTGCGGTATAGCCGTCAAAGACAGCACTTGAATTGTATCTCATCGTATTGCCGCTGCTGTCATAGGTGTGGGTAAAAGAAATCGTGCCTATATCGCCCGCAGCAAACGCCGTTGTCGCAGGCAAAACGGACAATGCCGTGACCGCAGCCATAAGAGCAACCGCAGCCTTTTTGAATAATCTACGAAATTTCATCGTTTACCTCCTGTTATTGTTGAGTTGAATTTACCTTACTAACCGAAAAAAGCCGCCTGTTGGCAGCTCATATATTTTCTTTTTTCGGATAGTTACTGGTAGTAGTTAGGGGGAGAGGTGTGGAGAGGGGGAAGCCGAAAATATGGCTATCCACCGTAAACAGGCAGACCTCGCCCTCGGTGTGTGGCTATCGTTCACGGTCTTTGCTCCGCTGCAAATGGCGGTTGTAAAACTCCAACGCTTTCACAACAAAGTCCGATTCCTGCCCTCTGGGAATAGACTTGGGGATGAGCTTGATTATCCGTTCATCACGAAAGGCAGGCTTCTCCCTCTGGTTTGGTTTTTCCTCCTCCATAATGGATTGAATAACCTCGTCCGTGAGCTTATCATCCTGCATAAACTTCTTCATTTTGATAGCCTGTGCAAGTGACGGGGTAGCGTCGCTGTACTCCATCGCTTCAAGCAGAGTGTATTGCTGCTCTTCGGGCAAATAAGAGATTTCCACCGCAGGACGAAAAGCAATCTGCCTGTCATCGACCATTTGCAGAATTTCGGGAACAAGCTCGGTAAGGCGGATATAGCGGCGTATCTGGTCTTTGCTTTCTCCAACAAGTTCTCCTAATTCCTCATCAGAACGCCCTTTTGATAAATTAGTCGCCAATGGCGACGCATTTTCTTTCGGGGGTCTGCCTGCTTGCCGCTTCATTGCTTCAAGCCGCATTTTATAGGCAAAGGCTTTCTCACTCGGTAGAATCGTTGACCTCTGCAAGTTGCTCTCCACCATTACAATAATGGCTTCATCACGGCTTAAATCCTTAACCTCGCATTTCAGCGTTTCCAATCCTGCAAGCTCACACGCCTTTTTCCGCCTGTGTCCGCTGATAAGCTCATACCGTCCGTCCTCTTTGAGCCGAACAGTCGCAGGGGTCATTACACCATTTCGTTTAATACTATCGACAAGCTGCTTCATATCCTCGTCTATGAAAACCTTAAACGGGTGGTCTGGGAACTCGTCAATTTCTGAAATGGGAATATCCCTTATCTTACTGAGCTTCGCTTCTTCACGGCTCTGGTCTGTTTCAAACAGGTCATCGTAAGCGGTCAGCTCGATTTTTGTTTCTTTGCTTCTCGCCAATGTCTGCCACCTCCTTTCCGAACTGCTCATAAGCTGCGGCAACCTTTCCGTTTTTGTCATAAGCGAAAATGCTTTTTCCCTCTGCCGTGGCTTCAACTGCACGGATGGAGTGCGGTATCTGGGCATCAAAGACTTTGATGTTCTGACCGTATGCACTCTTTACCAATGCAGTCACTTCCTTAGAAATGTTGGTGCGTGGCATTACCATCGTCATTAAGATACCGTCAATCCGCAGGTGGGGGTTGATTTGCCGCCTGACTTTTGACACGGAGCGTAGCAACAGCTCCAGACCTTTCGCTGAAAGATAATGCGGCTGCGTGGGGATAATCACGCTATCAGCCGCCGCTAATGCGTTGATTGTCAACATCCCCAAGCTCGGCATACAGTCGATAAGCACATAATCATAATTCTTTTTAACCTCGCTCATACAGGTCTTTAGAACACGCTCACGGCTAATAGCGTTAATAAGCCTTACTTCCAGACCAGACAGCTCAATGTTAGAGGGTAACAAGTCAACGCCCTCACCGTGGTGCAGGATACCGTTCTGAACATCTATGGGATTATCGTCAATGATGTCCTGCATAATGGTGGCAAGGGAGATGGGTAAATCGTCTGGTCGTGGATAGCCAAGCGACATTGTAAGGTTAGCCTGTGCATCCGCATCGACAAGCAGAACTTTCTTTCCCTGCTGTGCCAAGCTCACGCCCAGATTGACCGCCGTTGTTGTCTTGCCGACACCGCCTTTCTGATTGGTCAGAGCAATTACTTTGCAATTTGACATTTGTGCGTCCTCCTTTCGCATAGATTTAGCCGCTTTGTCAAGGCGGCTATGTAAGAGTAGCAGAGAAAGCAGAACGCAAAAAAACCGCCTACTCTTAGTAAGTTAAGAATAAGCGGCTCAGATGATTTGTACTTTATACATATTCAATTCTCAGCTTCTTGACAGGTGCGTTTGCGACCTTAAATATAAGTTCGTCAACGCAGTCTGCATATCTGCCTTGCTGTATAAGCTGATTTTTCAGCTCTACAAGGCTATGTAATAAGGTTGTCTTTTGGCGACTATCCAGATATATGTGATATGTTTGCTCTCTCATAAACAGCACCTCCGTTTCTGGTTTCATTATATATAGAAGCCCAAAACTGTTCAAAGGTGCAAATTTGAGCGAAAAAAATAAGCGTACCACTATTTCTAATGATACGCTTATCCGTTTAGATTACCTCAAAATACTTCAAAGCATCTTTGATTGCTTCTACCTTTTCTGGTGTAGGATGCTTTCTCGGCTGTTTCAATTCTTCTACCGCATTAGGAGCATCATACATCGGCAAGCCTAAATCTCTCTTTACCTCTGCGATATATGCGGTATGTACTTTGAAGCCGTATTTCGCTTCTATGTACTCCTTTATCATTTTGTAGGTAACTCTCTCTTTTGGCTTATACGCTTCTGCTCTTTTAGCAATATTATCAAGCGGTACTGTGCCCTCACCCTCGCCAAACTCGACTTTTACATTGATTACGCTGTCAGGTTTTTTGTGGGAAAGCAGTACAACCGTCTCTACCGTGGGAGTATGGCAGCGTTCTTCACCCTTGAACTTGCTGTTGCATTGCCAGATGGTGCGGCGGTAGCGGTCGGTGGAATGCCAGACCTTTGAGCCGAAGAAGCCGCCGCAGTCCTCGCAGACCAGCTTGGCTGAAAGAACACTCTTTCCGCTGTAGGCTCTGCCCAGGGATTTTCGTCTGGTGAATTCAGCTTGAACAAGTTCCCATTCGTCCGGGTCAACAATGGCGGGATGGCTGCCCTCCACATAGTATTGCGGTACCTCGCCCTCGTTGGGCTTCATCCTCTTTTCCAGAAAATCAACCGTGAAGGACTTCTGGAGTAGCGCATCGCCCTTGTACTTTTCATTTTGCAGAATGCTGGTGACCGTGGTCTTGCTCCATTTTTCCTTGCCGCCGGGTGACGGAATACCCAAGTCCTCCAAACATCTGCAAATGCTCGCCTGTGACTTGCCGTCAAGAAAAAGGCGGTAAATCAGCTGCACAATTTTCGCTTCGCTTTCCACAATGGTGGGTCTGCCGTCCTCGCCCTTTTCGTAGCCGAGAAAGCGTTTGTAGGCAAGATGCACTTTGCCGTCGGCGAAGCTCTTACGCTGTCCCCAGGTGATGTTTTCCGAAATGCTGCGGCTTTCCTCTTGGGCAAGGCTCGACATAATGGTGATAAGCAGTTCCCCCTTGCCGTCAAATGTGAAAATACCCTCTTTTTCAAAGTAACATTCCACGCCGTTTTCCTTCAGCTTGCGGATGGTGACCAGGCTGTCCACGGTATTTCTGGCAAAGCGGCTCACCGACTTTGTGACGATGAGGTCGATCTTGCCGTCTAATGCATCCGCTACCATGCTGTTAAAGCCGTCTCGCTTTTTGGTGTTACAGCCGGAAATGCCCTCGTCCGTATATACTTTTACGAAGTCCCATTCCGGCTTGGACTGTATGAATTTGGTATGGTAATCCACCTGGGCTTCGTAGCTGGTGAACTGCTCGTCGCTGTCGGTGGAAACACGGGCATATCCCGCAACACGCCGCTTCTGCGCTGCCACCTTCGGCAAATGCGTCAGCGGATTGATGGTTGCGGGTATCATGGTTACTTTAGGCATTGTGCTTGCTCCTCTCTAAGTTTTTTTGGCGTGCCGCTTCCCTCATCTCGTCCGTCCAGCTTTCTGCTCTGGAACGGTCTTTCCATGTGCGTGTCACTTCCGAGCCGTCATGAAACTGGAACAGCAGAAGGTTTCCGTTGCAGACCCGAATACTCTGTATCCGGCTGTGTAGCTGTTCCCGTGTAAAAGCCTTTACATCCAGAACATCGGCTGTGACCTGTTGAAGCGTTGTTTCCGGTATCTGCTTGGAAGCGCAGGCGGCTTTGCCAAGCGTGTTGAAGGTTCCGCAGACCCAGACAATGCCCGTTTTGGTGGTCTTGCGGCGGTAGTTCTTTCCACAGTTATCGCACACCAGCAGACCGCTGAACGGGTATGTTGTTCTCGGCGTGGGCTTTTTATTAAATCGTTTTGCCCGCCGTTCTTTCTCAGCCTGAACCGCTTGAAAGGTCTCCATATCAATAATGGCTTCGTGGGTTTCCTCCGCGTAGTATTTCGGCAGTTCACCGTGGTTGATGACGGTTTTCTTGGTGATGTGGTTCTCACGGAAGGTTTTCTGCAAAAGCAGATTGCCCGTATAGGTGTAATTGCTGAGAATTTTAGAAACCACGGACTGATTCCACCTTCCGCCGAAGCGGGACGGAATACCTTCCTCCGTCAGCCGTTTGGCAATGGAAAGGTAGCCGTCACCGGCAAGGTACTCGTTATAAATGCGGCGGACAAGCTCGGCTTCCTTTAGAACGATCTCGTACCGTCCGTCTTTCAGCCGATAACCCAGCATGGCTCCGTTCCATGGCATTCCTTCTTCAAAGTTCCGCTTGATGCGCCACTTCTGATTTTCGCTTGCGGAGCGGCTTTCCTCCTGTGCGTAGGACGCCAGAATGGTCAGCATCAGTTCGCCATCGGCGCTCATGGTGTGGATATTCTGTTCTTCAAAGAAAATGTCCACCTCCCAGGCTTTGAAATCACGGACGGTCTGCAGCAGCGTGACCGTATTTCGTGCAAAGCGGGAGATGGACTTGGTGATCACCATATCGATTTTTCCGGCACGGCAGTCGGCAATAAGCCGTTGAAAATCCGTCCTGGAATCCTTTGTGCCGGTCTTGGCTTCATCGACATAGACGCCTGCATAGAGCCAGTTGCCGTTTCTCTGGATAAGGTCGCTGTAATGGCTGACCTGTGCGGACAGCGAGTGAAGCATGGCATCCTTGCCGCTGGAAACACGTGCATAGGCTGCGACTCTCTTTTTGCGCTCCAGCTTCGGCGGTTTTGATACGGTGGTTATTCTTCCTGACATTGCGTCACCTCCTTGTAGTGTGACATATTACCTCTGAACTCACTGTATAGCAAGTCAACTCCGCGATATAAACTACACGAAGATATCCTGTATTTTTCGACCATAATTGTATCAATCGTGGCGTAATCCTCCGGGGTTAAAATCCCCATCGACAGCATTTGTTTTGCCTGTAGCATGGCGGCAAGATACTGTTCCAACCGCGCTCTGTAGGCGTCATTCATCACATCCACGCTCCCTTCCGAAGCGATCTGCGATATAACAGGTGTGAGAGCAATACTTTCTGTGGTTATTCCCGTAGGCGGTAAAATGCCGTCCGCAGCAGGCACAGGTGTACCCATAAACCGCCTTTCGGTTGACGCACTCCGGGTGAGACTGCCACCATGCGGTGCGGCAGGCATCCGAGCAGAACTTTTTAGGCTTCTGCTTGGGGATGATTTTTATCAGTTTCCCGCACTGCTTGCAGGCAACGGTATTCTTTGCGCTGTCGCCCAAACCGCTGCGGCGGCAAAAGGAGCGCACCGTACTGTCATATATTTCTGTTTTTGTAGCTGTAGTTTTGGGATTTCTGATTGTCTATGCTAATAATTATTTTATCCGGCGACGTAAAAAAGAACTTGGTGTTTATATGACACTGGGAATGAGCAATCGAAATGTTTCTATGATTCTTATGTTGGAAACATCGTTCATGGCATTTATGGCATTAGTTATAGGGCTGTTGCTTGGAATATTTGGATCTCAGATGATGTCCGTTTTTACTGCAAAGATATTTGAGGCTGATCTTTCTGCATACCGATTTGTGTTCGCACCTGATGCCGCAGTAAAAAGTGTGATCTATTTTGGTGTCATATTTTTGGTGGTTATGGTCTTGAATACAATCGCTATTGGAAAATACAAGCTGATTGATCTGCTATATGGCGGAAGGAAAAATAAGACCATAAGAATAAAGAACATGAAAACCGCAATAAAGGTATTTGCAGCTTCCATATTATGTCTTGCTGCCGCATATGCACTTATTCTGAATAATGGAATTGTTCATGTCAATCTGTATTTTGCACTCTCAATTATTTTGGGGACGGTAGGGACACTCCTGTTCTTTTGGTCTCTGTCCGGTATTCTTGTAAAGATTATGCAACGCAACAAAAGACTTTATTTCAAACAGCTCAATATGTTCGTTGTACGTCAGTTTTCCAGTAAGATTAATACGAACTTTGTATCGCTTTCTGTTGTCTGCATTGTCCTGTTGCTGGTTATCGGAATTTTTTCCACCGGGTACAGTATGCAGAACATTTTGTCAACGCAGTTGCGTACGGAAATACCGTATGAGTATAGTGCCATAGACTATAATAATGGCAAATCGGATACGATTTTAAGCCGACTGCCTTCTGAAATCAAGGACAGCAGCCTGATTGCAGACAGCTATGAGTGTGCGGAAGGTACTTTGGCAGAGGGAAAGGCTTATTACAAGGATTATGACATTCAAATGCCAGAAACATTGTCTGCTTATGGATTTGGAGATTTACCCCTGACATTTGTAAGCCTGTCAGATTACAATGGTTTGCGTAAACTGCAAGGTATGGATGAGGTCGATTTATCAGAAAATAACTATAGAATCTTATATGATAAAGATACTGTTCATGAACTTGCAGAACAGTTTTATGATAATAATATCAATCTAACGATTGGCGGAAATGTGCTTTCTCCGGTGAGTGAAGCTGAAGAATTTACCATATCAAATAGCGATAATGGTCAAATCATATTTGTGGTCGCAGATGCATGGATGAACAACATGAATGTTGATACAATGATATGGAATGTACAGTGTGTGAGTGAAGACGCAGCAAAAGAATTTGGCACATTGCTGGATGATTATTGGAAAAAGAGCGAAGAAGAATGTGCCTTTGTGCATTATGTAGGGAAGCAGCAGGGATATGAATCTTCGGTCACTACAAAGGCGATCATAGCATTTCTGGCAATATACCTTGGCATTGTATTTATGATAGCCTGTGCAGCAATTCTTGCTATTCAGCAGCTATCTGAAGCTACCGACAATGTAGAACGGTACAATCTCCTGAAAAAACTGGGTGTAGAATGACGGGAACTGAATCACGCACTGTTTATTCAAATCCTCAGCTACTTTCTGCTTCCGCTTTTACTGGCTGTGATTCATTCAGTCGTTGGCTTGACGGTGGCAAGTCGTGAAGTTATCAAGGTGTTTGGAGATATGAATGTAGCATCCACGATCTTTGCAACATCGGTATTCATTGTGTTGGTGTATGGAATCTATTTCCTTCTGACCTATGTGGGAAGTAAAAGCGTGATTCAGAAAGGGTAGTGTGACATTTGGTGCTGGGTGCAAACCTACTACTATTATATTGCTGGTGATGACGGCACCCATGCCGGTGATTATGTAGTAGTCGTAGCAAGAAAGAACAACCATTATTCTGCTGCTGAGAAGTAAGGATAGTTTTTTCGAAAACGATGTACCATTTCCACTCGAAAAACCAAGCATATTATCCGAAAATGCACAAATGAGGACAGTTTTGTCGATGAGGTCAACGTTCCATCACCGCCGCACTGTTGCGGTGGACGTTGCACCTTTTAACGATGGATATACTTTTTAATAAAAGGTCAGTGCCGTGTGCATTTGGTATCAAAATAGGTCTTTACTTTCAAAAGTCCACCGTAGTTTTGATAGAATTACGGTGGACTTTTTCTATGCCCGAAAACCGCTTGAAATCAAGGTTTTCGCCGTTTCAGCAACATAAAAAGCAACCGCCGCAGAGTATTTCCACAGCGGTTTTCCTGCGTTTTAAGGATTTTACAGTGTTTTGTACCGAAGTAATCGTTAAACTAATGGGTATTCGTTGAAAGATTGGGGTTATCGTTAAAAGGTTGCGTTTCCGATAATACTTCTTATGAGAAAATCGGCGATGAAGTACGGTCGCTGGCGGATGAGGTTCCGTTCGACATCCCCGATTCGTGGGAGTGGGTGCGAGTACGCAACTGTACAGAGTTATTCAACGGGCGTGCTTTTAAGCCTTCTGATTGGACTGTAATGGGGCTTCCTATTGTTCGCATTCAGAATCTGAACGATGAGAAAGCGCCATTTAACTATGAGCAGCAGGGTGGCAAGCTGTTTGTGACTCGTTCTCGCCAGCCGCTCCACATAGCCATGAACGATTTGCAGCGCCTCCTCTTTCGGCATGACCCGCTGCAAGGTTTCGTAGGCCGCAATGCCCGGTAAGATCTGCCGCTTGAGGTGGTATTGCTTCTCCTTGCTTGCATCTGCATTTTCAGCCAGCAGCGCATTCAACCGCGTATCAAAAAAGGCATTTAGCTCCTTGGCGTGCGAGGAAAAGCGCTGTGCCGCAGTCTCCCGAAAATCACGGGAGAGATAGGTTTCCCTCATCATCCGGCCTCCGTCTCAGGCTTCACGAAGCCCTTCTTTTTATACCCGCAGTCGCAGTATGGGCCGCCGGAGGCGAGAGTGTACTGCCGCACAAAGTTCGTCGCAGCGCCCGCTTCGCTCATGGTGTAGTCCAGATGGCACAGGGCAGGGGTCAGATCGTACAGACCCAGCTCCTTCATCAGCACACAGATGCCGCACTTGGTAAAGCGTCCCTCGTAGCCGCTGCCATCCGGGTATTCGTAAAACTCCATGT
>OLSL01002130.1_pt1 | contig 16628 bp, 13 predicted proteins | sample 1672511 | NCBI WGS metagenome assembly OLSL01 (sample SAMEA3136694, study PRJEB25190) | human gut metagenome | biome: human gut; feature: human-associated habitat; material: faeces | place: Austria | collected 2013
GGCCTTCTTTTGCTTCCAGTTCATATTCAATATTTGCAATGGAAATGTACTCATCCGTCTCTGTCTCCCATGCCTGTGCATTCGACAGTGCGACGATTTCCTTATCATCCAGATTCTCTACATCTTCTACGTCTACATAGAAGTTGTTGGCACTGATCTTCTCGCTTCCGTCTTCACTGGTTACGTCATGATTGCGGATGACACGCATGTTGACCGTAACGCTCGTTCCCGGAACGGTCTCTACCATGATCTCATAGTGCACACCCTTGAACAGGACACTTAAGACTTCTCCCGTCATCTTTCCGTCTTTTACATCCACGATATCAATATCCTCCGGACGGATCACAACGTCGACCGGCTGATTCTGTCCGAATCCCTCATCTACACATGCAAAATTAACTCCAAGGATCTTGACCAGACGATCTTCCACCATAGTTGCAGAAATAATGTTGCTCTCTCCGATAAAATCTGCCACAAAAGCATTCTCCGGCTCATTGTAGATTTTTTCCGGTGTTCCGATCTGCTGGATATATCCCTGGTTCATAACCACAATGGTATCTGACATGGTAAGAGCCTCTTCCTGGTCATGCGTTACGTACAGGAAGGTGATTCCCAGTTCATTCTTAAGACGTATCAGCTCATACTGCATATCCTGACGCATCTTAAGATCCAAAGCTCCCAGAGGCTCATCCAGAAGAAGAACCTTCGGTTCATTTACAATCGCTCTTGCAATTGCAATTCGCTGCTGCTGACCACCACTCAGGGAATCCGGCATACGGTTTTCGAATCCATCCAGATTAACAAGCTTCAATGCGTATTTGATCTTATCATAAATATACTGTTTACTTTTATTTTTTATTTTTAATCCAAAGGCAATATTTTCCGCAATATTCATATGTGTAAACAATGCGTACTTCTGAAATACGGTATTAAGCTGTCGCTTATTTGGCGGAAGATCTGTGATATCCTGCCCGTTAAAGATCACGTGTCCTTTATCAGGTGTCTCAAAGCCTCCCAGGATACGAAGTGTAGTGGTCTTTCCACATCCACTTGGACCAAGAAGCGTCAGGAATTCATTCTCTCTGATATAAAGATTCAGTTCATCCAGAACTGTCTGCATCCCATAAGATTTAGAAATGTCGATCAAGTCGATCAGCTTATTACTCATTGGCTGTTCCTCCTAAAATATCCCCTCTTTTTTACAAACATTTTTACAAATATTCTATATAAAATAGCAACTTTCTTTTTGTATCATAAAAACGTTCTGATTTCAATAGGTTTCAGAGGATTTCAGCATAATTTTTTGTATCCGCTTCCATTTCATTCTCTTCGGGTAATGGCTCACATTCCACCGGTTCCATATCTTCTGAATTTTCACTCAGATCCTCCAGGTCAACCTCCTCCTGCTCTGCTTCTTCTCCAGATTCCGGAGTACTCTCCTGCGTAGTTTCAGGAAGGAACGAATCTGTAAATTCTGCCTCCAACTGCACCTTTCCATTGGCTTTCGGTGCACACAGCGGGCTGTCATCCGCGTTGACCTTTACTACTCCTGCCAGTGTCTTTGCGTATGTATTATCTGTCGACGCAGTAATCTTATATGTATGCCCTGCCTTCAGTCCACTGACCACAATTTCCACCGCATTTCGCTGCCCTTTTGTTATGGTTCCTGCTGCCGGGCTGACTGTAAGACTGCTTTTTTCATCTTTGTCTGTATCTTCCGCTTCCACCACATAGTCAATATCCACTTCCGAATATCTCTCTTCATCCATATAGTTCATCAGAGTCAGAGTCACTGACGCCATTACATCCTCTTTTACCGTCACCCGATGCATGCCACCATCCAGCAGATCACTGACAAAACAAAAATTCCTGGCATTTACTACACCTGTAAGTTCTGTCTGTCTTATATATTTTGCCGACACAGAAGAAATGGAAATCATGATCATACAAAAAACTGCCCAAAATGTCTTTGTCCCTGTCATTTTTCATCCCCTTTCCTGTCTGTATCAATCAATCTGCTCTGTCTTTAGTGTGACAACAAAAGTCTCTGATCTTCCTGCATAATCTTCATTCCTCTCTGCCTGATCCTCACTCACCGGCCAGACAATTTCAAGAATATAGCCATGCACTTTCGGATCATCTGCCAGAATCGTATCGGAAGATACTTCGATTTTGTCTGCCAGGACTGAACCATCGCCTAACTGCTTTTGCTCTGTGTTTTCTGTTGTTTTGTATATTCTGAACACCAGTGGCAGATTCTTATCTCTGCTGGCTGCATAAATGGCATACCTGACTGCTGTCTCACTTTTATTTGTTACTTGAATTTCATACTCAACGGCTTCTCCCGGTGCTATGGAGATATTGGAAATTTCCTGCATAAGCGTCCCTGTCTCCGTCACTTCAAATTTCGCCGCGACCGCACCGTTTTTTTCCGATACCTGTGTCATGCATCTCGCAAAAATATCAGACGCTATCCAGCTAAACAGTACGCTTATCCAGAATAAAACGGCTAATATCTGTATGATTCTGTTATTTCGAAGTGTTTTTCTCTGACATTCTGCATGACCTATTTCCTGCCTGAGTATACGGATCTCTTCTCTGACAGCATTCAGTTCCTGTGCTTCCTCGTTTTTTCGCCGCTGCAAAAAATATTCGATCAGAAAAATTATCGTACAAAATAACAACATCCCTCTCAGTGTACAGACCATGCTCAGGACAGTTCCCAGACATGGGATCCACCCGATCACCACTCCCTGAATTTCGGACTTGTCAAATGCCGGATCAGGTGCATTGTTCGCATCTCCCTGCGTTATGATCTGGTCCTTTCTGATCTCTGTGATACGATGTACTACCAGGCTGTTTCCGGATTGATATACCACAATGTCTCCTCTGTTTACCTTCTGCGTTTTTCTGACGATCAGAAGGCTCCCTCTGGAAAAAGTGGGTTCCATGCTTCCGGAAAGAACATTTGCCACACCAATACCAAACGGCATGGGCATCGGACTCCCCGAGACGTCCTGCGCCTTCATAAAATATAGACTTATCCCCAGTATCAGCCAGAAAAGTCCCCGGGAAATTCTTCGCAAAATCCCGGAATTTATGCGGCGGCAGCTGACAACCACAGCCAGTATTCCTGATGCAGCAAGCATAATGAGCCAGCTTCCGGTCTGCGCACTGTCACCGGTCTTTGGTGCTTTCTTTAAGACACTGCCCGTATTCTTTGACCATGCCTGGACAAAATCCGCAGATTCCTCTGTGCCTGCCTCTTCTGCTGCAAGTGTATGTATCACTACTCTATAGGAAATTTCCTGATGTTCGTTCTTTTGTTTTGCAGATATGTTTCCCGTGCCGGCGGAAAAATCTCCATAGAGCGTATCCTGTTCATCTTTGCCCCGCTCAAATCTCCATCTCCAGTAAAGCGTGTACTCTGCATTTCTCCCCGGACAAAGCTTTCTTTTTTCACTTATCTTACTGAATTCTTCTGCACTCAGCCATTTTCCTCTTCTGTCCATCCAGCCATTGCTTCCGGATATACGAAATTCCAGCGGAATCTCATAATTGCTGAAATTACTGTCAGCCTCAAACCAGACTTTATACTGTGCATTCCTTTTGCCTGAATTTTGCAGTGAAAATGTATAATCGCCCTCCGTCCCAGGTGCCACAGCCTTCTGGGTGTTCCTGCTCTGCACAGTTATTTCATCGCTCTTATTTCGGCAGGAAGTATGAAACAGTTCAATGGGAGTCTCCGTATTCCATACCTTCCGGTCATCCAAAACCTTAAACTCTAAAGTCTCTGCCTGCTTTTTGGTAAGCTTTGCAGTTGTACTCTGCATGGCCATCGCTCTGTGTATATTCTGATCTGCACTCATAACCCCCTTATAAAGGCTGATTTCACGATCACTGTGACAGATATGCAGCACGGACAGGACAGACACAGCTGTCACAGACACAAAAACAGACAACATAAGTATCAACTGACAAAGCCTGTGATTTTTGTGATTCTTTTTTTTCTCAGTAGAACTGTTCTTTGACATCTTCTTTTCTCCTTCTTCTGACCTTCCCAAAAAGCAGAGAGGATTCTGGTTTTTGGAAAAGTCAGAAAACGTCCCTGTCCTGCCACTGAACAAGGACGAAGTCTGACTGATCGCAGTTATATGTATCCAGGTTAGTCAATCTGAGTTGCTGTCATCTGAAGTGTATATCCAATTTGTGTACTATATTTATCAGCAACAGCAGGAGTCATTGCACTGACTTTCTGACCATCTATCGTGAGATCCGTGTTTTTTGCAATGATATCACCAAGAACCGTATCATAGGCATCATTTGGCTCATGTCCTCCACTTACCTTAATGCTGTTTGTATTTGTATCCTTATCAAACTGCCATGCCCATTTGAGTTCCACCGTCAGATCAGCTGCTGTATTAGGGGTGTCATATGTAACTTTAGTATTGCTAAGGGCCTTCATTGCAGCCTCCAGAGTTTCAAAGGTCTGAACCGTATTTAATGCATTAATGCTTACTGCATTTTCCTCCGTACCTGCCTTACTTATTTTGGCATCTCCACTTCCTGTATGTTTAATTTTCACACTGTAATTTACCGGATAATACGCTCTTTCTACGGGACTGCCGTCTGGTTTGGTATACTTGACATCGGTGCCAGCATAAGAATAAGCCAGTCCGTTTTCCAGATATACGTCATTTTCACTGCTTCCTTTAAACGTGATCTCATAGGCTGTTTCCGGTGTTCCTGTTACAGCATATATTGCTGATCCGCTGGTTCCCGGTGCAACAATCTTTTCGCCTGCTTTACTTGTTGCGACACTGGAATCATAAGAATCTTTAAATGTGGAACTGCCTGTACTATTCATGACAATTCCCCATTTTGCAACTCTGGCCGAATCAGTTCCTTCTGCTGTAGTCGTATACTTCGCCAACGTTCCGGACAGCACACTTGTTGTAAGTAATACAGCTACCCCCAGAGCGGCTGTGTTTCTCATCATTTTGTTTTTCTTCATTGCTATGTACTCCTTTCCAGTTTGTGTTATTTATATCCAGTTCCGTGTGGCACGTTCAGAACTAAATATGCTTTTCTTTCTCTGCCCGCAGAGTTTCCAGTTCGGTCCTGAGGGCGTCTGCCGCTTTCTTTTCTGATCTTTCGTTTCTCCTGCGGCAGATCGTATCGCAAACAACCATCAAAAGGATCGGACAGATCACACAGAGTATCATTCCCTGTGTGGTCTGCAAAAACATGGCTGCACTGCCAAGTCCTGCAACTCTATGCCGATAGATTCCTACCAGATTTTCTGCCGGAACAAGCGCCTGATCTTCTGTATTGTTGGCGTCACCCTTTGTCACCCAGGCAAGGTTTCCGTCTTCATCCTTCGTGATCTTTCGGACACGATGTGTTACTACACTCCTTCCATTGCCGGCCGGATCAAAGAACGCGATCACATCTCCTTCTCTGACCTTATCTGCCTCTCTGGTACGGCAGATGATCAGGTCTCCTGACTGGATCTGTGGATACATGGAATCTGTCAGAACGATCATCGGTATGATTCCACCGATTCCGGGCACTTTCTCCATATTTGTAAGGCTTTTGAAGATCAGGATACAATTCATACTCAGAATAAAAATCAAAATGCCGCTCAGAACAATGCCTGCTGCATTTCCAACCTTATGTATCACTGATCGCTTTTCTCTTTGTCTGTTCATTTGCTCATCTCCTGTTCTGTACGGATTCGATAGTATCTTGTCACTTCTAATTCAGATATAAAATACAGCTGTTTTTCATCCCTTCCGGGATATTACTATTACGGACACAGCCAGCTGCTGTGAATCTTGGCCAGCAGTCTCGCATTGTGATACGCCATCTTAAGGGTGAGACAGGTCCGTCCGAGATATTTTTTGCCATCTTCTGTCTTGACGCAGGCAAGTGCCAAATCTGCTCTTGCCGGATCCTGCAGACAGACCGGAATGAGAAACTGAATATTATGATCATAATACTGGGGAATTGCGGTGCGATAATCCGCCTCCAGCATTCGTTTTGTCTGCCGGAGTGCACCATCAAAGAGAGGTACTTTCATGACACTGTTCCTGATATTTTCCGGAAGACGCTGATTGTTTTCTGTCTCCTCAAAAATATGTTCATACTGGGGAATGATATCAAGTCCTGTATCAAAGATAAGTTCTGAAGGGTCCTGTACATACTCTGCTCTCTTCGGCAGACTGTCAATTCCCGATTTCAAAAGATAATACTCTGTATAAAATCCTTCCAGAAACCACCTCTGCCTGTCCGGCACCTGATTTGGTATAAAATATACATAGACGGGCTGATAGTATCGATTAAATAATCCTGTATTGAAAATCGCATAATTCTCTGTTTCCAGTATTTTTCCTTCTTCGTAAACCCTCTGAAAAGTATGTTCCAGATAGCCCTTGAGGATACCGTTGTCTTCTGTGCCGCCAAAACTCCATTTCTCCGGAACGATCCTGGAGAGATTCTGTATCTGCCGATTATAATTTCCGCAGTACGTATAATCGAATAGATTCATGCTGCCTCCTTATGAAATTGTATTGTTGTGATTCTGTAACTGTTCACAGTTACTGCGAACGGAGTGAACAGTAACCAAAAAAGCCTTGCAGACTTTGTGCAGGTGTGATAACATATCCCTCATAGGAAAACAGTTGTTTTTTTGAAACAGACATCTCCTGAGAGGGATATATGTTTAAAATGGATAAAGTCAGTAGAGGCAGAAAGGTCATCATGGGGAAAATAACAGAAAAAAAGAAATATTTTGTAGTCAGGGAGCGGGCGGTTCCGGAGGTTTTGCTGAAAGTAGTACAGGCAAAGAAATTACTGGATTCCGAGAAGGTAAGCACGGTACAGGAAGCAGCAGAGCAGACCGGGATCAGTCGAAGCTCCTTTTATAAATATAAGGATGATATTTTTCCTTTTCATGAGGAAGCCAGAGGAAAGACAATAACCTTTATCATTCAGATGGATGATGAACCGGGAATTTTGTCTGCTGTGCTTCAGACTATTGCACGTTTCCATGGAAACATCCTGACAATCCATCAGAGCATCCCGATCAATGGAGTGGCAACTCTTACTCTCAGTGTAGATATCCTGCCTGGTGAGGGAGATGCTGAGGCCATGGTGGACGAGATCGAACAGAGGGATGGAATCCATTATCTGAAGATTCTTGGAAGAGAATAGTTGCTGTGAATAGTTACAGAGAAGAAAGAACGCAGGAGGAAACGAGACTATGGTAAATATTGCAGTATTAGGATACGGTACAGTTGGAAGCGGTGTGGTAGAGGTTATCAATACGAATCATGCCAGCATCAATAAGAGAGCCGGTGCAGACATTAATATCAAGTATGTACTGGATCTGAGAGACTTTCCGGGAGATCCGGTTGAGAAGGTTCTTGTCCATGACTATGATGTGATCGCAAATGATCCGGAAGTGGATATTGTTGTAGAGGTTATGGGTGGGATCGAACCTGCATATACCTTTGTAAAGCGTGCTCTGGAGGCCGGAAAGAGTGTCTGCACATCCAATAAAGCACTGGTTGCCAAGCATGGTCCGGAGCTTATGGAGATTGCCCGTGAGAAGAATATAAACTTCCTGTTTGAGGCAAGCTGCGGTGGTGGAATTCCAATCATCCGTGCACTGAATTCTTCTCTGACAGCAGATGAGATTGATGAAATTACAGGTATCCTGAATGGAACCACAAACTACATGCTGTACAAGATGAGTACAGAAAGCTGCGAGTTTGATGCTGTTCTTAAGGAAGCACAGGCCAAAGGATATGCGGAAGCAGACCCTACAGCTGATGTGGAGGGATATGATGCGTGCCGTAAGATTGCAATCCTTTCTTCCCTGGCGTATGGAAGGTTCCTGAATTATGAGGATATTTATACAGAGGGAATCACCAGGATCACTCCGGAAGATATGCAGTACGCAGAAGAACTTGATATGACGATCAAGCTTCTCGGAACCAGCCGCAAGATCGGAGATGATTCTTTCTATGCAATGGTTGCACCGTTCCTTGTAGGGAAGACCAGTCCTCTTTACAGCGTAAATGATGTATTTAATGCAGTATTTGTCCATGGAAATGTACTTGGTGATGCAATGTTCTATGGAAGTGGTGCAGGTAAGCTTCCGACTGCAAGTGCAGTAGTTGCAGATGTGGTAGACGAAGCAAAGCATCTCCACAGAAATATTATGACAAACTGGTCCAGCAGACCGCTTGAACTGATTCCGATGGATGAGGTTGAGGGCAGATTCTTTGTAAGAGTCAAAGGAACAACAGTGGATCAGGTGAAGGCAGTTTTTGATAAAGTAGAGATTGTAAATCTCAAGAGCCTCCCGGGTGAATTTGGATTTATCACAGCGAAGATGAAACAGGGAGAATATAAAGAAAAAGTTCAGGAATTAAACGGCAGTGTGATCACGATGATCCGTGTAAAAGACTGACCGTTTTGGGAGAGAAGCTATGTTAATAGTAAAGAAATTCGGCGGTACTTCCGTAGCAAATAAAGAGCGTATTTTTAATGTTGCCGGAAGATGTGTAGAGGAATACAAAAAAGGCAATGATGTGGTAGTTGTTCTTTCTGCTATGGGTAAATATACGGATGAACTTATCACCATGGCAAAAGACATCAACGAGAAGCCGCCGAAACGTGAAATGGATATGCTTTTTACGATTGGAGAGCAGATGTCTGTAGCCCTGATGTCTATGGCATTTGATAAACTGGGTATTCCGTCTGTTTCTCTGAATGCATTTCAGGTTGCCATGCATACCACAAGTGTACATGGCAATGCAAGACTTAAGAGGATTGATACTGAGAGAATCAAAAGAGAACTGGAGAATCACAAGATTGTTGTTGTGACAGGCTTCCAGGGAATCAATAAATACGATGATTATACAACACTTGGAAGAGGCGGTTCCGATACTACAGCAGTTGCCCTGGCAGCGGCACTTCATGCAGATGCCTGTGAGATTTATACGGATGTAGACGGAGTGTACACAGCAGATCCTCGCAAGGTTCCGACAGCACGCAAGCTCAAGGAGATCACTTACGATGAAATGCTGGATCTGGCAACTCTGGGTGCCGGTGTGCTCCATAATCGTTCTGTGGAGATGGCCAAGAAATATGGCGTGCCGCTTGTGGTACGTTCCAGCTTGAATAACAGTGAGGGAACTGTCGTAAAGGAGGAAGTAACAGTGGAAAGAATGCTGATCAGCGGAGTTGCGCTTGATACAGATGCAGTAAGAATTGCCGTGATCGGTCTGAAAGATATTCCGGGAGTGGCATTCAAATTATTTGATGTGCTGGCAAAGAAAAACATCAACGTAGATGTGATCCTTCAGTCCATCGGACGTGCAGGGACCAAGGATATTTCTTTTACCGTAGACGATAAGGATCTGGAAGAGGCAATGGCAGTTCTGGATGAAAATAAGGCAAGACTTGGATATCAGGAACTGCATTCCGAGAGAAATATTGCCAAACTTTCTATTGTCGGAGCAGGCATGATGAGCAATCCGGGTGTTGCAGCGAAGATGTTTGAGAGCCTCTATAACGAGGGCGTCAACATCAACATGATCTCCACTTCAGAGATCCGTGTAACCGTTCTTATCAACGAGAAAGACGGAATAAGAGCGATGAATGCGGTGCATGACGCGTTTAACCTGGCAGATTAACCGAAACAAAAGGAATTCCATCTCTGTGGCTTCAGGGGTGGAATTTTTACTGAGTTTTGACTTGGAAAGCAGGAATCAAGAATGAAAAAAAATCGAAAATACTGGAAGGAAACTGCGAAATCAGTACTCAGAGGAAACTGGGGAATTGCGATTGCGGGAATGCTGGCCTATATGGCTGTAGATTTTCTGGGAACTATTGTTTCGGCAGAACTTTTTCCGGGAGAAGCTGTCCTGGAAGTTATACTGGGACAGGTTTTTGTATTTGTTGTTTCTCTGATCGCTATGGTGTTCAGCACAGGGTACAGTTATATGATGCTGAATATGAGCAGAGGCAGGGAGTTCAGCCTTGGTAATCTTCTGTATATGTTTCATAACCAGCCGGACCGTGTGCTGATCGTAGCCTTTGTGATGGCACTTTTGAGTACAGTTTCACAGCTTCCGTTTTATTTTGTTATGTATCTGGCAACTCCCGGAAGTACAATAGACGCACAGCTTTTGTGGATGGAACTGACTTTTGGAGTTATGCTTTTGAGTATAGTACTGAATGTACTTATCACGGTACCATTTGCACTTAGTTTCTATCTTCTTGCAGATAATCCGCAGATGGGAGGCGTGGAATCTCTCAAAGAAAGCAGGCGTCTGATGAAGGGACACATCTGGCAGTATCTTATGCTGCAGTTAAGTTTTGCTCCGATGCTGATCGTGTCGCTTCTGCTTATGGGGCTTCCACTTCTGTGGGTTCTTCCGTATATGGAAGCGTCTGAAACCGCTTTTTACAGAGATATTCTGGGAGAGTTTGATGAGCCGAAGCAGGAAGAAGTTATTTACAGAAATGCATCATCAGACGATTATAATGCAGAAGCGTGACATTTATTAAGGGCACAAAAGGAGATTTTTATTTATGGATATTATTCAGGTGATAACTGATGAACTCAAAGTAGAAAAATGGCAGGTAGAGGCCGCTGTGAAACTGATCGATGAGGGATGTACGATTCCTTTTATTTCCCGTTATCGAAAGGAAGCAACAGGTTCTCTGAATGATGAACAGCTTCGTTCACTGCATGAAAGACTTCTTTACCTGAGAAATCTGGAAGACAAAAAGAAACAGGTTCTTACAAGTATTGAAGAACAGGGCAAACTGACACCGGAGCTGAAAAAACAGATCCTGGATGCAAAGACTCTTGTGGTAGTAGAGGATCTTTACCGTCCGTATCGTCCAAAGAGACGTACAAGAGCGATTATCGCGAAGGAAAAAGGACTGGAGCCGCTGGCAAATATCATCATGCTTCAGATGACAAAGAAACCGCTGGAGGAGGAAGCACAGGCTTTTGTTTCTGCTGAAAAGGGTGTGGAAACAGTGGAAGATGCACTGAACGGTGCAAAGGATATCCTGGCAGAAACGATTTCAGACGAGGCGGATTACCGAATCTATATTCGTGACCTCACTATGAAAAAGGGCTCTGTTGCATCTGCGGCAAAGAAGCCGGAGGAATCTTCTGTATATGAGATGTATTATGAATTCGAGGAGCCGATCAGGAAGCTTGCGGGACATCGTGTCCTTGCACTGAATCGTGGTGAGAAGGAAAAAATCCTTACAGTAAAGGTGAATGCACCGGAAGAAGAAATCCTTGGATGGATCCAGAAGCAGGTGCTTGTAAGAGAAAATCCGGTCACAACACCGGTTCTTAGAGAAGTGGTGGAGGACAGCTACAAGCGTTTGATCGCACCGGCGATTGAGAGGGAGATCCGAAGCAGTTTGACAGAAAATGCAGAGGATGGGGCAATCCATGTCTTTGGCAAAAACCTTGAGCAGCTTCTGATGCAGCCTCCAATTGTAGGTAAAGTTGTCCTGGGATGGGACCCGGCATTCCGTACAGGATGCAAGCTGGCTGTTGTAGATGCAACAGGAAAGGTGCTGGATACGACAGTGATCTATCCGACAGCACCAACCAACGAGAAAAAGATCCAGGCGGCAAAAGACACACTCAAAATGCTGATCCGCAAATATGGAGTCTCTCTGATCTCTCTTGGAAATGGAACAGCATCCAGAGAGTCTGAACAGATCATCGTGGAACTTCTGAAGGAAATTCCGGAGAAGGTACAGTATGTGATCACCAATGAGGCCGGTGCATCTGTATATTCCGCAAGTAAACTGGCGACAGAGGAATTTCCGAATTTTGATGTTGGACAGAGAAGTGCGGCTTCTATCGCAAGACGTCTTCAGGATCCGCTTGCAGAGCTTGTCAAGATTACACCGCAGTCTATCGGTGTTGGTCAGTATCAGCATGATATGAACCAGAAAAAGCTTGGTGAAGCACTGAGTGGAGTTGTCGAGGATTGTGTAAATAAGGTCGGAGTGGACTTAAATACAGCGTCTGCATCTCTGCTTGAGTATATTTCCGGTATCAGTAAGGCAATTGCAAAGAATATCGTTGCGTATCGTGAGGAGAACGGCAGATTTGAGAGCCGTCGTGAGCTTCTGAAGGTTGCCAAGCTCGGACCGAAAGCATTTGAGCAGTGTGCGGGATTTGCACGTATCACAGGCGGCAAAAATCCGCTGGATGCAACGAGTGTACATCCGGAGAGCTATGAAGCGGCACAGAAGCTTCTGGAGAAGCTGGGCTATGCACCAGAGGATATCGCAGGAGGTAAACTCAGTGGTGTTTCAAAGCAGATCAGGAATTACAAGAAGCTGGCAGAGGAACTTGGTGTAGGAGAGCCGACGCTTCGTGATATTGTAAAAGAGCTGGAAAAACCGGCACGCGATCCGAGAGATGAAATGCCGAAGCCGGTTCTTCGTACAGATGTCCTTGACATGAAGGATCTGAAGGAAGGAATGATCCTTAAGGGAACAGTCCGTAATGTCATTGACTTTGGAGCATTTGTGGATATCGGAGTGCATCAGGACGGTCTGGTGCATATCTCAGAGATGAGCGAGAAATATATCAAACATCCGCTTGAGGCAGTGTCTGTTGGAGATGTTGTGGATGTGCGCGTGATTGGCGTAGACCTCAGGAAAAAAAGAATCAGTCTTTCTATGAAGGGAACGAAGTAAGAGAAGGTATATGGTGATTGAGAAAGCAAAAACGCTGCAGGGATTGCATCCCTGCAGCGTTTTTGTTCGGTTTTATCAACTCAGCAGAGCAGAGTCATTGCTGAATTCCTGGCCGCTGGCCTTTTCAAACTGATCGAGGAGGTCTCTTACGGTCAGTTTTTTCTTTTCTTCACCCTGAATGTCGAGGATGATTCTGCCTTCCATCATCATGATCAGACGATTTCCATGAATGATCGCATCCTGCATATTGTGTGTGATCATCATGGTCGTCAGGTGATCTCTGTTTACGATCATTTCTGTGATTTCAAGAACCTTTGCTGCAGTCTTAGGATCAAGAGCAGCGGTATGTTCATCCAGAAGTAGAAGCTTTGGTTTCTGGAGCGTAGCCATCAGAAGTGTCAGTGCCTGTCTCTGACCGCCGGAAAGAAGGCCGACCTTGGAGGTAAGGCGATCCTCAAGTCCAAGACCAAGAATCTTAAGCAGTTCTTTGTATTCCTGACGTTCAGCCTTGGTGATACCCGGTTTCAGAAGACGGATTTTGCCACGGCGCTTTGCAAGTGCGAGGTTTTCTTCGATACCCATAGTAGCAGCGGTACCGGTCATAGGATCCTGGAAAACACGTCCAAGATAAGCTGCTCTTTTGTGTTCAGATAATTTGGTGACATCGATTCCGTCAATAAGAATCTGGCCTTCATCGACCATCCAGGTACCTGCGACTGCATTTAACATAGTGGATTTACCGGCACCGTTTCCGCCGATGACGGTAACAAAATCACCTTCATTCAAAGTGAGGTTCAGACCGTTCAGAGCTACCTTTTCATTGATAGTTCCCGGATTAAAGGTTTTGTAAATGTTTTTCAGCTCAAGCATCAGTTGTTACCTCCACGTTTTGTAGGTTTAGCGAAATATTTTGCTTTCCAGTAAGGAACTGCAAGGAAGACTGCTACGACAAGTGCAGACAGCATCTTCAGAAGGTCAGTGTCGATTCCAAGCCAGATAACAGTCTGGAGTACCAGATAATAAAGGATGGAACCAAAAGCAACGCTCAGAAGACGAAGTGCAAAGTTGCGGAAAATTTTTCCAAAGATCGCTTCACCGATGATAACAGCGGCAAGACCGATAACGATCGCACCACGTCCCATATTGACATCAGCAAATCCCTGATACTGGGCAAGGAGTGCACTGGAAAGTGCAACCAGTCCGTTAGAGAGCATCAGTCCGAGTACTTTACATACATCTGTGTTGATGCCCTGTGCACGGGACATATTTGGATTACATCCGGTAGCACGCAGAGAGCATCCAAGTTCTGTTCCGAAGAACCAGTAAAGAATCGCGATCAGAACAACAATAAAAACAGCTACAATAAGGATCGTGTTCTGGTAGATCGGAACGTTTTTTACATTTCGAAGGGAAACCAGAAGATCGTATTTGTTTCCGTTGACAGCCTGATTGGCCTTGCCCATGATCTTGAGGTTGGCTGAGTAGAGACCAAGCTGTGTAAGGATTCCGGCGAGGATGGCCGGGATTCCCATAAATGTGTGGAAGATTCCTGTTGCAAGGCCGGCAAGCATTCCGGCACCTGTTGCGGCAAGCATGGATACCCAGATGTTATGACCGCTCATCAGCATCATAACACAGACAGCACCTCCGGTACACATGGTACCATCGACGGTAAGGTCTGCGACATCGAGAATACGGAAAGTAAGGTAAACACCGATTGCCATGATTCCCCATATCAGACCCTGGGCAGCAGCACCCGGAAGTGCGTTGATTAAGCTCATAATGTTCATTTTCTTTGTTCCTCCTGATGAACACAGAAAGCGAGAAAGGATGATCCTTTCCCGCTGTCTGTATAAATTTGTTGTTATTATTAGTTGTCAGACTTATTCGGCTTCTTCAGTTGTTGTGTCGTCGGCAGAATCTGCATCGGCCTCGTCAGCTGCTGTATCATCGGCTGCTTCTTCTGTTGTTTCTTCAGCAGCGTCATCCTCTGCACCGATTGCTACATAATCATCCGGAACGGTGATTCCGAGCTCTTCACAGATCTCAGGATTGTATTCTTTGGTGAACTGAGGTGCATATTCAATCGGCATTGTGGAAATGTCTTCTCCGTCAACAAGGACTTTCAGAGCCATTTTACCGGTAGCAACACCAAGGTCATAGTAGTTGATGGAAAGAGTAGCAACACCACATCCTTCGCAGATACCTTCCTCACCGGCAATTACCGGAACCTTCTCCGGAAGGCAGATATTGTTGATGATCTCTGTGTTGGAAGCAACTGTGTTGTCTGTAGGTACATAGATTACATCACTCTCGGAGGCTGCTGTTGTAGCTACGGAAGAGAGATCGTTGGAATCAGAGAATGCATAGTAGGTGCAGGTGTATCCCAATTTCTCAAGAGCAGCCTTAACGGTATCTACCTGATACTGTGAGTTTGCCTCAGCAGAGCAGTAGATAAGTCCTACGTTCTTGGCATCCGGGAACAGCTCATTGAGCATTGCTGCCTGATCTTCCAGTGGAGCGAGATCAGAGGTACCGGAAATATTTCCGCCTACAGTTCCGTCAAAATCATCAATATCCAGTGCAACACCGTATTCTGTAACAGCTGTACCGAGAATCGGGATGTCTGTTGTGCCGGCAGCTGCTGCCTGAAGAGCAGGAGTTGCATTTGCAAGAATCAGGTCTACATTGTCAGAAACAAAGGCTGTAACGATTGTAGAACAGGTGTTGGAATCACCCTGAGCATTCTGCTCGTCAAAAGTTACTTTGTCGCCAAGTTCTTCTGTGATGGCATCCTTAAATCCCTGAGTTGCTGCATCCAATGCTTCGTGCTGTACAAGCTGACAGATACCGATATTGTAAGTTTTGTCGTCTGCTTTATCATCTGCAGCAAGCACGCTGACACTGCCCATGCCAGCTGTCATTGCAGCGGAAAGAACAACTGCTAAAATCTGCTTTTTCATTTTACTTCCTCCTGAAATACATGATATCGAATCACTTTTTTAAAAGTATAACGCTTCAACGCGTAAAAGTCAAGAAGTAAAAAAGAATTCTGCAGAACATCTGGGCGATATTTAATAAGGAAATCATACATTTTTTGCAAAAAAAATTAGTTTGTCGAAAAGAAAATTTGATTTAGCCCAAATTTATTGACAATTTGAAATATCTTATTGTATATTAAAGATACTTGCAAGGAGGCGTAACAATTATGTTGTGCCTCTTTTGTTCGGTAGTTGGAAACAGCATGAGAAGAAATGGAGGAAAGAAGAATGAAAAAAGCATTGGCAATTGGTCTTGCAGCAGCAATGACAGTTTCTATGTCTGCCTCTGTATACGCAGGCGAAGAAGGCGGAGCAGGAGTTGCAAAGGAAGATCTTAAGGTTGGCATTATTTACATCGGCGATGAAAATGAAGGCTATACAGCCGCTCATATGAAGGGTATCGATGAGATGCAGGAAGAGCTTGGTCTTGATGATTCTCAGATCATTGAGAAGACTCTGATCGGTGAAGACGAGGGATGTTACGATGCAGCAGCAGACCTGGCAGACCAGGGATGTCAGATTGTATTCGCAAACAGCTTTGGCCATGAAACTTATATTCTGGAAGCAGCAGGAGAGTATCCGGAGGTTCAGTTCTGCCACGCAACAGGAACTCAGGCAGCATCCAGCGGACTTTCCAATATGCATAACTATTTCACAAATATTTATGAAGCACGTTATGTATCCGGTGTTGTGGCTGGTCTGAAACTCAATGAGATGATCGAAGACGGAACAATCAAAGAAGACGCAGCTAAGATGGGATATGTTGGTGCGTTCCCATACGCAGAGGTTATTTCCGGATATACTTCCTTCTATCTTGGCGCTAAG
>OLSL01002137.1_pt1 | contig 16613 bp, 15 predicted proteins | sample 1672511 | NCBI WGS metagenome assembly OLSL01 (sample SAMEA3136694, study PRJEB25190) | human gut metagenome | biome: human gut; feature: human-associated habitat; material: faeces | place: Austria | collected 2013
GATTTATTTTAACGTATGGTATCGGTACCCTTTGCGGATTTTGATACTTTTTTCAGATTAGCGTTATGTTCTTCAAGCGTTGAGGCAAAATACGTTTTGTCTTTGTCGCTTACAAAATATTTGTTTGAACTTTCTTCCGGCTCAAGAACGGCATTTATTGCCGCAAGCGTCGGAGTGCACACAGACCCTGTCGGAAGTCCCGCATAGATATATGTGTTATACTCACTGTCTGTTTTTTTGTCATCTGTGGTAAACTCTGTTTTTTTGGCGGCAAGCACATAGTTTATAGTGCTTGTCAGTTGTAGGAGTCCGTTTTCGTCGGCAAGGCGGTTGAGAAGCACGCGGGCAACACCCTTAAACGCGCCTTCGTCGCTGCATTCCGCAAAAACAAGTGACGACAAGGTGACAATATCGTCCAGTGACATACCCGACTTCTCTATTTTTGCCTTGTTTTCCTCTGTCAGAACCGTTTCTTCAAAGCGGGTCAGCATTTTTTCCACTATTGATACGGCGCTTTCACCAACGTAGAATTCGTATTCTCCCGCAGGAAGGTATCCCTCCAGCCTGCAGCGTCTGTCGGGCAAATCTGCAATAAACTCGAATTCTTCATATTCATATTCGTTCAGGGCGTGCTCTAATTCTGCGGCAGCAACCCGCTTTTCCGAAATCAGCTGTTCGGCTATCTCATCCTGGGACGCACCCTCCGGGATTGTCACCTTGTAGCTCTCCGCCTGTACTGACGGCTTTTTCAGCGCGGAAATAATCTGGTCATATGCAAGGTTGGAATTGAGCGTATAGTCTCCGTACTGATACTTTCCGTCTGCCTTTTTGAGCTTGCTGTACAACCTGAAAATTAGCGGATGCTCAATAACGCCTGCTTTTTTCAATGCCTTGGCGATAGCAGGTGTGCCGCCTCCCTGCTCTATGGTAACTATTATGCTTTCGTCGGGTTTTATAAATGCAAATATATCGTTGCTGACAGTGATTATACCGAAGGTTAAAAGCAGTGCCGCCAGCACAATAAGCCCGTAATAGCGCAGTTGCTTTAAAAAAGCCCGGTTATTCTCCTTGGAGAACCAAAGCTTGAAATCAAAGCCGCGTTTTTGCGCAACCTGCGCCTTATCTTCAGCTGCACCGCCGGCGCTGTTTCTTACAGTCTCGCTGCGTGCATTTACCGATTTGTGCTGCTGCGCGCCTGCTGACTGCGGCTTTCTTGCGCCGGACGCTGCGTTTGAGCTTGGATATGCCGAGTGCGGCTTATACGTACCCGTTATGCCCGGATAGCTTCCCGTCACATTCGGTTTGGCGCCGTGACGGGCATTTTGCTTCCCGTCTGAATGGTTGTTTTTATCAGCCATTTAGATTTCTTCCTTTACACAAATACCTTCGGCGGAGGATTTGAATGCAGCCTCCATAACCTTCATAGAGCGCATGGCCTCTTCAGGCTTTACAATAAGCTCTGCTTTGCCCTCGATTGTGTCGAGAACATTTTCGTAAAAGAGATAAACAGAATTTTTCTCGTCTATATCTACGTGCTTTTCTTCAACCGTCTCCTTGGGACGGGGGGCCATTGTCCTGGTCGGACCTGCCGCTGTATAGATTATGCTGTTTTCCCATACCATCTCAATGTCTTTGGCGTAAACTATATCTGCGCCGCTGCCCCAGTCGTCGATTTTCATTGTGCCCTTATCTCCGCAGACGTACCAGCGCGGCAGCGTAATCATGTTGTATGTTCCTACCTCTATCATGGCGCAGACGCCGTTTTTGAATTTCATATTGATTTTAAGGTTGTCGTCAACGTCGTTCTCGGGATTTTGATACTTGACGTTAAGCACCTGCGCATATATTTCGCTTACGGGACTGTCTATCATCATAAGCATCTGGTCGATGAGGTGAACGCCCCAGTCCAGCATCATACCGCCGCCTGCGACCCTGGTACAGCGCCAGTCACCGGGTATTCCGCGCGCGCCCTCAACACGGCTTTCTATAAAAAACGGTTTGCCCAGCGTGCCGCTTTCAAGCTCGCGCTTTACGAGCAGATAATCACGGTCCCAGCGTCTGTTCTGATGGACGGTAAATACCTTGCCGCACTGCTTTGCGGTTTCCATGACCTGCTCAAGTTCTTTGGAATTCATCATAACCGGCTTTTCGCAGATTACATTCTTACCTGCGCGCAGCGCCGCTTCAACATAGTGCTTATGCCAGTTATTGGGCGTTGCGACAAGAACAAGATCAATTTCACTGTCGCTTAGCAGCTCCTCGGCGCTGTCGTAAGCCTGAATGCCGAGCGACCGTGCATATTCCGCCCGCTCGTCTTTAATATCGTATACTCCCTTTACCGTAAGTCTGTCGATTTCTTGGGTTACGTGCTTATAGTGATGGTTACCCATGCCGCCGAAGCCGATAATTCCCATTGTATGTTTCATTGTTATAATACCCTTTCCGTCTTGAATTTATCCGAAACGCTAAGAAAACTATGCCCAGAAAACGTCGCCGTTAAGCTTTTGCGTGGGGACCATTGTCTGAAGGAAGGCAACCGCTTTTTCAAGCCCCTCCTCGTTTGTCATCATTGCGTCCTCGTGCTCAATAGAGAGTATGCCGTCAAAGCCGGTAAGTCTCAGTGCGGAGATTATGTCTTTCCAGACCTTTTCATCACTGCCGTAGCCGAGCGTTCTGAAATACCATGAACGGTTCTTAAGGTCTGCAAGGCTTGTTGTATCAAGCACGCCGTTTACCGCAACCTTATATTTATCAATATATGTATCCTTTGCATGGAAATGATAAATCATTCCCTCAAGGTCTTTGATTGCAGCAACGGGGTCGATGCCCTGCCAAAACAGATGTGACGGGTCGAAGTTTGCGCCGATAATATCGCCGACAGCCGCGCGCAGTCTTTTGAGCGTTGCGGGATTGTATACGCAAAAGCCCGGATGCATCTCAAATGCTATTTTCTTTATTCCGTGAGCCTTTGCAAACTCCGCTGTTTCTTTCCAGTATTTAACGAGAACGTCCCACTGATACTCAAGAACCTTTGCATAATCGGTCGGCCATGCGCAGGTAACCCAGTTGGGATATTTTGCGCCGTCATGGTCGCCCGGACAGCCGGAAAAGCCGACTATTGTGTCAACGCCGAGCTTCTGGGCAAAGAGAATCGCATTTATAAAATCGTCATGATATTTCTTTGCGGTAGCTTTGTCGGGATGTACCGGATTTCCATGCGCCGAAACGGCTGAAATTTCCATGCCGTATTTGTCTATAACAGCTTTGATTTCATCAATCTTTTCGGGAGCTTTCAAAAGCTTTTCGGGATTTATGTGGTACTTGCCGGGATAGCCGCCCGAAGCCAGCTCCACTGCCTGCACTCCGATGTCGTGCAGGTACTTTATCATGTCCTCAAAATCTCTGTCATGGCAGAATGCCGTAAGAACTCCGACTTTCATTTATTTTTCCTCCCCAAAGTAGTAGGGCTTTCCGGTTTTGGCGGAAACATAGATGCCCTCCAATATTTCAGATACTACAAGCGCCTGCTCGGGCAGCGTTATCGGCTTTGTGCCGGTTGCTATCGCGTTGTAGAAGCAGCGGGCTTCCGCCTCGGCAGGAGTTATGCTCTTGCCGTCGTAAAATGCAACGCCCTTGGCGTCAAGCTGCGGCATAATGTTTACCTGCTTGCCGTGCTTTATCGTGTTGAGCACCAGCCCGTCGTACATGTCCGCGCCGCCCCTGGTGCCGCAGACCGCAAATTTAGCCTCGCAGCTCTTGTGCGTATTGAGCGCCCATGAGGACTGAAGTATAATTGTGGCGCCGTTTTCCATAACAATGAATCCGAACGCCGAATCCTCAACGGTGAACTCGTCGGGATTCCAGTCACCCCACGCGTTTCCTGTATTTGTATCCTTGTTGAGCTTATGATATGTAGTACCCACGCAGTATTTGGGCTTGTAATTGTCCATTGTCCACAATGTCAAATCAAGCGCATGCGTGCCGATATCAATAAGAGGACCGCCGCCCTGCTCGTACTCATTCAGAAATACGCCCCATGTCGGGACGGCGCGGCGGCGTATCGCGTATGCGCGCGCCATATAGATATCTCCGAAAAATCCGCTCTCCGCCTCTGCCTTAACGTACTGGCTTTCAGGTGTGAATCTGTTCTGATATCCTATGGACAATGTGACGCCTGTCTTTTTTGAGGTCTCATACATTTTGCGAGCCTCGGCCGCATTTATAGCCATCGGCTTTTCACACAGTACGTGCTTGCCTGCCTCCATAGCGGCGCAGGAGATTTCGCAGTGCGAGCGGTTGGGCGTGCAGACATGAATAACGTCAACGTCGGAATTAACGACATCCATATAGTTTTCGGTAACCTTTGCGCCTTCGGCTCCGTATTTGGCGCACGCTTTTTCCGCGCGTTCCCTTACTATATCGCAGAAATATACGATTTCAACGTTTTTTATCGCATTGAGCGACGGGAGATGCTTTCCGTTTGCAATGCCGCCGCAGCCGACGATGCCTACGCGAAATGTTTTTGACATGTTTTTGTCCTCCGTAAAAATACTTTTTTCTCTATGCTTATTATATACTTATACGAAATAAAGTCAATATAAATGTTTAATTATTTATATTAATAATTTGTTCTGCTGCTTGACATTGAGGAGTTATTAAGATAATCTATATGTGTGCAAAATATATAAAAATGCCGCCGGAGGATTCAATGAAAAATTATATCGTGCATATTTGCGGGCGTTTGCAATTTCCCCGTACAGCTATCGATGAGTACGCGTCGGCATACAGCAGAATTCATGTATGCCGTCAGGCTTTGGAGCTGTTTGAAAAATGTGTGTCGGATTATGAAAATACGGGTTATGCCGATTTTGAAGTTCTTGACGCTGCGGCATATAAAATTGAGGCGGAGACCGGCGTTCATCGCTTCACCGTATCCATGCTTATGATGCTTGCGTTTACAAGGCATTTAAAAGAAATTTATGATGCAAAGGGTTTTGGCGAGCGCATGTATTTGGATATTTTGCAGGATCTGCGCTGTAAGAATACGGAATGCTTTCAGCTTCACGGCGTATACGGTTCGTTTGTAATGAAATGGGAGCTTAAAATTTTCAATATTTTGCTTTTCTGTTTTGGAAGACTGCAATTTGAGCCTAAATCGCTTGAAAACGATACTGAGACATCAGCGGGGGTTATAAAACGCGGGACGCCCGCTGTTAGTATACACATCCCATCAAACGGCAGACTGGATATCGGGCTTTGCATCGATTCTGTAAAGCATGCGAGGGTATTTTTCAAAAAGTATACGGTATTTTACTGTAATTCGTGGCTTTTATATCCTGAAAACCATGAAATAATAACGCCGCCGTCGAATATATTAAAATTTATGGATTTATTTGAAATAGTAAGCTGTGCCGAAAGCCGCGCGGACTTGTGGCGTATATTTGCCGTGAGCGATACGGAGGAGTTTGCAGCGCTGCCGGAGGATACCTCGCTTCGGCGCGATTTTAAACGCCGCTTGCTTTGCGGCGGCAGCGTCGGGGTGGGGTTCGGAATTCTGAAAAGCAATGTAGGCGTTTAAGGAGTGCTTGAAATGAAATGGATATCAAATTTTTTGGAACTGAGCGGGCTTCCGTTTGAAGATCCGCTTACTGCGGCAAAAATCTTTTTGGCGGTCGGGCTGCTTTTGGTGGCATATATTATTGTGCGCGCCGTTGTGTTTAACCGTGCTCTCACGCTGCATCGCGCGCCGACTGCCGTTGCTTTTGCATATGTTGCCGCAAGCCTTGCCAATATAGTTATTTGTATCTTTTTTCACTGGCAGGCGGCGTTGCCTCTCTGCCTGCTCATTTCCGTTATTTTCATGTTCACGACGGCGGGAGAGGTAAAAGATGCGAATACTGAGGAGCGTGCCGGAGTATGGGGGCTTAACCGTGATATTCGCCGTATCCGCGGTGAGCTCTTTAATGATATGACGCCGCAAGAACAGGTGGAATACAGAAATAATGTTAAGGAGTACCGATTTAATCGCTGGCTTTTCATTTTACTGACGCTGTTTGCCGCTGCGGTATTTGTTGCCGTATGTTACTTTTCCGGTATAGGATATAGGTTTAACTGACCATACTAAACTATTCATTTTTAGCTTAAAACCTCCTCTGCAAAATTTGCAGAGGAGGTTTTCGTTTTAGTCGTCAATTTCTTTATCAAAGTCAATAATTTTTCCGCTGTCGGCGTCAATTTCGTATTCGTACTCAATATTTTTTGCAACAAACTCAATGTCATAAATAAGTCTGCCGTCATCATAATCAAGCTCAGCTTTTATAAATGCGGTATCCGATGCCGTTATTTCGGCATGAGAGAGTGCAATTTCCTTTGCTTTATCAGCCGTAATTTTTGCCTGCGGCTGAGAAGTGTTTTGAGACTGAGCATTATCGGTAAAACTGCCGGTGCTGTTTTTGTCGTTGCTTTGCTGGGTTTGATTTTCAGGCGGAGTTTGCACGGCGGTATAATCATTGTCCTTTTCCTTACTGTACTTTACGATATCGCCGGTAAGTGCGTTTATGTCATAATCGTACTCATATCCGTTGCATTTAAATTCAACTTCATATACCATAATTCCGTTTTCAGTGTCCATGTCCGTTTCAAAATATGAAACGTCCGAGGCTGACAGTCCGGCGTGTTCGGTTGCTGCGGCCTTTGCTTTTTCCTGTCCGATGTATGCCTTGTCGCTGGCACTTCCGACCGAGGAGACGTTATCCGGTGTGTAAGATCCGGAATTCATCAGCAGATTAAGCTCGTTTATAGTAAGCTTTGCCAGGTCTTCAAAGGTGTGACGCGAGTCTTTTTTAAGAATTTCATTTATAAGCTGTGCCTTGCCCTCCGTTATACCGTATTTCTCGGTTTCGGCAGTCAGGCTTTCGGTTTTTGAAATGGTCTGACTCAGCACCGAGCCTGTAAAGCTTTCGGTTTGCAGCATTGCATTAACCTCGTCGGTCAGCCGTGCCTGAAGCTGTGAGCCTTCTGTCGGGTTTTTGTTGTCTACGCTTATTAAAATGGAGTTTGCCAGCTCATTCAGATATCCGTTTTTCAGCATGGAGCCTATCAGGGCGTTTACGGTGACGTCAATGCTGCTGCCCTTGAAATCCATATTCCCTATTACTTTTTTCCCGTCTTCGTTTAAAGGCGTTACGTCAAGAATACGTTCTTTCTGATTTACCTTTATCTCTATACTCGGATTTACGTCCAGAGATACGATGGACGCCACAGCGTAATTTATGTCATATACACGATAGCCGATAAAGCCTCCCAGCAGCAGTACAAGACATGCCGCTATACCGATTATCGCCTTTATTCTCCGTTTGCTTTTTTGATTTTCCGTCATATAAATTACCGTTCCTTTCTTTTGGCTGCAATCAGAGAGAACGGAGTTTAGGATATCGGGAGCGGCGTGGGAAAATGCTGTTTTAATTTTATCGTTTATTTCAGTGTCCTTCATCACATTGCTCTCCTTTACAAAATTTTTTTCAGTTTTTTCAGCGCTCTGCTGTATTTTGAAAGAACAGTTGACACGGGCAGCTCTGTGATTCTGGCAATTTCCCTGTGCTTCATGCCGGCTACGGCGTGCAGAATGATTATCTGTCGTTCGCTGTTAGAAAGCGTGTTCAAACACTCGGAAATTATTATATTGTCCTCTGCTGTCACGACTGACCTTTCGTCAGGGTACATTTCAAGCTCGTTTTCCGTGACGTATGTGTCTTTAGCGCGTTCTTTGAGCTTTTTAAGACACAGATTTTTTGTGACAGTCAAAATCCACGCCATAGGTTTTTTGTATGACACATAGCTTTCGGCAGATGAAAAAATTATCAAATAGCAGTCGTGAGCCGCGTCCTGCGCGTCATGTGTGTTCTTTAAAATTGAAAGAGCAAAGCTGTAAACAGACGTATAGGTTTTGCGGTACAGCTCTTCCAGCGCGCCTTTGTCTTTGTCAAGCGCAATGCGTGAAAGGCAGTCGTCTATTGATGTGCTGCCGATGTCTGTCGATATATGTTTTGCTGACGTCAGAGAAAACATTTTTCAGTTTTGCCCCCTTCATACAGTTAATCCGAAATCAGAGTATTTTATTGCATTAAAAATAAAAAAAACGGAATTTTTTTAAAAAGAGGCAGTTATATTAAAACCGCCTCCTTATCTGCGCTTTTTTCGCTTTGCACGGTTCTGTTTTTTTCCTGACCGTTAAGCTGCTCTTTTGCATTTGCAAGCATTAGCTTTATGCGGTTTATCTGATTGACTTTCGTCGCACCCGCGTCGTAGTCTACGGCGACGATGTTTATATCCGGCTTTTGTTCCTTTAAAGGACGCATCATGCCCTTGCCGCAGATGTGATTGGGCAGGCAGCCAAACGGCTGTGTGCATATTATATTTTTGGTGCCCGAGTCGTACAACTCCAGCATTTCCGCTGTTAGCAGCCACCCTTCGCCCATTTTGACTCCGAGGTTTATATAGCCTTGGCAGAGCGAAATTGTATGCTCAATCGGCGTCATCGGTTCAAAGCTGCTGTTTTGAACTACTGCGTCTATCATATCACGCTGCTTTTTCTTTGCAAAATTGAACGCAAATTTATAGATAAACAGCGGCAAGCGTATTCTGTTATACAGCTTTTTGTCCATTATGCTGTTATAGATGCAGTAAAAGCAGAAATCAAGAAATCCCGGTACACAGACCTGTGCGCCCTCATCTACTAAAAACTGCTCTAATCCGTTGTTGCCTAAACTTGAAAATTTCACGTATATTTCGCCGACAATTCCAACACGTACAGGCTTCTCATCGCGTCTGGGCAGTTGGGCAAAGTCTTTTACTATCTCACGGTAGCACTCTTTGATTTTAGAGTATCTGAGAGGTCCTGCAGTGCGCATTTTATGCGCCACGCGCTCCGTCCACCGATCGAGCAGTGCTCGGCTTTGTCCCCGGTTTATTTCGGTGGTGCGGCATTGGTTATAAAGCGACATCAGGAGATCTCCGCAGGTTACGGCGTACATGAGCTTATGCAGAAACGGTATCGTAAGCTTAAAGCCGGGGTGCTTTTCTATTCCCGTAAGGCTGAACGACACGACCGGAACATATCCGAAGCCCGCCTTTATCAGTGCCTTTCTCAGCAGCGAAACATAATTGGAGGCACGGCAGCCGCCGCCTGTCTGAAACAGCATGAGCGCCACTTTGTGGGTATCGTACTCTCCGCTTTTTAAGGCGTCGATAAACTGTCCGATAACAAGGATTGCGGGATAGCAGGTGTCGTTATGCACATATTTAAGTCCGTTTTCAACTACGCAGTGGCCCTCGTTGTTCAGCATCTTTGCTTTGTAGCCGTAGCTTTCCATCACACGTATAACCATATTAAAATGTATCGGCAGCATGTTGGGGATGAGTATGGTATAATCCCTTTTCATTTGCTTTGTGAATTTGATATAATCTCTGTTTATTTCGGTCACCTCATGTCAAGCGCGCCCAGAAGACTGCGAAGGCGGATTCTGACTGCGCCGAGATTTGTAATTTCATCGATTTTTATTTGTGTGTAATATTTTCCGCCGTCCTCCAGTATTCGCCGCACCTCGTCGGTTGTTATTGCGTCAACTCCGCATCCGAATGATACGAGCTGAACAAGCTCCGTGTTCGGATTTTGTACTGCAAACTGTGCCGCACGGTAAAGCCGCGAGTGGTATGTCCATTGGTTCAGCACGCGCACCTGAGGAGCTTTTGCCAGATGACATATGCTGTCCTCGCTTACAACGACAAAGCCGAGCATTTGCGCAAGCTTGTTGATACCGTGGCAGATTTCACTGTCTATATGGTATGGTCTTCCCGCAAGTATCATAACCCGCCGACCCGTTTTATTTGCAAACTGCAGCGCGCGCTCCCCCTCCCTGCGTATATCTTCCATATACCGGTTATACTGTTCAAAGCCGAGCTTCACCGCCCGGCTGATTTCCTTTTTAGGTATATTTCCGAAGCGTTTAGAAAGACACCTGCGTAATCCGCGCACAAGCACGCGCCTGCTGTTTATATTAAGGTAGGGATACATAAACAGCCCGTTGCTTAGTCCGTCTATATTTCCGGAAAGCAGCTCGGGGTAGTATGCAACTACCGGACAGTTATAGTGGTTGTCTGACGATTTTTCGTCAATATTGTATGTAAGGCAGGGATAGAATATTGCGTTGACTCCCGCTTCTAAAAGATTCATAATGTGTCCGTGCATCAGCTTTGCGGGATAGCATGCCGTGTCGGACGGGATTGTAAACTGTCCTTTTTCGTATACGCGCCGCGTTGAGCCTCCGGAAAGCACCGTTTCAAAACCGAGTGCATTGAATATTCCGTGCCACAGCGGTAAAAGCTCGTACATACCCAGCGCCATTGGCAGACCGATTTTGCCGCGCTTTCCGCTGCCGCCCTGAAAAGTATTCAGCTTTTTGAGCTTATATTCATAAAGGTCTGGCAGCGGTTCATGCTGTTTAAGATTTCCCAGCCCTTTTTCGCATCTGTTGCCCGAAATATATTTTTTTCCGTCGGCAAATGTGTTTACGGTAAGGGTACAGTGATTAGTGCAGCCGTTGCAGACCGCCGTTTTTGATGTGTGCGAAAAGGTTTTAAGCTCTTGCTCGGAAATTATGGATGAGGTGGTGCATTTCATCGCAATAAGCGCTGCGCCGTATGCTCCCATAAGTCCCGATATTGCGGGGCGTATCACGCGGCGTCCCAGCTCTCTTTCAAAAGCACGAAGCACGGCGTCGTTTAGAAATGTTCCGCCCTGCACTATAATGTTTTCACCGAGCTCTGACACATCGGAGGCGCGTATAACCTTATACACCGCGTTTTTAACAACGCTTACGGAAAGTCCGGCGGATATATCTCCGACGCTGACTCCGTCCTTTTGCGCCTGTTTGACAGATGAGTTCATAAAAACGGTGCAGCGGCTGCCCAAGTCCACCGGCGCCTGTGCAAAAAGTCCCTTTTGGGCAAACTCGGGTACCTCATAGCCCATTGAACGCGCAAAGGTCTCGATAAACGAGCCGCAGCCGGAAGAGCATGCCTCGTTCAGCATAATGCTGTCAATGGCGCCGTTTTGTATTTTAAAGCATTTTATGTCCTGACCGCCTATATCGAGTATGAAATCTACCTTGGGGCAGAAGTATTTTGCAGCGGTATAGTGTGCAATTGTCTCCACAACGCCCACATCCACACCGAAAGCATTTTTGACAAGCTCTTCGCCGTAGCCGGTGACGGCGCTGCCCGCAATTGTAATTCTGTTTTCGCACAGGCTGTAAATTCGGCAGAGCTGTTCTTTTACAATATCCACGGGATTGCCGTGGTTGGAGGAGTAGTAGGTGTAGAGAATTTCCTTTCTGTCCGACAGCAGAACAAGCTTTGTCGTTGTACTTCCGCAGTCAATACCGATATATGCCTTGCCGGAATAGTCCTCTATGTTCAGCCGAGGTACGTCGGCGCTTGCATGGCGCTGCTTGAACATATCATATTCGCTTTTGGATTTAAAAAGCGGCGGCAGAGCTGAAATTATCGGTTTGTCACCCATACTGCGCTCTATTGATGCGCAAAGCTCATCAAAATTCAGCTTATCTGCGCACTCGGCGGCATATATGGCAGTTCCCAGTGCCACGGCGTACCGCGCATAATCCGGGAAAACCGCTTCGTCGTCCGACAGTCCCAGCGTTTCTTTAAAACGCTGCTGCAGACCCTTGCAGTAATACAGCGGCCCGCCCAAAAACAAAACCTTGCCGCTGATTTTTCTGCCCTGCGCAAGTCCTGCGATAGTCTGATTTACTACCGCCTGAAAAATTGAGGCGGCAATATCCGGCTTTGCAGCGCCCTGATTGAGCAGGGGCTGAATGTCTGTTTTGGCAAAAACACCGCAGCGTGAGGCAATGGGGTATATTTTTTTGTGCTTTAGCGCCAGCGCGTCCATTTCATCTACCGTTATATTCAAAAGCGACGCCATTTGGTCTATGAATGCGCCTGTGCCCCCGGCACAGCTTCCGTTCATGCGTTCGTCGGTGCCGCCGTCGAAGAATATTATTTTTGCGTCCTCACCGCCAAGCTCTATAACGGCTTTTGTATCCGGCTCCAGCGTACTGATTACCTTTCCTACCACAAAGACCTCCTGCACAAAGGCAAGATCTATGCTTTGAGCAAGACCGAAACCTGCCGAGCCTGATATGGCGGCGGTAAACTGCTCGCCGTTTAAGATATCTGATACTTCTTTGAGCATTTCGAGCAGTTTTTGGCGTACTTTTGAAAAATGGCGTTCGTATTTTTCGTAAATGACGTTGCCATCCCGCGTGATAATGAGCTTTGCAGTGGTGGAGCCTATATCTATGCCCAGCGACAGCGGACTTTTTTCTAAGCGCCGTGTGTCTTGATTATTGTAAAGTGTCATCTGTTGCTACCGTTTCATTATAATTAAAAAAATTCTCAAGTTCCCGTCTGTAACGTATCGGATCGGTGCGGCAGCTGCCGTTATGCTTTGCGCCGTCCACGATAACAAGCCGTTTTTTAGAGGCACAGCTTTCATAGCTTATGCGGCTCATGTATGTAGGAACAAATTTATCTTCGCTGCCATGGAAAAAAAGCAGCGGAATATCTGTGTTTTTAAGTGCCTGCACAGTTGAGCGGGTATCTCCGCGATAACCGGCTTTACGTATACAGCGAAGGTCTGACAGACGGTAAAAGCTGCGGCTTCCGCGCCTTGCTTTTTGTTGTATGGCGTACCGCCAGATGTCGCCGGCGGAGGTGAAACCGCAGTCTGCAATAATACCGCGGACGCGACCGCTGCCGATAAGCTCGCTTGCCAGCATGACGGTGGTTGCGCCCATGGATATGCCGAAAAGGTAAACAGGCAGATTCTTTTGGTTGTGCGTTTCTATAAAATCCAGCCATTCGAGACAGTCAAAGCGCTCGGTAATGCCAAACCCGATATATTTTCCTTCGCTGCGACCGTGCGCACGCTGGTCGATAAACAATATGTCGCAGTTCAGCAATTCTAAAATTTCACATTGGCTGTGAAAATCGTGCTGCCAGGACGAACGCCAGCCGTGAACGGCAATGACTACTCTTTTCGGATTGTTTGCACGCAGAAAATGCCCTGTGAGCTTTAACCCGTCGCTGTTTTGGATTGTTACTTGCTTTGTGCGTTCACTCTGAGGCAGAGGCGTTTCGCCCGCGTGCCTGTCCGGAAACATTTTTGAACGTGCATTTATGGCATAGTCAGATATCGTACTGACCGTGAGCGCCGCCGCACTCGCCGCCGCAGCACCGACTGCGGCAAGGATTTTTGCGGTTTTGTTCATTTTTATCACCAAAGTTTTAGATTAGTACCATATATTATATCATATATATTTTAAATTGTCATGAATTTTTTAAAAAATCAAAAGTTCTTAAATGCGAAAAAGCGGACGCCTTCTTTACAGAGGGAGTCTGCTTTTTCAGCGATGCTTTGGTGTAAATATTTGCTGATTGCTAAATATAGATTATGTTGTGAAACGGATTTTTCTATTTTAAATCCTTTAACACTGACCGGATATCCGCGTTTATGCAAATTGACTGCTTTGCAATTTTTTGGGGCGCGAATGCTTCACCGTTGTTAATGCAGGCATAGATCGCGCGTGCGTTTTGCGCCGTCATTTGCCAAAACGGATATTTGATAATAGCAGGGGTATTTGAACCGACTCCGAGCTCTAAATATAAAATGCGCATATCCTGATGCTGTTTTATAAAATTATTATACCGTCGCGACGCGGTATACCATCCTTTATCCTGAATAAAATTATTGTCACACCTTAAATTCATTGTCATAGGTGCGCCGCAAATAGGGCATTTCGGGATTAATTCAGACGGGATTTTAAAATTTTCTTGCTCTGCCGCCATTTGCCGGACCGTCTTTTCGTTATCATAGGTTTTATCGTGACAGGCTTTGGAGCATTGCCATAATCCGTAATCGCCCTGCGTATAAAACAGCCGGTTTTTTGGAAATCCTGCAAGCCTAAATTGATGGTCTACATTGGTCGTTAATACAAAATAGTCTTTGTATTTTAATATTTTTAATAATAAGGTATACGGCTCTCCCACAGGTACATCGTAGCGATTTATGAGAACATGTCTTGACCACCACGCCCAATATTCTTCAAGTGTATTATAAGGATAAAAGCCGCCTGAATACATATCGGTGATTCCGTATTTGCTGTGAAAATCGGCAAAGTGCTTTTTAAACCTTTCTCCGTCATAAGCCATTCCTGCAGATACGGACATGCCGGCTCCGGCACCTATTACAACGGCATCGGCACTTTCCATTTCGTTTTTCAGCCTGTCAATCTGTGCAGAGTAAGTTTTTGTAGATGTTGTAATCGAGTTTTTTAAAAACATTAAAAATCACCTCAATTTTGCTGTGTGTTTGCAATTTAAATTCCTTTACTGTCTGAATTGCAATTTGTGCCGCTTTATCGTTTGGAAAATGAAATTCTCCCGTGGAGATACAGCAAAAAGCAATACTTTTTAAATCGTTTTGCTCTGCTGATTTTAGACATGAACGATAGCAGGATGCAAGCAAATTGCAGTCTTGATGTGTTACATGTCCTCGGATAATCGGGCCTACTGTGTGAAGCACATAACGGCTTGGCAGATTAAAGGCGGGTGTAATTTCAGCCTTGCCTGCTTCCTCTGCCTGTCCTTGCGCGTTCATCAGCCTTGCACAAGCCAAACGAAGCTGAACCCCTGCATAGGTATGAATAGCATTGTCAATACACCGATGATTTGGGTAAAAGCAGCCGAGCAGTCCGCTGTTTGCGGCGTTTACAATGCCGTCGCATTGTAATGTGGTAATATCGCCCCGCCAAAGGTACAGGCCGTTTTGGAGCGGCTGTAAATCTTCAAGTCTTGTAATTCCCTTTTTTCGTATTTCCTCTTGTAGGTACGCATCCTGTATCGTTAGAAATTTATCGGTTACAGGCAAGGGTCTGCGAATGTTGAAAAGTGACCGAAGCAAAATTTTTTGCTCATGTTCATCGGAAGGAATTTCGATTTCGTGAAACTGTTGTTCTTTTAAAAGCGTTGTTATTAAATATTTTCTTCTTTCGGTTTGTATCATTTTATCACCTGAAAAAGCTGAGCAGGGCTGTCACACTGACAGCCCTTGCCGATATTATGTTAGGCGTAGAAGAATCCCGCCGTCATGTCAAGATAGTTGTGACCGCTGTATTCCGGATACTGTTTCTGTACCTCTTTTTTGAAGCTGTCAGCATCTGCACAAGAGTCAGCTATCTTTTTAAGATTTTCAATATAGTTGATTTTCGTTTGGGCGTCTTTTAAATCTTCCGGTGTGTAGTGAGAGGTTAGAATTAAATCATAATCCTTCTCGATATAACCGTTCAATTCTGCGATAATTCCTTCGGCGTGGTCTGTGCCTGCGACAATGGAATGGCAGTCGTGACCGAGCATGTGTGTGTAAACTGCGTTTATTTCGGGGATAGCAATGTCAAATGCTTCTGCGGTCTGCTTGATTTCAAAGTCAATGCCTCCGATCGTTAATTTGCCCTCTTGAATTATATTCGTAATCTTATGAATAGAATTATCGAAGATTTCCCCGAAAGCGTTTGTGAAATTATCTATCAACGCCTTACCGCCTCCATTTTCGGAATAGTCTGCTGCATTTTGCGTTGAATATTTTAAAACTTTCGGCAGGAAAGTGGCACCCGCTCCGTGATAGGCTATGAAAATGCCCTCAACCTCGATATCTTTCAGGTATTCCGTAAGCTCTTTAATGTTATCAAAGAAGCAGGGGGATTCAATGATAACGGCTTTGCCGTTCTTTTCGACAATAAAAACCTCATCATCTATGAAATCATTTGTTTTGTAAGCGTGCAGTTTAATGCCGCCAAAATCATAAATGTTCATCTCACCTTTTTTGAGATTTACGGTTGTAAATGTATTTTTGTTCATTGGTATAGCCTCCTGAATGTGATTTTTGCTTGGAGCTTTGCATCGGCCGTTCTACAATACTCTTGACTACATTATATAAGCGTAGATTTAAACTGTAAAGTACGCACTTTATTGTGCCGTAGTTACCTTCTGGATACTATCAGGCAGTTGCATAAAATAAACGCATAATTATGAATTTAATGATTTATTTGGTTTTTGACGCGGATGTTGACTTCATCAGTCTTGTATGGTATGATTGGAAACAAAGTTACTTAAAGAAACTATGTATTGGAGGTTGCCGATATGAGTGAATCTAAAACAATAAAACAATTACCCGCCTGTCCTGTTGAAACAACGCTAATGTTAATAGGTGATAAGTGGAAGGGGTTGATTTTACGTGACTTGATGCAGGGAACAAAACGGTTTGGTGAACTTAAAAAATCGGTTGGTAATGTGTCACAAAAAGTTTTAACTGCACAGCTTCGGGCAATGGAGGAAAACGGTTTACTGACGCGTACTGTTTATGCCCAGGTGCCGCCGAAAGTGGAATATACTTTGATGGAGCTGGGGAAAAGCTTGCGCCCTATTCTTGATGCTATGTTGAACTGGGGCGAGCAGGACAAGGCTTCTTTAAACTGAAG
>OLSL01002141.1_pt1 | contig 16600 bp, 13 predicted proteins | sample 1672511 | NCBI WGS metagenome assembly OLSL01 (sample SAMEA3136694, study PRJEB25190) | human gut metagenome | biome: human gut; feature: human-associated habitat; material: faeces | place: Austria | collected 2013
GGCCTTTTATACGCGGGGAGGTTTGACGCTTACATACAGAATGCTTTATATTGTCGTCCTATCTGTTTGCAGCATTTACATTGTACGACGGATCGATACAGATGCATTTTACCTGCCCGGAAAATTTGTTCGCCAGCGCTTTCAGTCCCAAAAAGTTATCCTCGTGGATCGACATATTCAGCATAGCTGGATCGACGGCGGTGTTGGAAAACTCTGAGTTTTCAATCAGCAAGCGAGACTCTCTCGTCCCTTCCGTACAAAGTCAGTTCCATTTGTCAGCCATTGGTCGGCCATCCCGCTCTCACAGCAAGTGTCTTAAATTGCATGGTAAGATTATATCTTAAATCTGTCTCTGTAATTTGCCCACGGGGCTTTTGCACGGTAGTCGGCAGTGCTGTTACCATAGCAGCAATATCCATGTACTTAGCATCATTAGAAAGCACCTGCCGTGCTGCTGAATCCATATCAAATGGATTCTTCTGCAGTTCATTCCATGTGTCCAGAATGTCCTTTTCCAAATCCGTAAGATATTGCTTTTTTCGCAAAAGAGTTATCAAAATACTGTAATCCATTATTCGTCCTCCTCGCTTTCACAAGGAAGCTTTCCGGACTGTGCAGCCAGTTTCTTTTCCTGCGATTTTACACGTCGCTCCAGTTTTTTGATGTCCTCTGCAGCAGGCAAATTTTCCGGCTGAATGCCGCGCTGCCCAAGCATATCTCGTACAGATCGATTATTCTGCACATGTTCTCCGGTAATCGCGGATTCACCTTGAAGGTCCTTCTCCTCGACATTATAGTTTGTCATTTCCGCTGCAAGGTTCTTTGCGGCAATAGAGAGTGTCGGCAGGAAATCAGCCAACGGGCGATTATCTTTTACCCCAAGTCGTTCCTTCATTTCTTGTGTCGTGTAACCACCAAACAGCGCACGATCCCCCTTCGAGCGAATGCGGCCAAACCCAGCGTCATCCACGCCGCGCTCATAAATGTTCTGCGAAAGCCGTTTTTCGGATTCCCGCAGCCTGCCTCTGGCTTCTGTGCGTTCAATAAGAGAAATACGTTCTTCAATCAGTTCCTGCTTTCGAGTCTGAACGGCAAAGTAGCTTTGCGCAAATGCAATTTCTTCTTTTTTCGGATCTCCATTCTGGGCAATCAAATAGCAGGCATAACGAGTAAGCATATAATCCTTGACCGATCTCTGTGCGCCCTTGCCTGCAGTTATCATTTTCGTGACCTCACGAAAATGATCCGATACTTCTATTCCGCTGGTTTCGCAGGATTCAATAGCACGCCCGATTGCCTTATCAAAGTTCTCCCATCGTTCATAGCCGAGAAGCGGCATGAGGTCCCGCGCATACCAGAATTCAATATGCGCCTCCTGGTCACTATGTATTACAAGATCAAATTGTTCTTTAATTTGACCGACTCTCTTTTTATCCACTATTTGACCTCCGTTACATTCGCCGTAAGCACTTCGTCCAGCAAATTTCTCACTTTTACAGAAACGGGCATGCTTTTTCCTGCTTTCGACAGCAAGCAATTTCCATGCGTAGAATGGCAGCTATCGTTTTCTGACCGAAATCGTCGAGTAACGTCTTTCAGTCGCTCAGGGATGGTTCTCACACCTCGTTTTGGATTCCTCTTACATTGTATTGCTGAGAGCGAATTTCGTCAAGGCATTACCAAGAATCAGTTCTATAAATATTACAACCGTATAAATTCCCATAAAAATCCTTTCGCTTTGCTATTGACGCAGACAATGAAGCGTGATATGTGGTATTCCACGCCCAAATTTGCAGGAACGGAGGTTAGGTATATGAAAGAAAAGACCTTGAGTATGCAGAAACTGTCCTCCCAGTTGAGCACAGAGGGGGACATTTTACTTTCACCAAGGTGACATCACCTTTAGGTTCCATTCCGCGAGGGTAGGGGTTCAAGTCCCCTCGGGCGTACCACGAACAAAATTCAGACACATCTGATAGATATGTCTGAATTTTGTTCGTATAGTGAACTTTTCGAGAAATTCAAAATCTTACACGCAGTTGGAGGGTGACAGCACCTTGGGTTCAAATGCTGTCTGGTTGGCAGGTTAGACATTCACTGTTTTTTAACTTTTCCATCACCAATTCGTCGATCTCCTGCTCCAATTTCAGAATTTCCTTCTGCAAAGCCAAACAGTGGGCATCGAGGGATGGTCTCCTCAATGCCCACTGCTTTTGTAATTGTGTGACCTTTTTGAGCTCAGCTGCGTATCGCTTCCGCAGTTCTTCTGCATAATTCCAGACGGCTTGATCCAAAACCTCCTCATGGATTCGATGCGAACTGCAATGACCTTTTCCATTTCTGTGATACCCACGGCAGACGTACTCTATGCGCTGGCTTCCGTTCCAGTAACGGATCATGGGGATGAAGCCGTCGCCGCAGTCCCGACAGGACAGCAAGCCGGCATAGCGGTGCTTTGCGCGGTTTCCGGCTGCGGGACGCGCCTGCTGCTTTAACCGCTCCTGTACCAGAAGCCATGTGGTTTTTTCGATGATCTCCGGATAAAAATTTTCATGGCGCAGCCAGTCACCCGTGGAGATTGGCTGCGCTTTTCCGTTCCGGTATTCTCTGCGATGATTGATCAGGGCGCCGGTGTAGGCTTCCTCGGTCAGAATGTTTTTTACGCTGGCATACGTCCAGAGGAACTTCCCATCTCCGGTTTTGTGCACCCTCCGGGCGTCATGACCGATCTGCTCCGTCCAAAGCTGCGCGGGCGTTTTGCAGTTCAGCGCATTGAGCCTGCGGGCAATTTCCTTTTGTCCGCAGCCCTGCAAATACAGCGCATAGATGCGGCGTACCGTTTCTGCGGCTTCCGGCTGAATGAAAATCCGGTTCGTATTTTTGTCCTTCCAGTATCCGAAGGGCGGCGTGATCACCAGCCCCTCTTGTTGCTTCTGACGGTATCCTGCTCGAATCTTTTTGCCAATATCCTTCGCGTAATAATCATTCATCAATCCGCGGACACCGATCATGAGATCGTCTTCTTCGCAGAAAGTATCCACACCTTCCGTTGCGGAGATGACCCGCACTTGCTGCTGTCTCAGGAAGTCGATAAACAATGCGGTTTGGGTTCGGTGACGACCCAGCCTTGAAAGGTCTTTCACGAGAACTGCATCAACCTGTTTTGCCTGAACCGCCGCTGTGAGCATATCCAGCCCACGGCGGCTGAAATTCATGCCGCTGATGTTATTATCGGCAGAACTGCCGACGATCGTCCAGCCGCTCTTTTCTGCAAAAGCGCGGCAGATCTCCTGCTGATTTTGCAGAGAATTCTGCGCCGGATCATCGTCGTTGGAGAGCCGCGCATAGAGCCAAACCCGCATTGCCATAATCTTTTACCCCACAAGCCCGTCGCCATAGAGCAGCCGCGCCAGCCGATCCCAGTCAAAATCCAGCGCACCGTATCGCTCCGTGAGCGTCCCATTTTCATAGACATCCAAGTGTGTGCGGAACGGCGCTTTGATCTGAATGTCCAGGCTGAGCTTTCCGTCTGTTTCCTGCACATAGATCTTTTCGACCAGCATCCGCAGATGCGCTTCCGTCATGGCACCCTCAGCAAGGATATCGTCGATCATGCTGATATCCCTCTTGAGTTTCGTTTGCCGATCCCGCAGGACGGCGGAGATGTTTTGCAGTTCTTCGATCTGCTTTTTTGCCGCAGCGATTTCTTCTTCACGTTTCTGGATCATGCGGTCGTAGCGCTCGGCATTTGCCCGGTCCCGTATCCGCTCCATTAAAATTGCCTCCGTTTCATCCTCCAGGCATCGAATTCGCTTTTCTAACTTGACAATCTGCGCACCGGTCAGTTCTGCCTTTGGTGTCCATTGTGCGATCAGCTGCTCCAGCGCATCCCAGTTCTGCTGATACAGCCCCTTGGTATTTCTGAGTTCGTCCATAATCAGCCTATCCAGTACCGCTTCGTCGATCTGGTGCTGGGAGCAATGCTCCTTCCCGAAGCGGTTGTAGGTGCTGCAAACATAGGTGACCCGTTCGCCGCTTTTCAGATGGATGCGCCTGCCGAACATGACCCGGCCGCAGTCAGCGCAGCGCAGGAGTCCGCTGTAACGCAGGATCTCCTGCGAGGGCGCGGCGCGCACGTTCAGCCGTTTCCGCTCCGCCAGCATCATCTGCGTCTGCTCCCACAGCTCCGGCGTAATGATCGGTGGGAGATAATTCTCGTGACGGAACTGTTCTTCCGGCTCTGTGAAGCGGAAAGTTTTGTTGATTTTGTTCCGTTCGCTTTTGTGACAGATGAGCGTGCCTACATAACTCTCGTTCCTGAGAATGCGCGCTATCATAGTCGCGTCCCAGAGATACTTCTTGAGAATGATGTCCTGCGTGTTGGGCAGACTCTTGTTCAGCAGTTCCAGCTGCATGGACGCAGGTGTTTTTCTTCTCTGCTCATTCAGTGTGCGGGCGATGGTCTTCATGCCGCTGCCGCCGACGTAGGCGGAGAAGATCAGTCGGACTGTTTCGGCCGCTTCCTCCACGATGACAACTTTCTTTGTGTTCTTGTCCTTGAAGTAGCCGAAGGGCGGGATGGTCACGATCCCTTCCTTTTGCTTTTGCCGGTAGCCGGTTCGCACACGGCGGCTGCCGTCGCGGGCATAGAAGTCATTAACCAAGCCCTTGAAGCCAATGATGAGATCATCGTTCTCATTGAACGTGTCGATATTTTCCGTTGCCGAGAGGACGCGGACGTCGTGTTCCCGCAGGTAGTCGATGAACAGGGCAGTCTGCGTTCGGTGTCGACCCAGGCGGGATAGGTCTTTGACAATGATGGCTTCAATCTTGCCCGCTTCGACCACTTCATAGATTTTATCGATGCCCTCGCGGTTGAAGTGCATTCCGCTGACATTGTCATCGAAGGACTCACCGACAACTTCATGTCCGTTTGTGACGGCGTATTCGTAAATGATTTTCCGCTGATTCGTCAGGGAGTTCAGTTCATCGTCCTCGTCCCGGCTCAGGCGGTAATACAGCCAGACCTTCATGGTTCCTCCTTTCCGCTATAGTGTGTGCCGATTGCAGCACACACCATAGCACACTGTTTTTCGAATAGCTAGAACAATCCATCATGCGCAGCAGGAATCTACATGATCAACAAAATCCTCCTGCAACTTTGTATATGGCTGATCTACCGACAGGTAGTCATGCACCAGCATTTTCAAAAATTCATCGAACTGCGCATCCGTACCGATGTAGCTGAACGTGACCTCCGAAATATTGTCTTTTCGCTTTCTCGCCATAGGTACTCCTTTCATAGTTCCTGTTTCATATCCCAATCTTCATGATCGTCCTCAGCGTGACCGAGGGCGGTTTTCTTTTGCCGGAGCTTTTTGCGGCGCTTGCTGTCGATGTGCGGCGGCATGGTGGATGCATCACGTTGTGGAACATCGTCCGTCATCTGCTCCACAGCACGGCCAAGGCGCACAGCGTCGCGCACAAGATCACCGCTGTAATCGAGATCCACGCACACGTCCGGATTTTCTTCCGCGTCTCCTGCACCGTATTCGAAAGCTGCTTCTTCGTATCGTTCAGGATCGCGGTCAGGGAGAGCTTCGTATTCTCTGTCAGCGCCTTGCAGTTGGAAGAATACCTCTCGTTCAGGCTCCCAGCCTGTTTCTCGAATTTTTCTGTACTCTCCTGCATCTCGTTCAATGCGGTCTGTGCGTCCTCCCGCGTCAGGAGCGTTTTCAAGTCCGCGTCCAGCTGCATCTGCTGCTGAAACAGATCGTGCTGCATTTTGAGCATCGCGTTCCAGTTCCGCTCCGTGACTATCACGCTGGGTTCCAGCCGTTGCGCCTCGTCCATCAGCTTTTTGTGCTGCGTCAACATTTCTTGTGTTGTCATTCTCCGTTCTGTATCCAAATTCAGCCTCCATATTTTCTTTCAAGTATTTTTCTATATGTAATTTGCTGTCACGGCATTTGCGCCCGTCCGGTGTGGTGTAGGTGATGTTCTTGCGGCTGTCCGTCCATGCGGCATCGTAACCCTCAGAGCGGAGCAGCGTCAGAAATTCGTCCCTGTTCCCGGCATAGCGCATACACTCATCGATCACGCGCATCAGCTCGAACTTCCAACTCTCGCCTCTGTCCGCCGTGTAGTATTCTGCGTTGGACATTCCGCGCGAATGCCGCTGCTCGTCTTTCTGAAATTTCGGCAGCCCCAATTCCTCGCAGATTTGGTCATTGCGGATGCGCAGCTCCTGAATCTGTTCGTCCGCCATATGCACCTTCCGACCGGTTTCAAAATTGACGCTGTTGATGATGCAGTGCGAGTGAATGTGTTCGCGGTCGACGTGGGTGCAGACCAGAACCTCACAGCCGTCGAAGTATCCGGCAAGTCGGCGCGCTGCTTCGTGCGCCGTGCGCGGGTCAACGTCTGCGCCCTTTGGGAAGCTCTGCACCATGTGATAAAACATCATGCCACCTTCCTTATGGTGCAGCAGTTTCGTACTCAGGAATTCGTCGAATGCGGTTTCCGGCTGACAGCCAATGCCGCTGACGAGATTCTGACCATCCCAGAACGTTTTTCCGGGTTGCGAGACATACCGCATCACGCTTTTCATGCAGCCGCGCGTCTGCGTCCCCTTTTTGTAATTCACGAAATGGACGATTGCGATTTTGCCACGCCTCCCTCCTGCAACTTCCGCAGAGCAGTGTTGATCCTGGCGAACTCCTGTGCTGCTGTGTCCAGATTGGCGAACTGTACCTTGCCCATATTCGCCAGCACCGTCAGCTGGTTGAGATTGTTGCCGATGGCTTTCTGCTGCCGCAGGACTTCCTTCAAGCCGTCAAGAATGACGATATGTTTTCCAAGGCAGCAGGCGGTCACATAGTCGCTCTGGGTCATTCGTGCCTGTGCCGCTTTTCGGCGTATTGCGTTCAAATCCTGTTCTGAAATCCGGATACTGAATTGTTTGTTTTTCCGCATATTCCCTCCGTTCGTAAAAGTGGGTATGGGCTTCTGCCTGCAAATAGCATTTGGCAGGGAGCCGGCGTTCCGGCGACTAGCCAAATGCGATGCTGGCTCCTCCCGAACGGGAGGATTTTCCCCGCCGTAGCGGGGATTCTCTGCGTTGGACTGGCGTATTGCACCTGTGTTTTCCTGCGTTGCCCGCACATCGGCGCAACGTGGGCTTTTTCTGCCGCGCCGCACACACACTCGCTGTCGGGGCAGAAAGCCGCACACAGCGGTGACACGCGCCTCACGGCGGCGAACGGTGCCTGCTGCGGAAGGGTGCAAGGATGCAAACCGTTCAAGGCGTTACCCCCTTACCCTCTTGCTCCGGCAAGCGCCAGAGCCATTGGTCGGCGCGGCGTTCCGAAAGAATGCCGAGATTTCGCTTTGCGATTTTCAGCGTCCGCTCTGAAATGCCGAGCTGCTTTGCAAGCGCAAGGGCTTCTTCGGCTGGTCTTGGCTGCGTCAGAAACCTGCGCAGCTCGTCTTCCATCTGCATGGTCTTTGTCTGCACCTGCCCTGTGCCGTTCAGGATGTTGTCAACAGTCGCGTCGCAGAAGCCCTTCCACTGAAAGCCGTGCTCCGGATGAAGTTCAAATGCAATGGCTGCGCCCTCCGGTGCAAGGCTGTTCTTGTCCTGCGCGACAATGCGGAGCGTATCGCCGCTTTTCAGCCGCCCGACGATCAAAACGCTTCTGGCTGAAGCGCGGAAGTCGATAGAGCCGAGACCGCGATAGCCGGATTTCAAGCCCTGCGCCTTGTTCATGTGTCCGATCAGAATGACGGCGCATTGTGTGCGCTCCGCCATCAGGGAAAGTCGCTTGAGTACCGGACGCACCTCGTTTGCGCGGTGCATATCCACATCGCTTCCGAGATACGCCTGCAGCGGGTCAAGCACGATCAGCTTTGCTCCCGTCCTGCGGATCGCTTCTTCCAGCCTTGCGTCACAGAGCGTCAGTTCCCGTTTGCCCTCGTCGATGAGCAGCACGCGCGTGCAGTCTGCGCCTGCACTCTCTAGCCTTGGCTTGATGGTGTCCGCCAGCCCGTCCTCCGCCGTCTGGTAGATCACGTTCAGCGGCTCCAGCGCCTGTTCGCTCTCCGGCAGGGCCTCACCCCGGGTCAGGGCGGCGATGATCGCCAGCACGAAGGTGGTCTTGCCCTCGCCAGGGTCGCCCTGGACGATGGTCAGCTTTCCTCGCGGGAGATACGGATACCAGAGCCATTTCACCTCCTCTGCTCTGATCTCGCCCATGGAAATGAGCTTCAGATCAGGTTTCATTTCCTCACATCCTTTCCTGTGTGTTCGCGAAAGCGACCATTCCCTTCCCGCCGTTTTCATGATAAAATCAGAAAAGGAAAACTTACATGGGAAAGGAACTTCCCGATTTTTTGAAAAAGTCGATGCGACGGAAGGGAGGTAGCTCATGGACAGAAAAAGAAAACCCGGCATCTATCTTCTGACAGATGCCGGGGATGCCGTTGAATTGATCCTGGTTTGGCTGGACGGCAGGGAGACGCGCCTGCGGGGACAGTCGCCCGTCGAGGAGTTGGTCTCCTTCGTGAACTTTGATTTCTCCACCTATCGGGCCTCCGTGGAGCATCTGTGGGAGGAGCACGACGTGTTTGAAGAGCGCCTTGAAGTGCCCTACGAGGACTATGTGGACTTCGCGCGGCAGGCGCTCCCCCTGGCGGAACAACTCTCGGAGATCGCACCCGTGGCGTATTGGGACGTTCTGCACCACCTGGACCCCGCCACAAAGATGCTGTATGACGGCAAGCCCATCTTCCCATCCCGGAAGGCTTTGGCTGTCCTCAACGCGCTGCGCCACCCATATTTTATCCAGAACCGGTTGAGAAACCTGTTCGAGATCGGCTTCGCGGACTTCGAGCGCGGAACTCAGCAAGACCGTTTCCGCGCGCTGGAGGATACCTGGCCGGGCCTGATCGACCGGGCGTTCCCCATCCGCTTTTTGCCGGAGCTGTCCGGCGCTCCCGTGGGCACGGTCAGGGAATATGCCCTGGACGATCTGTATGAACTCTGCCTGGCGGAGCTGTCCCTCTACTTTCAGCAGAACCGGCGGCGGATCGCCCGCTGTGAGAACTGCTGGCGGTATTTTGTGCCCAAGACCGAGGCGGAGTCCCGGTATTGCTACGGGGAGATGGACGGGAAGCCCTGCAAGCAGGAGGGGGCCAAGCGTATGCACCGGTTCCGGGCGGATACGGACGAAGCGCTGGCGGCCTATGAGCGTCTGCGACGGCGACTGGAGGAGCGGGCCAACCGGCTGGAGCTGGCGGGTCCGGGAGGGGAAAACCACCTGATCCCCTTCGGCAGAACACAGTATGAGGCGTGGCTGGACGGAGCGTGGGAGGCAAAGAAAGCATATCAGGCGGGCGGTATCTCCGCCGAGGAATTCCTGCGGCGGATCGACGTGGACGGGGAACTGGACGGCTATCAAGCCGCGCGGGACACATTCCCCGCGCCCGGCCAGACGCCCTGGCGGGACTATATCAAAAGAGATATGGACTTCATTCCCGGCAAGCGGTTCACGGACATGCTGTACCTGGATTTGTCGGCGGATGATCCCGCCTGGACCATGATTACCGCTGAGGAGCAGATCCGAAAGGCGCGGGGCGGACATGCCAGCCTCCACGACCGCTACGGCGTGAAGGACCCGGTGGACCCCAAGGCCCACGCCAAGGAGCTGGAAGCGATGTTTTCCCCTTGCGAGCCTGATCCACAGGTGGAGCTCATGAAACGTTTGATCGCTGAGGCGGCCAGGATCTCCATGCAGACGGTTTGGCCGAAAGAGAACTCAAGTACGAACAGCTAATGCTTATTACCAATCTTAGCACGCCATTAACAAATTAGGTGGAGCTATTTTAGGATGATCGCCCAGGATGGAATCTTTTTCCAGCCCCAGGTAATCGTTCATATCGTGTTTCAGCTCAGGTGATAGACTCTGTGCCAGTGAAACATAAGACCTGTCATGCAAATAATCCCAGGATATTGTTTGTGTACCTTGTCGCCTTGCAGTAGGACATAATAATATTCAGAGGAACCTTTATTTGTCTAAAAATTTTCCTGCTTGATAATAAAAATACAAATCGTTTTTTTCAGTCTCTCGCTTGGCCTTATGACATTCTTCATAGGTCGTTGCAATTTTTTGAACCGCCCATGCTCCACCTGTAGCAATAATTGCGGCATCTGCAGAAACGGCCTCACTGAAAGAAGAAATAACACCAGCTGCAGCAATACCAACAGCTAACCCACCTGTTGATTTCAAAAAATTTCCGTCTGTAATGACACTTTTAGCAAGGTTCTTGACAAATCCGTTTTCTTTGGTTCGTTCTTCGATTTCTAATATCGCAGGAGTAATTTCTTTTTCATACAGGATTGTGCATTCGTCTGTAAAATCTTTATCCCACGGCATAGCTTGAATATTATCAGAGTATTCCAACATCTTTGACCTAAATCTAACTAACGGATTTGTCAATTCTTTTCGAATATCCAATATTTCATCTACAGAAGCAGAATCAAATGATGGAAGCCGGTGTATGATGTTGTCACTTACCCCTGCGTGAGTAATTTTTCGGCAGTCTGTATCGCTCAAACGAATGATTCTGGACTTTACCGCTAACGCCATCAGATTGTTAGACACCTCATCAAATAGTGGAAAAGTGTCATGTACCGACGCCTTTAACATTTCAAAATACTCTGATACGCAACCATTTGTGTCAGCAAGACTATGTTCAAATTTTTTGAGAATTAGTTTATCAGAACGAAGAAGATCGTTGAGCTGATGGCTCTGCTCTGCTCCAATCATTTGGAGTAAACGATCATCAATGAGTTTAGCCGCATCATTAAGTATTTTTCTCAGTTCAAGCTTACGGGTCATAGGAATTGCCTTATACTGCTTGCTAAAAACAATAGCGGACATCTGATCGATGACACTTTTCCCTTGCCTATAGGTTTCTGTTTCCTCCTCACAAAGCGGAAGAACATAGTTTAGAATTCTAATAAGTGCCTTCTCGTCAAATCTGTTTCCTCTTGTTGATAATTGTGTATATAAGTATACCAAAGGACTGATTAATGTTACCTTATCCGCATAGAGAAGCGCAGATTTGACATACTGCAACTCTCGATCAATGTTTTGGAGCGATGGGGTTATAGCAACAGTAAAGTCAAATCCCATTTTAAACCTCCCACACCGTTTCATCCCCGCAGATGTTGCGGATCTTCAGCCGCAGCGGCTTCTTCTCACTGCGGATCGTACCGTCCCAGAAGTCCTTGGTTTTCTCGCCGTTTTGGATGACAAAGCCGTTCTTGTCGATTTTGATCTCACTGTCAGAGTACCACTCGCTCTGGGCGGCGGTGCAATCCAGGCTCAGGTACTCGATCAGCTCCAGGCCGGTGTCGCTGATCTCGATGGGCTTGAAGGGCTTCTTGGCGGTGGCGTTCATGCGGGCCTTTTGGTTGAATTCGTCGATTTTCTGGAGCACACGGTCACTGGCAAAGGCGTCCACCACCACGGCGTAGCGGCCAAAGAGGTCGTCTGTCCGCTCCTCCACATGGAATTCCGCCCAGTCGCCGATGACCACGCCGTCCAGCACCGCTTTCAGATCCCGCAACTCGATCTCCACATCGGTGCTGTCGTCCTGGGCGATGAACTTGCGGATCTCCTCCTCACTGGTGATGTCGATGTAGTAGACGATGACCTTTTTGATGCTGCTGTCCAGGTCGGGGATGGCCTGGTGGATGATGCGGTTCATGGTCACCACATCCAGCAGCTTGGAGGAGCTGTCCATCAGGTTGGGGACATAAACTGGGATAGTACCCAGCTTGCTGTCGGTGATGGCACCCTCCCAGAAGGAGTCCAGGGAGTCCTCGTTTTTCAGGCCGGGGATCAGGGATTTGATCTTGTCCATGGTCTGGACAGGGTTGCGGTAGAGCTGGACGCCGTCCTTGATCTCCAGCACCTCAAACTGAGTGCCGTCCGCCTTCAGCCGATCCCGGGTGGTCTGGATGGAGTTGAGGCCGATGTCACAGTGGATGAACCGACGGCCCAGCTTGCTTGCTGCCGCCGCTGTGACGCCGCTGCCACCGAAGAAGTCCGCCACCAGCATCCCCTCGTTAGAGGAGGCTTTGATGATGCGCTCCAAGAGTGCAAAAGGCTTTTGGGTTGCATAATCTTCTTTCTCTCTGGCTTGCGAATTGATTGGATTTATGTCTGTCCATAATGCTTGGGCTGGCATACCCGGCAATTCGTCTAAATAAACTTTCGACCGAATACCACCTGTTTTTGTGATATGAATTCTTCCTTCTCGATCCATTTGCTCCATGGTTTCAATTGGCATTCTCCATAAGGAACGATAACCCTTGTACTCGTAATCGTATCCGCCACCTTGAAGTCCTTTTGCTGTTAAATTTCCACTATCCCATTTGCGGCCGTCCGGATCTGTTCTATTGAACCGAGCAATATATGCTTCATCATAAGGCTGATACACTGTGTTAAAAGTATACTCGTTTTGCGCTTTTGTATAGAAATAGATGCAGTCAAAATTGTTCCCGTAAAATTCTGCATCGCTGTGTGCTGTCGCGCGCTTCCAAATGATTTCATTGCGGAAGTTATCTTCGCCGAAAATTTCGTCCATGAGCACCTTTACATAGTGTCCAATGTGATAATCCAAATGCACATAAATAGACGCTGTCTCGCTCATAACGCTCTTGATGGCCATGAGGTTCTCATACATCCAGTTGAGGTACTTCTCCTTGTCCCACACATCGCCGTACATCTTCTCCTCAAAGGCTTTCAGCTCGGCGATGTCCAGTTCCTGCTCCGCCTGGGCGATGGCCTCGGCCACCTTGGGATTCCGGCGGATGTAGACCTTCTTGGCATAGTCGGCGCCGCTGGCAAAGGGCGGGTCGATGTAGACCAAGTCCACCTGGATGCCCCGGTCCTTCAGATAGGCGCAGGCGGAGACGCACTCTCCCCGGATCACCAGGTTTCCGTCCGGGTTCTCGCCCACCGTCTCCTGCTCCTCCATCTCGTACAGGGGCATCCCCCGCTGGAGCACCATGGACACATCGTCCGCCCCCTTGTATTTGAGGATGCGGTTGAAGTTGCCCAGCACGGCCTGCCCCTCAACGGGTTCGGGGACAAAGGGAACATATTTAATCGGCATGGTTAGGCACCTCCTGGAACTGTTGTGCAATTAGATAATCTCTATATTCGTCATAAGTAATAGCGCTTCCTGGAAAAAATTTATTCATCTTGTTCCTTAAACGTTTATCATTAGAAATCAGTATGCACTCATGATATATAGTAGCTTCTGCAATTGTGGCATCGCGTTTATGATGGTTGTTGTTGTTATAAATAGCATAAAACATATCTGTCCGAGAACCATTATCTTCAAGTATGCGCATACTCCCATCTAAAAGCCAAAAATTAGGGTACAGTAAACTGACGCATGAAAGCCTGGAAAACTTAAGTGCCTCCATTATTTCAAAAGTCTCTGCTTGGGGTGACTTCCATGCATCTGCATTACTATATTTCATTGTCCTATCTGGGACACCATTCAATTCCCTTGCCTGTACGATTGTTATAAAATAACGGTGCCCGTGGCAATATGCTATGCTACATAAGTTTTTCATATTATCGTCCAAAGTAAGCTGATTAAGCGCTTGTGTATCCCATACATAATTTTTTAAAAATCCATTTTTATTGGGTTCGATAAACTCCATCTGTTATCCTCCAAAAAACTCACAAATTTTCTTATGTGTCAGCACAAGCCGCTCCCGCTCCGGCATACTGTCCTCTAAGTACAGATACTCGAACCGCTCATAACCGAAGGCGGCGTTGTTCTGACGGAGGAACTCCGTCTCCATAAAAGTCCGCTTGTCCTTGAACTTGGGATCGCTGGCATAGATTTTGCCCTTGGTCTCGGCAATCAGCACCTTGTTGATCACATCGTCCTTCCGCTGGAGAATCAGGAAGTCCGGAGTGTATATCCCCACATACTCCCAGCCGCCCCCGCTGTTCCGGTAGCACTTGATCTTAAACTCGGTCAGCGCCCGGTCACCGTTATAGTAGACCTCCAGCCCCAATCCTTCCACCTCCGGGAAGGTGAGTACCTCATTCAGGAAATCCTGTTCAAAGGGGCTGTCAGTGTGGTAGGGCAGATAGTGGAAGGAGTGATCCTTCTGGGGGTGGGAGGAATTCTGCTTTCGGAGCGTGGCCGCGATCGCCCGATTTGCCGCGCTGTCATCTGCCTCCAGAGCCAGAATTGCCGCCTGAATGTCCGGCTTCATTTTCAGTTTACCCTGGTCGTCCAGGATGATCTTCTCCACCTGCTCCTGTTTGGGGCAGTAGGCATCCGGAGTCGTTGTCTCTACCACCGGCGTGAAGTTCGCAATATTCAGCAAGCTGGCCGACTGGGGGATGCGCTCCTCCTTCGTCTCAAAGGAGCGGCTGTCGCAGAACGCCTTCCGGATATTTGCCTCCACCGCGGCCCGGTTGTACTTAGAACTGAAACAGCGGCCCGCTCCCCGCAGATAAGTAATCTTCTGAAATACCTCCCGCAGGACACAGTCATAGGGGCGCAGCTGTTCCATGGTGAGGGTTCCCAGGGAACTACGGACGATTCCATAGAGCCAAGGGTAGTAGACAGCAGGAGTGTCGCCGCGCTCCGCGTCGTCCACCGTCCGCTCCAGCACCTCCATGGTGAGGTCGGTGGTCTTGATCACTCCGGCAACTGTCTGCGTGTTTTTACAGGCGTCGGGCAGATTTTCCTCTGGCCGGGCCTTCTCTGCGATCAGCGTCTCATAGCGGATCTTCAACTGATAGAAGTCCACCTTGGGGAGCCGAAGGTACTTCGTCCGGTCGTAGCGGTTCAGCTTGGTCTTGTGGTGATCCGCATCGGTAAACTCCTGGAGGGAGATATGGTGCTGTTTCTGCAGTTGGCTGTTGAGTTTGTCCGCGTTGCTGCTGTTGAGGTAGACGAGTGCGGTCTCCGGGGCGTCCTTCTGCACCTGGCGCAGGCAGCGGCAGGCCGTCTGGAGCACCATGTTTTTGGGACAGTCCCCCTCCTGGGAGAGGATGATCCCCGTCAGACTGCGGCAGTCCCAGCCCTCTTTCCCGATCTGCACCAACAGAACGATGCGGACCTTGGAAAAGGGCTGATCCAGACTGTCAAATTCCATCTGGCTGTCTGCCGGCTGAGGGTACTGCTTGTTGCCTTTGTGAAATTTCAGGATGCAGTCGGCGGACAGGCCGTATTCCGCCGTGATGCCGGCTGCCAGAGGATAGACCATCTCCTCCAGCTTTTCGATGGTTCCGCAGTAGATGCCCAGCTTGGCACAAGTCCCGTCCGGGTAGACCGTGTCTTTATAATTGTCCAGAAACTCCCGAACGCCTCGGTCGATGATCCGTCCGCTGTCAGGCAGCTCCGCGATCTTCACGATGGGTCTTTTGAGAAAATTCCCCACGCCATCGATCAGCGGATAGTAGTAGACGATGTTGGAGATCTCCGCAGAGGAGACGGAGAGGCCATCCGTCACCTGGATCTTTTCCGCTTTTTCCAGATAGGGGGTACCGGAGAAACCGACAACGGAATTGATGGTCTGATTTTCCGCCCACTTGTTGACCACTGCGCGGAGCTTGATCTCATCGCTGACCGCGTGGTGGACCTCGTCAATGAACACGGACAGGGCGGGCAGCTTTCCGATCAGGTTTCGCAGCTCGTTGGCCTGCCGGTCCTTTTCATCGTCGCTCTCCTCAAACATGCTGATCTGTCCGGCCTTTTCCTGGATGCGATCCAGGATCACCTTCTCCGCATTGGTCACAGCTACCAGGCCGAACAGCTCAGACAGCGGCTGGTGGTTAGCAATCTTCTGCACGTTGGGATTTTTCGTTTTATTAGACTTCTTCGCCGTCTTGGACTGATCCAGCACCTCAAAGGACAGTAGCCGCTTGATCTCCGATGCCGCCGGCTCCGGGATCACCCAGGTGGGGTCAAACCGCTGGATGGTCTTCAAACTTGGCACCACGGAGGACTTCAGGCCGGAGGGAGCGAAGATCATAAAGTTATGGGCAAAGGCTGGGTTATTCGGTTCATTTCTGGCAAAATACAGATCCAGGTAGATGAATGCCGCCATCAGATAGGTCTTTCCCGCCCCCATGGGGAGACTGAACAGGTAGTCTGTATAGGACACCCCATAGAAGGCCTTCTGGAAGAATATTTCATAATCAATACTCTCCGGGTCTTTGCGGATCTGCTTTTCCAGCATTTCGGAAACCTGTTCCCCGCTGTCATTTTTTAGACGGGCATATTCAAACAGCGCCGCAGCAGCAGGATGGGCAGCCAGAAAGTCACGGATGCTGGCGGAAATTTCCTCCTGCTCCAAGTCCAGGGTATTGAATGCCCCCTGGCAAAATAACTGCGAGAGCGGCACACATCCACAGGCGATTTTCAGGTACAGATATGTCTTGATGGCATCCACCTGGGCGTCACGCATCTGGTTTGTCTGCTCAATATATTTCACGACCTCCCGCGCAGTACAAGCAGGGGAGGAAAACCAACGGTCCCGTGCATTGGTGAT
>OLSL01002160.1_pt1 | contig 16463 bp, 10 predicted proteins | sample 1672511 | NCBI WGS metagenome assembly OLSL01 (sample SAMEA3136694, study PRJEB25190) | human gut metagenome | biome: human gut; feature: human-associated habitat; material: faeces | place: Austria | collected 2013
ATCAGCTGAAGCGGAAACGCGTTCAGTTACATCCGGAAAGACTGATCAGCTCTTATCGGAATGCGTGGTCAGATGAGCCGGAATTTGCAAATGATACACATTATTCAAAATATTATGATGGCATGTATGTTTTATTTAAGACAGGGATGCGTATTTCAGAATTTACAGGTTTGACGCTATCAGATCTGGATATGAAGAACAGAACCATCAATATCGATCATCAGTTACAGAAGAAAGGAACACTGGTTTATATTGATACTACTAAAACGTATGCAGGAAAAAGAGTGATTCCTATGACGGATGGTGTGTATGAGGCATTTAAAAATATTTTAGCGGCAAGACCTAAATTTAAAGTTGAACCGATGATTGATGGATATTCTGGTTTCCTCTGGTTTGACAAAGATGGAAAACCGATGGTGGCCATGCACTGGGAGAAGTATTTTAAGCATGCAGTGGATAGATATAATAGTATTTATCGAGTGCAGCTTCCGAAGATTACTCTTCATGTGTGTCGACATACTTACTGTAGCAATATGGCGAAGTCTGGTATGAATCCGAAAGTGCTTCAGTATTTGATGGGGCATAGCGATATATCGGTAACTTTGAATACTTATACACATTTGAAATTGGATGATGCGAAGGAAGAAATGGAAAAGCTGGCCAAGGCACAGGAAGCAACAATGGCAGTAGAAAGAGCTGAAGGAAAGTCGGATTTACACAGTTTGAGGGGACGCAAACGTGCATAAATAAAGGATTTGTGGCATAGTGCCACATATATTTTTTCAGTGTAATCTGCCATGGACAATAGTCAAATGCCGGAAAATCTGAAACTGTGTAAAACGGGTTTTTGAGGGTGATTTTACACAGTTGATGGGAAAAGAGCACCAAAATACGCTGTGAAAAGCCGAAAAAAGAAAAATATTTTGAAATGTGAAAATGACGGAAAGCCGCATAAAACCTAGATAAAATCAAAATTGACCGAGATATGACAGGAGGAAAAAATAGTGATAAGAGTGTTATTCATCTGCCACGGCAACATTTAAAGTATGGCGAGAAAGACTTGATTTTGTAGGATTTTCTAGATAGAAACAAATAATTTACACCTTATTTATACCTTTGGAAGACCGAATCGGAATAATTAAAAAAGTTGTCATAATTCAATTGGTCAAAAAATAATACTACACTCAAAATCAATTAAAGAATCAATCGTAAAAAAATACGATTGATTCTTTAATTGATTTTGCATATAATATAATTATTATGGTTGGAAAGGGAACGATTACTATGCGTGAAACAAGAATATTAGAATTCAAGGAAACGATTACGAATACTTTTTTGAAAACAGTTAGTGCCTTTTCGAATTACAATGGTGGAACAATTCTTTTTGGGGTTGATGATAATGGAAATGTGAAAGGATTGCCAGATGTAAAACAGGCCTGTCTGGATATCGAAAATAAAATCAATGACAGCATATCACCTCAACCAAACTATACACTTGAAATACAGAACAATGACCAGACGATAAAACTTACTGTAAAAAGTGGTCTTCAAAAACCGTATTTATATAAATCAAAAGCATACAAACGAAATGATACAGCAACGATAGAGGTAGATACATTGGAATTTTCAAGGCTTGTATTAGATGGAAAAAATATTAGCTTCGAAGAATTACCTTGTAAAGATCAGGAGCTATCTTTTGAAATTTTACAGTGTAAACTGAAAGAAAATATTTACATTGAAACTTTCAATCAAGATACTTTAAAGACATTGAACCTGTATGACAATATAAATGGTTATAATAATGCAGCGGGACTTTTGGCAGATAAAAATCATTTTTCAGGAATTGATATTGTTAAGTTTGGTGAGAATATCAGTATTATTCAAAAAAGAGTAACGTTTGAACATATATCGGTTTTAGAAATATATGAAAAAGCACTTGCTGTATTTAGAGATTATTACCAATATGAAGTAATACAGGGGGCTGACAGAAAAATGGTAGAGAAAATACCGGAAGCAGCTTTCAGAGAAGCAATTGCAAATGCTTTGATTCATAGGGTATGGGATATTAATTCACACATCAGAGTTTCTATGTTTGATGATAGAATAGAAGTAGTGTCTCCTGGTGGATTGCCGGCTGGAATAACGGCAGAAGAATATTTATCAGGTAAACTATCTATTTTAAGAAATAGAAATCTTGCAAATGTATTTTACAGACTGGGATTAGTAGAGATATTTGGAACAGGAATTACACGAATCAAACAACTATATGCAGAGAGTTTGATAAAACCAGAATTTGAAGTGTCAGAAAATGCTATAAAAATTGTACTACCGATATTTGAAACGAATGTCAATTTAACCGAAGACGAAAAAGTGATTTACAAATTTTTAAGTAAGACGATGCTGAAACCAATAAGTGAAATTGCACCATATGTCCCATTTGGCAAATCAAAAACAACACAATTACTGAAAGCTATGGAGAAAAAAGGTGTGATTGCAGTTGAAGGAAAAGGCAGAGGAACAAAATATATCATTAAGTGATTGAGAACATAGCGGGTTCAAATTACACAATCTTTCAATAACACAAGGAGAAAATCATATGATAAAAATTTTATTTTTATGCCATGGCACTCTTTGAATTTGGAGATTATTCGTATCAGGAGATAACATTAAAGGAGAAATTGCTGGAGGTGTTATCGTATTTGTTGCGGATAGGTGATTTCAAGCAGTATGCCGGAAAGACTATCCTAAATAATGTTTATATGGACCTGCGAGGGAAAAAGCCTGTATTTAAGAGAACCAAGACGGCTATGGAAAGAAATAATATATTTGCAACAATCAGAAGGTATGCAAAGAAGCTAAAGCCGCAGTATAATGGAGATGTATATCTGGAAACGGTCAGATGTTATTTCGATATATCGCAAGAAAATCTGGAAAAGTGCCGATATACATATCAAGGGAACGAAACATACGCCTTTCTGATGTCGGATAAATATATTATGGCACTATATACGCATTGTCTGGTGACGAGGAAGAAGGCTGCTATGCAGGGGACACAGATTGAAGGATTTACAGAAAAAGAGTATGGAATGGTTAGGCTTAAGAATGTGGGGGATGTTTTGTTTCAGGCATTGTTGCTTGATAATGTGAGATTTGAAAATGACAAGATATGTACGGAATTTTGCACTTGTTTTTGGGGATTAGGAAAAGTACGTCAAATCGGTATTTGAGGAGGGCTATGATGGAATGATTTACTGTGCAATTATTCTTTCAATTTTATTCCTGCTTAGTGGGATTATGAGTAGGTAAGTGTTATTGATTATTGCATCAGTATTATTTGCACCAAGTCATATTGTAACTTCATATAGAAATGCAAAATGAGATTTGCAACTTGGTATTTGTAAGTTAAAAATAGATGAAAATGTTTTATTGTGCAAAGGAGTGTGTAATATGAGCGAAAATTTTAATAGTCATATTGCCTGTGAAGGTACGGATAATGATATTAATTGGGTTTGCAAAGTCTGTAAAGATTTGCCGAATTATGCGGGAATGTACTTGTATCAACGAGAAAGAGAAAAAAATCAGTTGAAAAACGTAAAGGATAGACGTGCTGATTTAATACTGCTGAAATATTATTATGCCTTGCTGCACCTGTTGGACAAGATACATGAGCTTCATGAATGTCCTAATCCGGAAAATGATGTACCAAAATACGCAGACCGGAAATGCTCAACACCAGAATGTTTTGTTTATTATCGATATATATATAATACTTATGCGAGCATTTTGATGACAGAAAAGGGACTTAATCAGATTAATCTAAGATGTGATATTTGTTCTGTTTTACCTTATACTATTTTTAGTGACTTAGAAATGATTGCTAAAAATATGCATAGTGATGATATGGAGAAAACACAAAAATTAGAGATAGAAGCAGTAATCGCAGATTATTATTTAGAAGCGGTTGGTTCTTGTGAACAGTGGGATGAGTGTCCGAGCGGAGTGGACTGGTTGGAATTGATAAAAAGTGTTCAGTTGTTAAGGAAATATCTGGAAAAAAAAGATCGTAAGGAACTTCAAATTAGTCTGAACGAATGGAACAGAGTACGGTCTATCGACAACATTCTGAACACTGAAATAAAAACAACTTGTAGAGACTTTCAGACGAAGAACATTCCGTTATGTGTATTGGAAAAGAAAACGCTTGTGTATATGGATTTTGGCGTTTATCAACTATATGAGAGTAATGAAGTTTTCCACACACAACTGGATAATTATGCCGAAATGGATGAAATTCAATTTGTGTATAGTCCTACTCATATGGAGGAAGTATGTAGGATGGACAATTCTATATTTGAGGGCAAACGGCGAGATAATATTTCAAAAATTTGTAGCAACTGCGAAGTCTTTCTGGTTCGGGACGGATGTCTCAAAATTCTCACAGAACCTGTAGAAGTGTGCTTTGACCGTGCGAAAAAACTTCAGGTTTTGAATCAGTATGCTGAAGAGTCAGAATGCGCTACATTTGAGGCTCTAGAGGAAAAAACGTGTGGATTACTCAGATGGGACGAAAAAGAGGTGGAAACACACAGAAAGGAAATTTCTTTGTTAACATCTACACAGTTATTTGATCCGAAGAATGAGATGATTGATAACGAAAGCATTAATAGGGTATTTTACGAGATTTGTGGTTCTCGTTTTCCAGTTGAGGACTTTAAGGATTATTGTAAAAAGGAAAGAACCTTTTCCGAGATTAGAGAAGCGGTTCGGCTTCTTTTTATACTAATGAATGCATTAGGCTATCACAGAAATAAAATTGAGAAGCGCACAAAGTTTACATATAAAGCTTTTTATCCTACTTATGATCGTGAGTTTTACAGAACCATTAGAAGTGGTTTTTATGATGTTGATCATATCTGTTATGCGTCAAAATGTAACTATTTTGTTACCTGTGATTATGCATTGTCATCGCAGGCGATGGAAATTTATCGTTATCTTGGATGCAAAACCAATGTCATCTATTGTGAAAAGAAAGCACCGGATCCTTCCTTACCTTTGGCAGTGTTATGTAAGAAAACAGCTACTCCATAAAACTTTTGTGATACTATATCGGTTCGTTCATTGTAATCATATGTGGAAAGTATTGCTTTCTTACTTCAAAAAATTCGTTCTAAGAGAGAAATAAATTCCAGTTGTAAAAACGAATGCAATTCATATTTAATAGATTATAAGGAATTCCGTATAGAAAAACATGCTAAGAAGAACATTATTTGATGAGAAAAGGTGAGGTATATGGAGAGACAGCAAGAGTATGAATTAAGAAAGAAAATTGCAGATGCTATACAAAATGATGTCGACAGAGTATTTTCTGAAAAATTACAGTTATTTAATCATGATTTCTATTATGAGATTCTTTTTCCACTTATCGTGTTAGAAATGAACTATAAAATGAAATCTGAAGAATCTTTAGCTGCGGGATTGGGTGATTCTAATGAATATCTCATTTTAGTAAATCCTCTTCGAGAAGCTATATATTGGTACATACATAGGGTGCTCATATCCGATAGGAAGATTTCGTTTTCAAAGAAAAGATATGTTCCTAGTTTAGGTGAAGAATATTCATTTGTTGAGTATGTATTACAATTGCACGACGAATTTAAGCGGGGAGAGCAAATAAGAGAAATACGTGATTGCGCTTCAAAGGTAATGATAAAACCTGAAGATGATAATACATATGGTTTCTATTTTCCTGTTATTTCAGAAAAATATCATAAAGAATTATTATATTATTATGGTTTAGATGATACTTTGAATTTTGAGGTAGAAAAAGAAATATTTGTTGAATGTGAGAAATACTTGCATGATAAAATCAATGTGAAAGAGTTAATAAAACATCCTCAGAAGATTTATATTTTTTATAATATACTAAATAGAATGGCAAATGTTATTGATACTAAATATTTCGAGTTGTGTAAGAAACGTGTAATGTCAGACTTAAATAAGATATCGTCGTCTTCACTTAGAAGCTTAGATGATAATACGAATAAAGTGATTATTGGGAGCAAAGATGAGTTGGCCACATTTTTGGCATTGCTTTATTATCTGAGTAGGCTTTGTATGCAGAAGTATATGTTGGCTTCGTCGACTATGGTGGGTGAATTGGAATATGTATGTCAGTATGATCTCGTCAAAATATTAGCATTAGGGAGGCAAATAGGAATCTCGAGAGATTCTGTAATGAGTTATATAGATTATTTTTCGATGGATGTTAACGTGACAAGTGGAAATTTTACTGAATTTCCCCTGTTAAAATTTAAGAATAAAATTATCTGGATACCAAGCTCCATAGTATTGAATGATTTTCAATTCTCGATAGTAAATGGACATTACTACAAAGGAATACGTTTCGAGAATAAGGATGAGACGGTTTCTCAGTCAATAATTGATTATATTGTTAATCATGTGAATAAATATTCGAATATTCTTTATAATACAAATTATGTTTATTCAGTACCTAATGAGACATTTAAGGGAAAGCCCCTTAATAGTGATATTGATGTTGCAATGTATGATAAAATAGGCAAAAAGTTGCTAATTATTGAATGTAAATGGAAGGAAAATGTATATCAAAACCGTGAGAATTATATAAAAATTGAAGATGCCTTAAAAAAAATATATGATAATCAATTGGAAAAACATCAAACCTATCTTGAAAGAGATATTAATAGACTAAATGAGCTATTTGATAATCAGATTGACTTTACAAGGGAAGGAGACGTTGATACCTTATATCTTTTTGTTGATAAAAGGATACAGTATCATGATAATGGAACAAATCGGCATGTCATTCCAATTTTTATGCTTGCTTATTTATTTGAAAATAATTCATCTAAGAGGCAATTAATATTAAGTGATGTGTTCTCGGAAATACGGGAAATGAAAAGTAGGGTGAGATATGAAAGAATTAAACTAAAAGAACCAGTACATCTTGGGGAAATAACAGTTATATAAAGTTGATGACCCATGGATATAAGTTATTTTGATTCGGTAGATTTCAGCTTGCAGTAATAATGTAATCATAGTAAACATACTAGTTCAATTCTTGGGGGATGCTTCATACTGGTCCATGGTACTGAATTAGTAATATATAGTAACACTTAATCAAAGAAGAAAACGCTGACAAGGAGGTAACATGGGAGAGATTGTTGGACTATGTATTGGAAGTTATGAATTTTTATCACGCAAAAATACTTTTGGTGATTTATTATCAATTTTTAGTCAAGATGATTTGACGATAGAAGAAGTATTTGACAAAGAACTAGATGAAAGTATTACTAGACGATATTTTACTACGACTGTTAATAATGCAAAAATGTGTTTAGATGTAATGGGACATACAACTCTAAAGGCAAAAAGTTTATTTGAATACCATAAGAAGAATTATTTAGACTACTTAGAAGAAGATTTTGATGATGAAGTCGATAGTGACAATATTGAAAGAAAGTATACCTTTGAAAATTGGGCCCGAGCAGTAAAAAAGTATTCTTCAATATTAGCGTCCGATATTTATGAGAATGGTGATTATATATCATTAGAGAAATGCAGGGGAGAGAACAATTCTCTGTGCGAGAAAATAGTATTAGACTCATTACCACATTGTAAGGATGATACATATTTTGGCATTGATTTCTATTATTTAGATGAAGAAATAGGATCACCGTGGGATGTATTTCGTATTATTTTAGAAGCATTTAAATCGGAAGACATAATTACTCTTGATTATACAAATCTATTTGAGGGTGGATGGTGTGATGAGGTTCCAGAGGAAAAAGAGTATTTAGTATCTAAGACAGTTATACTTACAGAAGGTAGTACAGATGCAAGAGTTATATCTGAAGCAATGAAATTGTTGTATCCTCACATGGTAAAGTTTTATTCTTTTATTGATTTTTCAACTTATGTTGTGCAGGGAAGTACAAATTACTTAACGCATTATTTAAAAGCATTTATTGCTGCTGGAATCAGGAATAGAATTATTGCATTATATGATAATGATTCAGCTGGTTTAAGTGAAATAAAAGTTTTAAAAAATATTCCAATTCCATCAAATGTAAGAATTATGCACTTGCCAGATTTAGAAATGTGTCTCCATTATCCAACTATTGGACCGGGAGGAAGTTCAATAGACAATATTAATGGTCGTGCTTGCTCAATAGAAATGTTTCTTGGTAAGGATATTCTGAAAAAAAGTGGAGAATACGAGCCTGTTCGTTGGAAATCCTATATTGATAAAGTAGATGCATATCAAGGTGAAATAGTTTCTAAATCAGAAGTGTTGAAACAGTTTAAATTGAAGGTTAAAAGAAGTCAGGATCAACTTGTTTTAGATGAATGGGAAGAGTGCGATTTGCTACTTAGGGAAATTTTTGCTGCTTTTGAAAAGTAACCGCTTAATTTTTAGGTATGATAGAAAAAATCCCCGACTACTTTTCAGTAGCCGGAGCACCTTGACAATTCACATATGATTGATTTGATTCGTTTGCACGACGTTTGATTTCAGCTTTGACGGTTTCGTTCCATGGCGCCAGAAGTTCTAATTCATCATCACTCATCCTATCATCAGGCAGTTTTTCCAGCAGATAGGTAAGATATTGATAGACGTTTACTCCATTGGCTTTTGCCATTTCTACTATTGTGTACACGATGGCACTGGCCTGGGCTCCGTTTGGTGTATCGCAGAACAGCCAATTTTTACGGCCTACTGTAAACGGGCGGATCGCATTTTCGCTGAGATTATTAGAAAAACTGCAGCGGCCATCTTCCAGATAGGTGGAAAGATAGGATCGGCAGTTCTGAATGTAGGTGACAGCTTTATCCATTCTGCTTCCACGGGTAGGGCTCTGCTGATCAAGCCACGACAAAAAGCCTTCTACTACCGGCTTTTCTTTTTCAAGACGCGCCTTTTTGATAGCATCGAAGGAAGAATACTTTGATCTGATCACATCTTCCAGATGGAAGAGCTGGTTAATGTACAGCATTCCCTGTACGGATGGCTGGGTATAATCCAGCGCCTTTCCCTTAGGGATGGCATCTGTCAGATATCTTCTGATGTGTGCCCAGCAGGCTGTGCGTTTGGCATCCGGTACTTTATTGTATCCGCTATAGCCATCACACATCAGATAACCCTTGAAGCCGTGAAGAAAATCTACGGCATTGTCCCCGGCCCGGGTCTCCGAGTATTTATAGAGGATAATAGGCGGTCCTCCGTCTTCGCCGCTGCGGAACAGCCACATATATGACTTGGTCTGTGCACGGCGTTCTGGTTCATGCAGAACCTGAAGAGGCGTTTCATCTGCCATCACGAATCCACGTTTCAGAAGTTTCCTGTGGAAGTATTCGTACATAGGAAGAAAAAACGCTTCGGAATTCCGGAGCACCCAGTTTGCCATAGTAGCTCTGGTGATCTCCACTCCATACTGTTTCCAGTCCTTTTCCTGACGGTAGTATGGGAGACCATTACAAAACTTCTGGTACATTACCCAGGCAACCGTTCCGGCAGAAGCCATTCCATAAAGCATATGGGCTCTGCCATCTTTTCCTTTTTTGATGACCGGAATATCCTGAAGCCTGCACTGCGGGCACTCATAGCTCTTACTGTAGTATTCATATACCTTCAGTTTTGCCGGTACAAAGACCAGTTCCCGGCGGACAAACTCTTCCCCGATTTCTTTCAGCGGGATACCACAGACAGGGCAGAGTTTCTCTTCCTCAGAAAGTTCCAGATACTTTTTTTCAACAGGAACTCCCTTAAAACGCTCCGCATCTGTAGCTCTTGCTTTTCGCTTTTTTGCTGTTTTTTCCGGAAGAATTGCTTCAAGATCCTCTGCTTCTGCAGCTTTCGGATCCTGTTCCAGTTCCGCCTCATTGAAAAAGTTTAACTGGCCTGGAATATCAAGGGTCCTTTTTTCGCTGGAGGTGCCAAACAGTTTTTTGCGGAGAAGGTCTATCTCTTCTTTCAGATTATCCCGCTCCTGGGTGAGAGCTTCTTCCCGTTTATTGGCAGCATCGACAGTTGCCTGAAGTGTTTTTATCATCTTTTTGAGATCGTTTATCATGTCCTTCAGCTCACGGAGCTGGATATCTTTGGAACTGTCTGCCACTGCTTTTTCCTCCTGTTTCTGATGTTTCCATTATACCAGAAAACAGTGGCTTTTCCCAGCAAAACAGCGAATTTACCAGACCTTGAAAGTGCCGAAAATACAGCAAAAAGCAAGAGTTTTATGTGCATCTTTTTTATGTTGCCTTGATCGCTTTGGGCTGCTCAATATCAATGCCAGACATCAGCCAGTCGAACTCCCGCCATGTAAGATTCCGGACCTCAGATTTATTCCTGGGCCACCGGTAAGATCCCTGGGCGGTCAGTCTTTTGTAGATCATAACGATCCCGTCAGGTTCTTTTAAAATAGCCTTGATACGGTCGCATTTACGACCGCAGAAAAGAAAAAGTGCATGGTCGATCTCCATCGAAAACTGTTCCTGGATGATCGCACATAATCCATCAATGGACTTGCGCATATCTGTTCTGCCACAGACGATATAGATTGCATCAACACTTGAGATGTCCGCTAACATAACGACTCCTTAAGCGTATCCATAAGCATCTTCAGAAGTAACGGTTTAATCTCATTACTCATTCGTATAAGCAATCCGTCTGCTTCGATTTCAATCGTATGTGAATTGTCAAGGTGCATAGGTCTGTTTCCATTATCTGGGATCAGTCCTGCCGGAGAAGACTCCGGTTCTATAGCAATCTGGACTACATCCTGTTTATGGGATGTAAGGTCAAGAGTGCTGGCTTTTCCAACTGGATCCGGTATCTGACAGACTTTTTTGCGGAGACGGGTAACTGCATTGTAAAAACAGCTGGGAGATATCCCATGCTCATTACACCATGCAGCATCTGTCAGGCCACTTTGTCTGCATTCGGTTACCAGTTCCATCCATTCATCCAAGGAACGTCCTGGAGCACGTTTATTACTCATAATGAAACCTCCAAATGTAGTAAATTTCTATCTCCTATCAAGGGGAGTGTAGAAAAAATCTATTTACTATCATTATGAGTTTAAAAACGTAGACAGTAAAGCTACCCAAGATTTAAGCGCTTACATATGTTTTTAACATAGAATTGATTTTATGGAAGACAACATGTATTTATCCATAATGTCATTGCATTATTTTTACTTTCGACACCAGAATCATCAGTCATCATTCAATTCACATAAGCCATTCTATAGCCTAATAAATTATGCTTTCTTTTTCGTTCATGATCATGAGGCTTTTTTCGTTTAAATTGTACGATTATACACTCTTTCGCCGGAAGTTCACTTGTTTTAATACTTAATCTTTTGGAATATCTGATGGACATTGTACCCAAGTGTCATCCTCACCAAATTGACAGATCTGCTATTTCTAATTTCTTGTGTAAAAGAAATATCTATTTTTAATGCACATTCAGCAATCTGTAAATACAGTATGCTACCTTTATTTCATCAACACAGATAATCTATCCTTGAAATATTCCGGATACGAATCAAGACAACTAAAGATTTCTTCACTATGAGCTTTCAACATATTAAGTATCTTATCCGTTCCAATATTCGCATCAGATAAAATTTGAGCTAATTCTATAGCTAATAGACGATCATTAAAAACACTCTCACAAATAGAAATTGCTGTCATATTGGGAACGCCATATTTTACTTTCTTTTGTAACAATGTCAAGATGTTCCTTTGATCAACTTGCTCCTCATTTTCTCCGTCAACTTCTATCAGATCACAGATATTGCCGATAAGAAAATTCATTTCATATGAGATTCTTTTATTACATAATGATTCTACTTCTGCAATTCCAATAGTTTCTTTGTTGTTAATTTCCATTGGAGTCTGTCCATCAATCCATTTTTTACAAATGCTTTGTATATGCTCTTGGTATCTAAAGTCTCCACAGATTTGCAGATACAATTCTGTAATAACGTATAATAGTTCTGTTTCTGTATATATCTTCTCTGTAAGTTCATTCTGAACAATCCATTCCTCTATTAGAGAAGACAAACCTATTCCTGACATTGCATTAGAATATCTGCTCAATTTTTCAACAGAATATTGTTGAATATTCTCTTCTATCTTCTGAAAAACTTTAATCAGTAATTCTTTCTCTTTTTCTGTTGCCATAGCATACGCCAATGTATTTGTACAAATATCCACAGCACTTTTCTTACTATCATTGACCAATGTTTCTGCGGAACGTACTAAACACAAATAATTTTCTATATTTGATATAATATCCTGACGCAATAATATTTCCTGCACAATCAGATTTTGTGTTCTTTTGGGATTGACTTTTAAGTATGCTTTTTCTAACTTCTTTGCGTAATCAAGCAAGAAATCTCTTTCGTCAAGGTGATCTATCACTATATCAATAAATTTCTCACCACTTACGGTCACATCATAATCTATGTTAAAATCCTGGACTAACGAAAGAATAGAACTGCCACAAGGTTCTGTCAATTTTGTATCAAATAGCTTCACACAATCATTCCATAAATATCTTCCACCATTTTTCCAGTTGGTACGGTTGTCGTATATTTTGCAATCCGTAATAATAATACTTCCTTCTGTGTATATACCTGCTCGTGCTGTTCTACCCATCAAGTTTTGAAAATCTCGAGCTTTTACTAATTTCAATCCGTTTCGAATGCTGGTGACCAATAAATATTTTATAGGGATATTCACCCCCTGTGCAAGCGTCGATGTACACACTACGCAAGAAACATATTTATTCTTCAATGCATGTTCAACAACAAGCTTAACTCCATTTTGAAGATTAGATGAATGAGGCAAAACCCCCAATTCTGCTGCTTTCGTATAATAGTGCTCTGAACCATAATAGCTTTCTATAAATCCCTTGATTTTGGAAAGCTCTGCTTGATTTGTATTATCTTTTAATGCTTTCAAATCATAGTTTCGCTTATCCAAATTTATAATTCTTTCAAATACCGTTTTCATTGAACGTTGCTGCCCAAGATAGATAGCAACACCGCCGTTATGACACAACTTTATTGCATTATAAATGGCCACATCTGTAGATAATGATAAATCTGGAAAGTATTTATTACTTCTTTCTCGGGGTAACTTCTTCAATTGTTCAACTCGAAGGATTCGGGGAATATAATAATCTTCATTTGATTTATCATCAGAAAAGAAATGAATATCCCTTTGTGTCGATGAAAATCCTATTGATTTAGGTGTAGATACAATACTATCATCTGTCGCCAAACAACCTCTATCCTCAAACAACCACTGTGCAATATCCCCTGAATTTGGCAATACCGCAGATAGCAAAACCAACTGCTGTTCGCTCGTTATGTTCTGACGTATATGTGTTACTAATAACTCATATGTTGCACCTCTCCCTCCATCATCAAACATATGACCTTCATCAAACACAAATAAATCTATAGCACTTAAGAAAAACGGATCATGATGTAATACATAACTCAGTTTCTCTGGCGTACATATTAGTATCTGCCGTTTAATATCTTCAGAAAACAAATTCCAGAAATCATTTTGAAGTACATCAGAAAACTGATTTATCGTGACATCATTTCCAAAAGCTTTGTACATATCCATTGTTATTTCGTTGCACAACGCTCTTAATGGTGCCACTATAATAGCAATATTCGCTCGTTCAGATAAAAAAGCTGCTCTAATAATTAGTTCAATACTTCTTGTCTTGCCTACCCCTGTCGGAAGTTGAACGATAGAACTTTCTCCACGCAACAATCCCTTTTCGGCTATTAATCTTTGTGCTGGCCATAACATCTTTATTGACATCTTACTTTGTAGATATGACTCCCATTCTTCATCCAAGATACCTGAACTACTCGGCAAAAGACTCCATGACGAATTTTCGCACGCCACAATAATAACTGCCACTAATATATCTACATAAAATATACTATCTGGATCTCCATTCTCGTATATTTCATTTCTATATACCCATAAGTTTGACTTTAATGCTTCTAAAGACTTACCCTTTCCAAAGTAATCCAAGAAAAAATTATTTATTCGCTCATAAGTATCTATAACTCTCAAATATGGCAAATACACTCCACCCAGAAGATAATTATAGATATTCGTCAACAATTTCTGCGGAGATCGCTCCTCATCAATTAAATCAACTACTCTTGCTGCCAACACTTTAGCACTACCAAAATCCTTTCGTAGGAAGTAGGCAGATGCTCCAGATAGCAAAAAATCCCAATCATATTCTGGTCTATCTTTGGACTTAAAAGCTGAATCATAATATTCTGCAGTTGTAATCAAAAGTAACTCCAGCTCTTTTAATTCGTCATGATTATTTTCTATAATGCATTCTGAGTATCGTGACAGCACATAAGTTGTTGGATACGATAATTCATTAGAATTCAGCGGAAAATGTGGATACTCCTGCTTTGAAACATCGTATTCTACCATTTTAGCCTTTGCTTTTTGATATTTTAACATTAAACCTGCATTTTTCCCAAAAATCATTTACAACACCTCTGGTAAATGTTATGAGCCAATTCCATCAACTTTTGACCATGTACATAAAAAATCAGCTCATTTTTTCTAATTTCAAGTTCTTCACCAGAAAAACCTAATTCTATGGCATCATCTACGTTTTCACGACTACTAACTCCTGCAGCTACATATGTAATACGATAATTATTATCTGGTTTAAATAAAAATCTCTTTACCTCTTCTGCCTCTTCTATTTTGCCCAGTTCTTTTAATCGCTTTCTGCAGTAATTTACTGATCTTGCTAATCGATGTTCATCTTTTCTGGAATCGATAATTGCATTTTTGATTGGTGTGTACTCCATATTAGAGAGGGTAGCTTTAACTTCTGCTGCCACCAATTCATCTTTATCATTTGGAGTTTTATCTTCATTTTTGTACTTATATGCAATGACATCAGTTCCTTGTTGTGAATTGTTTTTCCCGGATCTGTTCTTCAATTTATATCTCGGAACAGAATACTGATGAACAAACTCTAATAAATCGGAAATTAAAATTTCTGTTATGTCTGCAGAACGTACCGTAGCTCCCAATTCTTCTCCTTTTTGTGGAATTACATAATCATGCAAATACTGTTCAACAGTCATTGCATTGTCATCTGCGTCTTCTTTAAGTTCAGTATCTTCTATGTAATTTCTTCGAATGTGCAATGCCCAGTCATCAAGAATACTTTCATCATCTTTATAATCAATTTTATAGCATTTTAACGGTATGTCATCTTTAATTACAATACCAGTTTCTTCAACTATCCAATCGATGTATTGTGGCTTTTCCATGTAGTATTCCTTTCCTAACTTTTAACCTTTATACATCCTTCAACAACATCCGGATTATTCTTAGATGTGATTTTATATGGTATCTCATCAATCTCATTTTTCACAAAAAGGATTGTCGGGAAAGCAACAGTTGTATTATGTTTTATATAATCTACTTTAAGCTTTACAATATACTTATCTTCACTTGAATAGAATCCATAACAAAACACATCTTTTATCTCATCAGTGAAATCATCACTATAATCCGGAACATATCCAGGCAAACCATATGGACGTGCTCCATACGAAGTTCTTCCATTTTGCTCTGATTCTGAATATTCAATATATTCAGATGTGCCTTCAATTCCGAACAAAATACTCATATCACAATCTGTAAGCAAATATCCTATCTCTGCATTATTAAACTTAGGGAATTCACCTAATGTAAGCAAGGATTCTTTTGGAACTTCAAACATAATTTCAGCATCTTCGTCAATGGCCTTACCACAATTCTGAATTGCTAATTTAATACAATTCATTCCAGAAAACGCTTTCTCAACCGGAGCCCATTCCAAAGCTTTAGAAATAGTTTCATGCAATCTTTTGATTTTCCAATATTTCTGCTTTTCTTCGGATGTTCCATTCAACTTAGGACCACTGAGTAGATTTGATGTTAAAGTATCTTGGTTTAAATTTCCAAGTTCAAAAAAGGAATCGGACAACTTACGCTCCAGCTGTTCAGCCACAGCAGTAATAAACTCTTTTTCATCTTCATCTATGTCAACAGGGCTTGTAAATCCAGCAAAAAAAGTATTAGCTGTAACAGATCTACCACCTACATTCATATCAGAAATCTCCTGATACATATTCTTAATCGAAGTAATGTATTCTTTCATGGTAATCTCTGCATTTAACACGAATGGGCATACCACCGCTTCTTCAGTCAATCTTCCAGTTTCGTCAATACCTAATAACTTTAACTCAGAACGATATTCATTGGCTGTTTCACTTACCCTCTTTTCTGTCAAAAAATGCATGGAAAGATGGGCAAAAAACATCTTTTTAAATTCTTCGTCGGATGAATAAGTGAAA
>OLSL01002161.1_pt1 | contig 16450 bp, 17 predicted proteins | sample 1672511 | NCBI WGS metagenome assembly OLSL01 (sample SAMEA3136694, study PRJEB25190) | human gut metagenome | biome: human gut; feature: human-associated habitat; material: faeces | place: Austria | collected 2013
CGGCTCACGCCACTGCCTGCCTGTTCAAAAAAATCAATTACTTAGCGCATCTGTGAGAGAGAAGCCGGGGGTGCTGCTTGTTTTTTTCCCCTTTTCCCGTTACAGAATAGCGTAATTCACGATCAGACCAGCAAACACGATGGACACCATGCTCAGCAGCTTGATGAGGATGTTGATGGCCGGACCCGCAGTGTCCTTGAAGGGATCGCCCACGGTGTCGCCCACCACGCCGGCCTTGTGGCAATCACTGCCCTTGCCGCCGAAGTTGCCTGCCTCGATGTACTTCTTGGCGTTATCCCAGGCACCGCCGGCATTGGCCATGTAGATAGCCATCAGGAAACCAGTAACGGTGGCACCGGCCAGCAGACCGACCACACCCTTGAAACCCAGGATCATGCCTACCACAATGGGCGTCACCACCGCGATAACGGTGGGCAGCACCATCTCCTTCAGGCTGGCCTTGGTGCACAGATCCACGCAGCGCGCGTAGTCGGGATCTGCCTTGCCCTCCATCAGGCCGGTGATCTCGCGGAACTGGCGGCGTACCTCCAGCACCACGCTCTGGGCCGCGCGGCCCACGGAGTTCATGGTAAGCGCTGCGAACACGAAGGGCAGGCACGCGCCGATAAACAGGCCCACCAGCACCACGGGGTTCATCAGGGAGAAGTCCTCAAAGGTGACATTCGCGCCCACTTCCTTGACCTTTTCGATATAGGAAGCCATCAGTGCCAGAGCCGTCAGCGCGGCGGAACCGATGGCAAAGCCCTTGCCGGTAGCTGCCGTGGTGTTGCCCAAAGAGTCCAGCGCGTCTGTGCGCTTGCGAACCTCCGGCTCCAAGCCAGCCATCTCAGCGATACCGCCGGCATTGTCGGCCACGGGGCCGTAGGCGTCGGTGGCCAGGGTGATGCCCAGCGTGGACAGCATACCCACTGCCGCCAAAGCAATGCCGTACAGGCCCATGCCTGTGCTGGCTGCGCCGCCGGAGAGGAAGAACGCCAACAGGATGCACACCGCCACGATCACGATGGGCACCGCCGTGGAAAGCATACCCAGGCCAAGACCGCCGATGATGATGGTAGCGGAGCCGGTCTGGCTCTTGCTGCTCAGCTCCTGGGTCGGCTTGTAGGTATCAGAAGTGTAATACTCCGTGGCCTTGCCGATCAGCACGCCGGCCACCAGACCGGAGAGAATGGCCACATACAGTCCCCAGTGCTCGATGCCCAGCAGGGCCCACACCAGAAAGAAGGAGATAATAGCAATCAGAATAGCCGCCAGGTTGGTGCCGCGGGACAGTGCTTTCAGCAACGTGCGCTGGTCGGCGTTCTCCTCGGTCTTGACGAAGAAAGAGCCAATGATGGAGCAGATGATGCCCACCGCCGCCATGACCATGGGAATAGCCATGGCCTTGAAGGCCTGATCGCTGAATGCCGCCACGCCCAAGGCGGAGGCAGAGATGATGGAGCCAACATAGCTCTCATACAGGTCCGCACCCATACCGGCCACATCGCCCACGTTGTCACCTACGTTATCGGCGATAACAGCGGGGTTGCGGGGATCGTCCTCGGGAATACCGGCCTCAACCTTGCCCACCAGGTCGGCGCCCACATCGGCCGCCTTGGTGAAGATGCCGCCGCCCACGCGGGCAAACAGCGCCATGGAGCTGGCGCCCATGCCGAAGGTCAGCATGGCGCTGGTGATGTCAGCGGCCTCCAGTTTGAACACGAAGCGCAACAGCATGAACCACACGCTGATATCCAGCAGGCCGAGGCCGACCACAGTAAAGCCCATAACGGAGCCAGCGGAGAAGGCCACGCGGAGGCCGCGGTTCAGGCCGTCGCGGCAGGCGTTGGCGGTACGGCAGTTGGCCTTGGTGGCGATGCGCATACCCACGAAGCCAGACAGGCCGGAGAAGAAACCGCCGGTCAGGAACGCGAAGGGCACGAACCAAGTCAGCAACTTTAAGGCCGCCATAATGCACAAAACCACGATCATACAGGCAAAAAACACACCTACAACGGTGTATTGCCGCTTCAGGTAGGCGTTGGCGCCCGCACGGATAGATTGCGAAATTTTGCTCATAAGCGGGGTGCCTTCGTCAAAACTCAGCACTTTTTTGCCGGTGACGAAGGCGAAGATAAGTGCGATGACAGACCCTGCAAAGGTTGCCAAAACAAGGTATTTTTCCATGTTTTTCTCTCTTTCCGTTCCGAATTGTTGTGAAATTCGAAATCTTCTTTTTTGTTCCTGAAATATTATAAAGAAAAACAGCGCGCACGTCAAATTTTCACACTTTTTTTGGGTACGCCTGAAAAAGTGTCCGGTTCTTTTCGTTATTTTGCCCGCAACTTTTTTGTGAAAAAACTTCCCATTTTGTGGCATTTACAACCGATTTTCCCCAGTCGCGGAAGATGTACCATACGTTTAGAATGTATTTTTCACCACAATATACCGTGGTATTTCCAGTATAAAAATTTTTTTACGCAACTTTTTCACTTGTATTGGTACCATTTCCTTTAAAAATATAGCAGAAATCCTTTTTCGCACTTTTTGCTGCGTTTTTTTGCTTTTCCGAATTCGCACGCCGGGGGCGTTTGCTAAATTGCACAACGGCAATTTGCAACATTTTCCCCGCAAATGTCCACGGCGGGGGAACGCGAAAGCTATGAAGCTTTGCGTTCAAGCTATATACATTTACTTTCCTTTTTTGATACCTCAGCGGTACATCTGGGTAAAAAAGAAAGCCCTTTCGGGCAATGTCATTAAGTTAAGCAAATCCGCGCACACGAAAAAAGCCCACCTCGACTTTTTTAGGTGGGCATTTTTTATGCTTTCGTTATGTGGATTGCTTGTGCTTACTTCGCGGGCAGGACAATGACCTGTCCCTCGTAAATGGTGTTGGCGTTCACAAGACGGTCGGCGTTGCGCTCGAAGATGGCCTTGTACTTCATCAAACTGGAAGTTGCCGTTGTGAAGGTTATGCTCATTTTGCGTTATTACTCTTCCGAACTCCGTCATTCATTCTTTTCACTTTGCGTTTCCATACAAAATATTGAACGAGCCAAGTGATGACGAAAATTGCAACGAATATTCCTACATATGAAAGAATACCAATGGCATTATGCTTCATCCAATTCGTAATATAGGCAATCGGAAACATCGTAACACAGGCAATAGAAAAGTAAATTCCGCTTTGCTTTGCAAGGCTCCACGAATCAATTTCCCAAATAACGGAAGCCATTGCAAAGCCTGTACCCAAAATTCCGCAGAGAATTGTTTGAAGAATAACTGCGTTTAATTCATTTTTCATTGTATCAATCAGCTCAGGGTTGACAGGATAGAACGAACCATCTCCTATGCACATTGATATAATCACAGTTATTACAAAACCGATAGCAATGCCGAGAGGGAATCCGAGAAGCCCACGCTGAATCATCTTTTTTTTCATTTTTACCACCTCATATTCCTAATAATTGTTTGATCTTGGCGACAAAACGCCTTGAAACATAAGTAACCGTCCCATTTGAAAGCGTGACACAAATTGTTCCTGCAAAGCTTAAATCAAAACCCTTGACTTTTCTCAGATTGATAATATCCGAGTTTGATATTCGGACAAAAAAGTTGCTGTCCAGCCGCTGCTCCATTTCGTAAAGCCGCAGACGGAGCGTGTACTCACCGTGATTTGTTTCGGCAAACACTTTGCCCGATGCAGCAAAAATGCGGTAAATATCAAACGGCTCCAACACTTCGACAATATCATCTTTGAATCCGGCAATCATTTTCGGCTGCTCGTCTGAAAGCCTTTTCATGATTTCATTGATTTCGTCGGTCATTTTGTTTGTCACAACGATGATTTTGGGTTCCTTGCAGTTCTCATCTAACTTGATTTCAATTTGCATTTGCTCACCTCCTCTTTGTTACGGTTACAGTATAAGAAAATCGAGAATTGATTTCCACCGATTCTCGATAGGTGGTCGTTTTAAGAACATAGGTGGTATTTTTTACGAGAATCTCATACTGGTCTGTATGGGCGGCTGATAAGTATCTGCGGTATGGGGATGCTCCCATACCGCAGACGGATCATCCTTATATTCAGTTCGACAAATTCCGATTTATCGAACTAACTCTCTGAAAACCCTTGATTTACTGGATTTTTCAGCAGTTTCATACTCATATTTAATGTATTTTCCCTTGTTTTTGCCCTTATGAGCGAAAACAAGGGAAAGTTTTGTTTTTAGCCGCCGACTACCTTGTCAAGCAGTCTTGCGGAAGTACGCTTCGCTTCCCTTGTAGCGTGAGCATACACATTCATTGTGGTACTTACATCGGCGTGTCCTAAAAGCTCCTGCACATCCTTCGGTGCTGCTCCGTTGGAGAGCAGATTACTTGTGAATGTGTGGCGGAGTTGGTGGAAATGAAAGCCATCCAAACCTTCTACTTTTTGTTTCGCTCTTTTGCACATATTCCCAACCGTACTTGGAGATTCGTATGCTCCATCCGGTCTAAGGCATACAAAGGATATTTCCTTGTAGCCTTCGGGAACTTCTTCCGTTCTCGGTAAGCTGTAAACCTCATAATAGGTGCGGTCTTTTTCTTTGACCTCGCAATAATAATTGAGGCTGTATAGCTCGCCATATTTGAAGCGGTTTTTGTGCTGTTCGGCTTTTGCAGTTCGTAGAATCGCCGCTAACGTGTCGCAGAAGTCTACTGTGCGGATCTTCTTGCGTTTGGTGGCTCCTATCTCGGTTTTGTGCCTTGTCCCGTTGTATCGCATACTGCGGCGTACCGTAAGATACTGCTTTTCAAGATTTATGTCCTGCCAAGTCAAGCTGCAAACCTCGCCAATGCGAAGTCCTGTGTAGTAAGCGATCTGTATCGGGAGCAGTGCGGGATTATCTTTTGCTTTAAGAAAATCCTCAAGCCTTAGATACTGTTCGTGAGTTAGCGTAGGTGTGGAAGTTGTTTCGCCATCTTCATCCGAAAACAGTTCGTATTTTTCCTTTTTCCCTCGCCATACAACATACTGCATCGGGTTAAAGGATATTAACCTTTTCGGGAATACCGCAAAGCGGAACGCTCCTTGCAGAACGGCAGAAAACAATCGCAAGTAACCCTTGCTGAGTGCCTTTGCTGTTGTGCCGTCTGGATTTGTCCCGCCGAAGCTGAGGAAATCCATAAACGCCTGCAAATGGTCGGCGGTTACACTTTTCAGTTTTCTGTTGCCGATGGGGTACTGCTTGATACGATTAACCGTACCTTGATACGCCATAACCGTACCATTGCTCAGATTGCTCGGTTTCAGTTCTTCTTCCACCCACATATTGAGCAACATTCCCACCGTTGCATTTTCGGATTTTGCTACGAATTTCTTTTGTTCGTAATCTTCCATTGCCTTACGGAGCAGGGCTTCCGTTTCGCTCTTGCTTTCCGTACCCGCAAACTCTCGCTGTACCTGTTTGCCGCTTTCATCTTCGATATAAAAGCGGTAGTACCACTTTTTGCCTTTCTTTCTTACAGAACCTTTTGCCATAGATAAAATTTCTCCTTTCTATCCGTGGCAATCGGGACTGTGACATATGGTGTGCGTAAAGTAAATAGTGTCACTTCTGCCGATTGGTTTCAATCGGCATTTTTAATTGTCAAGGTGCCACGGAATTATTCTTTTCGGATAGCCTTTTTTCAGCTTCCGTCACTATCTCGAATAGATCGCCCATCTTCACAGCGGTACGACCTTCATCGTAGATATGTAAAATCCCGTCAAGAAATCGTTTCATATCTTCGATAGGTAATTCCATTTCATTACGATATACCTTTTCGGTAATCGTTCCCGACTCAATAGCATACCGCATAAGCGACTGCTTCAAGCCTTCATCGTTTGCCACACGGTCAACCTCTGTCATAGCATCGGCAAAATGGTGGCAAAGCACAGAGTATAAATCAATCATCTTTCCGAGAAATGTAGTGAGCATCTGTTGGTGCGGCTCGCCCTTTACGGTAGAGGACACCGTATCAAGATATTTCTTGATGTGCTGCTCAATGTCTTTTTGGCAGAGTGTATAGCTGTCATATTCCTTATCATCGGAAAGACCTGTCAGCCATTCGGGAGTGGTAAAAAGTGCTTCGGCAAGACCGTTGATAATCATAGTTCGCTTCGGATCAACGCCGTCAGCTTCATACCTTTGAATGGTGGACTTGTTCACGCCGATACGCTTGCCAAGCTCCGGCATAGAAAGTTTCAGTTCTATTCTACGCTCTTTAATGCGTTCCCCGACTTGTTTTGGGGTAAACATTGTTTCTTCTTTCAAGGTATTCACCTCCTGTTTGAGCATAGTATAGCACAAACGAACTTAATTTGCAACCCTTGTTTGCAAAAAATATTAAAAATAATCCTTAAAAGGTTGCAAAACAGGTTGACAAGTGATAGCAAAATAAGTATAATGATAATACCAAAGTTGCATTTTGAGTATTCAAGAAAGGAGAACAACATTATGAACGCAATCAAAATGGGAATGACAATCGAAGAAGCAGCAGAAACCAGCGGCATCGGCAGGAACACTATGCGAAAGTTGGTGGACTGGGGCAAGCTGCCTGTTCTGAAGGTCGGGCGTAAAACCATTATCCGCAGGGATACCTTAGAGCGTTTTATGACCGTCAATCAGGGCAGAAACCTACTGTGTCAGGATGATGTCCGCAAGGTAGAGTAAACCGTTCTCAAAGCCCTCGGCGTTTGAGAGCGAAATACACCCCTCGCACAAATCTACGATTTGTTCAAGAGGTATTTCGCCCTTGCAGGGAGCCTGTATCACAGCTTGTCGGCATACACCGCCGCTATGATACAGAGAAAATTGCTACCGCAATTTTCAATCGCTGTCCCGTCAGCACTTGCCGCCGAAACAGCCGCAACCGACAAGTCGGTTGCAAAATGAGAACGCACCTTTACAACACAGAACGGAGATGATTTATGACACGCCACAGCTTTATTCAGATGTCAAAGCTGTCCAATGTCAAGGGAAGAATATCGTATATTACAAGCCACACAAGACAGGAAAACCTCTATGCAACCTACCGCACCGCAGACAATACCTTTTGGAGCAATCTTGCAAGGGAATGTCAGCAGGAATTTAAGCGGAGCAACACACCGGGGCAATGTGTTGAAGCAAGGGAGCTGATAATCGCCCTGCCCGAAGTTTACACCACCTTTGAGCCGCAACAGGTGCTTGAAGATTTCACCGAGGATTTTCGCAGACGGTACAATGTGGAATGTGTATCTGCTCTCCACCATAACAAGAGAAAGACCAATTACCACATCCACCTCATATTCAGCGAACGGCGGTTACTTGACGAGCCGGATATAAAGATTGCCACCCGAAGCGTATTCTACGATGAAACGGGCAAGCGTGTACGCACCAAGAAAGAGATCACCGATGAAAGCGGCAAAGTCCGTGAGGGTTGCACCGTCATCCCCAAAGGCGGCATTTATGAACAGCACCTTTTCACCGTAAAAGATGACCGCTTCAAAAGCGAGCCGTTTTTGGATGAAGTCAAAAGGAATTATACCGACCTTATCAATCGGCATATCTCTGATCCCGAACAGCACCTAAAGGTGTTTGATCCCGACAGTATCTACCTGCCGACAAAGAAGATCGGCAAGAACAATCCCAAAGCCGCAGAAATTGAAGCCGACAATGCCGCAAGGCAGGAATGGAACAGAACGGCGGATATGGCACTCATATCGGGGATTGAAGAAACAAAGATACTGGAAATCAAGAAAGAGGAGATCCACCAAAAAGCAAGCCAGTCCATTAAATCAAACGGATGGTTGCCCAACCTATTCCGCAGTCTTGTAGGCAAGGCAAAGGAACTGTTGCAGAATTTGATACGGCAGACGGCACTACCGCCCAAACCGGTACTCAATATGGATATGGCAGAGTTCCGCACAATGCAGAAGCTGATGATACGGGTGCAGGACAAGGCAAGAGAAATCTGCAGCTTGCAGGATGAAGTACCCAAGTTAAAAGCACAGCTTGCCGAAACAAAGGGCATATTCAAGAGCAAGGAGCGAAAGGCATTAGAAACGCAGATACAGCAGACGGAAGCCAAAATCTCCGCTATGCTGGACTCATTACCCGATATTCTGAAAAATGACGGTTATCCCGATGTGCAGGTCTTTATGGCAACCTACCGCAAGGCAGAAGCCGTGGTCGATAAATACAACCGTGAGCTTGCCGAATGGGAACGCAAGGTCAAGGAAAGCCGCAGACCCACCGAAAAGGAACGGTATGCACCGCCCGCAAAAGAAAGTGTCCGTGACCAGCTCAGACGGTTACAGGCAGAGGGCAGACAACAGAAACCTAAGCACCGAACCCGTGACAGAGAAAGATAGCTTTAACACCGAAAACTACACCGCAGGGCAGTACCCCCTGCCTTGCGGGATTACATAGACTTATATACAGAGAAACACCCTGCAAGAATGTAAAAATCTTGCAGGGTGTTATTGGTTATTCAGCAGGAATGAAATATAAAGAATAATCACCTAAATTGATCGGCAATGTTGGAACCTCTGATCCGTCATAATACTCTGTTGGAGCAACTGTAGCATAACCTGTTATCCCGTCTATCGTAACCTCATAGTCAGTTCCTTTAGGTGTTTTCTGTTGTACTTTATATGTTCCGCTATATGTTTTGTTATTGGTTGCATCTGTGATGGTAATTTCTCCATTATTAGCAATCAATGTCAAATCAACTATTTTGGTATCAGGATACAGTTCGTCAGCTTCTCCTACAACGACAACAAGTTCATCTTCGTTTTGAGCAACTTCAATATTATTGCTCATAACAGTTCGCATCTTCCATTCATAATCCTCAATTGCTACCACATCAGCACTACAAGCAGAAAGTGCAACCACAAATGTCAACATTAAAAAGACAGAAAATAGTTTTTTCATATTAAGATACCTCACTTTGTAATTCTATTAAAATCACTTCCGGTCGATTGTTAAAACGAAACGGAAGAATACTGTTTCCTATGCCTCGGCTCACGATCATATTCGTGTTTCCCGCTGTGTATAATCCAGCATCATACTTAGGAAACAAACCTTGATTAGGAGCCACCAAGCCGCCCACAAAAGGCAATCGAAATTGACCGCCGTGTGCGTGCCCACTTAGGACTAAATCTACTTTGTTATTTGCATAAATTTCAAATAGTTCTGGTCTGTGAGAAAGTAACAATGTGAAACCATCACTTCCATCCATTAACTCTTGAAGGCGTGTTTTCACTACTGTCTCTGAATCACCAAACAAATAATCTGTCTGGAAACTCGGATCATTTATACCGATAAGTGTAATTGTTTCGCCGTTTCGATTTAAATCAATCCGTTCATCTTCAAGTACGATTATACCAAGTTCAGTCAAACCATTTTTTAAATCATCGTATTTAGATACTCTTGCTTCGTGATTACCCGTCACATAATAGCAGGGAGCAATCTTTATAGCTTCCTTTGCAAACTGTAAAGCAATTTCAATATCAGTATTGCGGGAATCAATTAAATCACCTGTAATAGCGATAATATCCGGCTCTGCATCTTGCAGCATTGCAAGAAGATTTTTATTATCATCTCCCATTTCTGCATTGTGCAAATCGGAAACACAGGCAATGCGGTATTCACTAAACGCTTCGGGTAATCTATTGCTTGATACTGTATATGTATTGAGTTGCAATGCCGTATTTCCCCAAACTATCAAAAAAATCAAGGCTATCAGCAAGGATGCAACAATAGAAAGAACAATCAGTAATTTTCTCTTTTTTATAGTCATTAAACGCCTCCCGATAATCTGAAATAAAATTATAGCATGCATTTATGAACTTTTCTACATTTTTGAGAGAAAATGCGACGGCAAGGATTTCACCCTGCCGCCGTATGCTTATTTTACAAACCTTATCATAACCTCGTCAACTACATCCGTATATCTGCCTTGTGCTATCAGCTTATTGCGGTAGGCAAGCAGGGCATTGAAGATGTACCGCCGTTCTTCTGCTGTAAGGTAAAGATAATACTTTCTCTTTCTCATACGAAGATCACCTCGGCATTGACAGTTTCCGTAACCGCTGACCGCAGACTGTTCAGTCTGCCGACCCATTCCATTTGGTTGTCTGCTTTCAGTTGTTCGGTAATGCCCTCACGCTCTGCCCGCTGTTTCATAAGGTGGTCAAACATTTCCTGTGCCTGTTCCTCAACATCGGCAAGGTGGGATTGCAGCTTGCCACTTATCAGCAGATTTGTGTAAAACACCTTTCTATGTTCACGGATATACCGCAAATGCCGCTGTCCCCACACACCGATATGCCTTTCTTCTTTTTCGGCGGGTAATTCCAAACAAGGAATATAATAATCGCCCTGTAACTCATACCAAAGACCGTTTTGCTCGTTATAAAAATACTTTTCCATTATGTAATCCTCCAAAATAATATATTCGCACATACATCACAGTTTCCCGATTACCACACGCTGTTATATCTTGTTATCAGTTTTTCTTGCCCTTGCTTTTGCCCTTATAATCTTTCGGAGCAAGGGTAAAATCGTGTGAAATCGTATAAAGGGATAAGGTGAGCAGATTGCGAAAAACCCTTTATTTTCAAGGCTTTTAGAGGAATTCATTAACGCCCTACAATAAGCGATAATGATTTAAGAAAAGTTAGTTTTCAAATTCAAATTTGTCAGCCTAATTGCTTCTTGATTTCAGCTTTCACTTTATCCAAATCACTGCAAGTCAAGATTGGAATTAGCCGGTTGATTTCATCAACGCTCCTATCCCACCACTTGAATTTAAGCAGCAATTCAATCAGTTCATCATCAAAGCGCTTTTGAATCGCTCTTGCGGGGTTTCCAACGACCTTTGTATATGGTGCAACATCACTGCCCACTACGCTGTTTGCACCAATGATCGCTCCGTTTCCAATGTAAACGCCGGGGAGAATCACCGCATTTTGCCCGATCCAAACATCATTTTCGATAACAGTATCTCCTTTTAATGGCATATCCGTCTTTGCAGGCGGTAACATTTCCCACCCCTCCAAGGTATAGAACGGAAATGTAGAGACGGCGTTCATCTGATGGTTTGCGCCGTTCATCACAAACTCAACCCCGGCGGCGATTTGACAGAACTTCCCGATGATGAGTTTATCGTCATTCCACTCGTACAAATGTGAAACATGACTTTCAAAATCTGAATCGGCAATATATGTAAAGTCTCCAACAATAATGTTCGGATTTGTAATTGTCGGCTTCACATATATTTCTTTGTCATACCCTGCAATTGGATGGATCGTATTGGGGTTTGGAGGTTTTCCGTCTTTCATCTTAATTCCCTCCTCAAGTTCCGATTTGCCGGTTTCTTTCACCGCTGCCAAATCCATCATATCATGCGTTTCCATACAGAGCAATAAAAAAGATGGACCGCAGAAAATCCGTGATGGAATTTTCAGAGCATTGGCAGGACTTGTTGAGATTTTCTTTGAATAATTTTGCTCTCACGGTCCGCGGGTCTGACAGGCCACCGGCCTGTCATTCAACACCGCGGCCCCCCCCAGGGGGAAGGCTAACGGGGGTCATATGCGCTCGTAGGCGCGGCGGGGGGTGCCGTCGGCGACGTGGATGGTGCCGGTGTACGCGAAGCCGGCGCGTTCCAGGCAGCGGCGCATGGGGTGGTTATCCTCGTGGGTGTCCGCCCGCAGATGGGGACACCGCGTCCGCGCCCAGGCCACGGCCTCGGCCAGCACGCCGGTATGGGTACCGTCGCTGCCCAGGCGGTGGAGGGTGCCGTATGGCGTCGCGTCATCCAGCCACGCGCCGTCGATGACCTGATAGGTGGGGTCGTCGCCGATGATGAAGGCAAACACGGCGTACACGCCGCCCGCGTCCTCCATGACGAACAGCCGGCCGGCGGCCACGTCCGACCGGAGCAGGGCCTCGGAGGGGTAGCCGTTGACCCACTGGACGGTGTTGCCGCTGCGGCGCATAAACTGCCGGGCGCTGTGGTAGATCGCCAGGGCGCGGGGAATGTCGAAGCTTGTCGCAGGTCGGATCATATCAGTTTTTCAGGCTTTGCAGCGGGGCGGGGATACGGCCGCCGCGGGCGATGAAGTCGGCGCTGGAGGCCTCGTGGACGGGCATCAGGGGCGCGCTGCCCAGCAGGCCGCCCATCTCCACGGTGTCGCCCACGTCCGCGCCCTCCACGGGGATGATGCGGACGGCGGTGGTCTTGCTGTTGACCATGCCCACGGCGGCCTCGTCGGCGATGATGGCGGAGATCGTCTCCGCCGGGGTACTGCCGGGCACGGCGATCATGTCCAGACCCACAGAGCACACGCAGGTCATGGCCTCCAGTTTGTCGATGGTCAGGGTGCCGTCCAGGGCCGCGGCGATCATGCCCTCGTCCTCGGAGACGGGGATAAAGGCGCCGGACAGGCCGCCCACATGGCCGCTGGCCATGACGCCGCCCTTCTTCACGGCGTCGTTCAGCAGGGCCAGTGCGGCAGTGGTGCCGTGGGTGCCGCAGACGGACAGGCCCATCTCCTCCAGGATACGGGCCACACTGTCGCCCACCGCCGGGGTGGGGGCCAGGGACAGGTCCACGATGCCGAAGGGCACGTCCAGACGGCGGCTGGCCTCGGCGGCCACCATCTGGCCCATGCGGGTGATCTGGAAGGCGGTCTTTTTGATAGTCTCGGCCACCACGTCGAAGGGCTGGCCCTTGCAGCCCTGCAGGGCGTGGTACACCACGCCGGGGCCGGACACGCCCACGTTGATGACGGTGTCGGCCTCACCCACGCCGTGGAAGGCACCGGCCATGAAGGGGTTGTCCTCCACGGCGTTGCAGAACACCACCAGCTTGGCGCAGCCCAGGCCGTCGCGGTCGCGGGTCAGGTGGGCCGTCTCCTTGATGACGCGGCCCATCTGGGCCACGGCGTCCATGTTGATGCCGGCCTTGGTGCTGCCCACGTTGACGCTGGAGCAGACCAGCTCCGTGCGGGCCAGCGCCTCGGGAATGGAGGCGATGAGCCGCCGGTCGCCGGAGGTAAAGCCCTTCTGCACCAGGGCGGAGTAGCCGCCGATGAAGTTGACGCCGCAGGTCTTGGCGGCGCGGTCCAGCGTCAGGGCCAGGGGGACGAAGTCCTCGCTTTTGCAGGCCGCGCCGGCGATGGCGATGGGCGTGACGGAGATGCGCTTGTTGACGATGGGGATGCCGAACTCGCTCTCGATATCGCAGCCGGTTTGGACCAGCTTTTCGGCGCGGGAGCAGATCTTGTCGTAGATCTTGTCGCAGCAGCGGTCCATGTCCTCGTCGGCGCAGTCCAACAGGGAGATGCCCATGGTGATGGTGCGGATGTCCAGGTGCTGCTTGTCCACCATGGCGATGGTGTCGAAGATATTTTGCAGACTCAGCATATTCCCCACCTCTTACAGCTTGTGCATGGCGTCGAAGATGTCCTCCCGCTGGATGCGGATGGAAAGGCCGCGGCCCTCGCCGTAGGCCTTCAGATCGGCGCGCAGGGCGTCAAAGGGCGCCTGACACTCGGTCAGGTCCACCACCATCATCATGGTGAAGTAGCCCTCCATGATGGTCTGGCTGATATCCAGGACGTTGATGCGGCTGGCCGCCAGCGTGTTGCACACACCGGCGATGATGCCCACCTGGTCCTTGCCCACAACGGTAACGATCGCTTTCATATGCTTGTCACTCCTTTTGTTGTTAATCCATCTCATCCAATGTCAGGCCGTAACTTGGCAGGAAGTGCTCACGGAAATAGTCCAGCTCCGGCAGGGCCATGGCGTCCATGGCGGCGGCGGTCTGGGCGGCGGCCTGACGGAACTCGGTGTTGCCGGCCTTCAGCTCCTCGATGCACTTGATGTGGGCGGAGAGCTTATCCGCCGCCTTGACCAGCTGCTCGATCTCCGGGTCAGCGGGACGGAGGGCGTCCTCGTAGGCGGGACGCAGGTCCTCCGGCAGCATGGAGAGGAGCTTGTCCTCCGCCACCTGCTCCACGGCCTTGTAGGCCTCGCGGATACCGGGATTGTAATACTTGATGGGGGTGGGCATATCGCCGGTGAGGATCTCGCCGGCGTCGTGGTACAGCGCCGCCACGGCCACGGCGCCGACGTCCACCTGGCCGCCGAAGCGCTCGTTGCGCAGCACCGCCAGCGCGTGGGCCAGCACCGCCGTCTGGTGGCTGTGCTCCTGGATGTTCTCCGTGTAGCTGTTCCGCATGAGCGACCAGCGCTGGATGAAGCGCATACGGTTGATATAGGCGAAAAAGTGGTTCATGTTATGTCAACTCTCCTATCAGTACATCACCATCTATACCGACTATTTTTGTATCGATAATTTTATTATGTAAATCTTCGGCGCGGACGCACACCTCACAGTAGTTGGGGGCGTGGCCGGTGTAGAGGCCGTCCTTCTCCTGCTCATAGAGCACCGGATAGGTCTGCCCCACGCAGCCCTCCAGATAGGCGCGGTGCATAGTCCGGGCCACGGCCACGGCGCGGCGGGTCCGTTCCTCCTTTACCGCGGCGCTGAACTGCACCAGCTCCGCCGCCTTGGTGCCAGGACGGACGGAATAGGGGAAAATGTGCATATCCGCGAAGGCGCACTTTTCGATAAAGGCCATGGTCTGCTCGAATTCCCGGTTCGTCTCGTCGGGGAAGCCGCAGATCAGGTCGGTGGTGACGGCGGGCCGGTGGAAATACTGCCGCAGCAGTGTGACGGACTCGTAAAACCGTGCCGTGTCGTACTTCCGGTTCATGCGGCGCAGCGTCTCGTCACAGCCGGACTGCAGGGACAGGTGGAAGTGGGGGCACAGGTTGGGCAGCTTCGACGCCCGGCGGCAGAAGTCCTCGGTGATGGTACGGGGCTCCAGACTCCCCAGCCGCAGACGCATATCCCCCGCGGCGGCGGATACCGCCTCCAGCAGGTCGATGAGGCTTTGGCCGTTTTTCAGATCGTGGCCCCAGGAGGATATCTCGATACCGGTGAGCACCAGCTCACGGTAGCCCTCGCGCCGCAGCTGCTCCGTCTGGGCTACGGCCGTCGCCAGCGGCAGGGAGCGTACCGGGCCGCGGGCGTAGGGGATGATGCAGTAGGTGCAGAAATTCACACAGCCGTCCTCTACCTTCAGCATGGCCCGGGTGCGCTCGGCCATGCCGCCGGCGGGCAGCACCTCGAATTCCCGGCGGCGCAGGGCGTCGTCCAACAGTCTCACCGGCTCCTTTTCGTGGGCTGCCTGCTCGAACAGGTCCAGAAACGCCATGCGGTCACCGGTACCGGCCAGCAGGTCCACGTCCAGCTCCGCCACCACCTCCGGGTGGGTCTGCACATAACAGCCGCAGGCGGCCACCACCGCGTTGGGGTTCAGCTTATGACACCGGCGGATCATCTGCCGGGATTTCTTGTCACTGATGGCGGTGACGGAGCAGGTGTTGACGATATAGCCGTCGGCCTCTGTCTCGGCAGGCACCAGCGTATGACCGCGGCGCAGCAGCTCCTGCTCCATGGCCTGTGTCTCGTATTGGTTCACCTTGCAGCCCAAGGTATAGATGGCAACACGCATCTTGCACTTTCCCCTATTCTATCGTATAATAAGGTTTCACGGGTGAAGGTGTTTTTCACTCCCGCTTTTTGATCGGTTTATTATACTGTATTTTACCGTGTCTTTCAAGACCCGTTCGTGAAACAGGAGGCTCTCTATGGTCTATTTTGATAACGCCGCCACCACGCCGGTGCCCAAAGCCGTGGCCGACGCCATGTACGAGGTGCTGACGGCGCACTTTGGCAATCCCTCCTCCCAATACCCCATAGGGGTGGAGATGAAAAAAGCCGTGGAGGGCTGGCGGGCCGTCATCGCCGGGGCGCTGGGCTGCCCCGCGGAGCGCCTGTACTTCACCTCCTGCGGCACGGAGAGCGACAACTGGGCCATACAGGCCGCCCTGTGGCAGAACCGGCACAGGGGCAGACACATCATCACCACCGCCGTGGAGCACAGCGCCGTTCTGGAGCCCTGCAAGCTGCTGGCCCAGCAGGGGTATGAGGTCACCTATCTGAAGCCAGGACGGGACGGCAATGTCACCGCCGAACAGGTGGCGGATGCCCTGCGGGAGGACACCGCCCTGGTGTCTGTGATGCTGGTGAACAACGAGACGGGCTGCGTATTTCCCGCGGCGGACATCGCTGCCCTGCTGCGGGAGAAGGGCTCCCCTGCCCTGCTGCACTGCGACGCGGTGCAGGGCTTTTTGAAGGTCCCCTGCGACCCGGAGGGCTGGGGCGTAGACCTGATGAGCCTGTCCGGTCACAAGGTCGGCGGGCCCAAGGGCGTGGGCGCGCTGTACATCGGTCCCCGGGTGCGGAACCCCCGCCCCCTGCTGCCCGGCGGCGGACAGGAGCGCGGAGGGCGCCCCGG
>OLSL01002167.1_pt1 | contig 16420 bp, 4 predicted proteins | sample 1672511 | NCBI WGS metagenome assembly OLSL01 (sample SAMEA3136694, study PRJEB25190) | human gut metagenome | biome: human gut; feature: human-associated habitat; material: faeces | place: Austria | collected 2013
ATTTTGTGTTTTTCTTGAAGTAAAGACTCCAAATGTAAAAATCAGGTAACTTAAATAGCACAACAGAGATATCAGGCTGATGATACAGCCGATTTGTTTTCCGGGAGGAGAAAATCGAAATTCGATCTTATGAGTCCCCTTTTCGATATGTGCTCCTGCAAAAGCTTTATTTACGCGGATAATATCTGTGCGTCTGCCGTCGATGTAAAGCTCAAGTCCGTTTTGCCGCGGAATCGCAGACGCGAGAACCCCGTTGCTTTCTGCATGGATGCTTCCGGAAAAAACAGTCGTGCCTGAAAGGAAGGCGCTGCGTTCGGTTCTGCTGTCACAGACCGCTTTTGTAATTGTGTTCTCGTCGTCGAAAATATGTTTATTACATAAATGCCACTGTACGTTGCTGACAGTGAAATGACCCTTTGGAAAAGTAACCTTTAGTTTTGTCATACCCGAGTCACTGTCCGCTGAAAACTGATAGTGAAACGTATTGTTTCCGTTTGGGTAAGGCGCAAATAGTCCCGAAAGCTTATTGCGTATGTTGTTAATGTCGATGACAACAGGATCGATCGTTTTATTATCCACCTGGAAAGAAAGCAACAAAATGTTGCCAAAGCCTGTATTTTCAACATAAAATGTCAACGATTGTTGACATTTTGAGATTATGTCATACTTATCGGCAGTCTTTTTGATAGTCAAACTATCGGGAAGTTTGCCGTCTGCCGACAGTTTCGGGGCAAAAGGAGTGATAAACTTTCCGGGGAGGTAAACGTCGCTGTCCGTATCAGTGGAAGTGTTTTCTATTATGGTTTTGCGGGAAATCGCTTCCAACTGTTCGATTTGATTGAAACGGTCAAACTCTTTTTCAGAGATTGTATCCGATGTAAAATAAACATTCGGAAGCACGTTTTTATTCTCTGCGACCACCGTGTCTTTTGCCGAAGAATACAGAGGCGTATACCCGGCGGGAATATGATCTTTTTCTGTCTCGATATACCGAACGCCAAGAAGATGAAGCATGAACGGATTATCGGAAGTAAGCAGCGCGATTCGGTTATTGATTCGGATCGGTGTATTCAGCACGTCATAATACAAGTCGGAGTAAGCGCTGTTTGTCACAGAAGAATACATAGAACTTCTTGTTATTTTCGCTTCTGGGGCGCGGTTTCCGTTTGCAAGCGGTTCGGTCAGGCTGTCAAAATGATAGAGCGGATCCATCGGAATTTCCGCAAGTTTTGTGTAAGTTTCTTTTGCCGAAACATCTGCTTTCTTTACCCAGTGTTCCTTTCTGGCAGTTGTAATATACATACCGACCGGGGCGATCAGTATGAGCAGATAGACGAGTAATTCTACCCGGGCAAAAATGCGGGGATTTTTAAACATTTGCAAAATAAGGTTTTGTTTCCGTCTTTGTATCAGGCAAAATAAAAACAGAATACCAAGTTCGATCAAAATCCACGGAAACTGAACTTGACTGAACCAGAGCAGACCAAGCGGAAGCATTACGGCAAACGGATAGAGCGGATACGATGAAACGCGGTCTGTTTCGGTGTGCGCTGATTTTAAGTAACGTACGCAGTGCAGGATGAACAGCGGCAGAAACGGAATAAGTATCTTCGGTCTGGCGTAGAGCGTTCCGTTTAAAATGTAAGAAAAGATACCGAACAATCCGAAAGATAAAAATAAAACGCTGTCAGGAAAGAATTCTTTTTTGGCAGGATTTTTTTTATTTAATCCGGCAAGTATCGTGTAAAAGCAGATCAATGTAAGCCCCAGTCCGTATTCGTTAAACAAGATGCCGTTCATAGAGATATTCGGTCCGAAAAGCTCTAATATTTTCAAAAGAGAAAATCCGCCGCCGCTTCGTCTGTGCTCCATCAGTACAAGTCCTGTCGGCAGAAGGAGCGCCGCCGCCATGCATACGGAAAGAACGGCGGAAGGGATATATTTTTTGAAAAACGAATCTTTCCAAAATGTCTCTTTTTCCGTTCTCAGCCAGTACCAGCCGATCGCGGCAAATGCGGCGATCGCAAAATAGAAGCTGTGCAGGCAGATCAGAAGCATACAAAGAGGGAGAAAGCGAAACTTACGTTTCTTCACGCACAAAAAAGCAAGGATCAAAAACGGCAGATAATTGACAAACATGATCTGACGATGCATATGGAAAAGACATCCCGCAGTCAAAAATAAAACGCTTCCGATGAAGGAAAAGAACGGGGAAATATCCTCGCTTTGCAGCCACATATAACATAAAAGAACGGAAGCGAGATAAAGTGCAAGCATATAGCCGATCAGGATGTAAACCATAGGAATCTGCGGAAACAGACATCCGATCAGAATATCAGGTCTTAAAAATCCATAATAAGAAAACTGATATCCGCTGCTTCCGCTTCCGAGATCGATCCAGTCGGGAAGAAGCGTGTGCTGTTCCACGCAGGCGTCACGGATCGTTTCCGCAAGAGCGGCATGCTGGGAAAACCAGTCCGTATTCGATCCGTAGACGGCGTCGGCAGGCAGAATTGTCGTTGTCAATATAATAAAAAGCAGAATAAGCGCTGCCGGATAAATGAGTTTCTTCATATATAATGCAACTCCTTTAAGTGTTATTTACAGGATTCCCTTTATTTCCTGACATAAACAGGATATTATAGTCGTCTTAATAAATTGCGGAAAATAAAAAGAAGAATTCTTAAGAAAAACCGATAAAATCTTAAAAAAACATTGATTAAATTGACACAAATTAAGTAAATATCACGAAAAGGATATTGGATGTACCGAAATGACAGGGAATATGTTATCATAAAATAGATGCAGACTGTGAAAAACATAACAATTTCACGGGGAAAGGAGAGAATATTATGAAAAAGAAATTTTTCAGTGCAGCGCTCGCAGCAGCTATGGTTGTGACGAGCGTCTTCTCCACAACATCAGTTGCCGGAGCGGCAGAAAATGAAACTGCAGTTCCGTATGGTAAAGTAACCGTTGAGCAGAAAGATAATACTGTTACAATCGGAAACGATGCCATCAAAAGAACATTTTCAACAGCGGACAAAAAATTGTCCACGACTGAAATTGTGAACAAAAGAACTGGTGGAGAAGGAACAACCTTCACTCCGCAAGAAGGAAGTGAAGAATTCGTTGTTAAGACAACGAAAGAGCAAAAAGGATCGATTACCTTAGAGGCAATCAACCGTGACGGCTGGACAGCAACGGCAGACAGCTACCAGAATGCGAGCGGAGACTCAGATGGACCGGCATCTAACTTGTTAGATGGAAGAACAGAGAGTATCTGGCATTCAAATTATGGGGGGGGGACTGGACAAGGTGATCAGGACTATCCGCATAATGTAGTAATCACATTCGGAAAAGATGTGACATTCCAGTCTTTCTCTTATACACCGAGAAAAGAAGGAGAAAACACAAACGGAAATATTAAGGGGTACAAGCTGTACGCATCAACAGCAGAAAACAAACTTGATTATGAATCCGAAGATTGGGGAGAGCCGATCGCAGAAGGCGAATTTGAATATAATGGTACGAACCCGATCTATGTAAACTTGAAAGAAGCATGTACTGCGAAACAGATTAAGTTCGTAGCAACATCTTCAAACAATGGGGAAAGATTTGCCGGCGGAGCAGAATTTAATCTCCACGCAGATAAAGCTCCGGTAGATACGGATGACCGTGCATTTGAGACAAGCGATTTAGAGCTGAAAGACGGCAATGAGGCAGTCAAAGTCGAAGATACAACGGCAACGATCAACGGTAAAGAGAAAACAGGTAAGAAAGTAACATTTTCTTTCAAACCGTACACTCACAAAAACGTAGAGTATTCAATCGACGAAGTAATCGTAATGTACGAAGGCGATCACTTCATGCGTAAATTCCTTGAGATCGACGTGCCGGATGACAAGATGGCAGATGCTGAGATCGACTATATCGACCTTGAGTCTCTGAAAGTGGCAGAGTCCGATGCACAGTGGACAATTCCGAGAGGTCAAGGCGGCGTTGTTCAGATGGAAGAGTTCAAAGCGAACCTCGGACAGCCGATCTACATTCAGGGAATGTTCTTCGGATGTGAGTTCCCGGCAGCGGATACAGAGATCGTAAACGGAACAGGATTTATGCGTTATTACAGTGGTAAGACGTTCAGCAGACTGAAAGAAGATAATCAGTTGACAACAGACGATAAGTATGTGACATGGCAGACAGTTGCAGGTGCGGCAAGAAGTACAGAGCAGGAAGTTATTCAGGCAGACTTCTTCGAGTACATCAAGTCAATCGCAACTCCGTCAGAGTTCCGTACACAGTACAATTCATGGTTCGACAACATGATGAAGATCAGTGATGAAAATATTTTGGCTTCGTTCATTGAAATTGATCGTGAGTTGAATAAAGCAGAAGTTCGTCCGTTGGATTCTTACGTTGTAGATGATGGATGGAATGCGTATAATGATGGTTCGATAGGAGCAGGGTCACACGCACAATCGGGAGCAATAGAGAATACCGAAGGTTTCTGGACATTTAATGAGAAATTCCCGGAGGGATTGACACCGTCCAGCGAACTTGTTAAGAAGTTCGGAAGTAACTTTGGAGTATGGGTTGGACCGAGAGGCGGATATAACTTCTACACTACATTAGCAAATATTATTGAGAGGGCACAAAAAGGAAGTAAAGCAGGACATTCTATCGACGTTGCAGACCGTGTATATGTAGAGAATTTTAAAAAGATGGCGATTAAATGGCAGCAAGATTGGGATGTCAACTACTGGAAATGGGATGGATTTGCAGATACTGCTCAGTATAATCATTTCAACAATTTAGGCGGAGCAGACGGCGTTCCGGTATACAGTGAGTCTAATCACCATATGACAGGCGGTTATCACCAGATGTATCATGTGACTGATCTGTGGGAAGCATGGATCGATCTGATGGAAGCGGTTCGTCAGAGTGAAAAAGAGGACGGAATTAATAAACTCTGGATCTCTCTTACATGTTATGTAAACCCGAGTCCGTGGTATTTACAGTGGGCGAACTCTGTATGGATTCAGTGCGTACATGATCAGAAGGATGCATCTTTCGGAACAACAAAGATGAATAAGCAGATTACATATCGTGACGCTTGTTACTATGACTTCCTGAAGAATCATCAGTTCCAGTTCCCGCTTCAGAATCTGTACAACCATGATCCGATTTACGGAAAAGAAGGAACAGGAATGACAGTTAATACTGCTACAGATGAAGATTTCCAGAACTATCTGTACATGTTGTCTACTCGTGGAACGGCATTTTGGGAGTTGTACTACTCTGACAGTATTATGACAGATGGAAAATACGAGATCACAGGAGAATTCCTTGAGTGGGCAGAAGAAAACTATCATATGCTCAAAAATTCCAAGATGATCGGAGGGAAACCGGATATTACAAAACTGAGTAACGGAGATCTGTCAGACCAAACGCAGGCAGAAGCATACGGATTCTCATGTTTCGACGGAACGGACGGAATTATTTCACTCCGTAACCCATCTGCAAATGCAGATAAGACAATCAAGTTCACATTCGACCGTACAATGGGCGTTGCAGAAGGTGCAGGCACATTAAACTACTACTTAGAGCACAGCTATCTTCTTTCCGATAAGTCTGCTCAGACAGGTACATTAAAGTATGGTCAAGAATACACAGTGAACTTGAAACCGAACGAAGTGCGTATCTTACGTGTTTCAGCAGAAAAAGACACAACAGCGCCGAAGATCGACAGAATCATGACAGACGGTGCGAAAGAACTTACAGTAAAATTCGATGAGAAAGTATCAGGAAACCTCTTTAAAGTAGAAAACGCAAAAGTTTCTTCTATTAAGAAGAGCGCAGACGATACAACATATCATATCGTATTAGCAGAAGCTCCGGCAAACGAAGCTACAGTAAAAGTAATTCCGCAGGATATTAAAGACATGTCGGGCAACAAAGCTACTGAAGCTGCATCTGTTGTATATCACAAAGACAGTGTGATCGTTGAAAAAGAAGCGATTGCAGAAGCAGGAGAAATTGCAGCAGCGGACAGATCACTGAATTCCAATAATGGATTCACAGTATATGCGGCTGTAAACACAACGGCAACAGATAAGTCACTCGTAAGCCAGAATGGTCAGTACGAACTGAAAGTAACAGCAGAAGGAAAAGCATCCTTCACACTGAATGGTGCGACAGCAGTTTCCGGCAAGTCAATCAATGACGGAGCAGAGCATAAAGTAGTAGGTGTGAAAGAAAACAACGGTATGCTGAAACTTTATGTAGACGGAACACTGGAAGGATCTGCTTATAATGAAAAGAACAGATTTCATGAAGTTAAGAAAGCTGCGATCACAGCAGGTGAAGGTGTGACAGCGGCGGCAGTATATGATATCGCATACGGTTATAATGAAGTGGCTAATCTCGGAGAGCAGGAAGGACTTCCGAAACTTAAACTTACAAATGATATGATCACAGTTTCTGAGACGAGCGAAGGAAGTAAAGATAAAGTCTTAGATGGAGATAACACGACATACTGGACAAGTCAGAAAGTGGAAGAAGGTACTGTAAGCAGCGATAATGCATGGCTGCAAGTTGACTTGGGTGCGACGTATAAATTGGATCAGGTTGACTACACACCGCGTTATTATAATGATGCAAAGAACTACTGGCATTGTACAGGTAATATTAAGAATCTGATTGTAGAAATTAGAAAAGACGGAGAGGATACATGGACTTCGGTAACAGGAGAAAACGGGCTTGATCTTTCGGACAAGATTGTGAATAAGAATGATCAGACACTTTTCCCGGCAGAAGTTACATTTGAGGCACAGGAAGCTAGATATGTACGTATCAGTGGAACGTCTTCTTATCACTGGCAAGCAACTGATGAAAATAAGTATATTACAGTCGGTGATCTTGCGATCTATGGAGAGAAAGTAGAAGCAAAGAACATTGCAAAGGATGCAAATGTAACGGCAAAATGGACGGCAGATGACACAGATGCAGCAAAAGGCGGCGACAGACCGATGTCTATGGCTGTTGACGGAAACAAAACTGATTTTGGTTCAAACTATGCCGAGTTCGGTGCGGACAATAGACGTGAATCATCTTATATGCAGGTTGATTTAGGCGCTGTATGTGATGTGAACTCTCTGTCACTGTATCGTTACTGGGGCGATGGTAGAACATATGGCGATACAGTAGTAGCTGTAGCAGAAAAAGAAACAGACTTTGCAGAAGGAAAAGCTACAATCGTCTATAATGCGGATGATCAGAATGTTCATAAACTGTATACACAAGCACCGGAAAAATTCGATGAAGACTATGCAGAAACTGCACAGGGTAAATCATGGACGCTTCCGGAAGGAACGAAAGCACAGTTTGTTCGCGTTTACATGTACGGAAGAGCAAACAATGACACAACAACAAACCATGTTGTAGAGCTTGAAGTATACGGAACAAAACCGGAAGAAGGCGAGACACCGGGCGTAGACATTACAGCCTTGATCGAAAGATTGAGCGTATTGTCAGCGGTAGATACGTCTAACGCAACAACAGATAGCGCAGCAGCGTTTAATGCTCTTCTTAAAGAAGGATATGATCTTGTGGCGACAGGAGCACAGACACAGGAAGAAGTAGCTGCTATGATTAAGAAACTGGAAGGCGCAGAAGCTAAACTTGTAGATGCATCCGCTCTGAAGAAAGCAATCGCAGACGCAGAGAAGAAAGTTGAAACAAGTACAGTAACAAGTGCAGAGCCGGTAAAAGCTAAAATTGCAGAAGCAAAACAGCTTCTTGTAAACGGTACAAAAGATGCGATCGACGCAATGGTTGCAGAATTAACTGAAGCTGTGAAAGGACTTGTTGCTCGCGGAGATGTAACAGATCTGAAAGCTTTGATCGATCAGTACGCAAAAGAGAATTTGAAAGCAGAGGATCATACAACATCTACATGGAGCGCTTATGAGACTGCTCTGAATGCGGCAGACGCAATCGTAACAGATAACAGCAACAGCGATCAGGCGGCGGTAGATGCAGCGAAGAAAGTGTTAGAAGATGCACATGCAGCATTGGCAAAACGCGGAAACACAGATGCATTGAAAGCTCTTATTGAAGAGTACAAAGAACTGAAAGAAGCGGATTACACACATGAGACATGGGTGAAATACGAAGAAGCTCTTGAAGCTGCAAATGGAATCGTGGCAGACAACAGCAATAAGACACAGGCAGAAGTAGATGCGGCGAAAGACGCATTGAAAGCGGCAAAAGAAGCTCTCGTAAAAGCTCCGGTAGATCCGCAGCTTGATAAGAGCAAACTGCAGGCAGCAGTAGATGCGGCAAAAGCAAAAGACGAAAACGCATATACAACAGCTTCTTACAATGCAATGGAAAAAGTTCTTGCAGAAGCAGAAGAACTTCTGACAAACGGTAAGGATCAGGCGGCAATCGATGCGAAAGCAAAAGATTTGAATGATGCGGTTGCTGCGCTTGTAGAACGTGGAAACACAGATGCGTTGAAAGCTTTGATCGCAGAATATAAAGCAGAAGGTCTGAAAGAGGCAGACTACACAACAGATTCCTGGAAAGCGTACACAGATGCGTTGACAGCGGCAGAAAAAGTTGTGAAAGACAACAGCAATCTTGATCAGGCAGCGGTAGACGCAGCGAAGAAAGCGTTAGAAGATGCTCATACAGCATTAGTAAAAGTAGAGCAGATCAATAAAGAGGCGTTAAAAGCAGCAATCGATGCAGCGAAAGCAGCTGATGCGAACTTGTACACAACAGATTCTTACAAAGCAATGAAAACAGTTCTTTCAGATGCAGAAAAGGTACTGAAAGACAGCAAAGATCAGACGGAGATCGATGCAGCAGCAAAAGCGTTGAACGATGCGGTTACAGCGCTTGTACAGCGTGGAAACACAGATGCATTGAAAGCTTTGATCGAAGAGTATAAAGATCTGAAAGAGGCAGACTATACAGCAGATTCTTGGAAAGAATATGCAGATGCGCTGAAAGCGGCAAAAGCAATCGTGGAAGACAACAGCAACAGTGATCAGGCAGCGGTAGACGCAGCGCTTAATGCGTTAAGAGACGCTCGCGTAGCATTGAAGCTTTCCGGAAAACCGTCTGTTGATAAGAGCGAGCTTCAGGCAGCTTACGACAAGTACAAAGATAAGAAGAACGACGGTTACACAGCAGAGAGCTGGGCGAAGTTTGAAAACGCTCTGAAATCTGCTAAGGCAATCTTGGATAACGAGGCTGCAACAGCAGATCAGGTAAAAGCTGTTTTGGCACAGTTGAATTCAGCGGCAGAAGGTTTGACGAAGACACAGACTCCGCCGAAGAATGATCCGCAGACTCCGTCAACTCCGTCACAGGGCGGAAGCGTACAGACAGGAGATACGGCACATGTAGCTCTGTGGCTTGTACTTGCGGGAATGTCGGTAATTGCTTATGTAGCGGTTAGAAGAAAAAGAGCATAGTGAAAACTTGTCTTTTGATTAAGGCAGTAAACATTTAAGCTTTTATGGAATAGGGCGTTCGGTAACGGACGCCTTATTCTTTTTTGCAGAGACAGCAACATTGTCAGAAAATTCATACAATATAAAAGTAAAATGTAATTATTTAAAGTTTTTTATAAAAATGTATTGACAAAATAAAACTCAGGTGATATTATAAAGACATCCAAAAGAGATACAACAAAATAAAAACAAAAGCATCTCAAAAGGATATTTAACTAAGAAGGCATCGTATCAGTTGCCCGATTAGATTAAAAATAAACGGATAGCAGGAGGGAAAGACCAATGGACAGCGTGATTTCAGTGAATCATCAATATGTTAGTGGTACGGCAAGTGTAAGTTCCTGTGGAGAAGAGACCTTTGCTCAAGGATAGATGATCCGGAATAAAAATAACGAAAGAATTGATCGGAGAGTTGGAAGTCCGGATAGAGATCAGAAAGATTTAACATTTGCAGACATATTGAATATAGATACCACATATAGCAGAATTTCAAAAGATGTGTAAAGAAACATTGAGTAGATTATCATTCGTGCATATCGGGTTTAATATGTGTGGTGGTACCGGAAACAAGGAACGTAAGTGATATGTGATAAGGATACTGTTATGAACTCGAATTTGTTAATTGAAGGAGGGAAGATTTAATAAGCAGGTCTTAATAAATCGACCGCAGATCAAATAACAATGGCAGAGGTCTTACAGGAACAGAATCTAATATTTGCCTCCGATTTAAAAATAAAGAGAATATGAAAAAATTAAATAGATTATAAAAATGCATCTTCAATGTTAATTGAGGGTGCATTTTTTTGACATTGCGAAATGCATATGATAAAATATTGAAAGATATAGTATGTAAAGAAACATAGAAGGAAAGACACTGCCCTGTACAAAACTATTTTTTAATGAGGTGAATGCGGTGGATAAATACGAATATAAATCAAAGACTGAACGGATGCTCGAACTTATGGAGAGCGGCGCGTACAGCAGAGCGGCGGCGATCGCAGATGAAATTGACTGGAGGCGCGTGCGCAATGCAGTGATGTTGTCAAACGTCAGTGAAATTTATGAAAAAACCGGAGAATATCAGAAGGGATATGACATTTTGACGCTTGCATATCAGCGGGCGGAAGGAAGCCGTAAGATTATCAGCCGTCTGTGCGGATTGGCTCTTAAGACGGGAAATGTCGATGAGGCGATCGATTTTTACGATGAGTTTATGCAGATCGCGCCGAAAGACCCGAATCAGTACATTTTAAGATATAAGATTCTCCGCGCGCAGAGGGCGCCGATCGAGCAGCAGATCGAAGCTCTTGAAGAATATAAGAAATCCGAATATATTGAAGAGTGGGCATATGAACTGGCGAAGCTGTATCAGGAAGCCGGTATGACATCAGAATGTCTGGAAGAGTGTGACGATTTGATTCTTTGGTTCAGCGAGGGGCAGTATGTCTATAAGGCGATGGAACTGAAGATGCAGTACAAACCACTGACTCCTTCCCAGCAGGAAAAGTACGATAAGCGTTATGCAAGGACGTCCGAGGAGACAGAGGAGATTCCTGATATTTTTTCTTATGCAGAGGCAGATGAATCCGAGCAGGAGGAAGAAGAAAACGGTTTGCCGGGAGCTGAACTTATGGCTGCCGACTCCGAAGTTGCCGATGCTGATTTCGCTGCCGAACAGCAGGTGAACGCACGAGTTCCGAAGGGAATGGAGGAACTTGTTCCGGACATGATGCCGGAAACGATCTCAGAAGGAGTAAGAGAGATCACTTTGCCGAACGACCCGGTGGAAGTAGATACGGAAGCGTGGGAAGCCGACGAGATCAAGGCGTTAGAAGCGGATTCACCGGCGGAGGATGCAGAGGATCATGTTGAACAGGACGAGCAGGTGCCGATAGATGCGGAAGATGCCGGGCAGACAGAAGACGCATATCTGCCGACGGATGTTTCCGAAGCAGAAGGAGTCGATGAGCCGGAGGAGCGCGTACCGGAAGGAATAAAAGGACCGGATGTGCTGGAGACAACCGCAGAGCCGGAAGAAGAAAGGCAGCCTGCTAAAAAGAAACTGGGAGATACGATGCCGTTAGACGTTGCATTGAGAAAACTTCTTCATCCGGAGTTGGAAGAATTGACGGCAGATGATTTCCAAGACGAGACAGCTCCGATGGATTTTAATTTTGAAGATGAAGAAGAGTCGGAATCTGATTTGACGGAAACGGGAGCGATGGACTTTGACTTTGAAGATGAAGAAGAGCCGGAGTTTGATTTAACGGAAACGGGAGCGATGGATTTCGACTTTGAGAATGAAGAAGAGCCGGAGTTTGACTTGACGGAAACGGGAGCGATGGACTTTGACTTTGAAGATGAAGGAGAGCCGGAGTTTGACTTGACGGAAACGGGAGCGATGGACTTTGATTTTGAAGACGAAGAAGAGTCGGAGTTCGATTTGACGGAAACAGGAGCGATGGATTTTGACTTTGAGGATGAAGAGGAGTCGGAATTCGGCAAAGAAAAGGATATGGGAAATACATCCCAGATCAAATTCCGTCCGGTAAGAAAAGATGAGATCGAGGATGAAGAAGATCTTGCGGATCTGGAGCAGGCGATCGGAGAGATTGAGTCGGTTGCAGATATAGACATGGTAAGTCGTTTGAAAGAGGAAAAACGCCGCGCCGCATTACAGGCAGAAGAAGAGGAGAAAGCGGAAGAAGCCGCAAGAGCAGAAAAGGCGGCACAAGCAGAAGAAGCCGCACAAGCGGAGGAGGCAGCGCAAGCGGAAGCGGCCGCTGAAATAAAAGAGGACGATCAGATTACAGGTCAGATCAGTTTGGAAGATATCCTTTCGGGATTTGAAGAAAATGCAGGAGAGGATGAGCCGGTTGAAGAGGGGACGGATGCAGAAGGAGCATCCGAATCGGAACAAGAAGAAGTTATAGATTCAGCAGGGGATACAGCAAAAGGGGATACTATGGAGACGAATAAGAAAACAACACCGATTTTACCGCCGGATATTCAACGTATGATTGATGAAATTGAGGGAATTATCCCGCCGGAAGAAGAAAAGAAAGAACCTACAGGAGTATATCTTAAGAGAAAAGAAGAACCAAGCGAAAACATGGGTCAGGTTGCGGAGGATCTTAGAATCGACGATGATTTTGATGATGACTTTGACGAAGATTTCGACGAGGAGTTCGAGGAAGATTTGGATGACGATTACTTTGAAGAAGACTACTATGAGGAAGCAGACGAAGTGATCGAAGAGCCGGAAGAAGATTACTATGAAGAATCAGAGGAAGTGATCGAAGAACCGGAAGAAGATTACTATGAAGAGTCAGAAGAAGTGATTGAAGAACCGGAAGAAGATTACTACGAAGAAGCGGATGAAGTGATCGAAGAGGCGGAAGGAAACGCAGATGACGAGTATTTCTTCGGGGAAGATGACGCGGAAGAGATTCAGGACATTGAGGATGAGTTCACAGTAAATCCTGATTATTCGGGAGAGGATGACGACAGAGAGATTCCTGATGATGACGAGCCGATCGACATTATGTCGGCGACGACACCGCTTAGCCGTAAAGAGACTGCGAAGCTGATTGCGACAGGTAAGACTGCGCCGCTTCCGCTCGATGAGATCTCGGATGCATTGTCAATGGATACCGGTTTTGTCGTACATGGAAGATATGACCTTGAGATGCAAAGCGGTATCGGAACGAGAGCCGGACTTACAGAGGAACAGAAGAAACTGTTTTCTTACTTTGTTCCGGTGCGCGGAATGAGCGAACAGCTTGTCGATGTGCTTGAGCAGGATAAGAACTGTACGAACAGAAAAGGGACTTCGAGAACGGGCAACTTGCTTATCATTGGAAATAAAGGCAACGGAAAAACGGTTCTTGCCGTTGACGTCGTGAAAGCGATCCAGAAGCAAAGAGACATCCGTCAGGGCAAGGTCGCGATCGTGACAGGAGATTCTCTGAATAAGAAGAAGATCAGCGATATTGTCGAAAAACTTTACGGCGGCGCTCTGATCATTGAGAAAGCGTCCAAAATGAATGAAAAGACAGTTGCGCGTCTTAATAAAGCGATGGAGCAGGATACAGGCGAGATGCTGATCGTCTTGGAAGAGCAGAGAAAGCCGCTTGACAGACTGTTGTCATCGAACAGAGAATTCAGGAAAAAATTCACATCAAGACTGGAAGTGCCGATTTTCATCAACGATGAGCTTGTTACGTTCGGTCAGACGTATGCGAAAGAAAACGGATATCACATTGACGAGATGGGAATTCTTGCGCTGTATAGTAAAATTGATTCTCTGCAGAGGGAAGATCATTTTGTGACGGTTGCGGAAGTGAAAGAAGTTATGGATGACGCGATCCGTCATTCTCAGAAGGCGTCCGCGAAGAAATTGATGCGGAAAGTTTTTGGAAGAAATACAGACGAGTCAGACCGTATTATTCTTTCTGAAAAAGATTTTAATATATAAAGAAGCACGATAATAGACTATAATTTAAAATGTGTGCATAAATAGACAAAATACAAGAGAAACGGGCGGGAAAGAGCTGTCTGTTTCTCTTTATTTTTTGGACGGAATCAAGTATAATGAAACTATCACGGAAGCGGGCAGAAACGCTTCGATATTTTATTATGAGGAAACGGCGAGGTGGGCTTTTATGGCAAGGAGAAAAGGTGCGGGCAGAAACGCGGCAAAAAGTGCAGGCAAAGGCATCGTGAATCATGCAGCCGGCGGTATGGCGGGCAGTGCGGTGAAAAAGGCGTCAGGCGGCGCAAGCCGGAACAGGGCGAACAGTCCGGCGAAAAACACTGCGGCGGATGCGGCAAGTATGAAAGCGAATGAACATGCCTATGAGATAGGAGAATTGGATCATTACCTGTTTGGTCAGGGAAACCATTACGAGATCTATAAAAAATTAGGCGCACATAAAGTAGTGAACGACAAAACGGAGGGCGTTTATTTCGCGGTATGGGCGCCGAATGCGAAGAATGTGTCTGTAGTCGGGGAATTTAATGACTGGAATTTGGAAAGAGACAGAATGGAGCGTCAGGAGCCTCTAGGTATTTATGTGAAGTTTGTACCGGAAGCGAAAGAAGGACAGCTTTATAAGTTCTGTATTGAGACGCAGAAAGGCGAGCTTCTTTATAAGGCGGATCCGTTTGCAAATTATGCGGAGCTTCGTCCGGGAACGGCGTCTCGTATTACGGATCTTTCCCGTATAAGATGGACGGATGACGCATGGATGAAAGCGCGGAAGACATGGAATCATAAGAAGAATCCGATGTCGATCTATGAAGTTCATATGGGTTCGTGGATGCGTCACCCGGGAAGGGAAGATGAAGGATTCTACACATACAGAGAGTTCGCCGAGGCGATCGTAAAATATGTAAAAGAGATGGGATACACTCATGTAGAACTGATGGGCATTGCAGAGCATCCGTTTGACGGTTCCTGGGGATATCAGGTGACTGGTTATTATGCACCGACATCCCGGTATGGAACACCGGAAGATTTTGCATGGATGATCAATTATCTGCATAGAAATGGAATCGGTGTTATTATGGACTGGGTTCCGGCACATTTTCCAAAGGACGAGCATGGACTTGCCGAGTTTGACGGAACAGCAACTTACGAGTATGCAGATCCAAGAAAAGGGGAGCATCCGGACTGGGGGACGAAGATATTTGATCTTGGCAAGAATGAGGTAAGGAACTTCCTGATTGCCAATGCACTTTTCTGGGTGGAGCATTTCCATATTGATGGACTTCGCGTTGATGCAGTTGCTTCTATGCTGTACCTGGATTATGGAAAGAAAGACGGACAGTGGATCGCGAACAAATATGGCGGTAACGAGAACCTGGAGGCTATTGAATTTTTCAAGCATCTGAATACTCTGATTCTTGGAAGAAACAAAGGAACCATGATGATCGCCGAAGAGTCTACTGCATGGCCGAAAGTAACCGGAGATGTGGAAAAAGAGAACGGTCTCGGATTCACGTTTAAGTGGAACATGGGATGGATGCACGATTTCCTGGAGTATATGAAACTGGATCCGTATTTCAGAAAATTCAACCATAATAAGATGACCTTCTCCATGACGTATGCCTTCAGCGAGGAGTATATTCTGGTACTGTCTCATGATGAAGTCGTCCATCTGAAATGCTCCATGATCAACAAGATGCCCGGAGAGTACGATGACAAATTTGAGAATCTGAAAGCCGGATATTCCTTCATGATGGGTCACCCGGGTAAGAAACTGCTTTTTATGGGACAGGAGTTTGGACAGTTTCAGGAGTGGAGTGAGGCGAGAGAGCTTGACTGGTATCTGCTCCGTGAGGCAAGACATCAGCAGTTACAGGATTATGTAAGAGATTTGCAGATGATGTATAAAAAATATCCGGCACTGTATGCGGATGCCAATGGCTATGATGGTTTTCAGTGGATCAATGCCAATGATGCAGACAGAAGCATCTACAGTTTCATCCGCTGGTCACCGACGAAAAGAAACAACCTGCTGTTTGTCTGCAACTTTACTCCGGTAGAACGGAAAGACTACTGGGTAGGTGTACCGCAGAAGAAACAGTGTAAATTAATCCTGAGCAGTGCAGACCCGGCTTACGGCGGACAGCATCATGTGGACAATCCGGTATTCAAACCGGTCAAGGGAGAATGTGACGGACAGCCATACCATGTGGCATATCCGCTGGCTCCATACGAAGTTGCGATATTTGCATTTAATTAAGAAAAGAAATATAGATAACAAAAAACGACGGAATCTGTCGGCAGAACAATCTGCTGACAGATTTTTTTCGCAAGCAACGAGCCAAAGTCCGTGCATGCACGAAACGCTCTAGAGCGTGTCTGAAAAATCATTTCCGCAAGCTGC
>OLSL01002170.1_pt1 | contig 16417 bp, 10 predicted proteins | sample 1672511 | NCBI WGS metagenome assembly OLSL01 (sample SAMEA3136694, study PRJEB25190) | human gut metagenome | biome: human gut; feature: human-associated habitat; material: faeces | place: Austria | collected 2013
GTGCTTCGGTCTGTGCGATGCCGCCTACATTCCGCATTTTTGTAAAGAGGAACAAATTCTTATAGTAGTGGCTCTCATCAATGAAAAGTCTGTCCACACCCAACTCCTCAAAGGTCACTGTATCATCCTTTTTGGATTGGTCGTTGAGCTTATCGAGTTTCTGCTTGACAGATTTCTTTGTGCGCTCCAGTTGTTTTACGGAGAAGTTATCTCCACGGTTCTTTTTCAGTTCCGTAATGCCCTCCGTTACCTCATCAAGCTGCTGCTCAAGGATCGCTCGCTGCCGTTCAATGGACATCGGTATTTTCTCGAACTGCGAATGCCCGATAATGATGGCATCGTAGTCGCCGGTGGCAATTCTGCCGCAGAACTTTTTGCGGTTCTTGGTTTCAAAGTCTTTCTTCGTTGCCACCAAAATGTTGGCTGAGGGATAAAGCTGTAAGAACTCCGATGCCCACTGCTCGGTGAGGTGGTTGGGTACGACAAACAGGGATTTACTGCACAATCCAAGCCGTTTGGACTCCATCGCCGCCGAAACCATTTCGAAGGTTTTCCCTGCACCCACGGCGTGTGCAAGCAGCGTATTCCCGCCGTATAGGATGTGCGCCACCGCATTTCTTTGGTGTTCCCGAAGCTCGATTTCCGGGTTCATACCACTGAAAACGATGTGGCTTCCATCGTACTCACGGGGACGCAGGCTGTTGAATTTCTCATTGTAAAGGATGCAAAGTCGTTCTCTGCGTTCAGGGTCAGACCAAACCCAATCCTGAAAACCCTGCTTGATCAGCTCCTGCTTTGCCTGTGCGATTGCCGTTTCCTTCTTGTTCAGAATGGCTTTCTTTTTGCCGTCTGCGTCCTCTACATAGTCGAAGATGCGGACATCTTTAAGGTTCAGTGTTTCCTCGATGATCTTGTAGGCGTTGATGCGCCCCGTACCGTAGGTGCTGTATGCCTTCACATTGCTGCGGTCATAGGACTTGCCCTCAATATTCCACTCGCCGGTATAGGCAGAGAAATGAACTTTGATGTTCCACTGTGCGTACCTTGGTGTTCCCAAGAACTCAAACATAAACTGTTCGACAATTTCGGTCGGCAGCCAAGTAGCACCAAGCCGAACGGCAATCTCGCTGGCGGTCAGGTCTTTGGGCTGCACCCGTTTCAGTGCTTCCACATTGACGGTATAATCATCGGGATAGAGCTGTGCTGACCTGCTGGCAAATGCCAACTTTTCCCGGACATTGCCGGAGAGGTATTCGTCTGCCATCAGGTACTTTGCCTGCGTAGAATTGCCGTACCCGTACATCGGGTTCAGAAAGATAACGCCCTTCAAGTCCGCAAAGATTTCTTCCTCGGTCTTGCCGGTCAGCTCGCACATATAATCCATATCCACACGGGCTTTTTCGCCCATAGAAACGGCAAGTGCTTCGCTGGCGGTATCTACGGAAGTGACCGGGGTGTGTGGCTTGATGGTTCGCTTGTAGAATATATCCGCCTTGCGTTCAATCTGCCCTTCATCGCCCAAGACCTCAAGAGCCGAGAGCAGAGAAAAGGAACTGTCCTGTGAAAAGGCGGAGATGTTGGCACGGCTGTTGATAAGTCCGTACTGCTTGGAAAAGGTATCATAAAGAGCGTTTAATCGCTCCTGCTCCGCTTTAATTTCCGAGTCGGGGTAATCCTCCGTCTGCAATTCGATCAGCTTTCTGACTGAATCACGGATGCGGATCATACCCTTTATGCGGTTCTCTGCGGTAGCGGATACCTCCACCGGAGCCATACGGCTGTTTTCTCGGAAGTAGATTTTATCGTCCAGCACCGTATAGGAGAAGTTGCGAACGGTGGGATCTGCGGGAATGGAATTGTCCTCCTCTGCAAGCTCATCCTCCACCTCATATGCGGTCAGCTCACCGTGAATATTGGAAACGGCTTCGCTGAGTTGCTCGGCAAGGTCTGCCCCCTCGTAAGGGACGCAGGTGGCTTCGGGACCGAAACGCCCCGACACCATTTTCATCTCTCCGAGTATCATTTCGGGATGCTCAACAAAGTACCTGTTCATCAGGATACCGTTTTCATCCGTGCTGAGCTGTACCCAATCCGGCTCTATATCCACAATGCGGTCACGCTTTTGCAGAATAAGAATGTCCGAAACGACTTCCGTCCCGGCATTTCCCTTAAAGGTGTTGTTCGGCAAACGGATAGCACCAAGCAGGTCAGCTCGCTGAGCAATATACTTGCGGACAGCGGAGTTTTCCTTGTCCATTGTGCCTTTGCTCGTAATGAGCGCCATTACGCCGCCCGGACGGAGCTTGTCCAAGGATTTGGCGAAGAAGTAGTCGTGGATGAGGAACTTGTGCTTGTCGTAACGCTTGTCAGGGACTTTGAAATCCCCGAAGGGTACATTCCCCACAACGGCATCAAAAAAGCTGTCGGGGAGGTTGGTTTCCTCAAAGCCCTGTGCGGCGATAGAGGACTTTTGATATAACTGCTGTGCGATGCCGGCAGAAATTGTGTCCAGTTCTACACCGTAGATCTTGCTTTCCTTCATTTCTTCGGGAAGCATACCGATAAAATGCCCGATGCCGCAGGACGGTTCCAAGATGTTGCCCTCACGGAAGCCAAGCTGTTTCATTACCTTATACACGGCATTGATAACCGTTGGCGGCGTGTAGAAAGCGGTCAGAGTGCTTTCTCTTGCGGAAGCGTATTCCTCCGGTGTCAGGATGTTTTTCAGCATCCCGAACTCTGTCTGCCAAGAACCGGCTCGCTCATCAAAGGCTTCGGGAATACCGCCCCAGCCAACATACTTGGAAAGAATGATCTGTTCGTCCGGTGTGGCGAAGCGGTTTTCTTCCCGACACCTTTTCAGAACGGTGATTGCCGCATAGTTGCGGTGGAAGCGTTCTTTCTTGTTGACCTCCTCGACCTCGTGAGAAGCAAGGTCAAAGGTATGACGGTCTGCCATTGGGATTTCGGGATGAATATCAAAGGTCTGCACCCGGCTTTTCTTCGGATGCTCCCAAACAGGGGTAAGAGGTGCTTCCACCTGTGCAAGTTCTTCCTCGGAGAGATAAACAAGGTCGTCAAAGGACAGTGCTTGCAGTCCTTTTTCGGTCAGTTCTTCAAGGGACGCATACTGCACACTGCGGACGATCTTGCCATCTGCAAGAGTTTCGATGCGGAAATCCACAAGGTTGACCCTTGCCTGTATTTCGTGCTTGTCATCCTCTGTGGTGGTGTAGGCAATACCTACATTGGTAAGATCGGTGTAGTCCGCACCATCCTCACGCTGATACTCCTCACAGCAAAAATCATCAATGAGATGCTTCGCCTTGTCCAGAGCATTTTCCGGCAGATACGGGCTGTCGATGATCTCAAAGCCCTTGGGCGGTGGGTCAAGCTGGGTGATAAAACTGTGCGGAATGGTGTTGCCGTCCTTGTCCTTATACAGAACAATACTCATCGGGACACCGTAGTAGTTTTCCTCCTTGATGTCCTTCTCAAAGCTATACGGGCTGGTGTACTCGATGCTTTCACCGACCTTGCCGTCCGTGCTGAGATAGTCGATCCTGCCGATAGGTTTGGACTCTACCGGAGCTTCCTTTGTGGTGGAAACCACGGTACGGGTACTGCGTTCGCCGTCCTCCAAAGAGTTGACCTCAACATCGTACCCTCTGTCGGTCAGCATTGTAAAGTAGGTTTCCAAGCGGTGCTGCGGAAATCCTACCATTGGGACACGCATGTTGTGATCGACGGCACGGGTCGTCTGCGTCAAGTCAAGAGCAGACCCGACGACCTCTGCATCATCAGCATAGGCTTCAAAGAAATCACCCACCTGATACAGCAAAAGGCTACTCGGATTGTCTGCTTTGGTTTTAAGATACGCCTGATAGAACTCCGGCAAAGCAGCATCCTTTGGCTTTTCTCTTTCTGCCGCCTGCTCGATACGCTCCACAACGCTCTGCGGCAAGTCCTGCACATAGAAGGTGATCTCACCTTCGGGGGAGATATGGGCAATGTTCTGATAGTCCCCATTGACCTCCACGGCACGATTCCAAACGGTCAGTCCGTTGCCGAGATAGCCCATCCCGATGTCGAACTCGACCGCCTTTTCTTCGGACTGTTTATTAGCGACCTTCAAATGGTCATTCAGTGGGTTCTCCTGCACCTTGCTGTCGAATTCAGCTCTCGTCATTTCCTTGTTGAAAAGCGGAAACTGCGTATCATAGAGCATTACACGCTCATCATCAAAGGACAGGATTTCATACTCGTTTGCGCCGAGATAGACGGTGCTGCCGAGGTGGTACTCATATCGCTCATTTTTCGGCTCTGCCTTTTCGGAAGGTGCGGTAGACAAGATTTCTCTCTTCCTGCGTTCCTCGGCAAGCTCTGCTCGGCGTTCCTCCTGCCTTTGCAACCATTCAGGATACTGTGCCTTTTCCTTGGGGTTCAGGTAACGGTCGAGTTTTATCAGCTCGGCAATGCGCTTCTCCACCTGACTCCATTTCAGGTCGATATGAGGTTTATCGCTTCCGATGCCTTTAGAAATACGGATGCCCTTACCGTCGTGCTGCTCATCAATGCCGGTTCCGGTGATTACGGGATAAGCACCGCCCCAGCCGTATTCCTCTTTCAGAAAATCGGCATTCTCTTTCGAAGAAAGGCTCTTTTGGAACTGCTCATAGATTCGCATTTTTCCCTCAGAGATGCCGCTGCCACGGGTGAGAACAGCGTCGATGATCTCCTGAGAGAAAGCAAAAGCAGAGGTTTTTTGCTCCTCTGTTCCTTCCATCATTAAGCTCATCTGCCCATTAATGGACGGCAGCGGCTTCATCGTGTCCTGCAACTCCCCAAGCAGCCGCATCGCTTCAAAATGCTGGGCAATTACGCCCCAATCATAGAAACTCTGTGCCGTGCGGGAGAGATAACTGCCCTCCCAAAGCTGCAACACATTCTGATAGGTCTTGTAGCCCACACGCCGTCCATCGCTCAGAATGACCTCGGTATAGTCGTTGTTGAAAATGCGCTTGATATAAGAAATACGGGCGTTCTCATCAGCGGTAGCTTCAAAGAATGCCCGTATCTCGTCTTTGCTTGCCTTTAGGTGCGGCGTAGTGCCGAGAATTTCACGAATTGTATCATCGCCGCCAAAGAACGGCAGGCTTTTATCCTCGTGGCTTCGGTCGTAGTAGTCTAAGCGAAGATTACCTCCGCCATCACGATCTCCTGAACCCGGCTCCGGATACTGTTCATCTTCCGAACCCAGCTCATCATATCCGTCGCTTTCAGATTCTCCGTCACGCCCTCCGACGCTGCCATCTGCTCCGTCAGCATCTGTTCCATCTCGTTCGCTCTGCGCTCCGTGTCGTTCAGATGCTCGTTCAGGGCGCAGCTCGTCAGCAGGTTGTAGTATCGCACCTTGTGATGCTCCTTCAGGAACTTCTTCCGCATCCGGGCGTACCTGCCCATCGACAGCTCCGGTTGCTCCGGCATTGTCAGATCGGGGAGCAGATAATCTCCCTGCCTCGTGTAAGTGATCTCGTTCATCGTCAGGACTCCTTTCGGTTTTTTCTTTGCCTACATTGTAATCGGCTTTGGTTTTCTCTGCAATTATGCGATTTTGACGGTCGAGGGCAAAAATGGTGCGGGAAATCTCCGCAAGTCCCATCTCCGCAATATCGCTGGTGGCATAGCCGAGGGCGTTCAGCGTGGCAGGGGTCGTAAAATTCACCACATCCCGAAGATCATCGGGTTCAAAGTATTCTCCGGCTTCAATGCCCAGGCGGGTCATCATCATATAAGCGATGCTGTTGCGAACCGCCGTTTTGAAAATGTGGGTGATTTCTTCTTCGGATACGCCGTCCAGGAAGCTGTCCTCCACGCTGTAAAGAAGGTCGGTGAGATAGTCGGGGATGTTATCCTCCACGGCATTTCTCGCCGCCGACTCGATGGCAACGGCAAGGGTTTCCTTATCGTCCAACTCGCCAAAGGTGCTTTCCAGCGTGTCGATCACTTCTGCCGTGTATTCGTCCCGCATTTGCCAAATGGGAACTCTGCGGGAAAAGCGGCTGGGATGCGTGTCGGAAATATCGAAGTAGTGGACAAGCCGCTGGCGTCGTTGGTCGGCATCCTCAAAGACGGCAATGCCGTGCGCCCCACGGTTGACCCATCGCCCGAACTTTTGGTTCCAGTCGTCAATCTGAAGAACGGCGGTGGCGTCCGGTCTCTGTGCGTGAACCAAAAGCTGTTCATCAAAGCGCAGACGGTAGTTGTAGCAGGCAGAGCGCAGAAACGCCTCCCAGCTTGCGGGGTTTGCAACGACCGTTTTGCAGGTTCGGTTATACAGCTCCGAAATGAAGTCGTATTTTCGTGCCATCGGCGGACACCTCCTTATCGTTCATAGCCTTTTGGCTTGATGGCTTTGCCGTTCTCATCATAGCTCTTGGGTTTGGCGGCAATGGAGTCCCACCGGATCATAGAACCTGCGAGCATTGCCTGCTCCTGTGCCTTAGTCACGCCCAGCTTCTCATTGAACTTGTCTTTAATTGCTTCGTTCTCCGCACGGTTCCCATCGTTAAAACTTGTGGCGGTATAGCCCTTTTGCCAGCGGTCGATTTGAATGACTTCGCCGGTAGACGGGAGTATGGAATAGCACATCGGAGGCAATGGCGGCTCCATTGGAGCGTAGGTACAGCCGCCTTGCTCCATACGCTCGGCAAACTCGCAAATGTGAAAGAGATTGCGTCCAACCTCTGTGTGATAGCTATCAATATAGCGGCAGGGATAGCTTTCCGTCTTACCGTCACGGTCGGTCACAATGATGCGCTCTCCGTCCGGGATACGGAACAACTCTTTATAGTGGCTGTCAATAAAGCGAATGTCCCGGTTGGCTTCTTCGATGTGCTTGTCCAGCCATTCCTTTACATAGCAGAGGCAATAGAAGTTATAGTCGCCCCTCGTTGGATTACAGCGAAGCACGAACGCATATTTCTCGGTATCTGCTCGGAAGCCGAACTCAGTGGTATAAGCACCCTGCATTTCGCTTTCCTTGTTCTCACGCCCATAACGCACCATATGAGAACGGCTTTGAAGCAGTCCGTACTCCTCGGAGCGCAGGGCGTTGATTACATCATCCAAGTCCCGCTTGAACTCATCGCTTTTCCATTGCGGTCGGGTATCAAACCAAGTGGTATAAAACTGATTGCCGCTTGAGCCGAAGTCCCCACGCAGATAACCGATATTGCCTGTCTGCCCTTGAAGCTGCGAGCTTTGAGCGTAGGTGTATTTGCGTTCGGGAACGGTCAGCGGTCGCAGTGTGAAATCTGTCATTATCTTGCGCCCCTTTCTTGCGGTGTTCGTTGTTTCGGGATGTCAAAGCCGTAAACGGCGGCGATCTCATCCCCAAGTCGTCGGGTCAGCCGGGTAATATCGGCTCGTGTGGCTTTGCCGTGATAGATTTTATCTCTCAGGTTCTCCATCTGCGTTTCGGAAACGCCGTCTTTGAACACACGGTAAAGATAGTGATTCGTGCCGTCGTGATGAGTTGCATCGGCACGAAGATCGCCGTACTTATCTACATACCATTCGGTATAGTCGGTGTCGGCATACAGGCAATCTCGGATGTTTCCGGAGGGGATGTCCTTGTAGCCCATCACTCTGCCGTTCCATCTGCCGATGTCGCCAATGACAATGATCGGCTGGGAAAGCTGAACATTCAGGTTGACTCGCTCATCGGAGAGGTAGTCGTAATTGGTTTCCTCCATCCACTCATAGAGTGCCTGCTCATCATTCGGATCGTCGTCCAGTTCATTGGCTTCAAGGAACTCCTTGTAGTCCTCTCGCCAGTCGTCCACATCAAGGTTTTGGTTGCTCCAAATGATGTGGCGGTCATTCGGTCGTGTCGCTTGGCTCATCTGTTCCACCTCCCAAGTATGAGAAAAGACGATTCTTTGCGACCTGTTCCTGAAGCTCGGTGATGACTGTCATATCCGGAACGGTCACATCGGGGATTTTCAGGATCGTCGGCAGGGTCAGCGCCTTCAAATCCTTTTCGGTTTTACAGCCTGCGTCAAAGAGCTTTACCAGCACCTTCATTTTCTGCTGCAAGCCCTGCTCGGCTGCGATTTTCTTTGCTGCCATAGGTGTTTACCTCCTTATCGTTCGTGGTCTTTTCCTTGAATTGTGCGGCTAAAAGCAGCCGCTTTTTCTTTTGCCCAATCAGGCATACGCTCCGGCTTTACTTCACCCAGCACATCCATACGCTCATAACGGGTATTCTTGCCGTCATAGAGATTTTTGCAAAATACGGCGCTGCCACGGGCATTTGCTGAAGCGCCGAAGCCACCGGTCACAAGGAAAAGCTGTCGATCCGCTCTTTGATACTCCGGCTTGAGGATTGCCGGGTTGATGGCGATGATTTTGCCGTTGATGTCGTTCTTATAGTGGTCGGGAATGCAGTCCGCTTGGGTGATAACCGTCACGGGAATATCCAGCTTTTCAACCTCTGCCCGAAACCTCTCGGCGTCTTGCTTGATGCGCTCTGCAAAGAACAGTGCCGCATCAATATAGTCGTCGCCAACGGCACATTCGGTAAACTTCTCAAATATGTCGTTGCGCTCTCCGTAGCAGCAGAGGAAGCGTTCTCCGTTGGTACTCTGCTCATTCTCGGCAAGGATGATTTCACGGGCGCCGATATTCACGGCGCAGAGGACGGTGTAATCGCCCACCATACGCTTTTCACTTTTCATAACCGCCACCTCAAAGAATATTGATGACGATAACAACGCCGCCGTCACTCTCCCTGACTTCCTTTCGGGACAGTTCGGGGAAAAGGGACTGCACACGCTGCCTTGCCCTGCGGATGGACTCAAAGCACGGCAGTCCGTAGAATTTGTAGTTGTATGCCAAGTCCCCCAGCGGCAGCTCGCCGGCACGGAGATCATCGGCATAGCGGTTGTAATAGCGGTAATACAGCTTCATATCCTCATACCGTGTTTCCGGCGAATCCCGCAGGATCTGAAGCACTTTGTTTTCAACGGTATTGATTCGGTTCATTTTCTCCCTCCTTCTGGTAGTAGAAAAGGGGCGGAGTTTTTGCTCCGCCCCTTGGATAATCAGCTCACTTCTTGTTTTTCGATCTAATCTGCAAGAAGATAAAGCCGCCGATGATAAAGGCTACCAGTACGATAGCCACGATGGTTTTAGGTTCCATTAGTTACGATCCTCCTTTTTCTTTTTCTTGAATCCGATAACGCCGCACACAGCGATGCCCACTGCGGACAGTCCTGCAAGGGTATAGAGCAGCGGCAGATTGGTTGTGTCGCCGGTCTTGGGAGTATCACGCAGAGCATTGTGCATCTCCACAATGGTTGTGGAGCCGAGCTTGACCGTTGCCTTCTTATCAGCAGGGATAACATACATCGAAGAAGCCGAGTTGCTTACCTCAGAAATGGTGTAGTCCCCGATGCGAAGCCCGTCAATGAAGATCTCACCCTTGTCATTGGTTTCAAGGATAATGTCATAGCCATTTGCTCCGGTAATTCGGAAAGCGAAGCCCTTGACCTTGCTGTCAGAGGAGGTCTTGATAATTTTAAGGTTGCCACGCATTGCATCATTGACGAAGCCGACGCCTGCCTTGTTCTCCACCTCGTAGGTCTTGCCTCCCGTGTCGATCATCACTTCATACACGCCGGTATCGAGTACAAATCCCTCCGGGGCTTTGGTTTCCTTGACGAAGTAGCGACCATAGAACAGGTCATTCATACCGTATTCACCGATTTCCTTTTCGGTCAGTGTGCCGAGCAGTTCATCACCGTTGTCCAGCTTGCCGTTTGCGTTACTGTCCTTGTAGACCTCAAAGGTCGCTCCGGTCAGCTTATTGTCAGGATATTCGGAATCCACCTTGGTCAGATGGATGTTTCCACGGACATACTTGTTGACGATTTCGATCTCCACGACCTGACCGTCTGCGCCGATGGTCACGGGATAGATGGTATCATCCAGCACGAAGCCGGCGGGCTGTTCGATCTCACGGACATACCAAGTGCCATAAGTGATACTCTCAAAAGAAAAACTACCATCTTCAGCAGAAGTGGTAGTCATCAGAGCGTTTTCCTTTGTAAACTCGCCGTCATCCGTGCGGAACAGTCCAATCAGCGCACCGCCGAGAGCACTGCCGTTTTCATCGACCTTCTTGCCGGAAACAGAACCGTAAATCAGATCATTTTCGATTGCCTTGCCGTCATTGGCGGCAATCTTTACAACTGCCGTATCCTGACCGGCATACGCAAAGGTTATGGGATACTTGGTATCGGAGAGTTTGTAGTGACTATCGGTGGCAAGCTCCTGCACATAGTAGCTTCCAAAAGGAAGGTCGGTCTTAACCTTTGCCGTTCCGTCCTCATTCGGAGAGATGATCTCGATCAGACCGTCTGCGGGAATAGAAGTGCCGCTGGCAGATACGATTTCCTCGGCGGCAAACAGCCCAAAGGAAATGTTCTTCATTTCACCGTTATTGCCAATGCCGAAGTGCTCATTCTGCTCGATTGACTTTACAAGGCTGATTTCCACCTTCTGACGCTCGTTCTCGAAAGAGGTCGCCGTTTCGGTAACAGAAACATTCTGACCGGCGTAGACAAGCTCGACGCAGTGGGGTTCCGGGTTGAGCACCATCCCGTGGGGTGCTGTGATCTCACGCACCTCATATTTGCCAAGGTAGAGTTCACGGCTCACGGCTGTGCCGTTTTCATCGGTTGCAACCGTGTCTACGACCTCGCCCTTCTGATTTCGGGCAGTGCCGTCCGGCGTGATAATATCCTCTGCGGCGATGATCTCATAGACCGCACCGGGAAGTCCACGCTTTTCATACTGCGGCTGATAGATGGTGGGCAGTTCGTTTCCGCTTTCATCAATGCCGCCGATGACGGAAACGCCGAAGAACACCTCGCCGGTTTTTTCCACGGTGATGGTGCCTTTCTGTGCCATATTGGGCTTATCCACTTTTACTACCGTAACCCCGCTTTCTTCTGTGGAATTATCCTCCGTGACATCGAAGTACACAGGCGTTTCATCGAGGACATAGCCGTAGGGAGCCTGTACCTCGACAATAGAATAGCCCTTGCCGTAGGGCAGCTTCTCCGGCGTAACAAGAGAACCCTCTGCATTGGTGTAGAACACATCAATGGTGGTGGGCGTCGGGTAAGTGAAGGTCATTGTTACGAGATTACCGTCCGGGTCATAAATCTTAAATCCCGCACCGGCGTAAGGAATGGTCTTTCCGGTTTCTGCGTCCTGCTTCACGATCTTGATGAAGCTGTTAAAGGGTGCATTGTTGATAAGGTAGCGATAAGTCGCCCCGTTTTGAGAGATGAACGCATCAAAGTCGGGCATCAGCTCGCTGCCTTCCCAGCCGGACACCTGATGGACGGTGTAGATGCCGTAAGGCATATCCTTTGTCTGAGCAAAGCCGTTTTCATCACAGGTGAGATAATCACGCTCGGTGTCCTCGGCAACCTCGTAGCTGCCTGCGGCTTTCAGGTACACAGCAAACTCTGCTCCGCTTTCGGGTGTTTCAATCTGCGTATCACCGTTATCGGTGTGCTTGATGATGGCGATATTGCCCTTTGCGACCTGCTCGTTCACATCATTTGCCGTCTGATTATGCTCCACGGTATAAAGCTGCGGCTCTGCGCCGACCTTATGAACGGTGGTATCAAGCAGATAACCCTCAGAGGGAGTGATCTCACGCACCGTCCAGTCATCATCGCAGATATATTCCTTGGTGACGAACTGTCCGTTCTTGTCTGTGGTGTAGGTATTCACAAGGGTTTCGCCCTTATAGATGCCGTAAACAGCACCGGCAAGAGAAGCATCACCCTGCGCCGTGCCGGTTTCGGCATCGCTCTTGGTAACGGTCACGGAAAACTTCTTCAAAATATTGAGGAAGCTGCGGCTCGTGACCTCGTTCCAGTTGATAGGCGCAGACTGCGCTTCGGGAATGACATAGCGAACGGCAGTGTCCACTTCCTCCACGGTAAAAGGTGTGGAACCGGAGATAAGGACATCTTCAAAGGTCGCCACGCCGTTTGCATCGGTTGCGGCATACTCGTCCACGGCAATGCCGGAAAGTGAAGTGCCGTAAAGGTGGAAGGTTACGCCCTCGTTGAGATTGTCCTCCGAGGACTTCACGATCTGCAAATCTCCTCGCTTGAGTTTGTTGTTGAAGTTTACGGTAGAAACCTGACCGGAAACTACCGTCACACGGCGGGACTCCTGCGGCTCATACTTGTCGTAATCCATCTCGGTCACGGTGTAAACGCCGGGCATCAGGTTGTCGATCTGAATCTCGCCCTTGGAGTTGGTCTTGACGGTCTGATTGACGCCGTTGCCGGTGACGGTAAAGGTGAGGTTATCCACCTTGCCGTCCTCCGAGGTCTTGACGATCTTAGCAGAGCCGTAGGACACCTTCAGATTGAGGAATGCCTGCACGGGGTCATTGACCTCTTGGGCGTAGCTGACGACATCCTGAATGCCGCTTCCGGGAGCGTACCTTCCATCCGTCCAAGTAATGATTCCTCGGCGGGTTGCACCGGACTTGCTTGCAGTAATTCTCACGCTGTCAGAGGGTGCGGTAGCCGCCGTAATGACGAGCTTGTTTCCGCTGACGCTGAAAGAAATGCCATCCTCATTCGCAGAAAAGCTATAATCGGAAAGGACATTGTTGCTGTCAGTCAGAGTTGCGGTGTAGTTCGTGCCGTTCCAAGCAAGCTCGACATTCTGCGCCTTGCCGGGAGTTTTCGCCATAAAGCTGGGAATAGCAGAGTGACGCTGTACGCTTGCTTCAATGCTGTCATAGTAATCGCAAAACAGATCATACAGCGGATGGGCGGTGCTGATAACGCTCTTAACTGCATCGTAGCTACCGGGGCTTACATAATCGAAGTCCTCGTCACGCTCACCGACAACGGTTTCCCAAATGAGAACCTGCGTCGCCATCGCCTGTGCCAGCGTTGCGGCATCGCCTGAGTTCTGAGAACGCCAAGAGGTACTAATCGGTCCCGTATAGCCGTACTGCATAATACGACCGATGAACAGCTTCATATCGTAGGGGGAAATGGTGCTGTTGAAATCCGAGGGCAGGTTATCCCAAAAGGTTTCATCCTTGCTCGTATAGGAATTTCCGGTTTCCTGTGCCGTTCCCGGCTCAATGCAGTAGCAGATATTACCGTCATACGAGTGCATTGCCCGAATGGTAGTGTACTTGGACTCACCGGAATACCAACCGTTCATATAGTGAAGATTGGAGTGTCCCCAAGTACCGCTGTAGTCGAGATTGGCATCTCCGCTTCTCGGAAAAGAAATGAGATAGACTTCCGCTTGCTCTCCTGCGGCAAAGGCGGTAGTCGTGCCAAGTCCGATAAATGCGGACAGGCACATCACGAGGGAAAGCAGTCCCGCCATCCCTCGCTTGAAAAGGTTCTTTTTCATTGTGTTTGTTACCTCCTTGAAAACGAAAAACGCACCGTACAATGACGATGCGTTTCGGGTGAAATGTGTTTTGTTGTTATGCGTAGCCGATATAGATTTCATAAGAGCCGCTTCCGGTCTGCTCATACCAAATCCATACATCGGTGATGTCGCCGTCCTTGGCATATCGGTCGAGATAGCCACGAATATCCTGTTCGGTGTATTTGCATTTTACACCTGCGGCGATGGGGTTATCCCAGCAATACACGGCTCCGTTGTCAAGCACAAGTCCGATGCTCTCAGCGTAGCTCTTGGCAAAGCTGATCCAGTAGTCAATGTCAAAGACCGGCTCAGTCGGTTCTTCTTTCGGCGGTTCCGGTGTCGTAGATTCCTCAGTTGCCGGAGGTGTGGGCTGTTCTTTTTCTGTCGGGGCAGCGGTTTCCGGTCGGCGTTCGGACTCGTCTGTTTTCTTTTCAGGTTCGCTCGGCTGTGGTAGCACTGCCGTGCTGTGGTCAGCCTGATCGGGAACCTCTGTTGTTTGGGTGTCACTTTCCGATACGCTTGCCGGGAACTCTGCGGCACGGCTATCCGTTTGCGATTCTGTGCTTTGGGGACGATCAACCTCCGTTTCCTTTTCTGCCTGAGCCGTTTCCGCTTCACTGGGGACGATGTTACTGTCCGAAGAAGAAATAGGGTCAGGCGTTTCTGCAATATGCGAGGCATTGTTGCATCCCGTGGTCAGACACAGAAGCACAGCGAGTAAAAGAACTGCGATTTTTGGTTTCATACGCTTCACTCCCTTCGACAACATTCTACCCGATGAGAACTGCTCCGACAAAGGTGCGTTTTGAAGCGCAACTTTTCATCATACCGCCAAAACGCAGTTTTTCGAATTGTGCGAACTCCGTTTGCTCTTAGATAGATTTAACTTAGAGAGATAAAGATAAATCAGGAGATAGTTTATTTCGGATAGTCAGGTAGTTCTCAGGGGTTGGAGTGCGAGGAAGGGGACAGCAGAAAACATACTCCGTGTACCTATCGGCTGTCACGCTCTGCCCGCTGACGAAGAAAGCGGCTGTAATGTTCCAGTGCTTTGACCACATAATCCTCCGTTTGACTTACGGGGATATTTTTCGGGATCAGACTTCGCACCTTGTCCCCACGCAGGACGATCTTCTCACGCTGATTTGGTTTTTCCTCGCCCATAATGGCGGACACCACCTCCGGCGTGAGTTTTCCATCTGTGAAGAACTTCCGCATACGAATGGTCTGATCGTGGGACGGGGTGCATTGGTTCAGGTCGATTTCATCAACCACCGCCCGCTGATTACCCTCGTTCAAATAGGAAAGCTCCACCGCAGGTCGCATCTTGATTTTGCCCTCGTCCACAAGGTCAAGAAGCTCCGGCACAAGGTTTGTCAGGCGGATATACCGGCGAACTTGTGTCTGACTGTCACCTGACTGCTCTCCGATCATCTGTGCCGTTTCTTTTCCATCCCACTTCCCACCCACTGGGTCGGAAGTTAAATCAGTACGCTTACCCTGCCTACTTAACGCATCCAACCGCATTTTATAGGCAAACGCCTTTTCTGAGGGAAGTATCTGCGACCGCTGGTAATTGCTCTCCACCATCAGCACAGTGGCAGCATCACGGTCAAGGTCTACGACCTCGCAACGGAGTGCTTCAAACCCGGCAAGCTCGCAAGCCCGTTTTCGCCTGTGACCGGAAATCAGCTCGTATCTGCCATCCTCTTTCTGACGCACGGTAGCCGGAGTAATGACTCCTCGCTCCTTGACGCTCTCCACAAGCTGTATCATATCCTCGTCGTCCCGTACCTTAAATGGGTGGTCGGGAAAATCGTCTATCAGCTCAAGGGGAACATCTCGGATTTTACTGAGCTTAGCATCATCCCGTTCCTCTTGCGTAGAGAACAGCTCATCGAGTGTGTTCGTGGGAAGCGTGAAGTCGCTCTTTCTGCCTGCCATCGGCTAACACCTCCTTCGTAAAATCCGTGTAAGCCTTAGACACGGTGCTGCTCGGCTCATAGGCGTATATGCTTTTCCCTTTAGATGAAACCTCGGCTGCTTTTACGGCAATGGGAATGGTCGTCCGGTATATCCTGATCCGACAACCGAAGTTCTCTCGCAGCGCTTCTACCGTACTTTTGGCAAGATTGGTTCTACCGTCTACAAGCGTGAGCAGAATACCGTCGATTGTCAGGTTCCGATTGGTGTGCTTCTTCACCTTGGCAATCGTCGATAAAAGCTGCGTCATACCTTTTGCGGGGAGATACTGTGCCTGCACGGGAATAATTACGCTGTCTGCCGCAGTCAGAGCATTGAGCGTTATCATACCGAGGGACGGCATACAATCTATCAGCACATAGTCGTATCTGTCCTTCACTTGGCTGAGATAGTTTTTCATCACGCTCTCTCTGCTCATTGCAGTCACAAGGCTCATCTCCAACGCTGAAAGGCCAAGGTTTGACGGAACAAGGTCAACCTTTTCTTCGTGGCTGAGAATGCCGGAGAACGGGTCTTGCTGTTCTTCCCGCATTACCGCTGATAGCTTATTGGAAAGGGTCTGCGGCAAGCTGTCCGTGTCCTGCCAACCGAGGCAGGTAGTAAGGTCGCCCTGCGGGTCAGCATCCACGAGAAGTACCTTTTTGCCCTGCATAGCCAATCCAATGCCGAGGTTTACTGCCGTGGTGGTTTTCCCCACGCCGCCTTTTTGGTTGCATATCGCTATGGTTTTACAGTTTGGCATTTCGCTTTTCCTCCTTCTTGTTAGATTTGGATCGCTCGATCCACCAAAACACAGGAATCGAGTCCTGTGCTTTGGTGGTCGCATTTAACTCGATCTCATCCCCCAAATGCGTAAAAGGAAATCAACAGGCGTTCGGCTGCTGACCGAACTCATAGGAATCTCACCTCTGCCGGGTACTCCGCCAGCCCCATA
>OLSL01002173.1_pt1 | contig 16391 bp, 8 predicted proteins | sample 1672511 | NCBI WGS metagenome assembly OLSL01 (sample SAMEA3136694, study PRJEB25190) | human gut metagenome | biome: human gut; feature: human-associated habitat; material: faeces | place: Austria | collected 2013
CGGCGGCGCGTGCCGGATGGTGGAATTGTGTGCAGCCCGGTTTTCCGTTGACCGACGCCGGGGTCCCCGCCATAATACTTTCGGTTCACGCACGAATCCGCTGCCAGAGACAGCAGGTGCAAACGGGCATCGCCCGCGAGCTTAATGGGATATCCCGCCAGCCGAGGTGGTCGAGTAGATATGTCTTCTCGCCCCCGTCGCTCATGCAGCGCGGGGGCTTTCTTTTTGGACATGCCCCCGTCACGTCCTTGTGGCGGACCGTGCCCGGAAAGAATTCGAGGAGGTGTAATTCATGCCCCAGCAGTACAAAATCGACAAGGTTGCAGAGATCGAGTCCCGTATCGCCGAGAACGCCGGTCTGTTCGTCGTCAACTACAACGGTCTGACGGTTAAGCAGGCTCAGGAGCTGCGTCATCAGCTTCGCGAGTGCGGTGCCGAGATGAAGGTCTACAAGAACAACCTGGTCAAGATCGCTCTCAAGAACCAGGAGCAGCCCGAGCTCGACGAGATTCTCGCCGGCCCCGTCGCTTATGTGTTCTACGAGTCCGAGCCGGTCGAGGCCGCTAAGGCCCTTAAGGACTTCTCCGCTAAGTCCAAGGGCGTCCTTGAGATCAAGGGCGGTATCTCCGACGGCAAGGCCGTTTCCGCTGATGATGTTAAGGCTATCGCCGAGCTGCCCACCAAGGATCAGCTTCTCGGCCAGATCGCCGGTCTCATCTCCGGTTTCGCTCGCGACATCGCTGTCTGCGTCAACGGCGTTTCCTCTGGTCTCGCTCGTTCGATTCAGCAGGTCTCCGAGCAGAAGGCAGCCTAGTCGCTGTTTTCACCCGCGGCGGCAACGCCGCACCCCTGGCGCATTCGCGCCGTGTTTTAACTGATCTCCGTGCATTCGCACGGAAACCGAAAGGACTTAGAAATGGCTAAGCTTACCACCGATGAGATCATCGATGCTCTTAAGGAAATGACCCTTCTCGAGGCTTCCGAGCTCGTTAAGGCTATCGAGGACACCTTCGGCGTTTCCGCCGCTGCTCCTGCCGCTGTTGTCGCCGCTCCCGCTGCTGGCGCTGCTGAGGCCGAGGAGAAGACCGAGTTTGACGTCGTGCTCGAGGGCTTCGGCGACAACAAGATCCAGGTCATCAAGGCCGTCCGTGAGCTCACCAACCTTGGCCTGAAGGAGGCCAAGGAGGTCGTCGAGGGCGCTCCCAAGGCTGTTCTCGAGGGTGCCAAGAAGGAGGACGCCGAGGCTGCCAAGGAGAAGCTCGAGGCTGCTGGCGCTGCTGTCACCCTCAAGTAATCAGGCTTTCTCGCCAGATTTCTTTGCAGACGGGGTTCGCATTGCGAGCCCCGTCTTTTTTGTTTTTCGGTCCCTCGAGATCGGTTGCTTAAACTGCCATGTTCTGTGATTTGCGTCGTATCGGGTGTCCTGCCGTTGGGCAATAAAATTGCACCATTCGAGCAATAATTTGCGTTGACCTGCTGAAGAATTGTCTCTGCCTTGTAGCGACATATAGTTCCAGCGGTAAGATGCTTAAGTATCGCAATTTGGTCTGCGGCTGTGTGCCGCACGCATGGGGCGCTTTTGCGCCTGCGAAAGGATCTTTGAATAACATGAAGGCAATCATCCCCGCCGCCGGTCTTGGCACGCGTTTTCTGCCTGGCACCAAGTGCACGCCCAAAGAGATGCTGCCGGTGCTCGACAAGCCCGTCATTCAGTACGTCGTCGAGGAGGCGCTCGACCCCGAGGAAGTCGACGACGCCATCATCGTTACTTCTCCCGGCAAGCCCGAGCTGCTGAACTACTTCCAGCCCGATCGCTCGCTCGAGAACCTGCTGCGCGAGCGCGGCAAGAACGCCTATGCCGATGCCGTCGCCCACGCTGGCGGTATGCCGGTCGACTTCCGCTATCAGTACGAGCCCAAGGGCCTCGGCCATGCTATCCGCTCTGCTGCCGACGCCGTGGCAGGGGAGAACTTCCTGGTTCTTCTGGGCGACTACGTTGTGCCTAACCGCGACATCTGCGACAAGATGCTCGCCGTTTCCAAGGAGCACGGTGGCGCTTCGGTTATCGCCGTCGCTGCTTGCTCGCCCGAGGAAGTCAGCCGCTACGGCGTTATCGCCGGTGAGCGCGTCGGTTCGCTCGAGGGCGCCGAGGACGTTGCCGATGTAGAGCCGGGCGCTGTCTGGCGTATCGGCGGTCTGGTCGAGAAGCCCGCTCCCGAGGCGGCTCCGTCCAACCTGTACATTGTCGGCCGTTATCTGCTGAGCCCGCTGGTCATGGACCTGCTCGCTGATCAGCAGGCCGGCAAGGGCGGCGAGATTCAGCTCACCGACGCCATGGCCCGGTCGCTCGATCGCGAGGCTATGTACGCTGTCGTTATCGACCCGCTGTCGGGCTACGACACCGGCACCCCGTCTGGCTGGATGGCCACCAACGCCCTCATGGCCGCAAGCGATCCTCGCTTTGCCAGCGCCTTCTGGGACGCCATCGACGAGCGCGGCGGATTGATGCGCAAGTAAGCCTTCGGGCATCGACATTTCCGGGCGCGGCCCTCGGTTCGCCCCCGTTTTTTATAAGAGCTGCGATTGCCGGCTCTCTGTTCACAGAAAACATATGAACAGATGTTCGATACATATACATCTACCTGCGTGTTTTCTGTCGAAAAACTTTGCTACTCCAAAAACTCAATCGCGTCAAGGCTTTTCTTGCCCAACGGTCGGTACCTGATAAACTATTAGGTTGCGATAACTGGCGAAGCTATGCCTCGCCAACCCACCGAGCATTTCCGTGAAGGAGGAAAAACCTGGTGACCTACGCATACACTGCCACTGAGCGCAAGCGCGTCAGCTTCGGGAAAATCCCGGAGGCCATGGAGCTCCCCAACCTTATCTCTGTTCAAAGGGAATCCTTTGAGCGTTTTAAGGACGAGGGCCTTCGTGAGGCGTTCAAGGAATCCAGCCCCATCCAGAGCCAGAACCATGTTCTCGAGGTTACCTTCGGCGAGCATCAGTTCGGCGACCCTGCGCACACCGTCGAGGAGTGCCGCGAGAAGGACATGACCTATCAGGCCCCGCTCCTGACCGACGTCCGTCTCACCAACAAGGAGACCGGCGAGATCAAGGAGCAGCTCGTCTTTATGGGCGACTTCCCCATGATGACCGATCAGGGCACCTTCATCATCAACGGTACCGAGCGTATCGTCGTCTCGCAGCTCGTCCGTTCCCCGGGTGTGTACTACAGCTCCGAGATGGATTCGGGCAAGCAGATCTACAAGGCCCAGATCATCCCGTCCCGCGGTGCCTGGCTTGAGTTTGAGGTCGACAAGCGCGACCAGCTCATGGTCTCCATCGACCGTAAGCGTAAGCAGAGCGCCACGATGTTCCTGCGCGCCCTTGGCATCGCCGTCACCAACGACGACATCATCGAGCTGCTCGGCAACTCCGATGTGATTAAGCGCACCCTGGAGCGCGATACCGCTCTCACCCGCGAGGATGCCCTTATCGAGATCTACCGTCGCCTGCGCCCGGGCGAGCCTCCCACCGTGGACGCTTCCCGCAGCCTGCTCGAGGGCCTGCTCTTTAACCCGCAGCGCTACGATCTGGCCCGCGTCGGCCGTTACAAGGTCAACAAGAAGCTCAACCTCACCACCGAGGAAGAGGTCACGGTGCTCACCGACGAGGATATCGTCGCGACGCTGCGCTACCTGCTGTCCCTCGCTGCCGGCGAGCAGGGCTTCAAGGTCGACGACATCGACCACTTTGGCAACCGCCGCATCCGCACCGTCGGCGAGCTCGTCGCCAACCAGTTCCGTATCGGCATGAGCCGTATGGAGCGCGTCGTCCGTGAGCGCATGAGCTCCCAGGACATCGACGAGATCACCCCGCAGTCGCTCATCAACATCCGCCCGATCGTGGCCTCCATCAAGGAGTTCTTCGGTTCCTCGCAGCTCTCGCAGTTCATGGACCAGGCGAACCCCCTGACCGGTCTGACCCACAAGCGCCGTCTGTCCGCACTCGGCCCTGGCGGTCTTGCCGGCCACAAGTCCGGCTCCAGCCGCCGCACCAACGTGCCGACGGCCGTCCGCGACGTTCACAACTCGCACTACAGCCGCATGTGCCCGATCGAGACCCCCGAAGGCCCCAACATCGGCCTGATCGGCTCGCTCGCCCTCTACGCCCGCGTCAACGAGTACGGCTTCATCGAGGCTCCGTTCCGCCGCGTCGAGAACGGCGTTGCCACCGACCAGATCGACTGGATGACCGCTGACGAGGAAGAGAAGCACGTCATCGCGCCGGCCAACACGCCGCTCGATCCCAAGACCAACGAGTTCATCACGACCGATGCCGAGGGCAAGATCGTCCGTCCGCACACCGTGATCGCCCGTACCCGCGACTTCGACGGCTCCTTCGGCGCTCCCGCCGACGTGCCCGTCGAGGACGTCGACTACATGGACGTCTCCCCGCGTCAGATGCTCTCCGTCGCAGCCACGCTGATTCCGTTCCTGGAGCACGACGACGCCAAGCGTACGCTGATGGGCGCTAACATGCAGCGTCAGGCCGTGCCGCTGGTTCACCCCGCCGCTCCCTATGTCGGTACCGGCATGGAGCGTCGCGCCGCTCTGGACTCCGGCGAGGTCACCCTGGCCAAGAACGCCGGCGAGGTCATCTTTGCCGACGCCGCCAAGATCATCGTCAAGCATGCCGGTGGCATGGATGAGTATCATCTGGCCAAGTACCAGCGCTCCAACCAGTCCACCTGCATCAACCACCGTCCGCTCGTGCGCGTCGGTGACACCGTTGAGCAGGGCGAGCCTCTGGCCGACGGTCCTTCGACCGATCACGGCGAGCTCGCACTGGGCCAGAACCTCACCGTGGCCTACATGCCGTGGGAAGGCTTCAACTACGAGGACGGTATCGTCGTGTCCGAGCGCCTGGTGGCCGAGGACCTGCTGACGACCATCAACATCACCCGTCACGAGATCGACGCCCGCGACACCAAGCTCGGCCCCGAGGAGATCACCCGCGAGATCCCGAACCTCTCTGAGGATATGCTTGCCAACCTCGACGAGGACGGCATCATCCGCATCGGCGCCGAGGTCGGCCCTGGCGACATCCTGGTCGGCAAGGTCACGCCTAAGGGCGAGAGCGCTCTGACCGCCGAGGAGCGCCTGCTGCGCGCCATCTTCGGTGCCAAGGCCCACGACGTTCGCGACACCTCCCTTAAGATGCCTCACGGCGCTTACGGCCGCGTCATCGACGTCGTCCGCTTTAGCCGCGAAAACGGCGACGATCTGGCCCCCGGCGTCAACGAGCAGGTGCGCGTCTACGTCGCCCAGCGTCGTAAGATCCAGCAGGGCGATAAGATCGCCGGCCGCCACGGCAACAAGGGTGTTATCTGTAACGTTCTGCCGGTCGAGGACATGCCCTACATGGCTGACGGTACCCCGATCGACGTTATCCTCAACCCGCTGGGCGTTCCTTCGCGTATGAACGTCGGCCAGCTGCTCGAGTGCCACCTTGGCTGGGCTGCTGCGTGCGGTTGGGATACCGAGCAGGCCGACTCCGACAAGTACGTCCCCGGTCCGTTCTTCACCGCGACGCCCGTCTTCGACGGCGCCAAGGAGGACGAGATCGCCGAGGTCATCCGTCGTGCTAACAAGAACATGCTCAACAAGGCCACCGCTGCCTTTGGCGATCACATGCGCCCCGAGTTCGTCACCCAGCTTGACGAGCGCGGCAAGACCCGTCTGTTCGACGGCCGCACCGGCGAGGAGTTCCGCGAGCCCATTACCGTGGGTACGTCCTACATCCTCAAGCTCGGCCACATGGTCGACGACAAGATCCACGCTCGTTCGACCGGCCCTTACAGCCTGGTTACCCAGCAGCCTCTGGGCGGCAAGGCTCAGTTCGGCGGCCAGCGCTTCGGCGAGATGGAGGTGTGGGCGCTGTATGCCTACGGCGCATCCAACGTCTTGCAGGAGATTTTGACCATCAAGTCCGACGACACGGCGGGTCGCGTCAAGGCGTACGAGGCCATCGTGAAGGGCGATAACATCGACGATGCCGAGGTTCCCGAGTCCTTCAAGGTTCTTATGAAGGAAATGAAGTCTCTGGGTCTTAACGTCGAGATGGTCGCTCAGGACCAGCACACGATTAACTTCGATGCTGCCGACATGGAGACGAGGGGCCACGTCAACGCCGTTCAGTCGATGATGGAGGCCGATGCTGCCAAGACCGAGGCAGAAGAAGGGGATGCCCTCAAGGACATCGCTGCCGACCTGCGTTCCCTGATGGACGATGACCTTCTGGGCGGCGCCGACGCTGATGTTGAAAGCCTCATCGGCGCACAGAGCGCTACCGATACCGAAACCGGCGAAGGAGAAGAGCGATAAATGAGCGAATTCGACGTTAACAATTTCGACGCCCTGCGTATTTCCCTCGCCAGCGCCGAGGATATCCGCGGCTGGTCTCACGGCGAGGTGAAAAAGGCCGAGACGATCAACTACCGTACGCTCAAGCCTGAAAAAGACGGTTTGTTCTGCGAGAAGATCTTCGGCCCCACCAAAGACTGGGAGTGCGCCTGCGGCAAATACAAGCGCGTGCGCTTCAAGGGCATCGTCTGCGAGCGATGCGGCGTTGAGGTGACCCGCAGCAAGGTTCGCCGCGAGCGCATGGGCCATATCGAGCTCGCCGCTCCCGTGAGCCACATCTGGTATTTCAAAGGCTCCCCGTCCCGTCTGGGCTACCTGCTCGACATTGCTCCTAAGGAGCTCGAGAAGGTGCTGTACTTCGCATCTTCCATCGTGACGTGGGTCGACGAAGAGGCGCGCGAAGAAGACGTGGAGGAGCTGCGTGACGAGCTCGCGGCAGACCTCGAAGAGCTGGACGCCGAGCGCGACCGCCTCATCGAGGCCACCCGTCGCCTTTCAACCGAATATGTTCCCGAGGACGACGAGTTCATCGACGAAATCGACGAAGACGAGCGCATGAGCCCCGAGGAGGTCGACGAGGAGATCGCCGATATCTACGAGGAGTTCAGCGAGCGTAAGGCGCTCCGTTCCGAGGCTTTCGATACGTTCTTGAAGATCGTTCCGAAGCAGCTCGTGCCCGATGAGGCGCTGTATCGCGAGATGCGCCTCAACTACAGCGACTACTTCCAGGGCGGCATGGGCGCAGAGGCCGTGCGCGACCTGCTTGATGCTATGGACCTGGAGAAAGTGGCCGAAGAGCTCAAAGAGACCATCGAAACGGGCAAGGGCCAGAAGCGCGCCAAGGCCATCAAGCGTCTGAAGGTCGTCGACGCATTCTTGAAGTCCGACAACAGCCCGTCCGACATGATTCTCGACGTTATCCCGGTCATTCCGCCGGATCTTCGTCCTATGGTCCAGCTCGACGGCGGCCGTTTCGCGACGTCCGACCTCAACGACCTGTATCGTCGCGTCATCAATCGCAATAACCGCCTGAAGCGACTGCTCGACCTCGGTGCTCCCGAAATCATCGTGAACAACGAGAAGCGCATGCTCCAGGAGGCTGTGGACTCCCTGTTCGACAACGGCCGTCGCGGCCGTCCTGTCACCGGTCCTGGCAATCGTCCGCTGAAGTCGCTCTCTGACATGCTCAAGGGCAAGCAGGGCCGTTTCCGCCAGAACCTGCTCGGCAAGCGTGTCGACTATTCCGGCCGTTCGGTTATCGTCGTCGGCCCGAACCTGAAGCTGCATCAGTGCGGTCTGCCTCAGCAGATGGCCTTGGAGCTGTTCAAGCCCTTCGTCATGAAGCGCTTGGTCGAGCTTGAATACGCCGCGAATATCAAAGCCGCAAAGCGCGCCGTCGACCGCGGTGCGAGCTACGTGTGGGATGTTCTGGAAGAGGTCATCGTCGACCATCCCGTTCTGCTCAACCGCGCACCAACCCTGCATCGTCTGGGCATCCAGGCATTCGAGCCGGTGCTTGTCGAAGGCAAGGCCATCAAGCTGCATCCGCTGGTCTGCACCGCGTTTAACGCTGACTTTGACGGCGACCAGATGGCTGTGCATGTGCCTTTGGGCAATGAGGCCCAGGCCGAGGCGCGCGTGCTCATGCTGTCCTCCAACAACATCAAGAGCCCTGCCCATGGTCGCCCGCTGACCATTCCTACGCAGGACATGATCATCGGCCTGTATTACCTCACGGCCGTGCGCGATGGCTTCCCGGGCGAAGGCCGCGTGTTCATCGACTTTGACGACGCGCTCAACGCCTACGACGCCCGCGCCGATCTGGACCTGCAGGCCAAGATTTTCGTTCGCTTGACCCAGGACACCCAGGTCGCAACCTCTTACGGCGTGTTCGAGGACCACAAGGCAGGCGAGCGCATCGAGACCAGCGTCGGTCGCATCACGTTCAACGCGGTGCTTCCTGACGACCATCCGTTCATCAACTACGAGATGAACAAGAAGGAAATCGGCCGCTTGATCGAAGACTGCAGCAACCGCTACAGCCTCTCCGAGATGCCCGCCATCTTGGACGGCCTGAAAGATGCCGGCTTCCACTACGCAACGCGCGCAGGCATCACCGTATCCGTCTTCGACGCAACGGTGCCGCCGAACAAGCCCGAGCTGCTTGCTGCCGCCGACGAGAAGGTCGCTGCGATCGACGAAGACTACGAGATGGGCCTCATGAGCCCCGAGGAGCGTCATAAGCAGGTTATCGACATCTGGAACGAGACGGCCGACAAGGTTGGCGACGCCATGGCGGAGAACTTCGACAAGTTCAACCCCATCTACATGATGGCGTTCTCCGGCGCTCGAGGTAACATCAAGCAGATTCGTCAGCTCGCCGGCATGCGCGGCCTGATGGGCAACACCAAGGGTGGCACTATCGACCGCCCGGTTAAGTCCAACTTCCGCGAGGGCCTTTCCGTTCTGGAGTACTTCATCTCCACGCACGGCACGCGTAAGGGCATGACTGACACCGCGCTGCGTACGGCAGACTCGGGTTACCTGACCCGTCGTCTTGTCGACGTTGCGCAGGACGTTATCGTTCGCGAGATCGATTGCGGCACGCACGAGGGCGTTCCTTATCCGCTGCATAACGAAAAGGGAGAGCTGGACGAGAACCTGATCGGTCGCTGCCTCGTTGCTGACACGGGCGATTTCAAAGAGGGCGAATACCTGTCCTCCATGGAAGACCTCAAAGCTCTTGAGGCCGCCGGCATCGAAGAGGTCGTCATCCGTACGGTTATGACCTGCCATGCCGAGCACGGCGTATGCCAGAAGTGCTACGGCTGGGACCTTGCCACCGCTCGTCCGGTCAATATCGGCACGGCTGTCGGCGTTATCGCGGCTCAGTCCATCGGCGAGCCCGGCACGCAGCTGACCATGCGTACGTTCCACGCCGGCGGCGTTGCGGGCGACGACATCACCCACGGTCTTCCGCGTGTTACCGAGCTGTTCGAAGCCCGCAAGCCTAAGGGTCTGGCTGTTCTTGCCGAAATCGGCGGTACGCTGCAGGTTTCGTCCGACAAGACCACCAAGACGCTCACGGTACACGACCAGGAAGGCAACTTCCGTGAGTACGTTGTCTCCGCGCGTGCCCAGCTGCTTCCCGGCATTTTCGACGGCTGCCAGGTCAAGCCTGGCCAGCAGCTTACGAAGGGCTCCGTCAACCCGCATGACCTGCTGCGTCTGACCGACCCCAACACCACGCTGCGCTACATCGTGTCCGAGGTCCAGGACGTGTACGTCTCCCAGGGCGTAGACATTAACGACAAGCACATAGAGGTCATTGCGCGCCAGATGCTGCGCAAAGAGGTCGTCATGGACGCTGGCGATTCCGAGCTTCTGCCTGGTCGCCAGGTCAATCGTCACGAGTTCGAGCGCATCGCAAACGAGCTCATCGCGGAAGGCAAGCAGCCTCCTGTGGGCCAGCCTTTGCTGCTCGGCATCACGAAGGCGTCTTTGGCAACCGACTCGTTCTTGTCCGCAGCTTCGTTCCAGGAGACCACCAAGGTTCTCACCGACGCTGCGATTGAGGGCAAGACCGACGTGCTGTCCGGCCTGAAGGAAAACGTCATCATCGGCAAGCCGATTCCCGCCGGCACGGGCCTGTCCCGCTACCACCAGGTCGGCCTGACCTACAAGGGCCAGTCCGTCAATGGTGAAATCGAGGAGCAGCTGCCTGACTTCGCGCCCTCCGAGCTGCGTGAGATCGAAAGCCTGTTGCCTCAGCCTCAGGATTGGTCGCTCGACGAGAACTACATGAACGGCTATTCCAGCTACTTCGGCGGCAGCAGCTTCCGTGGCGGACATACCCCGCAGCTCTCCGACGAAGACGCGCGTCTGTACCTCTACGACGACCTTGGTGTGTCCCAGCGTTGGGCCAACAAGTTCAGCGAGGCTGGAATCGACACGGTCGCCGACCTCGTCGGCTACACCGAAAACGAGCTGCTTCGCATCGAGGGCATCGGCGCGAAGGCGCTCGAAGAGCTTAAGGCCGGCCTCAAAGAGCACGAGCTTGGATACCTGCTCGAAGACGACCTGTCTGCTTCGAGCGATGACATGAGCCAGCTGCTCGACATGGTCTTCAGCCCCGACGACACCATCCTCATCGGCGGCGACCAGTCTGCGACGTACAGCAACGACGGCGAAGAGATGCTCGGCGAGGCATTGCCCTCTCGCAGCTATCATCGCGATCTGAGCGAGCTTGATGCGCTGCTTGGCGGTCTTGGCGATTTGGGCTTCGGAGAGACCTCTGAAGACTCCGAGTCCGAAGGCGGCGAGGAAGGCGAAGACGAGGAATAGGCTAGTCCTGCTCTGAATTGCCTGACGCAGCGTTTGAGCATGCTTTCAAAGGCGGCAACCACGCAGGTTGCCGCCTTTTTGTATGTACTTGAGGGTTTGACCGTTTGCGCGGGGCGTGGGCTTTCGTTCGTGAGCCTTGTGGTAGGGTAGGAAAGAGAAACAAGCCAGCAGACCCTTTCGTCATGGGTATCGCGGAAAGTGCGGGGTCTGCGCAGCGAAGGAGCATGCAGCATGGGAACGAAGCAGCAAATCACGGAGCGAATTAAGGAGCTCGCTGCCGCCACGGAAGAGACCATCATCGCCGATAGGCGCTATTTTCACGCCCATCCTGAGCTTTCGAGCAAGGAAGTGAGCACGGCGGGCACCATCTGCGCACGTCTTGCGCGTATGGGCATTCCTTACGAGCGCGTGGCGAAAACAGGAATCATCGCCACCATCGCCGGCACGGCCGACGACGCTTACGACGCGCAGGGCAATCCGAAAAAACGCGTTGCTCTTCGCGCTGATATCGACGCATTGCCCGTTCTTGAACGCACGGGTCTTCCTTATGAATCGAAGAATACTGGCGTCATGCATGCATGCGGTCACGATTGCCATATCGCCATGTTGCTTGGCGCGGCGCGTATCCTCGTGCAGATGCGTGACCAAATCCATGGCGAAGTGCGCCTGATATTTCAGCCTGCCGAGGAAATTTCCATCGGTTCTCGCATGATGATCAAAGCAGGCGCCCTTGACGGCGTCGACGGAATTTTCGGCATGCATATCTGGAGCGAAATAGAGGCGGGTCTGATTTCTGCCGACCCCGGTCAGCGCATGGCCAACACCGATTGGTTCCGTGTGGACATCGAAGGCGTGAGCGCCCACGGGTCCATGCCCCATAAAGGAGTCGACGCCGTGGTGGTTGCCGCCGAGCTTGTCGTTGCGCTCCAGGTCCTGGTCAGCCGCGATATCTCTCCGTTCGAGCCGTTGGTCGTCACGGTAGGCGAGGTCCATGGCGGCGAAGCGCGCAACATCATGGCGGGTTCGGCGTATTTGACGGGCACCGTGCGTACGTGGAGCAAAAAGACGCGCGAGGCCATGCCCGATCGGCTAAGGCGTTTGATCGATCGCTCGGCCAAGGCTTTCGGCGCCACGGCCAAGTTGACATACGAAGCGGGCAATGCCGGCCTTTCCAATGACAAGAAGAGTGCCGAACGTGCGCAGGTAAGCGTCAAGAAACTCTTCGGCGAAGAGGCCCTGGCTGATTACCAGGGCACGCTTGCGGGCGAGGATTTCGCGGAATACCTCGAGCGAGTTCCGGGAGCATTCGTCTTTTTGGGCTGCCGCAACCCCAAGATGGACGCCGTGCATGCGCAGCATAGTTGCTATTACCGCATTGACGAAAGCGTGCTCGCAAAAGGGTCTATGCTCTCAACGCAATACGCGGTCGATTTCCTGGCTGAATAGCGCAGCGAACGGAACAATTATCGGTCGGCAGCGATGCGTGATTTCGCTGCTGTCGGCCGTTTTGCCTGAGCCTCCTTGCTGGCGACCGCATTTTAATTTGTGCATGCTTTCGCACGCTAAAGCATCTTTCAACGGTTACAATAATCGATTATTGAAAAGAGGATGTTTTCGCAGCACGCATTGAAGCGTCAGCCTTCTACGGCGCTTCAATGCGACAATCGGGCGTAGTCGAAGGAGTCGAGCATGACCGATCTTACGAAGAAGTACGGCACAATGGTCTTTTCCGAGCACGTGATGAAGCAGCGTCTTCCTTCGGATACGTACAAGAAGCTGTCCAAAACCATCAAAGAGGGCAAGCCGCTCGATCTTGACGTGGCGAATTCCGTCGCGCATACCATGAAGGAATGGGCCATCGAGCACGGGGCAACGCATTTCGCGCATTGGTTCCAGCCTTTGACGGGAATCACGTCCGAAAAGCACGATGCGTTCCTCGACCCGGTCGGCGACGGCACGGCTATCACGAAATTCTCCGGCAAAGAACTCATCCAAGGCGAGCCCGACGCGTCGAGCTTTCCCAATGGTGGTCTGCGTGCAACGTTCGAGGCGCGCGGATATTCCGCATGGGATCCCACGAGCTATGCGTTCATCAAGGACGAAGTGCTCTGCATTCCCACGGCGTTTTGCTCTTATACCGGCGAAGCGCTCGATAAGAAAACGCCTCTTCTGCGCTCTATGGCCGCCATCGATGAGCAAGCGAAGCGCGTGCTCGCCTTCTTCGGAAAGAAGCCTGCCAAGGTTACGGTCAACGTCGGCACCGAGCAGGAGTACTTCCTTATCTCTGAGAAGGACTACGCCCAGCGTCAAGACCTGGTGATGTGCGGCCGCACGCTCTTCGGCGCGCCGCCGTGCAAGGGCCAAGAGCTCGACGAGCATTATTTCGGCGCCATTCGCCCCACGGTGAACGATTTTATGAAAGAGCTCGACGACGTGCTGTGGGGCTTCGCCGTGGCCGCGAAGACGAAGCATAACGAAGTCGCTCCTGCTCAGCACGAGCTCGCGCCCGTGTTCTGCAACGCGAACAGGGCCATTGACGAAAACCTTCTTACCATGGAGATGATGAAGCTGCTGGCAAGCCACCACGGCCTTGTGTGCCTTCAGCATGAAAAACCTTTCGAGGGAATCAACGGTTCCGGCAAGCACAACAACTGGTCCATCGGTTCCGAGGACGAAAACCTCCTTGATCCGGGCGATACCCCTGAAGAAAATCTCCAGTTCTTGGTGTTTTTGACCTGCGTCATTTCTGCCGTGGACGATTACCAGGATCTTCTCCGCATGAGCGTTGCGTCATGCGGCAATGACCATCGCCTTGGCGCGCACGAGGCGCCTCCGGCGATTATTTCAATCTTTTTGGGCGATGAGCTCTCCGATATCATCGACGCTTTGGCCGAAGGCCATGAAGCGGGCCACGCGTCGCGCGAGTCCCTCGATTTCGGCGTGGCGGTTCTTCCTACGTTCGACCGCGATACCCCCGACCGCAACCGCACGAGTCCCTTTGCCTTTACGGGCAACAAATTCGAATTCCGCATGCCCGGCTCTGCCGTTAACGTTGCGGATGCGAACACTATGCTCGACACGGCGGTCGCAAAGGCCCTGAAGGATTTCGCGGATGCGATGGACGAGCGTGGAGACGCCTCTTTCGAATCGGCCGCAATAGCCTACATTCGCAAAAGCCTTGCTGCCCACAAGCGCATTCTGTTTTCGGGAGATGGGTACTCGGAGGAATGGCACGAAGAAGCCGTTCGTCGCGGCCTGTGCAATTTCCCCACGACGGCGGATGCGTTGCCGGCCTTCGTCGAGCAGAAGAACATAGATCTGCTTGCGGGCATGGGCGTGCTTTCCGAGACGGAGGTGCGAAGCCGCTACGAGGTCAAGCTCGAGAAGTATAACAAGCTCATGAATATCGAAGCGACCACGATGGAGCGTATGGCGCGACGTACGTATCTGCCTGTCATCAGCGCGTATGCGACAAAGATCGCCAAGGGCATCACTACGGTCACCAGCGCCATGCCGGCTGCGGAAATGTCGCACGAACGACGCGAGCTTTCCACGCTTCTTGATGGCGTCGATGCAATCTACGAAGGCATCGACAACCTTGCCGACCTCCACCGTAAGGCAAAGGCTTTCGAATGCGCGCAGGACCAGGCGAATTGCTATGCGCACGAGGTTTCTCCCGCGATGGACCGCTTGCGCGAAGCGGTCGATGCAATGGAACCGATTGTCGCCCGCGAGTATTGGCCTGTTCCTACGTATGACGACCTGCTGTTCTACGTGTAAGGCGTAACGGCTTATAAACAAGCGCCCCTTTTCGGCCCCCTCGGTTTCTGGATGCAGAAGCCGAGGGGCGTTTCCGAGGAGGGGCGCATTGCGTTACGCAGGGGTGGATGCTATCGTTCGATTCCTGCGATAATACGGAAGTGACGGGCAATGCGCCTGGGAAAGAAGGAGTCGTGCAACAGACGAATTCGAGCGAAGACTGCCTCTGTCGAGAGCCGATGTATGCTCAAGAGACTTCCCAAAACGAAGCATTGACGGAAAAGGCTGGGTGTTCGCCGAGCAAGGGCGCGTCCGTTTCGACTTCGACCGCTTCCGAAGAAGCGGGCCGCGCTGTTCTTCATGGCGAATCATCCAAGAAGAATTCCGAAGGAAGGGAGCTCTCGTCAATAAATGGCCTCGCTTTGGGGCTCTGTTTCGGCGTTGCCTTCGGCATTATTTTCGACAGCCTGGCAATCGGCATAGGATTAGGGCTCGCCTTGGGCGCCGCCTTCGACGCTCTCAAAGGAAAGATCGGAAAATAATCAATCAAATCTCTCGACGTGCGCTTCTTGCACGTATCGGCTCTCAATCTCCATGGGCGCTCCTTTTCTCGCGCTGAAAACTCCGAAGACCCGCCTTGAGCACAGCGCGAAGGGATGAGCGCCTGGTTTACATCGGGTAAAACGCCTTGAACGCAAGATAAAGAGCGCACAGCAGGGCGAGAAACGCCGCATTCGCCACGGCAAACTCTTTCAGGAACGTAGATAGTCGAGCTTCAGGGGTGTGAAGATAGAGCCTCATTGCTATCAAGCTTGCGAGAGAAGCGATAGGCGTTCCGAGCCCTCCCAGGTCGACGCCAAGCAAAAGAGCGGGCCAATTGGAAGTGAATTCCGAAAGCAGAACGGCTGCGGGAACATTGCTTATGACCTGGCTTGCTGCGAGGGCAACGGCAAAGGGAGCCGCGTTCATGGCCGACCCAAGCGTTGTCTGGACAAAGGGGATGGACGACATATTTCCCGAGAAGACGAAAAAGCAAAGGAACGTTGCAAGCAGTCCGTAATCGATCTTTCTATATATACCTCGGTCGAATAGAAGAAGGGCAAGCAACGTGATGGGGAAAAGAACCGAATAAGGAAGGATTCGGACAGCTGCGGCAAGGCAAAGAAGAAAAAGGGCGGAATGGAGCAGCGCCTTGCTTCGCTGAATTGGCTCGCTTCCAAAAGAAACGGACACATGGACGTTTTCTCTGGGGAAAGTCAGGCAAACGGCCGCAAGAACGAACAGCGTTGCAAGCGCGAAGGGGAGCAGGGTGAAGAAAAACTGCAGGAAGGGCGTTTGGAACGCCGTGTATATAAAAAGATTTTGGGGGTTGCCAACGGGTGTGACCATGCCGCCGATATTGGCGGCGACGGCCTGAAGGACGACGATTCGCGGGAGATGCCGTTTTTTGTCCGTGATGCTGAGGGTGAGAATGGTGAATGGAACAAATGCCAACAGCGCGACATCGTTCGTCACAATCATGGCGGCGAAGAAGGGGAGGGCAACAAGAAGAAAGCTAAGCTGCCTGAATCCAGAGACTTTCGAGAGAAGGCAATACGCGCTGCGGGAAAGCACGCCGGCGTTCTGAAGGCCTGCCGTTGCGCCCATCAGGCAAAACAGAAGAATAATAACGCGAAGGTCGACCGATGAGGCGAAATTATGTCCTGCGGGAACGAAGAAAGAGGAGACAAACGCGCAGACGAAGGCGATGCAGAGGACCGCTTCATTTCTGCAGAAAGAGGCAATTGTTCTAAGGGTGTGTGATTTCATATCTTTAGTATACGTTGAAGGCAGAGCGGACGTCTTCACTTTTGAATTCAT
>OLSL01002174.1_pt1 | contig 16391 bp, 15 predicted proteins | sample 1672511 | NCBI WGS metagenome assembly OLSL01 (sample SAMEA3136694, study PRJEB25190) | human gut metagenome | biome: human gut; feature: human-associated habitat; material: faeces | place: Austria | collected 2013
ACCACGAATAAAGGAACTTGCTCTATTTAATGCTTTAGTTACTTTTTCTCTATCAGTGTCTATTAGATTAGTAAAATATACTTTAGCATAAGATAAGTCATTTGTTATATCAACTGCAGTTATGGTTACAAATTTGATATCATCATCTTTTACTTCTTCATTTATTATTTTTGATATTGCTTCAGTAAAGATGTGTCCTAATCTATCTAATTTTACACTCATAATTATCTCCTTTTATTTTGCTTTTTTAGTTTTACTTTTTTCTAAACCTAATTTATATCCTTCTAGATAGGCTGCGCATTCTCTAACTACTTCAGGTAATTCTTCAAAAACAATATTTTCATCTTGTGCATCATTATAACCAATCATCCTTAGCGAATCATCAGTATATTTTTTTTCTGGAATTGATACTGCTAGTGTTCTACTTGCTAACGCTGTATATCCATAGTGGTATGATACTAAATTATACTTTCCAGTTATTCCTTCTATATTATAAAGATTTCCTTCAACAGATAACCCCGCTAATCTATCCTGTTTTCCTTTTTCAATTAGTATAGGATTATTTCCACTAGTATTTAATTTATTCATAGCTTTTTCTTTATCTCTTTTTTCTCTAAAATCTTTATCTGTTTGATATTGTGACATAGATGCTGCACTTATCTTTACATAATCACTTTTCCTACGATTTATGCTAATTTCTGTTTCTCTCATATTATTCCTACTTTCTTAAATTTTTATTATTATTTAATAATTCTTCTAATGCTTTTTTATATCCTAGTAAATACTCTCTATTTTCTTTTATTTCTTTAGGTAGATCCGCTAATGATATACCACTTTTAGCATCATTATATCCTATTTCTTCAATAGTTGCCATTCTCTTGACATCTGGATATTTTAGTTGAATAGCAATTTTTTCAGTTCCTAAAGTATAATATCCATAATAGTATGAACGTTCATCACCAGTTAAATTTACACCATCTCTACTACTTTTTCTAGGAGCTATTAAACTAAAATTATATGGTTTAGCAGATAATCTATCTATAATTCCTTCTTTAGTATACTTTTTAGTTCCTCTCGTTTGATATTCTTTTTGTGATTTAGCTTTATTTCTATCTTCTGTAATAAAATGTACTGCTAATATTTCGCCATACTCTTTTCTTGTACAATTTGGTACACGACTTCCTAGTTTTTCAGAACTAAATTCATTTCTCATATTATTCTACTTTCTCACTTCTTTTAGTTCATATGCTTCAATTATATCTTTTTCTTTAATATCATTAAAGTTTTCGATAGTTATTCCACATTCTAAACCTTGTTTTACTTCTTTAGCTTGATCTTTTTCACGAGCTAGAGTAGCAATTATGCTATCATTTACTACTACACCATCTCTTATTACTCTAGCTTTTGCACCTCTTTTTATTACTCCTGATGTTACATAAGAACCCGCTATGGTACCGACTTTAGAGAACTTAAATAATTTTCTTACTTCAGCTTCTCCTAATACAACTTCTTCATATTCTGGTTCTAGTTTTCCTTTTAGAGCTGCTTCCATTTCTTCTACTACTTTGTAAATAATATCATATAATCTTATATCTACACCTTTATCTTTAGCAGTTTCAGATATTTTATGATCTGGTCTAATATTGAAACCGATGATAATAGCATTTGATGCAGAAGCAAGACTTACGTCCGATTCATTGATCGCACCAACACCACCGTGGATGATCTTAACGACTACTTCATCGTTCGAGAGTTTCAGCAGGCTCTGTTTGATTGCTTCTACAGATCCCTGTACATCTGCTTTTACGACGATTCCAAGTTCTTTTAAGTTACCCTCCTGGATCTGTGTAAACAGATCATCCAGAGAAAGTTTGGATTTTGTCTCTTCCAGAAGTTTTACTTTGCTCTGTGAGATAAATGTCTCTGCGAAGTTTCTTGCTTCTTTTTCATTTCCGCATCCAACGATAACCTCTCCGGCATTCGGTACATCATTCAGTCCCAGGATCTCTACCGGTGTAGACGGGCCTGCTTCTTTGACTCTTCTTCCCTTGTCATCCATCATGGCTCTTACTTTACCAAATGCAGAACCTGCTGCGATTGGATCTCCGACACGGAGTGTTCCCTTCTGAACCAGGATATTTGCAACGGAACCTCTTCCCTTATCCAGTTTTGCTTCCAGGACAAGACCTCTGGCACGACGGTTTGGATTTGCCTTTAATTCCATTACTTCTGCTGTCAGAGCGATCATTTCCATCAGATCTTCCAGTCCTTCACCTGTCTTGGCAGATACCGGAACAAAGATCGTGCTTCCGCCCCAGTCTTCCGGAATCAGTTCATACTCTGTCAGTTCCTGTTTTACACGGTCGATGTTGGCACTAGGTTTATCCATCTTATTAACAGCAACGATGATCTCTACACCCGCAGCCTTTGCATGGTTGATCGCTTCTACTGTCTGCGGCATAACACCATCATCTGCTGCTACTACAAGAACAGCGATATCTGTAGAACTTGCTCCACGCATACGCATTGCTGTGAACGCCTCATGTCCCGGAGTATCCAGGAATGTGATCTTCTCTCCGTTGATTTCTACAACATACGCACCAATGTGCTGTGTGATACCACCGGCCTCACGGTCAATAACATTGGTATGACGGATCGCATCCAGAAGAGAAGTTTTACCATGGTCAACGTGACCCATAACACAGACTACCGGCGGACGTTTCTTCATTTTCTTTTCGTCCTCTTCATCTTCCTTCAGAAGTTCTTCGATTACATCTACAACTTCTTCCTTCTCACACAGGACATCGAATTCCAGCGCGATCTCTTCTGCTGTCTCATAATCAATTTCCTGGTTTACAGTAGCAATCTTGCCCTGCATAAACAGCTTTTTCACGATCACAGATGGTACGATCTTCATCTTGTCTGCCAGTTCTTTGATTGTCAGAACTTCCGGGATTGTGATCTGTTTGATCTCTTCTTCTACCTTCTGCTCTTTCTGCTGTGGTTTCTGAAGCTGCTGCTTCGGCTCGTTTTTCTTCTTACCCTTTGGCATTCTTTCTTCATCATCACGACGATAATCTTTCTTCTTATGATCGTCTTTTCCCTTGGCATTCTTTCTCTGTGGTTTCTGTCCTTCGATTGCAGGAGCCGGAATGCTTGTGTTATTTCTTCTGTCATTTCTTCTGTTATCTGATTTTTCTCCGAATTTGCGTCCCTGTCTGTCATCACCACGGTTGTTGTCATATCTGTTATCGCGGTCTCCCTGATTTCTGTCGGAACGGCCATTCTGCGGACGGTCGCCTCTCTGGAATCTCTGTCCGCCTCTTCCTTCCTGACGATCACTACGTCCGTCTCTTCCACCGCCACGTCTGTCGTTGCCGCGGTTATTTCTGTTGTCGTCTCTGTTTGATCTTTCTGTTCTTTCTGTTCTTTCATTTCTGTCCGGTCTTTCGTTTCTTTCCGGACGTCTGCCCTGTGCTCTTTCTGCTGCCGGCCTCTCTGTTCTCTTTGGAGCCTGTGCCTCTCCTGTTGCTGTGTTCTGTGCCGCAGGGCGCTTTGCCGGACGGCCGTTATTTGCCTGCATCTGTTTTCCCTGTCCGGAATTCTGACGGTTTCCGCCGGATCTTCTTCCTTTATTACCGCCGTTCTGTGTATTCTGCGGACGGAATACATGCACGATATTCTTTTTCTTTGGTGTTTCTGATTTTTCTGTATTTTCGTTTATATTTGTTTCTATATCTTTATTTGACATATGATCTGCCTCCTCTACGCAATTGTCTGATTCTCTGTGTCTATATGCTTCCGGATACCTTTTGCGAATCCCTCATCAAGGACCACCAAAGATGCGCGGAATTCTTTTCCCATTGCATGCCCCAATGTCTCTTTGTCTTTGTAAAAATAGATCGGAACCTGATAAAAGTCACACATGTTCTGAAATTTCTTCTTGGTATTATCGGATGCATCGTCTGCAACGATCACAAGATATGCCCTTCCGGATTTTACTTCTTTCTCCGTACAGAACTCCCCGCTTGCAACCTTGCCGGCTTTCGTGGCAAGACCGATCATAGATAATGCTTTATTCTGACTCAAGTACTTCCATCTCCTTTTCCAGTGCTTCATACACTTCTTTTGGAATAGCCTGCTTAAAGGATCTCTCCAGGCCTTTGTTCTTCACCGCTTTTGCAAGGCAGCCGCCATTCGGACAGAGATAAGCACCGCGTCCGTTCTTTCTTCCTGTCGCATCCAGCAGAAATTCTCCCTCCGATGTGCGGATGACACGAATCATCTCTTTTTTACTCTTCATTTCCTGACATCCTACGCATTTGCGCATAGGAACTTTTTTATTTACTCCCACGAATTATCACCTATTCCTCTGTGTCCTCAACTTCGTCGAATGTGATCTCTGCGTCGTCTTCATCATATTCAGCATCTGCCGTGTTCTCTACATCGAATTCTTCTGCATCGTCGTCATACTCTTCTTCGTACACGCCCTCGCTTAATTCCATGTAGTTCTCTGGAAGTTCACCGGATTCGATTGCCTGTGTCTCATTCTTGATGTCGATCTTATATCCTGTCAATCTTGCTGCCAGTCTTGCATTCTGACCTTCTTTACCGATAGCCAGTGATAACTGATAATCCGGAACGATAACGCTTGCTGTCTTTTCATCCGGATCAGCCATTACAGAAATAACCTTTGCAGGGCTTAATGCATTCTCGATCAGGATTGCCGGATTGTCACTCCAGTTGATGATGTCGATCTTCTCGCCGCGCAGTTCATTGACGATCGCATTGACTCTGGCTCCGTTCATACCAACGCATGCACCGACCGGGTCTACATCAGGATCGTTAGACCATACAGCGATCTTTGTTCTGCTTCCTGCTTCTCTTGCGATACTCTTGATCTCTACGATACCGTCCTTTACTTCTGTAACTTCTGATTCAAACAGACGTTTTACAAGTTCCGGATGTGTACGGGATACCAGGATCTTAGGTCCCTTTGTCGTATTCTTTACTTCTACGATATATAATTTGATACGTTCTGTCGGTTTGAATACCTCGCCTTTTACCTGTTCGTTCTCTGTCAGCATAGCATCCGCCTTACCAAGGTTGATGCTGACATTCTTTCCGACATAACGCTGCACAATACCTGTTACGATATCTTTTTCTTTTTCAAAATACTGATCGTATACAACCTTACGCTCTTCTTCGCGGATCTTCTGCAAGATCAGGTTCTTGGCATTCTGTGTTGCAATACGTCCGAATGATTTAGACTCGATCGGAATATGCACGATATCACCAAGTTCAAACTTGCTGTCAATCTCTTTTGCATCTTCAAGACTGATCTGTTCCAGTTTGTCTTCTACTTCTTCCACAACTGTTTTCTCAGCATATAACTGATACTCGCATGTTTCTTTGTTCATGATCAGTTTGATATTATCTGTTTTACCGAAATGGTTTTTACAGGCATTCATCAGTGAATTTTCAATGGCGTCTAACAGTGTTTCTTTGCTGATATCTTTCTCTTTCTCCAGTATATTTAACGCTTCTAATAATTCTGTATTCATGGTCTTTCCTCCTTGCTTATCCATGCCGTTTAAAAATCAAACGCTAATCGGATCAGTGCGATCTCGCTCTTTTCAAATGTTTTCTCGGTCTCATCTTCCATCTCGATCGTAACCGTTGTCTCATCGTAATCTTTTAAGATTCCGGTGAATTCTTTCTGTCTGTCAATCATGCGGTAGGTTCTGATCTCGACTTCTTCTCCAAGGCTTCTCCTGAAGTCCTTTTCCTTCTTCAGCGGTCTGCCAAGTCCGGGTGAACTGACTTCCAGGATATAGGAATCTTCGATATAATCTTTCTCATCCAAAATGTCGGAAAGTCTGCGGCTTACAGCCTCACAGTCATTCACTCCGATTCCGCCCGGTTTATCAATATATGCACGAAGATACCAGTTACTTCCTTCTTTTACATATTCGACATCCACCAGTTCAAATCCATACTCTTCCACGATCGGAAGCAGGATCTCTTCTGTTTTCTGTTCATACATTTCTCTTTTTGACAATCTAAAATCCTCCTTATGCAGACCTTATTTATCTACGTTATACAATCAGCCGATCTTCTTTCATTTATGCTTTTCACCTGCTTATCTGCAGGATCTGCCACTGGCAGATTCTGCTGCATACTTTGATATGCAACAAAGAAGAGTGAACGATATGTCCACTCTTCTGCCGGTTGATTTATGTAACTAAATTAACTATAGCACCGTTTTTCTGCAAAATCAAGGGATTTTGCGTATTTTTTACATTTTTCCATGTTTGAATGCCATCATCATCTCATTTGTCAGGCTCAGATCTTCAGCCTCTACCGGCATCTGCTCCCTTTCAAACCACTCTGCCATAGCAAGTTCATCGGTATCGAGCGTGATACCGTCTTCCCCGTCCAGTTCACAGAAGAATCCCATCAGCAGTGTATCGGTAAAGGACCACGGCTGACTCTTATAATACCGCAGATTCTTTACCTTCAGTCCGACTTCTTCCATGACCTCACGCCTTACCGTCTCCTCAATGGATTCACCCGTTTCATTAAAGCCTGCGAGCAGTGCATACTTTTTGTATTCTCTTCCCGCATACTTCGACATCAGGATCTTATTTCCATGTGTGACAGCTATGATCACCGCCGGACATATCTTCGGAAATTCCATCATTCCACAATCCGGACAACGCATCATGCGTTCTTTGTCGTCATGTACCATAGGCTGCCCGCAGTGGCCGCAGAATTTCCGTGACTGATACCAGCGGTAAAGCTGCCATCCTGTCACTGCGGCAAATTGTCTGTACTTTGGTCTGGCCTCGCGGAAATACTGATTATCCTTCAGTTCAAACCCCGGAAAGTCTGCCGGGTCGATCCCATCCGTCAGATAGTATCCCTGTCCGTCAATCGAGAAGAGATACGTATAATCTTCATAGATATCCGGATAACAGACTGCAGCCTCTTTGAATGTCAGGAAAGAAATCTCCTGATCTTCCAGCTTCACCAGAATCTTTCTTCCTTCATAATACAAGATCACGCTGTCTTCCTTTGGCGGTTCCGGGACATATTCATTTCTATATACATGTGGTTCAATGTTCTGTATCATATCGTTTACCCTCTGTACTTTGTTCCTGTACCATCTCGTTTTGCAAGCTTCAGACGGTTCAGGGTGACTTCTTTTTCATGGTATGAAATCTTACACTCAGTCCCCTCTTCAAACAGGTATACATTCGTCAATGCATCGTCTTTTTTCAAGCGGATACCCCGCACTCCGATCGCACCTTTCTTCTTCTCCGTAACTTCTGCTGCCGGAAAACGCAGGAAAAATCCATCTGCCGTCTGCAGTACAATATGCTGGTTCTCCGTCACCACCCTGATATTCACGACTTCATCTTCCGGCTGAAGTTTCGTTGCCGCAATGGTGCGTTTTGTTACCTGGAATTCGCTTCCGCCGACCTTCTTGACCATGCCCTGCTTTGTGGCAAACAACAGATTCGCATACCGCATCTGTTCGGAATCACAGATATATACAATTTCTTCCTGTGTACTGTCGTAATTACTGATATTGTCGATCGGCTGTCCTTTATCACGGAATTTTCCATATGGGATATCCATCACTTTCACCTGATGCATCTTTCCATCTTTTGTGAAAATGCAGATCTTGCCGGTATTCATGCAGTGCAGGATGTATTTATTTTCATTATCTGCTGCCTCTTTATTACGCTCATACGTACTGACATCAACCGTCTTTGCATATCCGAAACGATCCATCAGGAATACGATCTCCTGCTCTTCCACTTTCTTCTCTTCAAACACAGCCTCTTCTGCATTCTCTACAACCGTACGTCTCTTTCTTGCGAATTCTTTCTTGATACGGTCCAGATCTTCCATGATGACTGCCGCCATAGAATCATAATTGTTCAGGATATCTTCATATCTTGCGATCTTCGCAAGTGTCTCCTCGTGCTCTTTCTGAAGTGCTTCAATCTCCAGACCGATCAGTTTATAGAGCCTCATTTCCAGGATCGCAGTTGCCTGACGCTCTGTAAACCTTAACATTCCTGCCATTTTTTTTGAAATAGAAGACTTGAATTTGATATTCTCTGTCTCACCGTTCACCAGACATGCCTTTGCATCTTTTATGCTCTGGCTTCCTCTTAAGATCTCAATGATCAGGTCGATTACATCACACGCTTTGATCAGACCTTCCTGGATTTCTTTTTTATCCTGTTCTTTCTTCAGCAGTGTATTATATTTTCTCGTTGCCATGTCAAACCGGAAGTCTACATGTGCCTCAATAATACGTTTCAGGCCCATAGTCTCCGGTCTTCCGTCTGCAACTGCCAGCATATTTACTCCGAAAGTATCTTCCAGTCTGGTCTTCTTATAAAGCATATTGGTCAGGTTTTCTACATCTGCCCCCTTTTTCAGGTCGATGACGATACGGATGCCTTCTTTGGATGACTGGTTGGAAATGTCTACGATATCCGTTGTCTTCTTGGTCTCCACCAGATTGCAGACATCATTTAAGAATTTTCCGATTCCCGCACCGATCATCGTATACGGGATCTCTGTGATAACCAGACGCTTCTTTCCGCCCTTCACATCTTCCACTTCAACTTTTCCGCGGATCTTGATCTTTCCGGTTCCTGTCTCGTATATCTGTGGCAGGTCGTCCTTATTGACCACGATTCCTCCTGTCGGGAAGTCCGGTCCTTTGATATATTTCATTAATTGTCGGGTCGTGATCTCATCATTTTTCATGTAGGCTTTCACCCCATCCACAACCTCACCCAGATTGTGTGTCGGGATACTGGTTGCCATACCGACCGCAATACCTTCCGCACCGTTGACCAGAAGGTTCGGAATACGTACCGGAAGTACGGCCGGTTCCTTCTCTGTCTCGTCAAAGTTTGGCACAAAGTCTACAATGTCCTTGTCCAGATCGGCCAGATATGCTTCCTGCGTGATCTTCGCAAGCCTCGCTTCGGTATAACGCATTGCCGCTGCACCGTCTCCTTCGATCGAACCAAAGTTACCGTGTCCGTCTACAAGGACCATCCCTTTTTTAAATTCCTGTGCCATGACCACCAGTGCATCATAGATGGAGCTGTCCCCATGCGGGTGATATTTACCCATGGTATCTCCGACGATACGCGCACACTTACGGTACGGTTTATCATACCGTATTCCCAGTTCATGCATGTCATAAAGTGTACGTCTCTGTACCGGTTTTAATCCGTCTCTTACATCCGGCAGGGCTCTGGCAATGATTACACTCATCGCATAATCAATATATGATTTTTTCATCACATCCGAATATTCGGTTCTGACGATCTGTGAATCCTGCATTTTCTCTCTCCTATTCTATATATCAAGTTCCGCTTCCGTCGCATTCTCATAGATAAAGGAACGTCTCGGCGGTACTTCCGATCCCATCAGCATCTCGGTTACACCGGATGCCATTCTTGCATCTTCAATCTCTACCAGTTTCAGGATCCTGGTCTCCGGATTCAGGGTAGTCTCCCACAACTGCTCCGCATCCATCTCTCCAAGACCTTTGTATCTCTGCAAGGTAAATGGACCGTCATGTGTCTTTCTGTATTTTTCCAGTGCCTTGTCATCATACAGATACTCTTCTTCGCCCTTCTTCGGCATCGCCTTGTAAAGAGGCGGCATCGCAATATAGACATGTCCTTCAAAGATCAGTTCCGGCATAAAGCGGTAGAACAACGTCAGGAGCAGTGTCGAGATATGGGCACCATCCACGTCCGCATCAGCCATGATGATGATCTTATCATAACGCAGTTTGCTGATGTCAAAGTCATTTCCGTATCCTTCGGAAAATCCACAGCCAAATGCATTGATCATCGTCTTGATCTCTGCGTTTGCCAGTACTTTATAGATACTTGCTTTTTCCACATTCAGGATCTTACCACGGATTGGCAGGATTGCCTGGAACATACGGTCTCTGGCCGTCTTTGCAGAACCTCCGGCAGAATCACCCTCCACAATGAATATCTCACATTTTGACGCATCACGGCTCTCACAGTTGGCAAGCTTTCCGTTACTGTCAAATGAGTATTTCTGTTTTGTCAGCAGATTGGTCTTCGCACGTTCTTCCGTCTTACGGATCTTTGCCGCCTTTTCTGCACATCCGATCACCTTCTTAAGGGTCTCAAGATTCCGATCAAAAAAGCGGATGATCTCATCATTCGTCACCTTACTACAGGCTTTCGCCGCATCCGGGTTATCAAGCTTTGTCTTGGTCTGTCCTTCGAATCTCGGATCCGGATGTTTGATGGATACGATTGCAGTCATACCGTTACGGATATCCGCCCCGGTAAAATTCGCATCCTTTTCTTTCAAAACTCCAAGTTCTCTTGCATACTGGTTGATTGCTGTCGTAAACGTCGTCTTGAATCCGGTCAGATGCGTTCCTCCCTCTGCATTATAGATATTATTGCAGAAACCAAGCACATTTTCATGGAACTCATTGACATACTGGAAAGCCACCTCAACTTCGATGCCTTCTGCTTCCCCTTTGAAATACACCGGATCATGCACGACTTCTTTTTTGTGATTCAGTTCGCGGATGAATCCAAGGATTCCATCCGGCTCATGATAAATGACCTGTTCCGGCTCCGCTCCCCTCTTATCTTCGAACACGATCTTAAGATCCGGGTTCAGATACGCTGTCTCATGAAGCCTGCTTTTTACCTCTTCTGCTTTGAACTTTGTCTTTTCAAATATGGTATCATCCGGAAGGAAATTCACCTTCGTTCCGGTCTTTCTTGTCTTTCCGATCGTCGGCAATAATCCATCTTCCAGTTCGATCACCGGTTTTCCCTGTTCATACCGGTCATGGTGGATATATCCGTCCCTGCTGATCTGCACATCCATATAGGTAGACAGCGCATTTACAACAGAAGAACCGACACCATGCAAACCTCCGCTGGTCTTGTATGCCGAATCGTCGAACTTTCCGCCCGCATGAAGTGTCGTATATACCACACGTGCCGCCGATACGCCGGTCGCATGAAGGTCTACCGGCACACCACGTCCGTTATCTGCGATCGTTGCCGAACCGTCTTTTTCCAGTGTCACATGGATCTCGCTGCAATATCCGGCAAGATGCTCATCCACCGCATTATCCACGATCTCATAGATCAGATGGTTCAGACCTTTGGTTGAAACACTTCCTATATACATTCCGGGTCTTTTTCTTACCGCTTCCAGTCCTTCCAGGATCGCGATACTGCCCGCATCATATGTATTCTTTTTCGCCATTCTTTCTATATCCTTTCTCCGTTTCATCCGTATGAAAAATGCCGAAAGCTATTCTGTCATATATTATTCATAAGGATCATACAGATTTTTCCATACTTTGAATATCTTATCATAAAAATATTTTTGAATCAAGACAACACCTGATGCAGAAGTTCTGCAAGAATCTCCATCGCATTGCGCATCTCTTCCACTGTATTGGTCTGCGCTCCGGCTTCGATCAGAAGTGTCTTTGGCTTGAAATGCATATTATAACGGTACGCACGTAGAAAAATGTGTCTGGCAAATCCCGGATAATATGTTGCCGCTGCAATCTCCATCTGCAGGGAAAATGCCAGGTTATCTTCCAGGTATGGGTTGGACAGATAACTGATATTTCCATTTGCCCGCGTCCTGCTGAGCCCATTGAAGAACATGATCTGCGCCGTCGGCTTACCGTCTATCTCTGTCACCAGGTGCGTTCCTTCCGCCACGCCATCCCGGTGAAGATCGATCACAACTTCGATAGCCGGATTCTCTTTCAGTATTTTCTGCACATCCGGCTCTGCAAGCTGATACGCCTTACTCCGATCCAGTTTTCCATTCACCAGATCATATACCCCTTCGTGATGATATGTGGATATTCCATACTTTTGATTCAAAAGTTCAGACAGATACGTCCCCATTCCCACAATTGATGTACCGGCATCTCCCGGAACAGAATCTGCAAATTGTTCCTGGGAATGCGTGTGGTAGATCAGGACTTTAGCCCCTTTTGTATCCGGATTTAATTTCATATCTTTTCCCATCAGCTTATCTGCATTGATCAGTCCCTCATCTGCCATAGTACTGCTGTCCACGGTATAGAAATGACTCATAAGATATTCATAATCTCTTAGCTTTTCCATGGAAATATCTGCTTTTACCACTGGTGTTTTCCATGTCTCCTTCTCCTCTGTATCCGGATTCTGTGTGATCAGTTTGCCATTTTTATCTACAGCGTTCTCATCATTTTCCTGTTTTTCCAGTATCATGGCATACGTCCTGGAATCTTCGCCGGCCGTCTCTTCCTTCCCTTGTTCTGTCATAAATGCACCGGCAGGCCATAACCACCGCATCACTGCCCATGCCAGATCCTTTGACGGAGTATCCGTCTGATCCTTTTCTGCCGCATAGACAAGTGCCGGCAGCATCATTCTGACAGCACCGTCCGCAATCTCCTGTTTCCCTTTTTCTGCAAAAACCCTTTCATTTATTATTCCGTTTCCGACACCTGTTTCTTTCATGATACAGATCAGAAAACATCCAGCAATGATCCTCACCGCATGCTGTATATATTTTTTGCATCTGCTCTGCATGTCTTGTTCTTTCACACCTGCACACCCCGATATTTTGTTAATCTTACGCTCTACTTTCTAAAGGTAAGGTATGCAGTCATCTCACTTTCTATGCTGTTTCTTCTTTTTTTCTGATTCCCCTGCTTTTCCTGAAAATAACAGATTCAATGCCTCCGAGACGGTATAGCTGATCCTTCTTATCGTCTCATCGATATCTTTCGGTGTTACGAACATTCCGTTCAGATGTGGTGCGATCAGTTCTTTTACCAGTTCGTATTTTTCCGCAGAATTGTATCCTTGCAATACGACACCTACCCCTTTCAAATTCTCCGACGTCTCCAGTGCCGCAATAAAATTCTCCATCGTGTCATTTACAATCGTTGCGGCATCCACTACCGTCGGAACACCGATCGCGATCACCGGGATTCCCATCGTCTCTTTCGTGATCACGCTTCTGTGATTCCCCACACCCGCTCCGGGATGGATCCCGGCATCCGAGATCTGTATGGTCCGGTTCAGTCTTTTACTGCTTCTTGCCGCCAGCGCATCGATCACCAGGATCATATCCGGCTTTGTCTCCTTTACGACTCCCTGCACAATCTCTGCCGTCTCCATCCCTGTCTGCGCCATCACTCCCGGAACGATTGCACTTACGATCCGGCTTTCTTCTTCTACGCCATATCTTCCATATTCCTGTACCATATGCCTGGTGATATTCAACTGATCTACCACATATGGTCCCAACGCATCCGGCGTCACTTCACGGTTACCAAGCCCTACTGTCAATATCGAGCATCCCTTTTCTTTCGAATGCTCTTTTTTCGTTTCCTCATTTTCCACATATTTTTCCAAAAATCCTGCCAGAGTTTCTGATATCTCTCTGTGATATCCATCATCTGCCGATGCCATATCAGGGACTTCCAATGTAAGATATGTTCCCACCGGTTTTCCCATCATCTTCGCCCCGTTCTCCGTTTCAATCCTGACGGTTGTAATCTTAATCTCCCTCTCTTCATCGTATTCTTCTTCCAGTACAACGCCGGACACTTCTACATGATCTGATTCAAACCGTTCTTTTTGCTCCATCGCAAGATCCGTCCGGATCGTATACTTTTCCACCATCGTTTTCTCCATCCTTTCTTAAATTAATACTAGTTTTTCCAATATTTTCAGAAATATGTATTGACAGAATCTAATTCATGTCCTAAAATAAATTCGTATGTTTCGTTAGATCGTCCGTGTCCGGCTCTAACGAACTGGAAATCGAATTATAAAAATCGAAATACATTGATATCGGAGGTGGACAAATTGGCTAATATCAAATCTGCAAAGAAAAGAATTTTAGTAAACGAAACAAAAGCTGCTAGAAACAAAGCAATCAAGTCTAAAGTAAAAACTTGCGTAAAGAAAGTTGAAACAGCTGTAGCTAAGAAAGATGCCGCTGCTGCTGCAGAAGCATTAAAAGTTGCAATCGTTGAAATCAACAAAGCTGGAAGCAAGGGTGTTTACCACAAAAACACATGCTCTAGAAAGATTTCCCGTCTGACAAAAGCTGTTAACGGAATTGCTTAATAATAGAGATTAAACTCGAGTTGCAAAATTTTTAGAACCCGGATCATCCCGTCAATGATCTGGGTTTTTTTCTATTTAATTCATCATCGCGGCCTCTCAGTCCACGAGAAAGACCGGGTAACCGCAGCCTGATGCATTAACCCCCCAAAACACGTAGAGAAGGGACCGGCCCATCCAGACCGATCCCTTTTTGCAGAACCAATACCCTTAAGTCCTGCAATGGTAAAACTTTATGAGGAATAACAATATAATTGATAATGTCTATAATTTGATCACACCCAGGATCAGTCCGGATATCAGACAGATAATGCTGACACCCCATATCCAGAAGAAACATTTCTTAATATGATCTTTGATCTCAACACCCGCAAGACCGACACCAAGGAAGGTTGCAGGCACGACAGGACTGATAAATGTTGCACAGTTACGGCATACAACCATAACAATCGCAATGTGTGTTGCTTCGACTCCGAATTCTCCAGCGATGCTGATCAGGATCGGCATCAGACCGAAGAAGAAAGAGTCGGTATCGAATAACAGTGTAAGCGGTACAGCCAGAAGTCCGATAATGATCGGAAGGAATCTTCCCATAGACTGAGGAATCAGTCCGGCCAGTACATTTGCCATGTGCATCATGATCTCCGACTGCTCCATAACACCTAAGAATACTCCGGCAGATAAAATGGTTGAGGCCATCATAATAGCAGGGCCGGAATGCGACTTAATAATCTTATTCTGAAGTTTTGCTCCAGGATAGTTAACAAATAATGCGATAACACAACCGATCATGAATACATAATAGGATGGTACCTTCACAAAGATCAGACATGCAATTACAACCAGTGTCAGGATCAGGTTGAAGATAAAGTTCTGCGGTCTTGCCAGATCACTTTCTTTCATTCCCGCTTCTTCCTCTTCTTCCTGCATCTCAAGTGCAGCTTTTTCCATCACTTCTTCTGTTCCGGCACCTCTGCGCTTTTCAATATTTCCCCAGATAAATGCAGTTGCAAGTGCAATTACAATACCCACGATCTGCATTGGCAGAATCTGTAACCATAACTTATTCGGCTCAATTCCAAGAACGGTTGCAGCTCTCATCTTTCAAATGTATGCACATCCATATCGGTATGTGCTCCGGTCGTCGCAAGATCTACGAGTCCCGGTTTCGGAGTGGTATAGACTTCTTCCAGAAGTGCACGGTATGCGAGCGCCCCGATGTGCTCTGCTGTCTGCTCCATATTTCTGGCTTCTTTTTTCACATCCATGAATCCTGTCTGAATCCATTTGTGATTCATCATGCTTACAGATTCCATCTTTTCCACTCCTCTCCGGCATTATAATCTTTCTAAAATGCCTGATTAATATCTTATTTATCATCCTCAGAGAATTCAAAAGGCTTTACTTCTCTTACGACATCCATGATCGTACCGTCACGGCTTTCGATGATTCCTACCACTCTGTCGCCGAATTCAACCTTCTGCGGCTCTCCCGCGATAGAGTATGCGATGTCTCTTAACTCTTCGATCGTCTTGAACGGAAGATCCACATCCTTCATGGCCTCGATCAGATCCTGTCTTCTAGGGTTGATTGCAATACCATAATCTGTTACGACTACGTCTACAGTCTCTCCAGGAGTTGTAACGGTTGTTACGTCTGTACAGATAGCCAGGATTCTTCCCTGAAGAAGCGGTGCGATAACGATCGAGCATTTTGCTCCTGCTGCTGTATCCGGATGTCCGCCTTGTGCTCCTGTCAGCATTCCGTCTGATCCCACAACTACGTTACAATTGAAATGTACGTCTACTTCCAGTGCTGCAAGGATTACGAAGTCCAGTTTGTTTACAACTGCACCCTTATTGAATGGGTTCGCATATTCTCCCGCACTGATTCGGAAATGTTTCAGGTTCTTTACAGATTCTACGGCTGCAAGGTCGAAGTCCTGTGTATCCAGAAGTACGTCTACCTGGTCGTTGATCAGAAGGTCACACATTGGTTTTGTTAAGCCGCCGACACCGAATCTCATACGGATATTTCTCTCTTTCATGATCTTGGCAAGTGAGATCGTAGATGCGATAGATGCACCGCCGACACCTGTCTGATAAGAGAATCCATCTTTGAAATATGGTGTATTTACAACGAACTGTGTACAGTAATCAGCCATCATAAGCTTTCTCATATCTGTAGTCG